>Ga0126378_10004150_pt1 | contig 11003 bp, 11 predicted proteins | sample PanSoiMetPlot_23_FD_92587 | JGI IMG/M metagenome (GOLD analysis project Ga0126378, IMG submission 92587) | Tropical forest soil microbial communities from Panama - MetaG Plot_23 | ecosystem: Environmental > Terrestrial > Soil > Tropical forest > Bulk soil | place: Panama | collected 2016-02-17
AACAATGAGGGCTTCGACATCGAAGCCCGCGCCGACGGCCCTCACTCCGTCGACGAGCTCCACGCCATGTACCAGAATCTCCTCGCCGACCGCTTCGGCCTGCGCTTCCATCATGACGTCCGCGAAGGCAACGTCTACGCCCTCACCATCGACCCCTCCGGCCTCAAGCTCAAGCCCAACACCTCTCCCGAAGACGACCAGATTCCCGTCAACGGCAACCCGGCTCACACCACCGGCGTCCGCGTTCCAATGCCCTATCTCACCTGGTTTCTATCCCTGCTCCTCCAGGCCGACGGCCGTCCCGTCGTCGATCAAACCGGCCTCACCGGAAACTACGACTTCACCCTCAGCTTCCGCCCCATCCTTCCGCCCGACGCGCCGCCTGACGCCCTCCCGCCCGAGCAACGCGATCTCCCCACACTCTTCGACGCCCTCCGCACCCAGCTCGGCCTCCGCCTCACCGCCACCCGCGGCCCCGTCGACCACCTCGTCATCGACCACATCGAAAAACCGACGCCCAACTAAGCCGGCGCGGAACTCTCGCGAGTGACTCGTCGTACCTCGCACATGGGCACTGGTTTGCTGAAGCCTTTATTGACTGTGGCGCATGGGGCCGCCGCTGCAATGGCCTTCGTGCCGTTCTGCATTGGCGCGCAAACGCCTGACAAACCGTTGGCGTTCGACGTGGCTGCCATTCACAGAAACGTGAACAACATCGGCTTTTGCGGTGTGGACGAGATCCTGCCCACGCAGAACGGATTTCACATGACGAACTGTCCCCTGCTCATGGCGGTGGGCGCGGCGTATGTTCCCACCGTAGGCAATCCGCTGGACTACATGGTGCAGCAACGCATCGTGGGAATGCCGAAAGAGCTCTCGGAGCAACACTACGACATCGAAGCCCGGATCTCGGATTCAGATGCTGCTGCCTGGCGGGATCCGGCACAGCGCAATGCGATGCTGCACACCATGATGCAGTCGCTGCTCGCCGATCGCTTCAAGCTCGCGGTGCATCGCGAGATGAGGGAGAAGCCCACCTACGCTCTCGTCATCGCGAAGAACGGCCCCAAGCTGACGCCTGCGAAACAGGGTGACGCAGAGGCAATTCAGGCAAAGCATTCCGACGCCGTGGGAGTCCCCGGCGGCAGCGGAGTCTTCCTTCGCGGGCAGGCCAACGGGCACATCGATATCTACGGAGCCACCACCGGCACACTCGCCTTGCTGCTCTCCGGGCCCGCGGGCCGCCCTGTCGTCGACAAGACGGGACTCACCGGCCTCTACGATATGCACCTGGACATGGGCCAGGCAGGACTGGCTGCCGATGGCTCCACCGCCCCCGGCCCCTCGGTCTTTTCATCGGTGCAGGACCAGCTTGGGTTGAAGCTCGAGCCACAGAAGCAGCAGGTCGAATACCTTGTCATCGACCACATCGAACCGCCCTCGCCAAACTAGCTCTTTGCGTATCCTTCCTCAGGTTGCAGATCGCCCTGTTCGCGATCAAGCTGCCTTTCCGGCGCCAGCTTCACCACCCGCAGGAGAGCGATCGTCAGCGTAATACCGCACGCCAGCATGGTCATGTGGAAGCCGACCTCAATAAAAATCATTCCATGCATGTTCAGGCCGTTGTGCATGTGCAGGTTGTCGTGCGCCCACCAATTGCCCATAAACCAGCAGAGCGTCACAAAAAACAATTTGTTGATCCACGGTGCCCCCAAATCGAGGTCGCGGATCGTCGGCCACCCGTAGATGGCAAACGCAACCGCAAACCCGAAGGCGAGCGCTTCAATCGCCGAAAGCGCAATGTAGCCGGGCAGCAGATTCGCCGGCGGCATAGGAACATCGGGGCCCATCGGCCAGATATGCGGGCCTGCCAGAAAGGCCACAACGCCGACAACAACCGTCACAAACACCATCCCCCACGTTCTCTTCATGCCTTCTATCTCCTTCAATCTTTCTTCAGATTCTGCGGCCGAATTTTAATGGTCCCAAACACACTGCAAACCTAACACTGCAAATGGAACTACGCGGTCACTCGCCGTCGAGTTCCTTTCCCGTCAGACGGAAGAGGCCGGATTCCTCGAGAGCGGCTCCTACGCCTGCGGCGGCAGCTCCGCCACCGGCGCGACCGCATCCTCCCCAAACCCGCTCAACTGCTCCCCCACCTTCCCTTCCACGCTGTAATCCCGCAGGTAGTACTGAAAGTAGATCGGCCCGAAAAAGAACGTCGCGAGTCCATGCAGCCGCAGCTTGATCGGCGACGATTCCAGCGCGCTCTTTATCAGGTACACCGATGCGATGTACAGCAGAAACCCGACAATGCGTGAGAAGTCTGCCAACTCGGTCATGAAATTTCCGATGAAGTCAGCTCTCGTCGTCATGTAAAAGACGATGTTCCCCGCAATCGCGAGAACAAAGATCAGCGGAATGAATAGCAGGTTGGCTAGGGACCACGCGAAAGCTCTCGGGTTTCCCGTTGCCTTCTTCACCCACCGCGCCTGCACCACCATCCAGACCACCCAGAAGATTCCGAACGTCACGACAGACAGAACCAGCACCCAAGCCCAGTGCAGCCTTGGCGGAGCCGGAAACGGCCGGTACAGCGGCGGCCTGGAAGGATACGCATACTCTGGCGGATAGCTGTAAGAGAACGTCATGCAGGCTCCTACGCCTGTGGCGGCATCTCCGCCACCGGCGCAACCGCATCCTCCGCAAACCCGCTCAACTGCTCCCCGATTTTCCCTTCCACGCTGTAGTCGTACAGGTGGTACTGAAAGTAGATCGGCGCGAAGAAGAACGTCATAACACCGCTCAGAGGAATATCAATCGGCCTCTCCTCCAGCGCGCCCTTCAGCGTAAACGCGCCGCCGAGGTAACAAACGATCATCGCGACACGGAAGACCAGTACCACCATCGCGCCAACCTGCGGCGCAAGATCGACTCTGTGCACAAGGGCGGCCGTGATTCCACCCACCAATGCCGCCAGGAACAACAATGGAAGGCACAACATATAGGCCATGCACCACCAGAATGGCTTCGTGTTCCGGGTCACCTTTTTCACCCAGTTCGCTTGAACGACCATCCAGATCGAACCAAAAAATCCCATCGTGACGAACGACAGCAGCAGCACCAATCCCCAATGCAGCCTCGGAGGCGCTGGAAACTCCCGATAAACCGGCGGCGCAGACGGAAACGCATACTCAGGCGGGTAGTTATAGGACATGGACATGATGCCCGCCACCCTACCCGATCCCACACATCGGATCAAGAGAAATCCTCACCGGCGCCTACTTGCCCTCCCGATTTTCTCCATCGGCGCCTCACAAACGGGCCTATATTGTTACCTGCCTCTTGAAAAGTAACCGCAGTTGTCTCTCAGGAGAAGCCCGAAGCTCCCGTCAATTCGCCTGCGCCAGAACGACAAGCCCATGAAACCAGCATCGAACGTCACGACGCCAGCCCAATACATCGCCTCTCTCCCCGCCGACCGCGCGAAGACCATCACAACCGTCCGCGCCCTCGTCAACAAGCACATCCCGCGCGGCTACGAGGAGTGCCTCATCTGGGGCACCATCGGCTGGACCATCCCCCTCTCCCGATATCCCGACACCTACAACAAGCAGCCCATCTGCTACGTCGCGCTCTCGTCGCAGAAGAACTTCTGCTCGCTCTACATGATGGCCGCCTATTGGGATGCGAGCCAGTCGGGCACGAGTCAGCTCGAGCAGCTCAAGGCCGCATTCAAGACGGCCGGCAAGAAGCTCGACATGGGCAAGTGTTGCGTTCATTTCCAGTCTCCGGACGATCTGCCGCTCGAAGCCATCGGCAAGCTCATCTCCGCAATCTCCACCGAAAAGTGGATCGAAATGTACGAACAATCACGCCTGCTGACCAAGGCCGGCCAGGCCCAAAAGGCGAAGCAAAGCGCCAAAAAGACCACAAAATCCCAGCCCGCTCTTCGTCAGCGAAACAAGAAGTGATGGAGCGCGATGACGCGCACCCGAAGGGAATCTGCGTTCGCTTTTGCCTTTGCTTCCAGGTACTCCGAGGCGTCAGCGCGGCTCTCTCATGCAACAAGAGAAACGAGCTTTAGCCCGTTCTCACTTCCCTGGGGCTGCTTCCATATTGCCGACAATTCTCACCGCCTGGGAACTTGCTCGATTCACTTAGCGCGTTATGTGGCGCGCAAGCTGGAGCCACCAGGTCGTCATGGCGACATAGCTGCTTAGCAATCCCGAGGCGACGAAAAGAGCAATCGCGGTCGCGAAATGGCGATCCCAGCGGCGCGTCATGCCGAGCTTTATTAGCCACAGTAAAAGTAGGGCCGCGACCGTCGATCCCCAGAAGGTGGGGAAAAATGCCGCGTGAGTCGATTGAGAGAACGCGTTCCGAATAGAGCCGATGCGCCCTATGCCAGCCTCGGCGACTGATAGCGTGCCTATCGTCATGAGGGCCCGGTGCAACGCGGGCGTGCGGCGAAATAGAAACCCCGCGCCGACAAAGAGCGCGAAGTTAGCGATTTCAGTTAGCGGAAGCGCGAGAAAGCGGTAGGGTCCAAACGGCGGAAATGAGCTCGGATCAGCGTAATGGATCTGCAGCAAAGCAGTGATGGCACCAATGGGAACGATGACGACGTAGAGTGCAACGGCAGCCTTTCCCAGCCGCATATGCAGACGGCGATTCCCTTTCGTCACGAGCGCGCATTGCAACACGAAAAGGACCATCCAGCAGGTCATGAGTCCGCCGTGAACATAAACGAGCGGCGCACTCTGCTGTGTGACTGGTTGGCCCGCATCGTTCAGGCCGTGCAGATAAAACATGTGGAAGCCGATGGCCACGCCCACAATCATGACCAGGCTGGCGATCAGGTAGAACTGGCGCTCTCTGCGCTCCGTCTGAATCCCCTGCATCCGGCTGGCAACGCCTGCAATAGTTGAACTCATGGACTCTCTCCTCGAAACGTACGGAGGTGGGGTCGCTGCATCTTGGTGAAACTTTGATCAGAATGGGTTATACATCGCCGGGCGGTTTTGCGTTACGGGCGTATCACCGCCAATACGGAAAATTACTCACTCGCGGTGACACCGATTTCTGGGCGAGAAGGGGAACCTCAAGCTCACCCGCACTGCCAATGCATCGCCATCAGCGCGTCTGAAGCTTCGATCTCCCAGTCAACGCCGCTATGGATACCTTCGTGAGTCGGAAGGGAGTTTTGGGACGGAGGGCGCGTCCGATGAGGTCGGCCACGAAAGATTGATGGCGAGACCGCGTCGGCTCCTGCGCTGCGGTTGAGTACCGGAGGCTGACGTTGAACTCGTCGTTGATATTCGGCAGGCTGTACTTCATCAAAGCTAAGGAGTACGCGCTTGTGTTTGTTTGGCCAGTGTCGTTAGCGAAGATGACGAGACTGTTCGTTTGTTGCGTTTGGGCGTGGGCCTTTTGGGATGGGTGAAGTGCCCCGAGGAGGCAAAGGATCGCGGTGAAGCCTATAGCGGCGATGCGTGACTGTTTCATGGCGTCCTCACTAGTGTGAGCGTTGCTGCTAGCCCTTGTTGGAGGGAACCGGAGGCCCTTGGCCCATTCATTTTAGTGCTGCCTCTACTGCCTTGGTCACTCTGAGGAATTGGCCGTGAATCATCGGCTAACCGGGATCTTGGCGCTAACCCCCGGATTGCCGACAAACCTCCCAAAGACCACCGATCTTCCTGAAGTAGGATTCTCGCTAGACAACGCAGCAGTTACGGAACCCCGCCTGGCTCCATGCCGTACAGATTCGAAAGACTTCAGATGATTCTGCCGAGACGCGTATGTTGAAGACTGACTCCGCAAACAATTCCATGGCAGCCGACCGTGCGAAGGTGGGCGACCTTCTCGTGGTCTTAGCAATTGCAGCTGCGATCCTGCTACTGCATTTGCTGACCAACACGCGGTCCGGCTTTCATCGGGACGATCTGCAGTTTCTCTCCGATGCTCTTCACCTGGACTGGGGGTACGTTGCTTACCCGCCGCTCACGCCGTTTGTCGAACGGATTGCGATGGCGTTCTTCGGGTTCTCGCCTGAAGGTCTGCGCCTGTTTGGGGTTCTCGCGCAAGCGACCATCATCGTCGCAGCCGCGCTTATGGCGCGTACTCTCGGCGGGGGCCGTCTTGCTCAGGCTACGACTGCGCTGGCGGTGGCGCTGGCGCCACTCGCGCTGATTGAAGGCACTGAGATTCAGTACACCACCTTCGAACAATTTGCGTGGGTGCTCGCAACGTACGGTGTGGTTCGGCTGCTTCAGAGTGAAGACGAGCGCTGGTGGCTGTGGATTGCCGCATTCACCGGTCTCGGCCTGATGGCCAAATACACAGTCGTCTTCTTTCTGGCAGCCTTGCTCGCAGGTTTTTTGCTCACGCCCGCGCGTCGCTATCTCGCGAGCCGTTGGTTTGTTCTGGGCTGCGGGGTGACGTTGCTAATCGTGCTGCCAAACTTTCTCTGGCAGGTGCATCACAGCTTCATTTCGCTGCGCTTCCTCGAACAGATCCATGCGCGCGATCTCCGTATTGGCCGTGGAAGTGCGCTCCAGTTCTGGTACTTTCAAGCATTTATCTGCGAGAATCCATTCTCTCTTCCACTCACGATTGCAGGTGTTATCGCGGCGTGGCGCGGTGTCCGCTATCGCGCGCTCAGCATCGCGTTCGTTTTGAGTATTGTTTTTTTCGCCGTTACAAAGGGTCGAGGCTATTACACAGGCGCCGTTTATCCGGTGATGATCGCCTTCGGCGCCGTCGCGATCACGCGCTGGGCCTCATCCTCGCAGGTGGCCTTGCGTCGCGGTGTTTTCATCGTTCTGTGGACAGGCGTGCTGGGATGTGGCGCAATCGCAGCTTGCATTCTTGTGCCGATCGCATCCAGCGGCACACTGAGGGCCTTCGCGCTATCTCAAAACGAGAATCTGCGCGAAGAACAAGGCTGGGATACCTTCGTGCAGACCATCGCGCAAGTGCGCGATGGACTTGCGCCAGCGGAGCGAGAAAGCTTTCGCGTTATCACGACAAACTATGGTGAACAGGGCGCCGTGGAGATGTTTGGACGCAAGTACGGCTTGCCCGCGCCGATCGGTACCACCAACTCCGCCTGGCTGCGTGGCTATCCTGTGCCGCCGCCTACCACGCTCATCGTTACGGGGCTCGACTCGGATGAGGTCAACGCAGCATTCACAGCCTGCCGGCCCGGCGTGCATGTGCCATATCCTGCTCATCTCAACAACGAAGAAAGCAAAGACCATCCCGACATTTTCGTCTGCGGTCCGCCGCGTCTTCCGTGGCCCGAATTCTGGAAGAGATACCAGCACTTCGGCTGACAGCTTTCGTGCCAACGGTACCCACAAGCGTATCCGTCATCCTAAGTGCATGCCCTCTGCGCTCGCCCCCAGCAGGACGTAGACCCGAGAATATCGTCATCTTCAGCCGCACTTGATTGGTGTATGACCAGCAATACGGATGTCCTCACTCGCGTGGGCGTTGCTGCGAGCCCCTTGTTGAGGGAACCGGGGACTCCTTGTCGCATTCATTTTAGTGCTGCCTTTACCCGCAGATTGCGGACGCTGGCTCGGCTTCTTTAGTAGCGGATTCCGAGAGTGGCCGCTACGAACTGCGTGTTGATGTTCTTTTGCGGGATATAGTGATAGCGCGCCTCCGTGTAGAGCCGGTAAGGAGATTCGCCAACTCTTACCGTGAATCCTATCCCCAGGTTCGCGCCCAATGCGCTCGAATTGGAGCTTTCCAGGCTCTGGCCGGCGGTTACCATTCCTAAGCTGCAGCTGAATCCCCACCAGACCCAAACCGGAGCACAAGGGGTATTTGTGCCCGAGGTGACCTTGGCTGAAAGACTCGTATTACGCAAATACCAGCCTCCCCCGCCGATGAGATAGGTGCCGACCAACGCGCCACGTAGTTCGAACCGGTAATTTCCTGTGAGAGTGAAGAGGTCGGTATTGCCGGTGAGCTTGACGGATGGCGTTGGCTGGAGCGGTTTCAGGGATCCGGCTGAATTGGAGGCCCTGTTCCACATGAACTCGCCGATAAGTGCGTTCTGCTTATTGAGGTTATAGCCCGCTCCGGCAACCATACCCCAACCGATGCTGGAGACCTGCGCGGTCTGGCTGACAGGCACGCTGATAATCATGGCGAGGTTGGTGTTGACTTTGCATTCGTCACCGCCGCACTGATCTTGTGCAAGGAAAGGTTGCGGCGCCGCCATCGCGATGACTAGGAACGAAACGATGTTCCTCAGATTCCGTTTGCAGCGGTTCATAGATTCGCTCCGAGAGGGAGCACCGGCGTGTATGGGTTTCGGCTCAGACTGTGACCAAAGGGCCAGGCGGGTGTGGCTTGTGCGCCGAGAACACAACGACCGGACACGCGATCTGAAAATGCTTTGGCCTCTCAGGCCGATACGGCAAGCGAAACTTCAACCGCTCGGTTTCAACAGCCACAATCGCCTTTTTGAGCTCGCTGACCGAGATCCTCTTCACCTGACTCTCCAGCACTCTCGCCTTGACGCAGCTTTCGAGGATAGAAACCGGAAGCAGAGCGAATGAACTGGTATTTGTGACAGTGAACGACTGCGCGGCCAACGCTCAGTGATAAGAACGCGGATGCGGCCTGTCCAAGCAGCCTTTTGGGCCACTTGCGCGTGTTGCACGTCGCCGAAGTTGGCAGCGAATCACGCCTGGCTGGGGTCAATAACTCGATCACCTCAGGACAAACCGTAACCCTCCGCGCTCATCTCCACCGACAAGTGGATCGAAATGTACGAACAATCGCGCCAGATGACCAAAGCCGGCCACGCGAAAAAGGCAAAGCAAAGCGCCAAGCCGACCACAAAATCCCAGCCCGCTCTTCGTCAGCGAAATAAGAAGTAATGAAGTGAACGGCTAGCCGGCCAACCATCGGGATTTGATGCACTCAGGTCAGACGCAGCTCACGTTTACGGTAAGCCGACTTGTGCACTGGTGCTGTTGTTTACGATCACGCATCCGGAAGGGCAGGAGGCGAAGCCGACGTTGTTGATAGCACTTGATCCAGGGCCTAGTTGGATCTGTCCCCCGGTAGCGAGGTTATTAACTGCCAACGAGTCAGGGCCCGCGTTGATTGCGATTGGGGAAGGAGGTGCAGGTTGGGGAAAATTCACTCCCTGCTTTGTTCCAAGGTTAAGATCCTTAAATCTCGACCCTACGGAGCTGGGCATGTTAATTACCGTCAAAGACAGTATTCCGGGAATAGTGGTCATTCGAATCGAGCCGTTAGTAATTGCGATCTGAGAGAAAGTTCCACCTTCGAGAACCCCATAAAACGGATGGCCGAGTTGCTGTCCCATAGTGTCCGTAATGGTGATCGAAAAGCCATTGAGATCCAGCGAAACGTTACTCGCATCGATCAGAATCGCAACGTCGGCTGGTCCTCCGGGACCGAAATAGTTTGCGGTCTGCGACGTGTTTAACGTCAGGTTGCCGGAAAGCTTGTAGCTGCCTGGCTGAGTAATTCTGTACGGGAATCCGCCGGACGTCATTACTGTCGATTGGTTGATCAACACTTGGCCATCGATAGCAAACCCGCGGACAGGGACCATCATCAGCGCGATCCCTACCAGAACCGGGACACACAATCTTCTTTTCTGCATATGCGTTCTCCTTTCGTATCGAAACGGATTACGTTGGCCCGCGGGGCCCACAAAGGCTTTCTCGGCCATCGTCGCCAATACGACTTCACGGCAAGCCGATACAGTCGCCTTTGATTGAGCGCAGCTAACCCTGCAGGATCAGGTTCCCATCATGGATACGTCTCTGGCTGTCAGTTCCTATCGGCGAAGCCAGCGACACTTAGCAAGAGCCAGAATTCCGATCCCTGTGCAGAGCAGGGACACAGTCCCCGGCTCAGGAACTACGCTGCCCGGACCAGAATATGAGGTGATGGACCCGTGAATATCCGTGACCGAGTCATCCTCTAGCAAGTCGAGAGGATGTGGCTGGTCCAACCCCGTTGCGGCCACATCCTGAGCATTGAACAGCGTGTCTGGAATCTCAAAATTGGCAGTCAGTTCATTGCCGACTGAGCAGTCAGTGCCCGTCGTAAGACACGCGAGCAAACTGAATTGATCGAACCCAGCGCTATCTATGATGGTCAGGTGAATGGAGCCGAAGCTGGTTTCAGTTGCAGGTGCGGATGGAACGTCGAAGCTCAGGCTGGCACCCGATAAATCGTATGATCCAGGACCAGCGATGACCCCTGCGAAATCGAGCGTAACGCTGTAGGTTTCCCCGTCAGCGATGTTATTCAGGGATACATTGTTTGAAGCCGGTCCGGTCCCGTCGAAGGTTGATTGCGTAATGACGCCGCCGAAGCTTAGCGTGGCAGCACGGGCGCCGCTGAAATACCCACATAACGTCAGAGCGCAGAGTAACGAAGTGAGGGTTCGGAGTCGCATGAAGGCCGAGAAATATCATGTGCGTCTTAAGCATGTACAGCGCAAAATAGTAATTTTCATAGTAATTTTCGCTCGGATTACCACGAATCCTGACTGACGCCACTCGCTTCTTTCTGCGAAAACAAAGGGCCAGGGCCCTGCCGTTGTTTTGTGTCGTAGTGCGCTCATGCGGTAGCGAGTCTTCGCTGTTCGTCTTCAATGCGCATGGGCTTCGAACTCGCGGTCTTCAATGTCACGTATCACGAATGTCCCGTGTGACCGGCAATAGCTACGGCGCGATCTCCCTCTCGATCCCATCGCCTCGCTTCGCCACCCCCGGCAACGTCACCGGCAGCTTCCCATGAATCGCGATCTCCCCAAACAGCGCCTTCACAGCGGCCCTCTCTGAAGTCGGCACCCAGCTATACAGGCACATGTAACTCCGCACCGCCGGAAAGTTCAGAATCGAATACGGACTCCCCAGCGCCAGCACCGTTCCAGACTGCAGGCGGCCAAACTTCCGTATTGCCGACAATCCGGCAACCGTGTGGGAAAACAG
>Ga0126378_10004151_pt1 | contig 11003 bp, 10 predicted proteins | sample PanSoiMetPlot_23_FD_92587 | JGI IMG/M metagenome (GOLD analysis project Ga0126378, IMG submission 92587) | Tropical forest soil microbial communities from Panama - MetaG Plot_23 | ecosystem: Environmental > Terrestrial > Soil > Tropical forest > Bulk soil | place: Panama | collected 2016-02-17
CCATGTCGCCGGCAGGCTCCCCTCAGGCGCTCCTCCAGCGATGAGCCGGCGGCTCACGCTCGTTGGGCTGATCGCGACGATAGGCTTCCAGCTCCGGGCGCCGATCCTGGGCGTCCCACCCGTCCTGCCCGACGTCCGCGACGACCTTCACCTCTCGTTCACGGCCGCAGGAGCCCTGACTGCGCTGCCCGTGCTGTGCCTCGGCGCGGCGGCCGTGCCCGGCGCCGTGCTCGTGAACCGCTTCGGCGCCCGGCGCGTCATCGGTGCCGCGACCGTCGGCCTCGGTCTCGCCGCGCTGCTCCGGCTGGCCCCGCCGGTGCCCGGCGCCCTGTACCTCTTCACCGCCGTGATGGCGCTCTGCGCGGCGATCGCCCAGCCCGCCATGGCGGTCGTGGTGCGTGCCTGGTTCCCGCACGCCGTGCAGCGGGGGTCGACGGTCTTCACGAGCGCGCTGAGCCTGGGCGGGCTGGGCGGCGCCACCCTGAGCCTGCGATTCCTCGCGCTGGGCGGCTGGCGTGCCAGCTTCGCGTTCTGGGCGCTGCTGGCCCTCGCGGCCGGCGGGCTCTGGCTGGCGGCGGCGCCCCGCCGGAAGGCGGGCCGCGAGCCCGAGCCCGCCGGCCTGTGGGAGCTGGTGCGTGACCCGGCCGTCTGGCACGTGGCGGCCCTGTTCGGAGGCCAGAGCCTCATCTACTACGGGGCCGCGTCCTGGATCCCGTTCGAGATCCGGTCCCAGGGCCCCGGCTTCCTGGCGCTGGTCATGCTGCTGCTCAACGTGGTCGGCCTGCCGGTGGCGTTCATGCTGGTCGCCCTGCCCTGGCCGTGGGCGCGCTCCCGGCGCTTCTACGCGCTGGCCGCGACGCTGCTCACGGTCGCGACCGCCGGCTTCGCTCTCGGCCTCACCGGGCTGGCCTGGCTCTGGGCGGCCATCCTCGGCGTCGGCGGCGTAATGACGTTCGCCGGCTCGACCGCGCTGCCGGCGCTGTTCGCCCGCAGCCCTGCCCACGTCGCCGGCTATGCCGCCCTGGTCCTCAGCGCCGGGTACGCCATCTCGTTCGGAGGTCCCTTCCTGGGCGGGCTGCTCCTGGACCACACGCACCGGGTCACCAGCCCCTTCTGGCTGATGACCGTGGTGGCGGCGACGCTCGTCGGGCTCGGGCTGGCCCTGCCCCGTCATGGACCGCTGGCCGTCCCCGACGATGCCCAGGCCGCTTGAGAGTCCCTCCCCCCCGCGGGGGAGGTGGCCCGCCAGGGCCGGACCCGGGGTCCCCACGAAATCGCGGTGCCGGGGTGCGGATTTCGTGGGGTGGGGTGGGGGGATCGATCGACCAGCCCCTCCCCCTCCCCCAACCCCTCCCGCGAGGGGAGGGCGGCCAGCGGGCGTTATGACCGGAGTTCGACCCTGCGGATCTTGCCGCTGATCGTCTTGGGCAGCTCGCTGACGTATTCGATCTCGCGCGGGTACTTATACGGCGCGGTCACCCGCTTCACGTGGTCCTGCAGGTCCGCGGTGAGCTGGTCCGAGCCCGAGTGGCCCGGCGCGAGGATCACGAACGCCTTGACGATCGTGCCGCGCAGCGGGTCGCCTCTGCCGACCACGGCTGCCTCGGCCACAGCCGGGTGCTCGATCAGCGCGCTCTCGACCTCGAACGGGCCGATGCGGTATCCGGCCGAGATGATGACGTCGTCGGCCCGGCCGACGAACCAGAAGTACCCGTCGCCGTCCACGTAGGCCCGATCGCCCGTCACGTACCAGTCGCCCCGGCGGCAGGCCTCGGACGCCTCGGGGTTGCGCCAGTACTCCTGAAACAAACCCACCGGCCGCTCCGGCCGGAACCGCAGGGCGATGTCGCCCTCGGAGTCCGGCGGCAGCGCCCGGCCCTCCTCGTCGATGACGGCGACCGTCATCCCAGGCGACGGCTTGCCCATCGAGCCCGGCCGCACCTCGAGGCTCGGGAAGTTGCCGCAGAGCAGCACCGTCTCGGTCTGCCCGTAGCCGTCCCTGATCAGGTGCCCGGTCCCCCGCTCCCAGGTCTCGATCACCTCGGGGTTCAGCGGCTCGCCGGCGCCAACGCACCAGCGCAGCGAGCGCAGCTCGCGGCGTGACAGGTCTTCCAGCACGAGCATCCGGTAGGCCGTGGGCGGAGCGCAGAACGTCGTGATCGGATAGCGCTCCAGCAGGTCGAGCGTCTCGCTGGCATTGAACCGGCCCCTCGAATCCTGCACGAAGAGCGCCGCCCCCATGTTCCACGGTCCGAACAGCGAGGACCACGCCGCCTTGGCCCACCCGTTCTCGGAGAGGTTCAGGTGCAGGTCGCCCGGGCGCAGGTCCAGCCAGAACCGGCCGGTGATTCGGTGACCGATCGGGTACGAGGCGTGGGTGTGCAGCACCATCTTGGGGTTGCCGACCGTGCCCGACGTGAAGTAGATGAGGGCCGGGTCCGAGCTGGCGGTATCCACGTCCCCGGCGCTGCCGGCCGAGTCCATCTCGCGCTCGTAGGCCAGCCACCCCTTGCGGCCCTCGCCGCCGACCTGGACGAGGACCCGCAGCGTTGGGCACTCGGCCCGGACCTCGTCCACCCTGGCCGCTCCGTCCGGGTCCGTCACATAGACGACGCCCTCGGCCAGGTTCGTCCGGTAGCTGATGTCCTTGGCCGTCAGCAGGACGGTGCCGGGCACGGCCACGGCGCCCACCTTGAAGCAGCCGAGCAGGACCTCCCACCACTCCGGCACCCTCGGCAGCTGGACCATCACGCGATCGCCTGCCCGGACCCCGTGCCGGCGGAGCACGGCCGCGAAGCGGTCGGAGCGCTCGTCGAACTCGCGGAACGTGATCCTCCGCTCCTCCCCGCGCTGGCCGAGCCAGTGCATGCCGAGGCGCTCCGGGTCGCGGGCCCACTGGCCGACGACGTCCCTGGCGAAGTTGAAGCGCTGAGGGACCTCCAGTCGGAAGTCCCTCACCGCTGCCGCGTAATCCGTCAGGTTGTGCTCGCCGGCGTCGCGCATCCGTTCAGCGACCGCGGGGCAGGCCGAGGACCCGTTCCGCGATGATGTTGCGCTGGATCTCGGACGAGCCGGCGTAGATGGTCTCAGCCTGGGCCCACATCCAGCCGTACTGCCAGCGGCCGTCCTCGACGGCCCACTCGGAGTCGGGCGCCAGCGCGCCGTACATGCCCTCGACCGCGATGGCCGTCTCCTGGATGCGCTTGTCCATCTCGCTCCAGTAGAGCTTGTTCAGGCTGGCCTCCGGGCCCGGGACGTCGCCGTGCTCGGCGCGCGTGAGGCTGCGCAGGTTGGTGGTCCGGAACACGTGGGCCTCGATCTTCGCCTGCGCGACCCGCTGGCGCACGGTCTCGTCGGAGCCGACGCCCTGCCGGCGCGTGAGCTCGGCCAGCCCGGCCACCGTGCGCTCGAACCGGGAGGCGTTGGCCAGGCCGCTGCGCTCGAACCCGAACGTCGCCATGGCCATGCGCCAGCCATCGGTCGGGCTGGCGACCACGTCGCGATCCTCCACGACCGCGTCGGTGAGGAAGATCTCGCAGAACTCGCCGCTGCCGGTCATCTGGACGATCGGGCGCACCTCGATGCCGGGCTGCTTCATGTCCACGAGGAACATGCCGATGCCCCGGTGCGGCGGCGCCGACGGGTCCGTGCGGGCAAGCAGGAAGCTGCCGTCCGAGTAGTGTGCGCCGCTGGACCAGGTCTTCTGGCCGTTGAGCACCCACCTTCCGTCCCGGCGCTCGGCGCGCGTCTGCAGGTTTGCCAGGTCGCTGCCCGCGTTCGGCTCGCTGAAGCCCTGACAGTAGACCAGCTCCCCGGACAGGATCCTGGCCAGGTACGTCTCCTTCTGCCAGTCGCTGCCGTACACGCTCAGCAGGGGGGCCAGCAGGGTCACACCGAGCCGGCCCAGGATGGGCGGCGCGCCGGACTGGGCCAGCTCCTCGGCGTAGATCGCCTGCATCACGGGGGTGGCGCCCCGGCCGCCGTGCTCGGGTGACCAGGCCAGGGTCAGCCAGCCGCCCTCGTACAGCCGGCGCTGCCACTCGCGCTGCAGACCCTCGTCCTCGTCCTCGCGGTACCCGCCGACGCCCCGGTGCCGCCACTCCGCCGGGAGGTTGGCGTCCAGCCACGCCCGGACCTCCTGTCGGAACGCCTCCTCCTCAGCCGTGAAGCTCAAGTCCATGGTCGGAGGCTAACACGGTCCAGTGGGGGTGGCAGCCCCGCCTCGAAGGCCTCCTCCGGTCGCGCACAACGCACACGCCTCAGGTCGGGCTGGTATGAATAGAGGGTTATGGCCTCCAATGTGATCTGCGGCGGCTGCGGCGGCACGCTGGAGGATCCCTGGAGTGCCTGTCGCGGGTGCGGAGCCCGGCCCCAGTGGATGGCCCCGCCCCGGTCCCGGAAGAGCCCGGCCCTCGCGGCTGCGCTGGCGATCGTGCCCGGTCTCGGGCACGTGTACGTGGGGGACTACCACAGGGGTGCGGCCCTCATGGCCGGGGCCGGCTTCCTCCAGTTCTTTGGGTTCGACTTCGACCTGACGGCGCTCGGCGCGGTCATCGGGGTGCCAATGGAGCTCGGCGGCGCCGGGCTCTGGCTCTTCGGCATCGTGGACGCGTACCGGGCCGCTCGCCGGCACAACCAGCAATAGTGCAAGGGGGGGCAGGCCCCCCCTTCCGGAACCCCCCCTTTTTCTGGGGATCTTGGGGCACCTTCGGTGCATCCCTTCGGGACTCTCTGTAGGGTCCTCGGCGTCGGGAAGACGGACTCACACGCTCGGGCAAAGCCCTTGCTTGCGCTGCCGCTGGCTCCTCCTCGTGTGGGTCAGTCGGCGGCCGTCGGCGTTGGGCGCGCGGCCCTGCGCGGCTGCCCCGAGCGGGCGGCTGCGCTGCGACCGCCGCGCGCGGCCGGAGAGGCGGCCAGGGCGCGCTCCACCTTACGATGCAGGCTCCGCAGCGTCCTCTGGCTCGCGACCGCTGACTCGGCCGGCGCGCCGCCCGTCAGCCTGGCGAGCTGCCGCCGCAGCAGCCGGTTCTCCTCGATGACCTGATCGACCAGCCCGGTCAGCGTGTCCACGAGCTCCTGTCCGGTCAGGCGGCGGCGCGCGGATCCGACGTGCTGTCCACCCGTCACTTCGCGGCCACGAGCTCGCGCCGCCGGTGCACTCCCTTCCTCTGTCATGAGTGTCGACCCCGGTTGCAGAAGATGACGACGACGACCGGCAGTATACGGCCCGGCTCAGGCGGCGACAGGGACTCCCTGCCGGGCCAGCTTCTTGAGGCCGTCGCGCGCCAGCTCGTGCGCCGGGTTGGCCTTCCGGCTGACGTACCGCACCACGCGGTGGCCGCGGCGGATGCGTTCGCGGACCTCGTGGACGGCGGCGCGGAACGTCTCGCTGGACGGGAATCGGCTGCGGACGACGGGCGCGCAGTCCGTTCGCACGACGACGCGGTGCAGGGGCCAGCGGGCGGCGGCCAGGTCCAGCGCCGCGGCGCAGACGTGCGCCTCCAGCTGCGCGGAACCTCCTGCGTGAGCGAAGCCGAACGACTCGGTGTACACCGCCCGCCCTCTAACGAAAACGGCCAGGCCACAACCGGCCCGGCCGTTCTTGTCGAGCGCCGCGTCGACGTATATCACTAGGCACTCACGCAACCCGACACCCCCTCGACTGGAGCACTTTCCGCAGTGTAACAGCATCTGGGAAGATTTCCGAGAGGACCCCCTACATGTGGGGTCTCACCCGCCGAGCGGGCTTCAGCCGGCTCTACCGGCGACACCCGAGCCGGTACGTCCGCTCCCGCGGTGGAATCCGGCTCAGCGGTAGCGCCGCGCACGCTGGCGGAGCCGCGCGACCACCTCAGGCGGCGCCTTGGCCGGGGTTCCGCAGTCCAGCGGCGGCGACGGATCGTACTCCATCTCAAGCTGGATCTGGCACGCGACCTCGTCACCGGCCAGCCGCCTCGCCAGCTCCAGCGCCAGGTCGACGCCGGCCGTCACGCCGGCGGCGGTCCCGAACTTGCCGTCGAAGATGTAGCGTTCGTCGACCACCTCCACGCCGAAGGCGCGCAGCGCGTCCCGGGCCAGCCAGTGCGTCGTGGCGCGGCGTCCCCTGAGCACCCCGGCCTGGGCCAGGAGCAGCGTCCCGGTGCAGACGCCGCAGACCCAGGTGGAGGTGCGCGCGCACTCCCGCACGAACTCCATCAGGAGGGTGTGCTTCATGAGCGACAGCTGGCCTGGGCCGCCAGGCACCAGCAGCACGTCCAGCGGCGGCGTGTCGCCGAACGCGACACCGGCGCCGATCTCGATCCCGCCTCCCGCCTGAACCGGCCCTGGCCGGGTCCAGATCAGGTGGGTCGTCGCCTCGGGCAGCCTCGCCAGCACCTCCCACGGGCCGATGAGATCCAGTGGTGTGTGGCGTGGATAGACCACGAACCCGATGTCCAACCCGGTTCAATTGTCGCGCGAATGACCGACGGCGGCTTGCCGGCTGGTGACCTGCCGGCGGCCGCACCCCGAGGCGCCGGGCCTGACGGCTCATGCACCTCGCAATCTATCGCGAAGTGGACCGGAGCGCACGGCGATGATGTCGCCCGAGATCAGGAGGGCGACTGATCGGCCGCAGGCTCCGGCGGCTCGACGCCCATGGCGTGGTGGCCGCCGTCCGCGTGGATCACCTCGCCGGTCGTGGCCGGCAGGTAGTCGCTGAGCAGCGCGCAGACGGTCCTGGCGACCGGCTCGGGGTCGGTGGTGTCCCACCCCAGCGGGGACCGGCGGTCCCAGGCGTCCCCGATGGAGTCGAAGCCGGGTACGCCCTTCGCCGCCATGGTCCGCACCGGTCCTGCCGACACGGCGTTCACCCTGATCCGGAAGCGCCCCAGGTCGCGGGCCAGGTAGCGGACGATCGCCACCAGCGCGGCCTTGCTCACGCCCATCCAGTCGTACGACGGCCACGCGTGGACCGCATTGTCGAAGTCCATCGCGACGATCGAACCGCCGTGCTCGCGCATGGCGGGGAGCAGCCCGACGGCGATCTCCTTCAGCGAGAACGCGCTCACGTGATAGGCCGTGGCGGCGCTGTCCCAGGGTGCGGTCAGGAAGTTGCCGCCAAGCGCATCGTCGGGCGCGAACGCGATGGCGTGGACCCAACCGTCGAGACGTCCCCATCGGCTCAGGACCTCCTGGCCGACCGCCGTGGCGTCCTCCGGCTTCGTGGCGTCCAGCTCCAGCACGTCGGGCGTCGTCGGCAGTCGCTTGGCCATCATCCTGGTGATGTTCGCCACCCGTCCGAAGCTCGTGAGCACGATCTCCGCGCCCGCTTTCTGTGCCTCCTCCGCAACCGAGAAGGCGATGCTCCGGCGGTCGAGCACACCGGTGACCAGGAGCTTCTTCCCGTCGAGCAACATCACGGATTAGGGTACCCAGGTGGACATCGGCGTCGTTCTCATGCCTTCGCTGGCGTGCTCGCGCGACGACCTGCGGACGGCCGGGGCAGCCGTCGAGCGACTCGGCTATCACTCCGTCTGGGTGACCGAGCACGTCGTCGTCCCCGTCGAGATCCGGAGTCGCTACCCGTACAGCGCCGACGGCCGGCCCGCCTTTGCGCCGGACACGCCCTGGTCCGAGGCGATTGTGGTGCTCGGCTTCCTGGCCGCAGGCACCGACCGCATCCGGCTCGGCACAGCCGTGAACCCGATGACGACCCGTGACCCGGTCTCGATGACCAAGCAGGCCGCCACCATCGACGCGCTCTCGGGCGGCCGGCTCGAGCTTGGCCTCGGCGCGGGCTGGATGATCGAGGAGGCCGAGGTCCTCGGCCTCCCTCACGACCACCGCGGGGCCCGGCTCGACGAGGCGATCGACCTCATGCGCAGGGCCTGGACCCAGCCCACGTTCAGCCACCGGGGCCGGTTCTGGGACCTCCCCGAGGTGGGGGTGCACCCGCAGCCGCCCCAGGGCGCCGACCTGCCGATCTGGATCGGCGGAACGAGTCCCGCCGCCGTGCGGACGACCCTCGAGCGAGCTGTCGGCAACGTCCTCTGGCTGGCGGGCCCGGCCGAGGTGGCCGACCTCCGGGCCCGGCTGGGGGAGCGGCGCCGGGTGGCTGTCTCGATGTGGCTGGACTTCCGGGGCGGCGGACTTGCGGCTCGCGCCCGCGCCGTTCGCGACGCCGGCGCCGACCTGCTGTTGCTCGCGGCGCCACGCCCGGTGCGCGCGACGGTGGCCGACCTGGAGCGGTTCGCCGGCGAGGTGGCGCCCGCGCTGGCAAAGTGAGCAGCGACCGGTGGGAGCCGGTCGCCGCTCGTCGGGGCAGGGATGGGGCCCTGTTGGGGGGGCCACCCCCGCAGCCCCTTGAGGCTATCCGGTGGTGGCGGGAGGCGAAAACGCGGCAAGTACCTGAATTGGTACCTGATTCCCCCGGTTACGCTACGCAGCAGCGGTGCAACGGGGCGGAGGGCCGTGACCGGATTCCCACGGGCGGGGACGGCGACGGCGGAGGGCGCGAACGAGCCGGACGATGCGGGCGCAGGCCCGTCGTCTTCGGCAGGCCCGTCGCTGTCCGCCTCGCTGACGAGCTTCGTGGGCCGCGAGACCGAGCTGGCGGAGATCGCGGAGCTGGCCCGGGGATCCCGCATGCTGACCATCACCGGGGCTGCGGGCATCGGCAAGACCCGCCTCGCCATCGAGGTCGCCGGCCGCCTGCCGTCGGCGGCGGTCGGGCCCGTCCACTTCGTCGGCCTGGGGGGCCTGACGGACGGCGCCCTGGTGCCGCACGCGGTGGCCGGCCGGCTGGGCGTCGGCGAGCGGGCTGGCGAGCGGCTGGCCAGGACCGTGGCCCGCGCGATCGGCGCACGGCGGCTCCTGCTCCTGCTGGACAGTTGCGAGCACGTGGTCGACGCCGTCGCAAACCTGGTCGAGGCCGCCCTCGGCGAGTGCCCCCACCTGCGGGTGGTGGCCACCTCGCGGCAGCGGCTGCGCGTGCCCGGGGAGGTCGTGTGGCGGCTCGGCCCGCTCGGGCTGCCGGCGGCCGGGCCCGGGCTGGAGCTGCGGGCCGTCCTGGAGAGCGAGTCCGTCCGACTCTTCGCGGCCAGGGCGCGGCTCCTCGCGCCGGACTTCATGGTGGACGGGACCAGCGCCGCAGCGGTGGCCCGTATCTGCCGGCAGCTGGATGGCATCCCGCTCGCCATCGAACTGGCCGCAGCACGGGTCGAGGTCATGTCGGTCCAGGACATACTCGACAACCTGGAGGACCGCTTTCGCCTCCTCACCGGCGGTCATCCTCGCAGCGCGCCGCGGCACCGGACCCTGCACGCGGCGCTCGACTGGGGCCACGAGCTGCTGGACCCCGGCGAGCGGGTGCTCTTCCGCCGGATCTCGGTCTTCAGCGGGGGCCTGGACGTGGCCGCGGCGGAGGCGGTCTGCTCGGGGCCCGGCCTCGCCCGGGATGAAGCGCCGAGCCTCGTGTTCGCCCTGGTCGAGAAGTCGCTGCTCACCGTCGTCGCCGGGAGCGCCGGTCCGACGCGGTACCACATGCTCGACACCATCCGCCAGTTCGCGGCCGCGCGTCTCGCCGAGAGCGGCGAGGAGGAGGCCGTGGCCGAGGCTCACGCCCGGTACTACCTGGCGCTGGCGGAGCGGGCGGAGGCTCAGCAGCGCAGCCCCGACCAGTACGAGTGGCTGGAGCGGCTCAACGTCGAGCACGACAACCTCCGCACCGCTTTCGACTGGTGGAGCCGGCACGACGCCGCGGCTCGACTCAGGCTGGCCAGCTCGCTGACCTGGTTCTGGATCACGCGCGGCCACGTCAGCGAGGGTCGGGAGTGGCTGGAGGCGGCCCTGGCGGCGCCGACGCCGGACGCCGGAGCGCGGGCGCGCGGGCTCCTGGGCCTTTCCGGCCTCGACTTCTGGCGCGGCGACTACGACGCCGCGCGCTCGTTGTGCGACGAATGCCTGGCCCTGTTCCAGCGGCAGGGCGACACGCTGGGCTGCGCCTGGGCGCAGGTGCTGCTCGGCTCCATCCACATGGCCCGGGGCGAGTACCCGGAGAGCAGGAGCCGGCTGGAGGAGGCGCTGGCGAACTCGCCGGATCCGATCGTGCGCATGGAGGCGCTGGTGGTCCTGGGCGAGATGCTGCTGCTGGCCGGGGAGGTCGCGGAGGCGCGGTCCCACCTGGAGCAGGTCGCCACCGTCGCTCGGGGCCCGGAGGCGCCCCGCGGCCGGGCCCGGCTGTTCCTCGGGGTGGTGGCGTTCTTCTCCGATGACCGCGCGGCCGCCGACCGGTACCTGGCCGGCGCGCTGGAGATCTTCCGGCGCCTGGGCAACCGCTACGCCGCGGCCGCCGCGCTCGACGCCTGCGCCGGGCTAGCGGTGGCGGACTCCGCCCCGCTGCGCGCGCTGCGCCTGGCCGGGGCAGCCAATGCGATCCGGCGCTCGACCGGCGCCGAGCTGGCCCCTCGCTGGCAACGGCTGGTGGACGCGGTGGTGACGGGCCCCGCGTTCGCCGCTGCGGGCGGCGACGGCGCCGCGGCCTGGGCGGAGGGCGAGCTGCTCACGCTGGACGATGCGATCCTCCTGGCCACCGTGGGACTGGGCCCGGGCTCGGAGGCGACGGGACCGGACGGGACATCGCGCCGCACCCGTCCCGGTGGGCTCTCGGCGCGGGAGCTGGAGGTGGCCGATCTGGTCGGGCTGGGCATGACCAACCGGCAGATCGCCGACCGGCTCCGTATCGCCGAGCGCACCGTGGAGGGCCACGTCGAGCGCATCCGCGGCAAGCTCAACGTACGGTCGCGGACCCAGGTGGCCACTGCGATCGCCAGGCTGCGCGCCTGGCCATAAATAGGTGCAAGGGGGGGCGGGCCCCCCCTTCCGGAACCCCCCCGGTCTGTCTGGGATTTCTGGGCACCTTCGGTGCATCCCTTCGGGGTTATCTGAAGCGTCGTCGGCGTCGGGAAGACGGACTCACACGCTCGGGCCAAGCCCTTGCTTACCCGGCCGCCCGGGCCTCCTAC
>Ga0126378_10004152_pt1 | contig 11002 bp, 10 predicted proteins | sample PanSoiMetPlot_23_FD_92587 | JGI IMG/M metagenome (GOLD analysis project Ga0126378, IMG submission 92587) | Tropical forest soil microbial communities from Panama - MetaG Plot_23 | ecosystem: Environmental > Terrestrial > Soil > Tropical forest > Bulk soil | place: Panama | collected 2016-02-17
AAAAGGGCGCGGGTAGCGCGCCGACGACCCCCGCGGCAACGCCGACGGGCGGTCAATAGAGGAGATCTACCATGGGTATGGCAGTTGGCCCGAGCGGGGGCCAAAGCGCAAATATCAACGTAACGCCGCTCATTGACGTACTGCTGGTGCTGTTGATCATCTTCATGGTGATCACCCCACTGACTCCGAAGGGACTGGACGCGCTCGTTCCCCAGCCCCCGCCGCCCAATCAGAAGCAACAAAACACACCCGATCGCACAATTGTTGTGCAGTTGATCGACCGTGGTGCCGGCCAGGCACCCGGGGTGAAGATCAACCAAGAAGATGCCAGCTGGGATGACCTGCAGGGCCGGTTAACCGACATCTTCAAAACGCGCGCCGAAAAGGTCATGTTCGTGAAGGGGGATGACAACATTCCTTTCTTCGACGTAGCCAACGTGATCGACATCGCGCACGCGTCGGGCGTGGATAAAGTGGGCCTTATCACAGCCAAGATTGAGGCCGGTCAGTAGACTGAGCGGTGTTGACGAACTTGTCGCCGGCACGGGCGCGCACGCCCGTGCCCCCGGGTTTAGAATCTGAACGAAGCAGACGCTATGTGCCCAGGCGATGTCGTCTGGGCCGCGGTGCGTTCAGGATTTGCGCAATCCTCTTCACAGTGGTAAGGTCCCATGATTCCTGGTAAGGGAGATTCATAACGCAATGAAAACCAGCCTTCGAGTGTTGGTTCTGGTAGCAGCGGGAACAATGCTGTTGTCTGCCACAGGCTGCTCCAAACTACGCGCACGCGACCAGCTCAACAAGGGCGTCCAATCGTACAAGAATGCCAAGTACGAAGAAGCCATTGAGCATTTTAAGCAGGCCGTCGATCTCGATCCGACCCTCATCAACGCCCGCCTGTACCTGGCAACGGCTTTTGCTCAGCAATACATTCCTGGTGCGGACGCTCCCGATAACAACAAATTTGCGGAACAGGCTATCGATCAGTACAAGGCCGTGCTCAACGCCGACCCGAAAAACGTAAACAGCGTCAAAGGCATCGCCTACCTCTACCTGCAGATGAAGCAGTTCGACAAGGCGAAGGAGTTCTATCGCAAGGCCACCGAGTTGGACCCGAACGATCCGGAGCCTTACTACTCGGTCGCGGTCATCGATTGGACGCAGACCTACCAGCCCCGCATGGAAGAGCGCGCGAAGCTCGGATTGAAGCCGGAAGAGCCGCTGAAGGACAAGAAGGTTTGCGCTGCGCTCAAAGACAAGAACATGACCAATATTCAGGAAGGTATCGACAACCTGAATAAGGCGCTGCAGCTGCGGCCTGACTACGACGACGCCATGGCTTACATGAACCTCATGTACCGCGAACGCGCTGACGTGCAATGCGAGGATCCCGCAGCACGTGCGGCCGATTTGAAAACGGCCGACGATTGGGTCGACAAGACGTTGGCGGTCAAGAAGGCGAAAGCTGAGAAACAGCCTGGCGCCACGGGCATCACCATGGGCGATCAGAAGTAGCCTCTCTCCTCAGGAACGAGAAAGCTCCTCTTCGGATGGAGCTTTTTCTTTGCTTGCAGACCCTTGGGTTCGTCGCGCACGCGGCTAAGATCAATCGAAGTTCATCTAGGGCCTCGCATCCACCCACGGTCGGACTGTCACTGCGCGCTCACCTGTCGGGTCCAGTAAAATGACGTTCGGCGCACGACTAGAGCCATGTTCAAGAAGATCCTGATCGCCAATCGTGGGGAAATCGCCGTCCGCGTCATTCGTGCGTGCCGCGAGATGGGCATTCAATCAGTAGCGGTCTACTCGGACGTCGATCGTGCCTCGCTTCACGTACGTAAGGCAGACGAAGCCTATCACCTCGGTCCGGCTGCTGCTGCAGAGTCCTACCTGAATATTCCCAAGATTATTGCCGCCGCGAAGCGGAGCGGAGCCGAAGCCATCCATCCCGGCTACGGATTTCTTTCGGAGAACTCTCGCTTCGCCCGCGCCTGCGCTGAAGCCGGGATCAAATTCATCGGTCCGACAGCGGTCGCCATGGAGATGATGGGCTCGAAGACGCGCGCCCGGCAGAACATGGATAAGGCAGGGATACCGTTCGTGCCGGGCACGTCGCGGGGCTTGGAATCCGTCGACCAAGCGAAAAGAGTCGCCGAGACGATCGGGTACCCGGTGATGCTGAAGGCGGCAGCCGGTGGCGGCGGCAAAGGCATGCGCCTGGTACAAACGCCGGAAGAACTCAAATCCGCGCTCGAAAGCGCTCGGAGCGAAGCCCAGCGCGCGTTCGGTGACAACGAGGTTTATCTCGAGAAGGCGATCATCAATCCACGCCACATTGAGATGCAGGTGCTCGCCGATGAACAAGGCAACACCGTGTATCTCGGCGAACGCGAGTGCTCGATTCAACGGCGGCATCAGAAGGTGCTGGAAGAAGCCCCGTCGCCCATCGTCGACCCGGAGATGCGAGGGCGCATGGGAGAGGTCGCGGTCCGGGTCGCACAAGCCGCGGGATATACCAACGCCGGAACGATCGAATTCCTGGTCGACGACAAAAAGAACTTTTACTTCCTGGAAATGAATACACGGTTGCAGGTGGAGCATCCGGTGACGGAACTGACCACAGGACTTGATCTGGTGCATCTACAGATCCGCATTGCGGCGGGAGAAAAGCTGCCGTTCAAGCAGGAAGACGTGCTCATACGCGGGCACGCGATCGAATGCCGCATCTATGCCGAGGATCCCGACAACAATTTCTTCCCTAGCCCGGGCAAGATCACGCTGCTCTTGCTGCCTTCAGGGCCGGGGATCCGCCGCGACAGCGGGATGTATGAGGGCTGGACAGTGCCGATCGATTACGATCCGCTGCTCGCGAAGCTCATTGGCTATGGCACAGATCGCGGCCAAGCTGCCTCGCGGCTAAGGCGAGCGCTGCATGAGTATTTTGTCGGCGGCATCAAGACCAACATCTCGCTATTCCGCAGAATTTTGAACGACGAAGACTTCAATGCGGGCCGGCTCGACACGGGATTTCTCGACCGCTTGCTTGCGCACCCGGCCCCGAGTGTCGCTTCGGATGGAGAGTCCGCTGCGGTCGCAGCGATTGCTGCAGGACTTTTTGCGGTGCTCGAGCCCGGAACACCGGCACAAGGCGACGGCACTCCAAACGGGGCCACGAACTCCGAACAAAGTTCAAGCGCCTGGAAAAAAGCTGCCCGCTCGGAGGCGTTGCATTAGTACATAAGCCGTCAATGGCAAAACGCTAAAGCTGACGGCTGATTCCTGACAGCGCCCTTATGACCTACGACGTCACAATCGATGGAAAGAAATACCGGCTCGAGTTGAATCGGCTCGATGAGCGCTGGCAGTGTTGTGTAGATGGGAACGCGATTGAAGTCGACGCGGTATTGGCCCGCCGTGATGTTCTCTCCGTAATCATTGGCGGCAAGGCGTACGAGATCAAGCGGGAACGCACGCCGGTTGATATGCATTTGTGGGTCGGAAGTCGGCGCTACGAAGCCCAGTTGCGCGATCCTCGTTCCCTGCGTAGCCGTGCCAGTGTCGACGACGGCAGAGGCCCGAGAAAGCTGGTCGCACCCATGCCCGGAAAAGTTGTTCGCGTCCTCGTTCAGGAGGGCACTGACGTCGAGGCTGGCCAGGGCGTCGTTGTAGTTGAGGCGATGAAGATGCAGAACGAAATCAAGTCGCCGAAGAAAGGTGTTGTACGAAAGTTGATCGCCAGTGAAAACGCCGCAGTCAACGCCGGGGACGTGCTGGCCGTGGTGGAGTAGGCGTGCCAGCTACGTCTTGTCAGTAGTCATGGCACACTCGTGTTCTGAAAACTGCCTTTGAAGGCTCTGCTGAGCCGCGGACACCTGGCGCAGTTCATTGACCGAGACTTTAAATTCCCTGCCGCAAGCGGTGCACACAGCAACCGCCGGAATCATCCCGATCCATTTTGTGACTCTGATATTGCGCTTATTCATGCTGTGCCGTTAGGTGATTCCTTGGCCCGCCTTGTCATCCCCGCACAGGCCCTCTACGGGAAGTTCACTTCCAGGCTGTAAATCTCCTGTGTGCTCCGGTCGCGCATCAGCAGGATTGAGTCATCGGGTGCGAGCCCGACCCAGAACTCCCATGGATCGAATCCGCGGGGAACGTCTTTCAAACTAAATAGGCGGTCGATCTTGCCGTCCGGGACGTGTACGCGCACGACGTCGTCGATTTTCTCTGGGTAGTCTTCCGCGTACAGGGACTTGCCGTCGCGGCTCCAGTTCTCGTAAGCAAACTTCGACGTCGCGAGTGTTGACCACGTCTTCTTGATGATGTCATACAACAAAAGCTTGCTGGAGTCGGAGGAAAGGGCCGCGATGTAGTGACCATCAGGCGAGGATCGAGGGCTGAACAAGCCCTCCGATCCCGGAACGTCTTCCACTTGCCCTGTGCGCACGTTCAACATGTGAATATTAGGCCCTGGAGAGACCACGTAGTCCAGCCACGGCATCCCCCCGAAAATCACTGACTCTCCGTCTGGCATCCACGTGGGATCGCCCTGGTTGTGATCTCCGTCTTTGAGTTCTCGGGCGGCGCTGCCATCGGCCGGAAGCAGATAGAGCTTCCACGGGTGCCCCGGCGTGGATCCCATGAAGACAATCTGCGTGCCGTCAGGAGACCAGCGCGGCATGTGAACCTGCATTGGCGCGAAGGTCAGCTGGGCACGTACGCTGCCGTCAACCTTACTCCGCCACAGCGCGCCTTCCGGATGGGTCACGTATACCATCGACTTACCGTCGCGAGTGATGTCGGCTTCGCCTGCCGAAATTCCCGGCAGAAAGATGGAAGACTGTCCGCTTTGCCCCGCGAAACGAACAAGATCGAAACGGCGCTGCTGTCCGATGACGAAAATCTTCTTGCCGTCCGCACTCGGCGTCGGATTCGTAAACAGCAGCGGTCCGACGGTCAGCTGCGTCGGTGCGGTACTCGCCTTGCTGAACAGGGAACTCCCATCTCGCAGCGCCCAGATGTCCTGCGAATTGGGGCGCGTCGACTGAAAGACAAAGTAGCGCCCATCAGGTGTCCAGTTTCCAGCACTTTCTTGCGGCGGCTTGTTCCAATTCGGCAGGATAGGATGCGGATTCTGGCCTTCCGCCGTGATCTCCCAAATCGATTCACTGTGTTGGCTCGTATCGCGAACCGAGAAGCGCACCCGGCTCCCGTCACGCGAATAGCGCAAGCCGAACGGAATCCCCTGAATCTTTGCGAAATCCCGCGAATCCGTGCCGTCGCGGTTGCAGATTCGCAGCATGTTCCCGTTTGCGTACAGGATGTGTTGTCCATCCGGCGTCCACGCTGCCGCGTGCGCAAGCACATCCCCAACACGCCGCGGAGTGCCGGCGGGAACCGGCAAGATCCAGATTAGAGATTCCGTCTCCGAGCCCTCGGCCGATCCACGCACCAGCAGCTGTGAGTTGTGAAGCGACGAATCGTAAATGTCGGCGTTCGCAAGCGGACTCTGGACAGCCGCCGTGTCGCCACCCGAGGTCGATACTTCGCGCAGCACGGAATGACCGCCGGCGTATTCCGAGAAATAGAGCAACGTCCCATCCGTCGCCATCGAGCGCTTGGGAAAACCGTCGTTAGTGATCTGCACCGAACCAGTTACCTGCGGCGGAGACGAGGGCGTGCGCAGCAAATACGCTGCGGCAAGTAAAGCTAAAACTCCAAGGAAACCTAGCGTGTACCAGAGGCTCTTGTTCGACGTCCCGGTAAGCGGTTTTAACCCAGACCGGAAGGTCGATCCGGAACGGGACTGAGGACCGCCGCCTTCAGCTTGCCGCAGGTCTTCGAGATCCTGGCGCAGTTCGGCAGCTGTCTGGTATCGGCGGTCGAGATCTTTTTCTAGCGCCTTTCGAATAATCGCGCCCAGCCGAGCCGAGGTCTCCGGCGCGAAGATGATTGGCAAGTCGGGCGTGGAGTGCAGCAATGAGTCAAATGCAGCCGCCGAGGTCTGCCCGCGAAAAGGCAACTGCCCCGTCGACATCTCGTAGAGCACGATGCCAAACGAGAACAGGTCCGTTCGCTGGTCGAGCGGCTTGCCCAACGCCTGTTCCGGGGACATGTAGGCCATCGTTCCGACGGAAGATCCCGGACTGGTCAGGTGCTCGGGTGGTTGCGTCGGAAGCTCCTGAAGATCGTCGCCTGTCTCCTCGTCATTCGCTACATCCGCAGTCAGCTTGGCCAGGCCGAAGTCCAGAATCTTCGCATGGCCTCGCTGGGTGACGAACAGATTCGCCGGCTTGATGTCGCGATGCACGATCCCATGACTGTGAGCCGCCTCGAGCGCGTCGGCAATCTCGATCCCCAAACGCAGAAGCCCATCAAGCTGGAACGGGCCCTTGGCGAGCCGTCCTCGCAGTGTCTCTCCTTCGAGATATTCCATCGCGATGAAGCGGCGCCCTTGCGCCTCGCCGATCTCATAAATCGTGCAGATATTGGGATGGTTCAGCGCTGATGCCGCTCGCGCCTCGCGTCGAAAGCGCTCAAGGATCACCGGATGTTTCGCCACCAGATCGGAGAGGAACTTTAACGCAACAAAGCGTCCAAGCTCGGTGTCCTCTGCCTTGTAAACCACACCCATTCCGCCGCTGCCGATCTTTTCAAGGATGTGGTAGTGCGAGATGGTGGTCCCGATCATGAAGGGGTGGCCATTGGTCGGTGCCGATGGTAGGCGCGAAGGTAGTGCAAGTCAATGCAACGGAAGTGACAGAGACTGAGTAGTAGCGACAGAGAGACCGCCCGGGGAAATGGCCTCGATTCTTCGAGCAGCCCGCTCTACTTCGACGCGCCGGTGTTTTTCAGAATGTCTTCGGCGTAGTAGTTGGTGACCTTCGCGGAATCGCGAAGAATTTCGTAGTAAGCCGCCTTCAGTAGCTGCTCGCGCCGGTCGCGTAGCTGGGAACGGATCGCCTGCTGTACGCGAGGATCGTTGAACTCGCGCTGTCCAGCCGGTTCCTTTGCCATCAATTTCACAATGCGAAACCCGACGACTCGCTTTGCGACGGGATCCTGAATCGTGATGATCGGACTGTATTGCCCCGACTTGAGCTTCATCACCACTTCGCGTGTGGAGGGATCGGTCCGCTGAAGCGAAGATTCCGGCGTAAAGCCGAGGTCTCCGCCGTTTCCGGATGTTTCCGTGTCCTCAGAATAATTCATGGCGAGCGTAGCGAAATCGTCGCCGCTGTCCAGGCGATTCGCGATCATCTGAATTTTCTTGCGCGCTTCCGCCTCGTTTTGCGCTTTGTCGTTCTTAAGGTTGTGCACCTGCGGATTTGGCATCGGCGTCACGAAGATTTGCCCCAGGTGGTATTGCGGTTCGATCAGGTTGAATTCGCCCTTGTGCGAGTTGTAATAGTCGCTCACGTCCTGGTCCGAGATGTTGATCTTCGACGTGACTTCCTTGTTCAGAACCTTTTCGACCGTCAGGGACCGGCGCAGATCGCGCTTGAAATCGTCGAGCGTGATCTTCTTTTCTTTCATCTTCACGTCGAACTGTTCCTGCGTGTAGGGCGACTTGATTTCGTTCAGCTTGCGTTCGACCTCTTCGTCGGTGGCCAGCAAGCCGAGTTTCTCAGCACGCCGCGTGAGGATTTCGTCGTCGATAAGCTCGCGCAGAATATTCAAGCGCAAGTTGGTGGCTTGCTCTCCGACGGGTTGCTGCTCATTGCCGGCGATCTGGTTCTGATAGTACTTCTCGACGTCGGCGCGGAAGATCTTGCGGCCATCGACGGTCGCCATCACATCCACACCCTGCTGCTTCGATTGGCAACCAGTTAGCAACGCAAGAACTGATGCTGCGAGAACACACAACGTCCGGCGGCAGAAGACTGGATCGAGTTTCAACGCGAACATCCCCCTCCGATGGATCATCCGACTGACACGTTCGATGTCATTTTGCAGGTGGATTCGTAACGACCGGAGCCGGCGCGGCCTCGGCATGGGTCGGAGGCTGCACTCCTGCATTCGTCAGGGCGCGGTCAAGCACGGCGCGGAGTTCGCTAAGGGGTAGTGCGCCATCCACCTCTTCTCCGTTGATGAACATCGTTGGCGTCGCGTTCACGCCCAAAGCGTCACCCTCGTGAATTGAGGCTTTCACCGCGTCTTCGTTTTGCGCCTTGATGCAGGCATGCAATTTGACCACATCGACGTTATGTTGCTGGCCGGCCAGAAGTGCGGCGCGATCGACTGCATCGAACTGCGCCTGCTGCCCTTTGGTTGAGTTCACGACGTGTTGGTTCGCATGCAGGTAATCGGCAACCTCCCAATAGGCGTCGTTGTTCTGCGCGGCAAGACAATTCGCGTCCACCGCCGCGTGAATGGCCCAGGGATGAATCTCCGCGAGCGGGTAGTCTTTATACACGAATAGAACGCGGTCGCCGTACTCCTTGAAAATCTCAGGGAACAGCGTCGAGTGCATGCGTGAACAGAACGGACATTGGAAGTCGTCATAGTTCACGACCACCACTTTCGCGTCCTTGTTGCCCTTTGTCGGACGACCGTTCAAGTCCATCTTTTTCATGATCTCGGCATTCGGATCCTTAGTGAGATCCAGCTTCGTCATCCGGATCAGAGTCTTGTGGTCTTTCGATAGCAGAAAGTCGTAATCGTCTTTCCTTGTTCCGCGATTGAAGGTCAGCTTCAGCGCGTCGTAGTTCGGAAAGTCACTTGGCTTGAGCGGGCCCACCACCACTTCGACCTCAGGGGGCAATTTGTAATAGGCGCGCACCTGGCGTTCGATCGCCTTGGTGGTATCAGAAGGCGCCGACTGTGCCGAGCACCCTAAACAGATAAGTAAAAGGAAAACAAAAGACCGCTGCAGCAACGTCACTAGTAACCGCCTTAACATTAGGACTCGGAAAAGACATTATCTCACAGGCACTTAGCGCCTCTGCCGATGGGGTGCATCGGAAGGTGGTGTCCCTCAGGGCTCAGCCGGCCCGTCTCAGGCTCTCGGCGGGCAACAGCGTATTCATGGAGCCGGAGCGGAATCCTTCCAGATCCAGAGTCACGAACTTGAATCCCAAGTCCTTGAAAAGGCGTGTGAATTCGGCGGCCATCGTCGGGTCGAGCGCGCGCGGAAGTTCTTCCTTGGCGACTTCGATTCGCACGATATCGCCGTGGTGCCGTACCCGGAACTGGCGAAACCCAAGCGCCCGCACGGCGTCCTCACCACGCTCGACGACGCTCAGTGCCGCACGCGTGACCGCGCGCCCGTATTCGATGCGGGAAGAAAGGCATGCAGACGCTGGCTTGTCCCATATACGGAGCCCCGCCGCCCGGGCTAGATCGCGAATGTCTTGCTTCGTGAGTCCGGCCTCCAGCAGCGGCGCTGAGACGTGGTGCTGGCGAGCTGCGGCTTGACCGGGCCGGAAGTCCCCCTGATCGTCGACATTCACGCCATAGGCAATGGAACTGAAACGATGCTCTTCTCGGTATCTCTCCATCACATCGAAAAGCTCGTCCTTGCAGTGGAAGCAGCGCGAACCGTCATTGCGGGCATACTCAGGACGGTCCAATTCTGAGGTCTGAATTACCTGCAGCGGGATCTTCTGCTCTTCTGCAAACGCGACCGCATCTGCTAACTGTGTACGAGCCAAACTGGGCGAGTCGGCGATTACGGCGAGCATCTCTGACCCCATCTCCTGGTGCGCCGCCCAAGCCAGGAAGGCGGAATCGACACCTCCCGAGTACGCAATCAAAACGCGACCGAGCGCCGAAATATGCTCTCGAAGCGCGTCCTGCCGCGATGCGAGCTCGGGAGAAATCGACATTTCGCTATGGTAATACGAGCGGAACGTTTGAGCCATGCGGGTGCGATTCGACGACTGGATCCGTGGTCCTTATCCGGCGGTGAGGCGCCTTCCTGCAGGCTATGCTTCTACGACTACATGGGGGACGGTATTTGGGAGTGTGTATCAATGCCATCCCATTTTCGGTTCATTACAATCGGTCTTGTTTTACCCCCCAGCGCCGCGGTCGTATTCCTTTTCCTATGGAAATCAAAACCCCGAGATTCTATTTTCCAGGGACCTGGTTTTCGACTGACTTTACCTGGCAGGTGGAAGTCGCTGCCATCTGAGGATCCCAGACGATGGGTTTATCAGGGCTGCCAGGACGATCATTTGACTGTTTCGTTTTTTTGGGCCTCAGGGACGGCCTGACTGACAACGAAAGGTTCGACGGGTTTGTGAAACTTGTTGAACTCAGACGAAGCGCCGAAACCGAAATGCCGGGGTCCGAGACTGTAACGACCACTGAAACCGTGTACGCGGCCTGAACGGATGTTAGTGGCGCGCTATCACGGAACACAGCCGTCCAAAAGTCGCCGTTTCTCGTGCCTGGCCTTAGGCGGTTCTTCGGCAATTACCTTCTTCTATTACGAAGCGGTCGGAGTGGAGCAAGACCACTTTGACACGCGAGCGCGAACAATCATGAACGCGATTGTCGGGTCGCGATAGAAGCTTACTATCGTGTCGCGGCGAGCAGTGACTGAGTGATCTCGATCCACTCCTCCTGCAGGGTGGCGCGCGACGGATTCCGTTTGGCCCGGCGATACCAATAGCTCGCGTTCGAGGTGTCTCCCTCTTTCCGATGCAGATACGCATGCACCCACGATCCCGCAGGACCCTCGTCTTCCTGTGCCGATTCGTGGGCCTTATTCCAATCGCCCTTCGCGTCCCACCACAGTCCGGCGAGAGCGCGGTCCAGTTCAGCTGGAGGTGCCTCCGCCGACATCGACTGTTGAAATTCTTCAAAAGTCATTTCAGACGTATCCTCTTGCCCGCCTGCACAATATTTCCGGAACTCGAAACCATGAAACGCTGAAACCTTGAAACCTTGAAACTTGTTCTTCCGTCTCGCCCGTAATTGCTAGTACAACTGCTCCTGCCTTCGGATGTTCCCGAATGCGCCGATATTGGCGAGCGTGAAATTAAAACGAAACTGA
>Ga0126378_10004153_pt1 | contig 10999 bp, 8 predicted proteins | sample PanSoiMetPlot_23_FD_92587 | JGI IMG/M metagenome (GOLD analysis project Ga0126378, IMG submission 92587) | Tropical forest soil microbial communities from Panama - MetaG Plot_23 | ecosystem: Environmental > Terrestrial > Soil > Tropical forest > Bulk soil | place: Panama | collected 2016-02-17
AGGGATGGTTCAAGGATACACTTGCTTCCGCTCCGGTCTCACAGCTCGCAATCATGCGGCTCGATGGCGATTATTACGATTCCACCCATGATGCTTTGGTCCATCTGTACCCGAAGCTGTCTCCAAGAGGCTATGTCATCATCGACGACTACGGTGAGGACACGTGGACGTACTGTCGCCGCGCCGTTGACGATTACCGCGAACGCGAGGGTCTCGTTCAGCCACTCGTGCGCGTTGACTCCAAGTGCTTTTTTTGGCAGAAATGACCATCTTGCCGAGGTCGGTTAGTGAACGAACAACTAACGCCTGCCGATGAGCTGCCACGCCACGACCGGTGGCTGCTTCCTCTTGTGGTCCTCTCGGTACTAGCGGTCTTCCTCGGTACCACCGAAGTAGTCGCGAGCCTGGTGTTTCCGGAGCGGGGCGACTTCAGTTGTGGAACTGCGGCGGGCAGGCGGCACCTGAAACCAAATTGCTACGCCCATTTCAAAAACGCCGAGGGACCGGACGTCGAATACCGCTTTAACGAGTGCGCATACCGATCGAGTAAACCCTGTGGTCCGAAGGCCCCAGGCACGGTGCGCATTGTCGTGATGGGAACTTCAACGGCGATGGGATTATATGTTCCTGGCGATGAGACGTTCGCCACGCGAACCGAGAATGCACTGAGTCAAGTCTGCCGACGGCCAGTAGAAGTACAGAATATGGGCGGCCAGGTGGACATCACGGCGCAACCGGACTTAGTAGACGAGGCCCTTGGTTTGTCGCCCGACCTTATCGTTCTGTCGGTATCACCCTTTGATCTGCAAAAAGCGGGAACCGCCGCGCGACAGTCCAACGCCGTCCGTCAAAGCGCTTTAATAATGAGGATAGAAAGCGAGTGGCACGAATTTAAGTTGAAAGTGCGCAATAGCCGATTCGCCCTGGCATCTGCACATTTGGCTCTCATGAATGAACAGGTGTTGTATCAGGTTTTCCTGAAAGATGGGGGATCGCGTGCCGTGATGACCGTGCCTCCAACATCTGTTGGGGAGCGAAGGTATGCAGAGTTCGCAGGAATCCTTGACCGCATGATGGTTCGGATAAACGGCACCGGCGTGCCAGTCGTTGTGCTAATCATTCCAAATCGGGTTGCCGCCGCGATGGTGAGCAACGGTTCGCGCGTGGAAGGTGTCGATCCCTGGTGGTTTGGACGACACGTCAGCGAGATCGCCGTGCAGCACAATGCGCTGCCCGTGGACGTTACCCCGAAATTCGCCTCGTCTCCCCATGCCGAACGAATGTTTTATCCCGTCGATAACCACCCTACAGGTGAAGCGCATGCGGTCATTGCTCAGGCGTTAGTAGAGCGTCTGAAAGACGGTTCTATTCCGCAAATGGCTGCCTGCCGCGCACCCCAACCATGAACTCACTCGGCGGCGCATCAATTTCCTTCCTTGGATTCGGGGCCGCTGTGGCGCTGCTCGTGCATCTCATTCCACGTTTGTCTTGGCGGCTAACGATATTACTGGGAGCAAGTCTTGTATTTCTTTGGTTATGTTCCAAGGGAGAATCGCTCGTACCATTGATCGCTTTTGTGGGTCTGGGATACGCCGAATTGAAATTGATCGAGTCGCGCCGGGTGCGAACCGTTGGGCCTCTAGTGGTCGCGACTATCCTGATTTTCATTTGGTTGAAACGATACACCTTGCTGCCATCGCAAGTGTTCTTGCCGGGCCCGTATACCGTCCTTGGACTGTCTTACATTTTGTTTAGGATTCTCCACCTTATGGTGGAAACAAACAGCGGTGCGATTGAGAGCCCGGTTGGTTTGGCCCCATACCTGTTGTATACGCTGAACTTCACCAGCCTCGTGGCTGGCCCGATTCAGCGCTATCAGGAATTCAGCCAATCTCTGCAGGAGGCCAAGCGACCTTCGGTGGTGCGTGCTGGGCGGGCGATCGAGCGCATAATCACGGGTTTTTTTAAGGTCAACGTGCTAGGGCTGGTATTTTCAATGCTGCAGGTGAATGCACTAAATCGCATCCAGAACGTCCCGGGTCAGGACACTAAAGTCCTGGCTGGAGCGGTTGCGATGGGGTCGTATGCATTCTTCCTGTACTGCAATTTCTCTGGCTATATCGACATCGTCATCGGCATCGCCCACCTCATGGGCATGAGCCTTCCCGAAAACTTTGATCGCCCCTTTTCCGCGGATGGCTTTATCGATTTCTGGAATCGCTGGCATATCACGCTCTCGACATGGTTGAAAACCTACGTTTACAACCCACTCTTAATGACGCTCATGCGGCGCTATCCTGCCGATTCGCTGGCTTCGGCCTGGGGCGTGATCGCATTTTTCGTGACCTTTTTTCTGGTAGGCGCATGGCACGGCCAAACCTCTTCATTCCTGTTTTTTGGCGTACTGCAAGGTTTGGGTGTGAGCGTTAATAAGGTTTACGACATCGTTCTAACGGCGAGACTCGGACGCAAACGAGTAAAGGCCTTGAACGCCAATCGCGTTTACATCGCAATTTGCCGGGGCCTGACGTTCACGTGGTTTGCGTTTACGCTCCTTTGGTTTTGGTCCAACTGGTCGCAACTTGCAACGTTGACGGCAGCCCTGGGTATACGCGCCATTATGTTGATACCGCTGTTGGTATTTGTCGCAGCGACCCTTGGACTGACGCTCTGGGAGACGGCAAGAGACATCGTCCTGGGAATCCGCTGCCGAGGACAGGTTATTGTGCAATCGCGATATACGCGTACGGCATGGTGTACATTGCTCGTCTTAGTTTCGACCATGGTCGCACTCCTACTCCAGCAGTCCCCCGAAATTGTTTACAAGGCGTTTTAAAAGAGAAGGGCCGCGTCCGGTTACGGTTCCAAGCGCCGCCGTCAGCGTCAGACTCCAGGATATGGAACGGGTTCGACAATCTCGCGCGAACTAATGTGCTTTCTGTCCAGAGGTAAACACAGTCCAAGGGCCTGCCTTCATGTCGCGTAAGAGCGGCTTCTGCCAGCTATATTCCGTGTGCTGCGCGAGAAAACGCTCAGCGAGGAAATCGGCACCGCAGGGGTGTCCGGCTCTTGCGACAAAGCTCATCTTCGCCGCCATGGCGCTGTCGGCAGCTTTCCCTTGCACTGCGCCGCCCGGATTGTAAGCATCCCAAGCCCACTCCTTCACGCCACGTGGGGACGTGTCGACGTGCCCGCAAAGTCCGCGCTCGTTGGCCTGATCTTTCTTTTCAAATGAATCCACGTGATCAGACAGGAACTGCTCGGCCATCTGCACGTCAATCTTCCCTTTCGCCTGCTTCATCAATTCTTCCCATCGAATCCGGCGCGCGTTGGGCGAACTCGACCCGTCATCAGGATCGAACGTCGTCTCTTCTTTAATCACCTGCGGATCACGAGCGAAATTCGAGCTGACGAAGTACCCGTCTTTGGTGCGCCATAGCGGCGTATTCTTCAACCCCAACTCGAGGTATGCAATCTCTCCGGTTTTCCGGTCGCCAATCAACCAGTCGTTGGCATATCCGCCGTTATTCCCTTCCTTTATGATTCGGACATAGTCATCAATGCTGTTCGCATACTGAAGCGCTTTGCGGGCCCGCATGAACTCGGGCTTGCCGTTCGGATCCCAGCCCTCAAACTGGCTGATAGTGGTTTCGGTGATCATCATTCCGGCAGAATTCACGCCGAAATCGTCGTCACTGACAATCACTCCGGGAAAGCCGTCCATCAGGATGCGGTTGCCGTGCTCCGGTTGAATGTCGAAAATAATGACCCAGCGTTCGCCCGCCAGATAGCTGGTCCAATTATTGTGGGCGATCACAATCTGGTGATCTTTCGTCATGCGGCCGGTGGCAATGAACGCGCTGCAATTTCCCGGCGCCGTCAGTTTTGGGTTCTTCGCAGACTTGTTCTGCCTGTTCAACCAAGGCAGGTAGTAGTCGGGCACTTCCTCGAAAGCATTCAAAGCGACGATATCCCAGACGTCCAGTTCAACCCCGTGTGCCTTCACTCCGTCGGCAATGCCTTGCAGTTCTTGCTGATACTCGGCATCGATGTGCGGCCACAGTTTGTCTCGTGCGATGGTGCGGAAGAACTCCCAATCACGCTGCGATTGATGGGTATCAAACAGCCTGATCGCCTCGAAGGCGTCTTGAATTTCCGGAGCCAGCAAATACCCGTGCTGGTAGCCAATCTCCGATGGCGAACCTTCGAGGTGCACGTAGGTCCATCCGCCCTGCTGAAAATGGTATGACTTCTCAAGCCGTGGATCGGGACCAGTGGCTGCCATCGCGATGCAGGTCGACGTCAAGATGAGAGCGAGAAAGAATCGAAAACACAACCACGTTTTCCCCATGGATCGCCTCAGGACAATTCTTTGATTGCCGCAACATTCTAACGGATCGCTCCACTCGCGATCCTAATCCTTTTAAGAGGTCGCGTTCCTTCCGCCTCTAGATATTCGTGTGCTGCTCAGGGTGGCGGCGCAGATACCAGCAGGGCTGCATCCCGGTGTGGGGGTAAACCGCGTGCACGCACGTCTCAGGTGCGGGAGGGTCAAAGATGAATTGCGTCTTTCCGTTCTTCTGCGGAACCGCATAGTAGCGAGTCACGACGACCGATCCGTATGGATCCCGATTCGAAGCCACTCGCAGCCGGAACAGACCCAAATCAACGACAAACGTGAGGACGGCCGTTCCCAGCAAGAACAGAAGCAGGCCCAGAAATATTCGTCGAAGTCGCTCCCGGAGTTTCGCCGCTGTGAGCGCCACAGGCGCTGATTATAAGCCTAGATAGCGGCGTAAAAGCCTCGGATGGAAACTCCCGGCATCTCTGATTCTGTTGCAACTGCCTGCACCGACGCCAACTTCAGTCGATATAATGTAACGTTGAGACTTGTCTTCGACATCTTCGGCCAGACCCTGCAGACGCTGTGGGCGCATAAACTGCGCTCGTTCCTGACCATGTTTGGCATCGCCTGGGGCGTCGGGTCGCTGCTGTTGCTGGTCGGCCTTGGCGAAGGATTCCGATCCGGCAACCGGAAGCAGTTCGATTCCATCGGCGAAAACGTTTTGTTTATCTGGTCGGGGCGTGCCCCTGTCGTGCAAGGCAGCTTCACTGCGCTGCGCCAGTATTACCTCACATATCGCGATTACGAGGATGTACTGCGTGAATGTCCGAGCGTGGGCGGTGCGACCCCGGTGATTTCTCGAAACGATATCCGGGCTGTTAGTGATTATTTCCAGGCCAGCGGTCAGATCAACGGCGTTCTTCCCGATTTCAAGACCATCCGCTATGTTCCGATCAATGAAGGCCGCTGGATCAACGAAATGGACCAACAACAAAAGCGCCGCGTGATTGTGCTGGGCGACGAGACACGTCGGACGCTGTTCTCCGGCCGTCCGTCAATTGGAAGCACGATCCTGCTTAATGGCGCGCGGTTCGAGGTCATTGGCACGCTGCAGCGTGTCGGTCATGGGGATAACAACACGCAGAACCTTAAGAATTACATTCCTTTCAGCACGATGCATGAATATTTTCCGCCGCTGAATGCCGGGATCGATCTCGACGTGATCTCCCAGATCAACTACCAACCCAAATCGAGGGCTCTGCACGAGACAGCCAAGCAGGAAGTCCACAAGATCATTGCCCGCAATCACGGCTTCGATCCAAACAACTTAGACTCATTCGATGAATGGGACACCGTGAAGACGGTCGATCAGATCGGCAAGATCTTTGACGCGATGAATATGTTTCTCGGCAGCGTCGGGCTGGTGACGCTCGCGCTGGGCGCGATCGGGATCATCAACATCATGCTGGTGGCCGTGGCCGATCGCACCAAAGAGATTGGCCTCCGCAAAGCGGTGGGCGCCACCAATGGCAACATCATGTTCCAGTTCTTCGTGGAAGGAGCATTTCTGACGATGTTCAGTGGGGGCTTCGGCATTGCGGGTGCGGCGGCGCTGATGGCGATGCTTTCTAAAGTCAGCTTGGGCGATGGCTTTGATCCACCGAAGCTGGTTGCCTCCACGGCCGCTCTAGCTATTATTTCCCTCGGGGTAGCCGGCGTTGCGGCAGGAGTCTACCCTGCCCGCCGCGCCGCCCTGCTCGAGCCCGTGGAAGCGCTGCGCAAGGAATAACGATGCATCGCGACCTGTTCAAACAAGCTTACTCAGCCATGCGCCACGACCTGCGGCGCACACTGCTGACCATGGCCGGAATGGCTTGGGGCATTGCGACCGTGGTGTTGCTGCTGTCGTATGGCAATGGTTTTGGCAAGGCCATTGAGGTCATTTTCGAGAGCTTCGGGGCTACCGCGGTTGGCGTGTTCCCTGGGCGCACGTCGCAACAGGCCGGAGGCAACAAGGCCGGTGTGCAGGTTCGGTTTACCAACGACGACATCGAATTGCTGCGCAATAATCTGCCGCTCTGCCGGCACGTAGTTCGTATGGCGGAGAAGGACTCCACGGTGCAGAACAATAACCGTTCCTTCACGTTTCCTGTGATGGGTCTTGATCCCTCCATTCAGAAGATCTGGAACCTGGATATCGCTGAGGGGCGGTTTCCTGACGACGCCGACAACATGCAGCACGGATTGGTGGCCGTGATCGCTTCCGAGGCGCGCGACAAGCTCTTTTCCGGTATGCCCGCGCTCGGCGAGAGCATTCGTATTGACGGGGTGACATTTCAAATCGTCGGCATCGGCGCGCCACGCATGCAGGAAGGCGACAATGATAACAATCGCGTTATTTACCTTCCCTTCAATTCCATGGATGTCCTGAAAGACACTCACTACCTCGATGGCATCTGGCTCGACTCGATTGGGCTCGATCACGACAAGATGGATCGGACCATTCGCGAGACCCTGGCGACGGCCCACGGCTTCAAACCAGACGACCATCGAGCAGTCTTCGTGTTCGATGCGCAGAAACAGCTCTCACAATTTGGGATCATCACCCTGGCGCTGAAGGTGCTGCTGGCATTCATCGGAACGGTCACGCTCGGTATCGGCGGGGTTGGACTGATGAATATCATGCTGGTCTCGGTGACGCAGCGCACCCGCGAAATTGGCGTTGAAAAGGCATTAGGAGCGCGGCGGCACCATATTCTGTTTCAATTCCTCGCGGAAGCCATGGTGATCACTGCCGCGGGCGGGTTTCTGGGAATTCTTCTTTCTTATGCTGTGTCGATCGTAGCCGGGCGCATCACGTTCTACAGCGCTTTGGCCAAACACGCGGAAGCAGCCGACATTCGGCTCATCGTTTCGCCAACGATTCTTGTTGTGGCGACCAGCATTCTCGCTGTTGTGGGAGTCGTGAGCGGCATGGTCCCCGCGCTGCGGGCTGCCAATCTCGACCCTATCGAAGCGTTAAGATACGAATAGCATCGCAGCCCAAGGCTACAGGGGCTCACAGAGAAACTCTGTGCGACTCGGTGTCCCATGTGGTCATGCCTTTTGAGTTTCCATGTCTGAAGACATCCTCTCGCGGCAGCCGCCTCCAGCCGATCTTCGGCTGAGCTACGGCTCGGACCCAAACCAGTTCATCGATTTGCGATTGCCCGGCAGCGAACGCAAGCCGTTCGCCCTGGTCATTAACATTCACGGTGGATTCTGGCGGTCCAAGTACAACCTCGATCACGCAGGACACCATTGTTCTGCTCTTACCGCGAAAGGGCTGGCGACTGCCAATCTCGAATATCGGCGCGTCGGAAATGAGGGCGGCGCGTGGCCCGGTACCTTTGCTGACATCCGTGCCGCATACCGGTTTCTGACGCAAAATGCGCAGAAATTCGATTTCAATACACAGAAAATTGGGGTGATGGGACACTCTGCGGGCGGACAACTGGCGCTCTGTCTCGCTGCCCACGAACCTCGTGCTCGGGCAGTGATTTCCCTCGCCGGGGTGGTCGACCTCGAACGCGCGTATCAACTCCATCTCAGCAACGACGCTGTTGTCGAGTTTCTCCGCGGCACACCCGCCGAGGTACCAGATCACTATCGCGAAGCTGATCCCATGCACCTATCGATCGCAAACGCGCGCCAATGGCTGATTCACGGGGAATCCGACGATACCGTTCCTCCGGTGTTCAGCCGGGATTATGTCGCTCGGAAGCGGTCCGCGAAAGAAAACGTGCATTTGCTCGAAATCTCCGGTGCCAGCCATCTCGACCTCATCGATCCGCACAGCGCTGCATGGAAGCAAGTTGAGCAAACGGTTCTTGCCTCGCTCACCTAAAATAACCCGGGGACCTCCAATATGCTGACTCGTGTGCAACGACCCTTCGCAGTCCTCACCTTGGCTGCTGCTGCCTTGGCGGCATCCTCCACCCAGCAGGCTGATCCGAATCGGTACGTCAACGACGTCAAGGAATTAGCATCTCCTGAAATGGAAGGCCGTGGCGCCGGGACCAAAGGGCTGACTCGGGCCGAGCATCTGCTCGAGAAGCGCTACAAGGATCTGCACCTCGATCCCGCTGGTGTGAACGGATACGAGCAGCCGTTCAGGGTGATCACGGGCGCGCGTCTGAAGTCGGACAACGCATTCTCAGTGATGGCGCCGAGTGGAAAGCGAGAACTCAAGGTTCACGAGGATTTCGTGCCCTTCAGCTTCTCATCCTCCAGTCGGGTCAGTGCACCTCTCGTGTTCGCCGGATACGGCGCCACCGCCGACGAGTTCCACTATGACGATTACGCCGGACTCGACGTGAAAGGCAAGATCGTGCTTGTGCTCCGCTATGAGCCGGCGGGGTTCTCCGGAAAGAACGCCCATCATGAGCTAACGCAGCACTCGCAGCTCATCACGAAAGCGATCAATGCAAGAAATCATGGTGCCAAGGCATTGATTGTCGCAAATGGAAAATTGAACGAAGGCGAAGAGGATCTTTTGACGCGTTTCGGCAGCGTCAGCGGGCCCGAGAATGTCGGCATCGTGATGGTGCAGGTGAAGAACGCTGTTGTCGACGCATGGTTCCAGGCGGCGGGGAAAAGCTTGAAGGAGGTACAAGAACAGATCAATGCGAGCGCAAATCCGGCATCTTTCGCCTTCCCCGATTCCCTTCCTGTTTCTGTGAACGTCGATATCGAAACCACGCGTGCGACGGTCGATAATGTGCTTGCATGGCTGCCTGGCCAGACGGATGAATACCTCATCATTGGTGCGCACTACGATCATCTCGGCCGAGGAAACGTCGACTCGCTCGCACCCTCACAAATCGGGCAAATCCATCCCGGTGCGGATGACAATGCCAGCGGCACGGCGGGCGTTCTTGAATTAGCCCGCCTTCTGGCGCCCGAACGCGGAAAGCTCAAGCGCAGCGTCCTTTTCATGGATTTCGCCGGGGAAGAACTCGGCTTACTCGGTTCCGCAGAATGGGTGAAGCAACCGACCCGTCCGCTGGACAAGGCTGTGGCCATGATCAATATGGACATGATCGGCCGCATCAAGGACGATAAGGTTTACATCGGCGGCGTGGGCACAGGATCGACGTTCAAATCCGTGCTCGATCAGGCGGAGAAGGAAGCGCCATTCAAATTCGAGGCCTCGCCCGGCGGATATTCCTCGAGCGACCACACGTCCTTTGTCGCCAAGAAAATTCCCGTTCTGTTCTTCTTCTCCGGACTGCATTCGGACTATCACAAGCCGTCTGACACATGGGACAAAATCAATGGACCGTCTGCGGCGCGGCTCCTCGATATGATCGAGAACGTAGCGGTACAACTGGCAAACAGCGATCAGCCTCCAACATTTCAAGTTGTGGCGGAAGAGAAACCGCTCGGCGGCATCTCCGGAGGCGGAGGCTATGGTCCGTATTTCGGCTCGGTTCCAGATTTCGGCCGGGTAGAAAACGGGGTCAAGTTCTCGGATGTGCGACCGAATTCTCCTGCTGCGAAAGCCGGATTCAAGGCGGGAGACATTCTGGTTCAGTTCGGCGACAAGCCGATCAAGAACCTCTACGACTTCACCGACGCTCTGCGCCGCAGCAAAGTTGGGGATGTGGTCGAAGTAAAAGTGCTGCGCGACGGCCAACCGCTCACTGCCAGCGTCAAATTAGAGCAACGCAAATAACCGCCTTCCGGGGGATGACCAGGCTGGTTGATCCGTGGCAATGAAGTTCCTTCGGAATCCCGTATAATCGTCCGTCATCCGAGAGGAATCCTTTGCCCTTCGACGACCTACGTCAGTGGATCGCCGCGCTCGACCGTGCCGGCGAACTGAAACGCATCAAGACTGAAGCCGATCCGATTCTTGAGATCCCGGAAATCATCGACCGCGTCTCGAAAGGGCGCGATGCCAAGGGCAGCCCCGGCGGTCCCGCTCTCCTGTTTCAAAATGTGCAAGGCTACCCCGGGTCGCAGCTCCTGATCAACCAGTTCGGATCGGAGCGGCGCATGAAGATGTCGGTCGGCGTGGAGTCTTACGATGACATCGCGGCTCGCATCCGCATGTTCATGGACGTAAAATCGCCACAGGGGTTTCTCGATAAGTTGAAGATGCTGCCGCTGCTCGCGGATGTGGGCAAGTTCTTCCCGCGCACACTTTCTACGGGCCCCTGCAAAGAGATCATCAAGCGCGATAATTTCTCGCTCCTGGATTTTCCCATACTCCAATGCTGGCCCAAAGATGGTGGAAGATTCATCACGCTGCCATGCGTCACCACTCGCGATCCGAAGTCGGGTAAGCGCAACCTCGGCATGTACCGCATGCAGGTATATAACGAGCGCACCACAGGCATGCACTGGCAGCGGCAAAAGAACGCCGCCGAACATCAGCGCGAACGAATGCGCACGGCCGTAGCGGGAGATACAACCCACCATGTGGGGACGGGCGTCCCCGGAAGCCTGCGGGCTGCCGTCGATATCATGGCGCGCAGTTCCGGCGGTAGCATTCTGGCGCAAGGCGATCGTCCCGCCGGCAAAATGGAGGTCGCCGTGGCCATCGGCACCGATCCGGTAGTCACCTTCTGCTCCATCGTTCCCGCCCCGCCGGAAATCGAGGAATATCTC
>Ga0126378_10004154_pt1 | contig 10998 bp, 9 predicted proteins | sample PanSoiMetPlot_23_FD_92587 | JGI IMG/M metagenome (GOLD analysis project Ga0126378, IMG submission 92587) | Tropical forest soil microbial communities from Panama - MetaG Plot_23 | ecosystem: Environmental > Terrestrial > Soil > Tropical forest > Bulk soil | place: Panama | collected 2016-02-17
CGGCCGGAGCAGGGCCGGGTCGAGCACGTCGGGCCGGTTGGTGGCCGCGATCACGATCACGTGGGTGTTGGTGTCGAAGCCGTCCATCTCCACCAGGAGCTGGTTCAGCGTCTGCTCCCGCTCATCGTGGGCGCCACCGAATCCGACGCGCCGCTGGCGGCCCACGGCGTCGATCTCGTCCACGAAGACGATGCAGGGGCTGTTCTTCTTGGCCTGCACGAACAGGTCGCGGACGCGGCCTGCGCCGACGCCCACGAAGAGCTCCACGAACTCGGAGCCGGAGGCACTGAAGAACGGCACCCCTGCCTCGCCGGCCACGGCTTTGGAGAGCAGGGTCTTGCCGGTGCCGGGCGGTCCGGCCAGGAGAACGCCCTTGGGGATGCGCGCGCCAAGCTCCGTGAAGCGCGCGGGATCCTTCAAGAACTCAACGATCTCGGCCAGCTCTTGCTTTGCCTCATCGGCACCCGCCACGTCGACGAATGTGACCTGAGGCGTGCCGACGACAAGCTTCGCTGGGCTGCGGACGAACATGAGCGGCTGACTGTTCTGGCCGCGGACCTGCCTTAAGACGAAGAAGAGAACCAGGCCCACCACCGGCAACACGAGCAGGTAGGGCAGGATCCGCTGCAGCGCTGCCAGCGCCTGGGAATCGGCGAAACTGACCTCTACGCCATCCGAGGCAAGGGTCGCAGCCAGCGTGCTCGGGTTGGGCGGCAGCTGGACGGCGTACTGCCGGCCGCCTCGGTCAGTGGCGAGGCCGATGTCGCCGTCGATCTCGAACGCCTTGACCCGGCCCTGCACCGCCTGCTCGAGCAGCCTGCTGTAGCTCCAGGTGCTTGTGTGGGTGTTCGCCACCGACAGGTAGGCGACCGCCGCCAGCACGCAGGCCAGGAGGCCGATGAGGGCCAGGGCGATCTGGTTGCGGCGCGCCTGAGTCACGCGACAGCTGAGCCACGGGGGGAATCCCCCTCACAAATGTGCATGCTGGAACGGGCGACCGCGATGTTTGCCAGGAACTTCCCCCCGGCGCGGCTCAACAACCAACGAGTCACGCGGCATAAAGAGTACGCAACCAGGGCCGCCTGCGTCCGGCGATGGTCAGATCGCTCACGTCGCGGCTGCGTGGCGGATCGCGGCGGCCATGCGCTCCAGCACCTGATCCAGGATGGGAGCCGAGGTGGCGAAGTTCAGCCGCACGCAAGCCTCGCCGCCAGGCCCGAAGTCGCCGCCCTCTCCCAGCGCGACCCGCGCCTCCCGCAGGAAGAACTCTTGCGGGCTGGCTGCGGGCAGACCCAGCCGGCGGCAGTCCAGCCAGGCCAGGTAGGTCGCCTCGGGGGGGTAGCTGTGGATCGCGGGCACAGCCTCGGCGACCCAGGCAGCCACCCGATCGCGGTTTGCCCTCAGCCGCTTCATCACCTGGTCCAGCCAGGGCTGCCCGTGTCTCCAGGCCGCGATCGTGGCGTCGATGCCGATCGCGTTCACGCCGCCGAGGAGGCGTTCCGGGATGGCCCGGCGGAACCGCTCCTGCAGCTCATCGGAGCCGAAGTGCATGACCGCGCAGCGCAGCCCGGCGATGTTGAAGCCCTTGGTGGCAGAGTTGACCGTGACCGTGCGTGCAGCGATCTCCCCACCCAGCGAGCCGGTCGGGATGTGATGCCCGCCGGGGTAGACCAGGTCGCAATGGATCTCGTCTGAGACGATCACCAGGTCGCGCTCGATCGCCACGCTGCCGATGGCTTCGAGCTCCTCCCGCTCGAAGACCCGCCCGCTGGGGTTGTGAGGGTTGCAGAGCAGAAGGACACGCGTTCGCTCGTCCACCACTCGACGGAGACCGTCTGAGTCCACCACCAGGCGCGACCCGGAGTCCACCATGGGGTTGAGGACACGCCGGCGGCCTGTGCCGTCGACGCCGCTCAAGAACGGCGGATAGATCGGCGTCTGGACGACGACGCCGTCACCCGGCTCACTGAAGGCCACGATGGCCCCCGCGATCCCCTGCAGCAGGTCTGTGATCAGACACGTCCGCTCCGAGCTGGCCTCCCAGTTGAAACGCTTCCGCATCCGGTCGGCGAAGGCCGCCTCGGCGCGCTCTCGGTCTTCGCGGTGGGCGTAGCCGTAGTCCTGTTGATCGACGATTCGGCGCACGGCGCGCTGAACGGGCTCGGCCACCGCAAAGTCCATGTCGGCGATGAATGCGGGCAGCACGCTGTCGCCGTAGCGCTTCCACTTGATGCCCCGGCGCGCGCGCATCGCCTCGGCGGGCAGGGCGAATGGCTCCATCGGGGCTATGGTGGCAGAGGCGAGACGACAGGCAACAATGGTTGCGATGAGCGATGCCACGCCGATCAGCCGCTTCCCAGTCCCCAGCCTTGACGACTTGCCCGCTGACATGCGCGAGCGGATCGAGGCGGTCGCAGAGAAGAGCGGCTTTGTGCCCAACGTCTTCCTCGCCATGGCCCACCGCCCGGCGGAGTGGCGTGCCTTCTTCGCATATCACGATGCGCTGATGGAAAAGGAGGGCGGCCTATCCGCGGCCGACAGAGAGCTGATCGTGGTCGCCACCAGCGCGGCCAACGACTGTCTCTACTGCGTGGTCGCACATGGCGCCATAGCTCGGATCCGGGCTCGCAACCCGCTGATCGCCGACCAGGTCGCGGTTGACTGGCGCAAGGCCGATCTCACCGAGCGTCAGCGGGCGATGCTCGGCTTCGCAGTGAAGCTGGCGGTGAGGCCCGCCGACGTGACCGAAAAAGACCTCAACGAACTGCGGGGGCACGGCTTTGACGACGAGGACATCTGGGACGTCGGAGCGATCACGGCCCTGTTCGCGCTTTCGAACCGCATGGCGCACCTGACAGCGATGCGGCCGAACGACGAGTTCTATTTGATGGGCAGGGTGCCGAAGGAGGTGTAGACGAGCCTGACCCCAGGCTGGTCTCAGCTCTGGTGCCGCCTCCCATCGGAGGAGGCCATCCAGCCTGCGAGCTGTGTGCGGGAACCGAAACCCATCTTGTTCAGGATGTTGCGGACGTGGTTCTCGACGGTTCGTTCGGAGATGAACAGCCGCCCGCCAATCTGCTTGTTGGTCAGTCCGTCAGCGACCAGTTGCGCGACCTCCAGCTCACGCCTTGCGAGCGGTCCTGACACCAGGTTGTGAGGAGGTTTGACAGCAGCGCTCGACGGTTCGCCGAGAGCCAGCGCGAGAGCGGCGCTCCGCGTCAAGCGCTGTCCCGAATTGAACTCGGCCTCGAGCCTGCCGGCGCCGAGCGCTGATCTCAAGAAGCCAACCGCCCGTGTCACCAACGGAGCAAGGGTTGGGTGGGCGCTTGCAGCAACTTCGGCCCTGAGCTTCTCTGAGGCTCCCAGCAGCTGTGCCGCCAGGCGAGGGTTGCTGGATGCGACACGGCAGCCGAGGGCGCCGACAAGGACGGACTGCAACCGCCGGTCCACGATCTGGCGGGCGATCCGCAGCCCCTCTTCGAGCATCTGCTTTGACTGGTTGAGCTCCCCGGCCAGGAGCGCCGCGAGCCCCAGGTTCGTCAGCCAGACCTCGAGTGTGTAGAGGTCCTCCGCTTGCCGGCTCAGACGGGCGCCCTCGGCGGACGCGGACCCGACCGCGTCGAGGTCCCCGCGGAAGAAACCGGCCACCGATGTGGCCTGAAGCAGCGCCAGCTGGGCCGGAAGGTCATCGAGGCCCGTTGTGATCTCCTGAGCCTCGTTGAGCAGGCGCGCTGCCGACGCGCCATCTCCGGCGAGGTGTTCGGCGATTGATCCCAGCGACAACGCTTGCGACAGCATTGGCAGATCGCGAACCTCTCGAGCGCCGGCCGCGGCTCGTTCGAGCGCTGGCCTGGCAGCAGCGGGATCCGCCTGCAGCACGGCCAGGAATCCGCGAATGCCCCAGGCCCAGGCGCGTGCCCGTGGCCCGCCACCTTCGGACCGGAGCAACTCGTCCAGCCAGCGGGCGCCTTCTGTGTTTGCCCGTGTGATCCAGTACCAACCCAACGAGGTCGCGAGGTCGACGCCGCGGGACGCGTCGTCGTGAACCACGCATCGCCTGAGGACGATGCGGACGTTGTCGATCTCGATATCCATCCATTCGAGCCAGGGGACAAGCCGGTTGCGCACCCCTGCTGCCGATCGCCGGCACGTCGATATGTAGTAATCGGCGCAGCGCTCTTCGAGAGGATCCTCCTCGCCGACCTCGCGCAGTCTGAGATGGGCGTACTCGCGCATCGTCTCGTGCAGCCGGTACCAGGCCAGCCCGGTCAGGTCATCCTTCATCACCAGCGACTTGTCGACCAGCGATGACAGCAGGTCCAGTGTCGTGGCTTCCGTCCTGGCGTCGAAGACGCAGATGCCGGCGACGTCTTCGAGGCTGAAGCGGCCAACAAACACGGACAACTGACGCAGCAGCCTCTGCTCGTCGCGCGTCAGAAGGTCATGGCTCCATTCGATGGCGGTTTGGAGCGTCTGGTGGCGGGGCAGAGCGGCACGCCTGCCTCCTGTGAGGAGACGGAAGCGGTCGTTCAGGCGGTCGAGGATCTGAGCCACGGTCAGCACGCGGGTTCTCACAGCTGCCAGCTCGATCGCCAGCGGCAAGCCGTCGAGGCGGCGGCATAGATCCACAACAGCCACCTGGTTCGAACCGGTGAGCTCAAAAGTGCCTGATGCCGCGGCCGCCCTCTCGGTGAACAGCCTGACCGCCTCGCTCTGCCTCAGCTGAGTGAGGGTCTCGATCGAGTCCGGTCGAGGCAACTCGAGAGGCGCGAGTGGAATCACGTGCTCACCCGGCACGGACAGGGGCTCCCGGCTGGTGGCGATCACCCGAACACCCGGCGCCGCCTTGATTACTTCGCTGACGATGTCGGCAGCGGCTCCGATCAGGTGCTCACAGCTGTCCAGGACAAGCAGCAGCTGCTTGTCTCGCAGGTAGGACAGCACAAGCGCCAGCGGCTCGGCGCCGGCCTGGTCGCTCAGGTCAAAAGCCGCCATGACACCGTTCGCGACCAGGGCCGAATCTCGAAGTTCAGCCAGCTCGACGAGCCACGCGCCATCTTTGAACCCACGCGTGAGGTCACCTGCGATTCGGATCGCCAGGCGGGTCTTTCCGACACCGCCTGGCCCGACGATGCTGACCAGCCGGGCTGTGCTGAGTTTGCTTCTCAGTTCCGCCAGCGGCTGGCGACGACCGACGAAGCTTGAGGCCTCGGCGGGGAGGTTGCCCACTCGGCGGCTGGACCTGGTCACCGTGATCGAGAAGCTACAGCAGCTCCCTGGCTAGGCACTCAATGAGTGTTTCCGCGCATGTCGAGGGCGGCCGCCACGCCCATCCTGGAGGCCATGAGCGAAGCGCTGTCGACCAAAGCATTCATGACGTCGCCGAAAGTCGTGGCTAGAGTCGCAGGATCGCTTTACCTGTTCGGGAGCGTGTGTTTCGTGGTTGCGATGTTAGTGCGCTCGAGCATCCTCAACGAGAGCGGCACTGCAGGCGCCGCGGACAACGTCCGCTCGTCGGCATTCCTGTTTCGCGCCAGTCTCGCCGGCGATCTCGTCTCCTGGACATGCTTCCTGTTGACGGGCATGGCTCTGTACGTGCTGCTGAACAAAGTCCATCGGATGGCGGCCGCCGCGATGATGGTCTTCGTTGTGGTCGGGACCGCAGTTGGCTACGTCAACGACGTCAACCAGTACGTCGCGCTGACGATCGCCACCAGCGCCCCCTACGCGAAGGCATTCGGCGCCGAGGGGTCCAATGCGCTGGTGATGCTGGCCGCCCAAACCCAGCACGGTGGGCTGCTGATCAACGAGATGTTCTTCGGCCTCTGGCTGCTTCCGCTCAGCTACCTGGTCATCAAGTCGACATACTTCCCGCGGCTGGTGGGCTTCCTGCTGAGCGTGGCGGCGGTCGATTGGATTGCACAGTTCTTCGCCGATCTCCTCGTGCCCGGCCTTCCATACCTGTTTGCGGTCGAGCAGATTGGCGGCGCCGGCGAATTCGTGTTCGTCGGATGGCTCCTCATCTTTGGCGTCAGGCTCCCTGCGGCCGGCGCCTCCGCACCCGCCATGGCGACGAGCTTGGGCCGTGGCTGACGGGTCTCAGGCGGTGGCGGCTACAGGCTGCTCCCGAAGGCGCACCGGACCCGCGAGGATCCAGATCCCTGCAAGCGTGGCAACGATGGCGCCGACCACCAGCGTCGGCACCACGCCGATCCGCTCGCCCAGGATGCCACCCACAAACGAGCCGATCGGGATCGTCCCCCACACGATGGTCCGCACGGTGGCGTTCATCCTCCCCTGCACGTGGTCAGGGGTGATGGACTGGCGGAGGCTGACCTGGTTGACGTTGTAGACCGTCCCACCGAACGACATGAGCAGGAAGGAGATCAGCAGCAACGGCACCGTTAAACCCAGCTGGGCCAGGGGAACGAGGAGCAAGGTGACGTCACCTGCAATGCCCACAAGGAGCGTCGGACCGAGACCCAATCGCCGCGCCAGGGTACCAGCGCTGACAGCCCCCAGCAGTCCTCCGACGGCACCCACTGCAAAGATGAGGCCGACGACTCCGGGGCCCAGGTGCAGATAGCGGAACACGAAGATCAGGTAGACGGCGAACAGGACGTTGGTGCCCAGGTTGGTGGTCGCCGTGCACCCGGAGATCTTCCACAGCGTTGGGTTGCCCAGCACCACCCGAATCCCCTCCCACATCTCCACCCAGAAGCCCCTGCGGGCCGAGGCCGTGCCGGGCGCCGGTGCCGGCTCAGGCCGGCGGATGGCCCACAGCGACAGGACCGAGACGGCGAAGGAGGCCGCGTCGACCGCGATCGCCCTGGCCGCGGCCATGATCTGCAGCAGCAGGCCTGCGATCGCGGGGCCCGCCACCTGCGCCACGCTTCGGCTCACCTCCAGCTTGCTGTTGCCTTCGATCAGTTTCGGCCGCGGTATCAATGCCGGCAGGTAGCTCTGGTAGGCGATCTCGAAGAAGACGGTGAAGACACCCGCCAAAAGAGCGACGACGTAGAGGAGGGGCATGCTCAACCACCCCAACGCGTAGGCGGCGGGGATGCTGCCGAGCGCGAGCATGCGGCCCAGGTCGCAGATGATCATGATCCAGCGGCGTTTGACCCGGTCGGCGTAAACGCCGGCCACCAGACCCAGCGTCGGGAAGGCGAGGAATTCGAGGGCGCCCAGCAAGCCGACCTGGAAGGGACTTGCGTGAAGCATGAGGATGGCGGCGGCGGGCAGCGCCAGCAACGTGACCTGGCTGCCCAGCTCGCTCACCGTCTGTCCGGCCCAGAGCAGGACGAAGTCGAGATCTCGCCAGAGCCGCCCACCCAGCAGTCGGTCCAGCAGCGTCGGTGCAGAATCCTCCACTCCGACCGAGCAGTGTAGGCGAGGGAAGCGGCCGCACCTCTACGTCTGGCCGGCTGAGATGCCAGTCGTCAGGCAGTAGCCGCGGCCGCGGAGCGTGGTGATCGAAGCCGGGAGATTGAGAGCCTCGAGCTTGCCACGCAGCCTCACGATGTAGTTGCGGAGCTGCGCTTCGCTTCGTACGTCGCCCTCCCACGCGGTGCGCAGCAGGTCGGCCGTAGAGCAGGGGCGGCCGGCCTGCTCCAACAGGGCGCGGAGCAGGGCGGCCTCGAGGCGGCTGAGCCCGACGGCGACGCCGCGGTAGGCCACGGTGCCGGTGACGGAGTCGAAGGACAGCCCGGAGGACTGGAGCTCACGACGCCGCCACAGTGACGCGCGCCCCTCGAGCCAGTGGATCTCGGCGTCGAGGGCGATCAGCTCGGTGCGGCCGGCGTGCGACCGGCGGCCGCCGATCTCCCGGTCCAGGCGCCATCGCACCCCTTCGCGCAGCCCGCGCTTGTAGTCGCGCATGTGCTCGTAGATGCCTGCCAGGTGCCCCACATCTACGGCTCTGATGTCCGGCTCGTGAGCCTCCAGGCCGACCTCGGCGACGGCCAGCCATCGCTCCTGCCGCTCCCGCGCCAGCACATTGCCGAGCAGTCGATCCAGGTCGACGGTCCCCTGCTCGTGCTCAGCGAGCGCGGCCGGCACGTAGTAGGGGTTGCGGCACGGGGTGTCACCGATGATGAGCAGCGGATGCTCGCAGACCACATTCAGAAGGGCGCCGGTGTCGAACCGCTGGCGGTCGTACTGGCAGATGGCGGACGCAGGGTTGGCCTTGAAGAAAGCGGTACAACGGGACTCGTACTGGCTCAACCGATTGAGGCCCGGGTCCGGTGCCAGGACCCAGCCCATGTCACCGACCCCCCTCACGCCTGCGTAGCCGGCCGCCTGGGCTCGCGCTATCTGGCCGCGGGCAAAATCGAAGAGGCCGTCGATGTCGAACGTGCCCGGCAACGCGGGCAGTAGACGGGGGTCCGCCAGCTCCAGCGCTGCAGACTGCAGCGCTTGATTGACGTCAAGTCCAGCTCGGGCCAGGCCCTGCAGCGCGCTCGTGTCGTCAGGCTCGTCGTGGATGTAAACGCAGCGCAGGCGCTCATCGAGGCTGGCCTTGAAGAACGAGACGGCCACGCCCAGCTGCTCATCACGATCGGTGTAGATGTGACCCGCATGCGCATGCTCGGGGAGGCGCAGCCTTTGCTCGGTGGAGGGGGGAGGTCCACCATTGACTTCCGCGGACTCACCGCCCAGTGGACGGTCGCGGCTCCTCACCGAGACGTCAGTGTATAGCGACCGGCGTCAATTGTGTATTGCGAAAATGTTGCAGATGGCTCCGATCGCACTCGCAGTGGTGGACATGGCCGGGACAACCGTCCGGGAGGATGGCCTGGTCGAGCGTGCCTTCTTGACGGCGCTTGGTTCGCTGGGCGTGCCGCTGCGCCCAGACCTGGATGAGCGCTTCAGGCGCAGCCGGGGCGGATCAAAGCTGGCGATGTTCGCCGCCGCACTCGGGGGAGATATGCATCGGGCAACTGCCGCCCACGACGCCTTCGAGCGGGCCGTGATCGCGGCTGCCGAACGTGGCGAGATCACACCCCTGGCCGGCGCCGAGGCCGCGCTGCTCGAGCTGCGGACCATGGGCGTGAAGGTCGCGCTCACGACCGGGTTCAGCCGCCAGGTGCGGGACGTTGTGGTCGACCGGCTGGGCTGGACCTCGCTCGTCGATCTGGTCCTTTCTCCTGAGGACGCTGGTCGCGGCCGTCCATATCCCGACCTGATCCTGACGGCGCTGCTCAGGCTGGAGGTCGATGATGTCCGCCGGCTTGCGGTGGTGGGCGACACCGCCAACGACCTGATCGCCGGCACTCGCGCGGGCGCGTCCATCGTAGCCGGCGTCCTGACCGGGGCCCACGGGCGTGACGAACTGGCGGCAGCTCCCCACACACACCTGATCGAGAGCATTGCGCAGTTCCCCGCAATCGTCCGGTCGGCCGTCAGCAGCGGGGAGCGCTGAGTTTCCTCACAGATTCAGAATTTGGAGTCGCTAAGGCTTCTCCGTATCATCCTGCCACATGAACATAGAAGACATCCAGGGCATCGCTGACGTCCACAGTCACAAGCTCCGGGCTGCCGGGATCGCCACCGCCGAGATACTGCTCGAACGAGGCGGCAAGCGTGCCGCGCGTGAGAAGCTGGCACGAGACACGGGCATCAATGAGGCTCTCATTCTCAAGTGGGTCAACCGCGCCGACCTCATGCGCGTCAAGGGGGTGGGCGCCGAGTACTCGGACCTCCTCGAAGCCGCCGGCGTGGACTCGCCCGCGGAGCTGCGGCACCGGATTCCCGAGCACCTGTTCAAGAAGCTGGAGGAGGTCAACGCCACCCGGCACCTCGTCCGCCGTCTGCCCACCGAGCACGAAGTCGAAGAGTGGGTCATGGAGGCCAGGGCACTGCCGAAGACCGTCGAACACTAGCGACCAAGCGTTGAACTGAGGCCGCCTGTCGGCTACCGTTACCGGGATCCCTGTACGGCAGCGCTGTTGAACGCTCAGGAGGGCGGCCTTAGCACTTCCACCTCCCCGTCAGTCGGGTGGCCCTGCCCGACCGGCAATCGCCGCGGCGATTGTCATCGGCCTCGTCGCGGCCACCGTTGCGGGCTTCTGGTGGGCGCGTCGCGGGCAGGTCGCTGGAGTGGCGGCCATCCCCCAGTCGACGTCAACCACCCCCACCCCGCCCGTCTACTCGGCAGCTCCCGACCACTTCGAGACTCTGCCGCCGGGTTCTCGGCTGCCAACGAGCAGCGAGTGCGCCACTCTGATTCGCGCGCGTCCCCTGCCCGAGAACAAGGCCGTAAACGTCACTTTCAACCAGGCCACCGGTCATGCCCTGGCCCGCGACTTCTTCGACCCGCGGAGCGGAGACCCCAGGGCGAATACCACCATCGGCGTTCGCGTTGACGGCGCTTTCACGGGCACGACGCATGAGATCCTGCGCTGGGTTGCCTGCAAATGGGGTATCGACGAAGACCTCGTCAACGCGCAGGCGGCGAAAGAAAGCTGGTGGCGGCAGAACAGCATGGGCGACTGGCATCCAGACGCAAGCGCATGCGCGCCAGGGCACGGACTGGGCGCCGACGGGCGGCCGGGTCAGTGCCCTCAGAGCTTCGGCATCCTGCAGGACCGCTACCCCTTCCAGCACTCCTCGTGGCCCGGCATCGCGCACTCCACGGCGATGAACGCGGACACCGCCTACGCCATCTGGAGGGCCTGCTTCGAGGGCTACGAGCGCTGGCTCAACAGCCTGGACCGGGGCCGTCAGTACGCTGCCGGCGATGCCTGGGGCTGTGTGGGCCGCTGGGTCAGCGGCCGCTGGCATACCCCCCTGGCTGAGCAGTACATCGCCGGGGTGCAGGACTACATGAGCCGGCGGGTCTGGGAACACCGCGACTTCTTGGAGCTGTAACTAAGTACGATCCCACATTAATACGGTGATGTATTCTCGGCTTTGAGGTATGCTCTCAACGTCCCGCCACGGGAGGAGCAGGTGCCGAGAAGAAGCCCATACGTAATCGAGCTCTCGCGCATCGAG
>Ga0126378_10004155_pt1 | contig 10997 bp, 11 predicted proteins | sample PanSoiMetPlot_23_FD_92587 | JGI IMG/M metagenome (GOLD analysis project Ga0126378, IMG submission 92587) | Tropical forest soil microbial communities from Panama - MetaG Plot_23 | ecosystem: Environmental > Terrestrial > Soil > Tropical forest > Bulk soil | place: Panama | collected 2016-02-17
CTGGCGCGCGAGCCCGGCTCGGCGCTGCTGCTGGGCCTGGGCGGCGGCGCGATGCTCCGGCATCTCGCGGCCTATCTGCCGGACTGCGCGGTGACAGTGGTCGAGCGCGAGCCCGTGGTGCGCGCCCTCGCCCGCCGCTATTTCCACCTCAAGCGTCCGGTGGTGATGGCGGACGCCGGCGAGGTCGTGGCGGCGGCGCGCCGGGCCTTCGACGTGATCCTGGTCGACCTCTACGACGCCGGCGGCGCGGCCGAGACCAAGAAGCGGTTCTGGAAGGATTGCCTGAAGGCCCTCCGGCCGGGCGGCGCGCTCGGCATCAACTGGGCCGAGTTCGTAGGCGCGAGCCGCATGCAGGAGGAGGCGCGGGCGATCGCGAGCGCGATCGGCCGGTCGTTCTTTCTTGCCGAGCGCAACGCGCGCCCCAATGTGGTCCAGCTCGTGCCGACCGACCGGGGCTTCTCCATGCACCAGCTCTCCGCCCGCCTGAGACGGTTCGCGGACGCGCACAACCTGCCGCGCGAGGATCGCGACATCCTCCGCCGCAACGACGTCCTCGACCGCAATCCGCTGATCGCCAGCAATCTTTAGGGGTGCCGTATCACGGCGTCAGCTCGCCGTAGCCGCGTGCCATGGCGGCGGCGAAAGCCGGGAGCAGGAGGAACAGGACCGCTTCCGCCCAGAGGTAGCCGCGGATGCGACCGATGGCGTCCGCCTGGGGAGCAAACGCGGAATTGCTTTTGAGCGCGTTGCGCCAGCGAATGAACACCACCGTCGGAACGATCGAGAGCAGGCCGATGACGACGAAGGTCGCGATCTTCGCCCAGAAGAACAGATTGACCGCGTAAAAGGCCCAGCCCTTGGCCGCGACGTTGGCCCGGATGAAGCCGACGACGATGATCGCGCCGGCAAGGATGCCATACCAGAGATCGACGCGGGCGACGCCGAGGATTTCGTCGCGCTTCATGGTCGGGCTCACGATGCCCATCTCGAAGGCGAGTATGCCGGCAAGCGCGAACACCAACAGGTGATGCACGATCGCCAGCGCTAGGTCGATCGTCGAGTAATCCATCGAAAATATCCTCCCGTGGTGTCGTTCCGCCGCATGGCCGAGGTTCGTGGTCACCTGGAATCTGCGCCAATCACCTCCGCCTTGCCGCGCCCGAAGAGAAGCGGCATTTTCAGGACTTCATTCGAGAGGTCTCCCGTCATGCCCGACACCCGCGCTTCCGGCATCCCGAGCCACGGCGGCCCGGTCCAGCTCTTCTACGCCAAGAAGGGCGCGCCGCGGCGGCCGATGGTGACGCGCGCCGAAGGCATCTACATGTGGGACACCGAGGGCAAGCGCTACATCGACGCGTCCTCGGGCCCCGTGGTGAGCAACATCGGCCACGGCAACGAGCGCGTGGTGCGCGCCATGACCGAGCAGGCGCGGAAGGTGGCGTTCGCGAGCCGCGCGGTGTTCGAGAACGAGCCCAACGTCGAGCTCGCGGACCTCGTGACCTCGCTCGCGGGACCCGGACTCGAGCGGGCGTTCTTCGTCTCCGGCGGCTCGGAGGCGACCGAGGCCGCGATCAAGCTCGCGCGGCAATACGCGGTGGTGCGCGGCGAGACCGCGCGCTGGAAGGTGATCGCCCGCGAACCCGGTTACCACGGCGGGACCCTCGGTGCGCTCGCCGTCACCGGCGATCCCTCGGCGGACCAGATCTTCGGCGCCGTCATGAAATCGATGCCGAAAGTGCCAGCGCCCTTCAGCTATCGCCTGCCGGCGAACCACGACGCCGACAGCTATGCGCGGCAGTGCGCGGCGGCGCTCGATGACGCGATCGAGCGCGAGGGGCCGAAGACCGTACTCGCTTTCATCATGGAGCCCGTGGGCGGCCTCGCGACCGGCGCGCTGGTGGCGCCCGACCACTACCACCGTGCGGTGCGCGAGATCTGCACGCGGCATGGCGTGCTCCTGATCTATGACGAGGTGATGAGCGGCGCGGGCCGCACCGGCGCCTTCCTCGCGGCGGATCATTGGCCCGACGCGCGGCCCGACCTGGTGACGCTCGCCAAGGGCATCGCCGCCGGCTACACGCCGATGGGCGCGGTGCTGGCGCCCGCCAGCATGGTCGAGGAAGTGGCCGAGGCCGGCGGCTTCATGCACGGCCATACCTATGCCGCGAACCCGCTCTCCTGCGCGGTGGGGGTCGCGGTCGTCCAGGAGATGATCGAGCGCAAGATGATGGCGAACGCCACCGCCATGGGCGCGCGGCTCCGCGAGCGGCTCGAGGCGATCAAGGCGAAGAGCGCCATCCTCGGCGATATCCGCGGCAAGGGCCTGCTGATGGCGATCGAGATCGTCGTCGACAAGGAGGCGAAGACGACGACGCCCGCGGAGCTCCAGGCGGTCTACCGCATCATCGAGCTCGGCCTCGAGCGCGGCATCGCGCTCTACTCGCGCCGCACCGCCAACGGCCTCTACGGCGAGTGGCTGATGATCACCCCGCCGCTGATCGTGACCGCAGCAGAGGTCGACGAGATCGCCGAGCTCATCGAGGCGACGCTGGCCGCTTACGAGGCGGAGTTGCGGCGGAAGAAGGTGATCTAGGGCACACGCCAAGCTCGCGCATGACGGGCGGAGGGGGCGGGAATAAGGGGAGATAACAACTATGATGACGCCTAAACGCATCTCGTTCGCGCTCGTCGCCTTCCTCGCGCTCGCGCCGTGCGTATCCCACGCGCAAAGCTCGAAGCCGCTCGAGGTGATCGTGTTTCCCGGCGGCAGCAACTGGCCGATCTGGGCGGCGCAGGAGAAGCGGTTCTTCGAGAAGAACGGCGTCGCCGTGCACCTGACGCCGACGCCGAGTGCCAACTTCCAGCTCGGCAACACCATCGACGGCAAGTTCGACATCGCCATGACCGCGATCGACAACCCGATCGCCTATGACGAAGGCCAGGGCGAGGCGCAGACCGCCCAGAAGCCGGACCTGGTAGCGGTGATGGGGAGCGACAACGGTTTTCTACACCTGGTGTCGGTGCCGGAGGTGGTGGACATCAAGGGCCTCCGCGGCAAGACCCTCTCGGTGGACGCGCGCACCACCGGCTACGCCTTCGTGCTGCTGAAGTTGATGGAGAAGGTCGGGATGAAGGACGGCCGCGATTACACGCTCGCCTCGGCGGGCGGCGGCCTGCAACGCTTCGAGGCGCTGATGAAGAAGGAGCAGAGCGCCACCCTGCTCTTCACGCCTTTCGAGCTGATCGCGAAGGCGAAGGGCTATCACGACCTCCGCTCGGCGATCGCGGTCTTCGGCCACTACCAGGGCCTGGTGGCGGCGGTGCAGCGGTCGTGGGCGAAGGCGCACGAGGCCGAGCTCGTCGGCTACATCCGCGGCTACGTCGCCGGCCTCGATTGGCTCTACAAGCCCGAGAACAAGGACGAGGCGATCGCGATCCTGCGCCACAACATCAACACGATGACGCCCGAGCTCGCGGAGCAGACCTATGGCGTGCTGCTGGCGCCCAAGAACGGTCTGCTGAAGCAGGGGAAGCTCGACATCGACGGCATCAAGACCGTGCTCGCGCTCCGCTCGCAATACGGCCTACCCAAGAAGAGCCTGACGAACCCCGCGAAGTACTACGACCTCAGTTATTACAAGAAGGCGATGGCGCAATAACCACGATCACTTCACCATCTCGTCCTTGTCCTGGAAATAGAGGTGGTGGCTCTTGACCACGAGGTCGCGGTCGTAGTCGCGGTCGCCGGGCTTCAGCATCCTGAGCAGGCGCACGTTGCGGTGCTGCGAGTCCGTGAAGGCCGCGAGCGTGCAGAGCTGCGGCGAATACCACAGGAACTGCACGAAGCTCTTGCCGCCCTCCATCGCGTCGAGGCGGCGGATCTTCCAGCTCTTGTAGGGGATGCCGTTGACCATGATGGGCTCGAGACCCAGCACCACGAAGGTGACCTGCGAATGCTCGCCGTTGGTGCGGTCGAGGCGCTCGATCTCCAGCTTCTTCTCGGGCCGAAGCGGCCAGAACAGGCGGAGCGCCTCGGGATCGGACTCGAGCTGCCAGCGGTCGTCGCCGTCGTCGAACAGGAACTGCCCCCGCCGCTCCACGAATTTGCCGGTCTCAAGGATCTTGTAGGTGAAATAGAGCGCGGGCGAATCCGGCGCCTTCGGCAGCACGAGATAGGCACGGTTGGTGTAGAGCAGCTTAGTGCCGGGATCGGGCTCGCAGTACTCGGCGGTATAGGGATTGGTGCTTTGCGCCCTCGCACCATGACCGGCGCCGAGCGCCGTCAGCGCCATTACCAGAGCGATCCCAGTCGCACGCCTCGCCATAGCCGCCCCCCGACAGGCTCTCCCTCTCATCACCAGACGCCAGAAACCGCGACAGGGTCAATACAACTATCCGGACGTCAGTGCTTCACCGCCCCGATCGGGAACGACCAGAACAGCATCAGGGACTCCGTCCCCGGATTCTTCTTGCCGATGCCGGCGTTCGAGATGTGGTCGAAGGCCAACCCCAGCCGCGAGTGATCGTCGAACCGCCAGGCGAACTCGCCGCCGGTCTTGAACTCGACGGTGGATCCGAGGTCCTTGCCGTTGCCCCGATAGAACGCGCCCACGGCCGCGTTGGGCGTCACGACGATATGGGGGCCGAGATAGAGATCGATCCGGACGCCGCCATAGCCCATCACCGTGCCTTTGCTGGTGAAGAGCACGCCCACCATCGGCTTGATGAAGTAGAGGCGGTCGGCGAAACGGAACTCGAGGCGGCCCTGCGCCGCCTTGAAATCGTGCAGGACGTCGTAAACGCCGGCACCCACCGCGATGTAATTGGGATCATTCGCCCGTGCCGCTCGCGGCGCGAGCGTCAGGCTCAGGCAGACACCGAGCATGACCGCCGCGAACGCGGCCCGTCCCCTGCTCGAGCCCATACATGCCCCCCACTACCCCAGACAGATCGGGCATCTTAGCGTCGGAGCCCGCTACGGCAAGCGCTTCAAGCGCTCCATGGTCGCGACCAGCCGGCTGCGGATACCCGGTTCCATGGCGGAATGCCCGGCGTCGGGCACCACGATGTACTCCGCCTCGGGCCAGGCGCGCGCAAGCTCGTCGGCGCTCGCGATCGGGCACACCATGTCGTAGCGGCCCTGGACGATGGTCGCCGGCACCTTGCGGATGGGACCGAGATGCGCCACCAGGTCGGTCTCGGGCGTGAAGAGATGGTGGCTGAAATAGTGCGCCTCGATGCGCGACATGCCCAGGGCCAGGCGATCCTCGCCGAAGGCCGCGATGGTGTCGGGGCTCGGCAGCAGCGTCGAGCAGGCGCCCTCGTAGATGCTCCAGGCGCGCGCCGCCGGCATGTGGACCGCGGGATCGGCGTGGGTGAGCCGGCGGTAGTAGTTCCCGAGCAGGTCGCCGCGCTCCGTCTCCGGCAGGAATCCCGCGAACGCGCGCCACGGCTCCGGAAAGACCGTGCGGATGCCGTAGAGGAACCAGTCGATCTCCGAGCGCCGGCAGAGGAAGATCCCGCGCAGCACCAGGGCGCGCACGCGGCTCGCGTGCGCCTCCGCATAGGCGAGCGCCAGGGTCGAGCCCCAGGATCCCCCGAACACGATCCAGCGCTCGATGCCGAGATGCCGGCGCAGGCGCTCGATGTCGGCGACGAGGTGCGCGGTGGAATTGTCCACCAGCGTGCCGAGCGGGGTCGAGCGCCCCGCGCCCCGCTGGTCGAAGATCACCACGCGGTAGTGCGCGGGATCGAAGAAGCGGCGATGGGTCGGCGTGGCGCCGGCGCCGGGCCCGCCATGCAGGAACACCACCGGCGGCCCCTCGGGATTGCCGACCTGCTCCCAGTACAGGGCATGCGGCGGATCGAGCGGCAGCATGCCCGAGGCATAAGGCTCGATGGGCGGGAAAAGATCCTGCCGACTCATGGGCTCCGTCCGTCAGGGACCGCCGCAGTCTAGAGAGCCGAGGGACGAAGGCAACCGCGGAGAGGCGTTTGATGGCGCGCGCCGCGCCGGTTAAGGTTACGCAATCGATCACGGGGGAGGACACCATGACCCGCCGCTTGAGTCGCCGCCGCTTCGGCACCGGCGTCGCCGCGCTGGGCGCGCTCGCAGCGACGGCGCCGTTTCCGATCGCGCGCGCTGAAGCAGCGGCGCTCAAGGTGGGCGTGCTGCTGCCGCGCTCGGGCTTCCTCGCGCTGATCGGCCAGCAGTGTCAGCGCGGCGCGGACCTGGCGGTGCCGATCCTCAAGGACATGGGCTACTCGGTCGAGCTCATGAACGCCGACACGGAGTCGAAGCCCGACGTCGCGCGGACCCAGGCGGAGAAGCTCATCCGCGACGGCGCGCACATCCTCACCGGCGCCTTCGAATCCGGCGCCACCGCGGCGATCGCCCAGGTCTGCGAGCAGAACGGCGTGCCCTTCGTGATCAACATCGGCGCCGACCCCGCCATCACCGAGCAGGGCTACAAGTTCACCTACCGCAACTTCCCCACCAGCCCGATGATCGGCATGAGCGGGCTCTCGCTCTTCAACGAGCTCTTCAAGGCGACGGGCACCAGCCCCAAGACCGCCGTGCTCATGCATGTCAACGACAGCTTCGGCATGTCGATGCTCAAGGGCATCAATGCCCTGATGCCGAAGCTCGACCTGCCGTTCCAGATCGTCGAGACCATCGCCTATGATCCGCAATCGCGCGACCTCCAGATCGAGGTGGCGAAGGCGAAGGCGGCCAAGGCGGACCTGCACATGGTGGTCACGCGGCTCAACGACGCGATTCTCATGGTGCGCGAGATGGTGAAGCAGCGCTACGAGCCCATGGGCATCATCTCGCCCGGTAGCCCCGGCATGTACGAGAAACAGTTCCTCACCACGCTTGGGAAGTACGCCGAGTACTGCATCTGCAACGTGCCCTGGTTCGACCCGAAGCAGCCCATGGTGAAACCGGTGCAGGATGCCTTCGAGAAGGCCTATCCCGATCAATCGTTCGATCTCAACATCGGCTTCTGCTTCGAGGGTGTGCTGATCTGCGCCGACGCCCACAAGCGCGCGGGCTCGACGAAGCCCGAGGCGCTGGTCGATGCGCTCAAGGCGACCAACATCAAGGACCGGCTGATGGTCGGCGGCGCCATCAGGTTCAACGAGAAGGGCCAGAACGTCGACCTGCGCTCCGCCGCCGTGCAGAACCTCAAGGGCAAGCCCACGGTGGTGCTGCCGGCCGAGAACGCCGAGGCCAAGCCGGTCTTCCCGATGCCGGGTTGGGACCAGCGGGCTTGAGGCGACTGCGGTGCTGTCGTGCGTCCTTCGACGCGCTTCGCTTGCTCGGGATGAGGGACAGCGAGTCTTGCGCGAAGAAGAGCCCTCATCCTGAGCAAGCGAGCGTAGCGAGCGCGTCGAAAGACGCACCCCTTACCGATCCCTGATGCTCGTTCTCAACATCCTCGTCGCGGGGCTGCTCACCGGCGCGATCTATGGGCTGATGGCGCTCGGGCTATCGGTGATCTTCGGCGTGATCCGAGTGGTGAACTTCGCGCACGGCGAGATGATGGTGGCGGGCATGTACGTCGCCATCGAACTGAACGCGCGCTGGGGCGTCGATCCGCTCCTAGCCTTGCCGCTGGTGGCGGCAGCGCTGTTCGCGGTGGGCTACCTGCTGCAGCGCGGCCTCATCAACCGGCTGATCGACCGGCCGCAACATAGCCAGTTCCTGGTGCTGCTCGCGATCAGCATCCTCTTCACCAGCAGCACGCTGATGATCTTCGGGCCCGACGCGCGCAACGCGCAAGTCGGGTACGCCTTCGACAGCTACGAGCTCGGCGGTTTGCTCCTCGACAAGGTGCGGGTGCTCGCCGCCGGCGGCGCGGTGGTCGGCGTCGCCGCGCTCTGGGCCTTCTTCACGCGGACGCGCACCGGCAAGGCGATCCGCGCCTGCGCCGACAACCAGCTCGGCGCGCAAGTCGTCGGCCTCGACGTCAAGCGGCTCTACGCCGTCACCTTCGGATTGGGAGCGGCGTGTGTCGGCGCCGCCGGCTGCCTGCTGCTGCTCTTCGTGGACGTGCAGCCCTATCTCGCGAGCGACTACACGCTGCTCGCCTTCATCATCGTGATCCTGGGCGGACTCGGGAGCATGCCGGGGGCGCTGCTCGGCGGCGTGCTGGTCGGCGTCTCCGAGGCGCTCGCGGGATTTTTCATCGATCCCTCGCTCAAGAGCATGTTCAGCTTCGGCCTCCTGATCCTGGTCCTCCTGGTGCGGCCCCAGGGCCTGCTTGGCCGGCCCGCATGAGCGCGCCGCGCGCCCGGATCGCGCTCGCGCTCCTGGTCGCGGCCCTGCTGGCGCTGCCGCTGATCGCCAGCAATTACATCGTCTCCGTCATGGTGCTGGTGCTGTTCGCGGCTTACTTGGGCCAGGCCTGGAACATCATGATGGGCTACGTCGGGCTGCTCTCGATCGGCCACGCGCTCTATGTCGGCCTCGGCGCCTACACGGCCGCGGCGCTCTTCGTGCATTACGGTTTGCCGCCCTGGCTCGGCATGGTCGCGGGCATGGCGGTCGCGAGCCTCGCCGGCACGGTGATCGGCGCACTCAGCTTCCGCTTCGGCTTGACCGGCGTCTATTTCGCGCTGCTCACCATCGCCTTCGCCGAGTTCACGCGCATCCTGTTCGACCACTTCGGCTGGGTCGGCGCCTCCAGCGGTCTGTTCCTGCCGGTGAAGAACCTGACCCACGCGGATTTCCTCAACCTGCGCGGCCCGCCCGCGATGTTCTATTACCTGATGCTGGCGCTGGTGGCGGCGGCGCTTCTGCTCTCGCGCGCCCTGATCCGCGGCCGTATCGGGTTTTACTGGCAGGCGATCCGCGAGGACCAGGATGCCGCCGAGGCGCTCGGCATCAACAGTTTCCGCTACAAGCTCGCGGCGGTGGCGCTTTCCGCCGCGATGACCGCGATCGCCGGCGCGATCCAGGCGTTCTATTACAACAACCTTTACCCCAGCAGCGTGTTCGCCATCGGCAACTCCGTCGAGCTCATGGCGGCGCCGATCGTGGGCGGGCTCGGCACCCTCGGCGGCCCGCTGGTTGGGGCAATTCTGTTGACGGTGCTCGGCGAGACCCTGACCAGCTTGACCGCCGGCATCCACATCGACGGCCTCAAGCAGTGGAGCTACGGCGCGGTGCTGCTGGCGATCGTGGTGCTGCGGCCGGGCGGCATCTGGCCCTGGCTCTCGGAGCGGCTCGGGCTCGCGGCGCGGGAGCCGAAACCGTGACCGCGCCGTTGCTCGCGATCGACGGAGTCTCCAAGCGCTTCCGCGGGTTGCAGGCGGTGGACGGCGTCAGCTTCGAGGTGCCGGCGGGCACCATCGCGGCACTGATCGGCCCCAACGGCGCCGGCAAGACGACGATCTTCAATGTGATCGCCGGCGTGTTCCGGCCGGAGGCGGGCCGCATCCGCTTTGGCGGCCGCGACATCACGGGGCTGCGGCCCCACGCGGTCTGCGATGCCGGCATCGCCCGCACCTTCCAGCTGGTGAAGCCCTTCGGCGCGCTCACGGTCCTCGAGAACGTGATCGTCGGCGCCCTGAAGCGCGCGCCATCGCTCGGCGCCGCGCGGGAGACGGCGCAGGCATTGCTGGCGCGGCTCGGCCTCGCGGACAAATCCCATGCGCCGGCGGCGAGCCTGACGCTCCCCGAGCGCAAGCGGCTCGAGACCGCACGCGCGCTCGCGACCGCGCCCCGGCTCCTGCTGCTCGACGAGGTGATGGCGGGACTCCGGCCCGCGGAGATCGACGCCATGGTGGCCGTGTTCCGCGCGCTGGTGCGCGAGACTGGCGTCACCATCCTGCTCACCGAGCACGTGATGCGCGCGGTGATGGCGCTCTCGGGTCGCGTCGTCGTGGTGCATCACGGTCAGAAGATCGCCGAAGGCGCGCCCGCGGACGTCGCCCGCGATCCCCGCGTGCTCGAGTGCTATCTGGGCCACCGGCGCGCGGCGGAGCCAGCCTGATGCTCGCGGTGAGCGCGCTCGATCTCTTCTACGGCGACGCCCAGGCGCTCGACGGCGTCTCGCTCGAGGTCAGCGCGCGCGAGATCGTCGCCATCGTGGGCGCGAACGGCGCCGGCAAGACCTCGCTGATCCGTGCGATCACGGGCATGCACAAGCCCGCGCGCGGCGCCATCGCCTTCGAGGGCAAGAGCATTCTCGGCGAGCCCTCGCACCGCATCTGCGATCTCGGCATCGGCCAGGTGCCGGAGGGCCGGCAGGTCTTCGCCGGCATGACCGTGCGCGAGAACCTCGAGATGGGTGCCGCGATCCCGCGCGCCCGCGCGCGCCTGCGTGACAACCTCGACCGCGTCTTCGCGCTTTTCCCACGGCTCGACGAGCGCCAGCGCCAGATCGCCGGCACGCTCTCGGGTGGCGAGCAGCAGATGCTCGCGATCGGGCGTTGCCTGATGGGCGAGCCGCGCCTCATCCTGTTCGACGAGCCGTCGCTGGGCCTCGCACCCGTGGTGGTCGACGAGATGTTCCGGGTGATCGAGCGCCTCAACCGCGACGCCGGGCTCACGGTCGTGCTGGTCGAGCAGAACGTGGCGCAGTCCCTCGCCCTCGCGCATCGCGGCTATGTGCTGGAGACCGGCCGGATCGTGCTCAGCGGCACCGGCGCCGAGCTGCTCGCGAACGACGGCGTGCGGCAGGCGTACGTGGGACTCTGAGCCAGCGCTCGCATAACGCAACGGTGGCGTTGCGTTTCACGGCGAGCCTTGTTAGGGTTTCGGCAGTGTCTAGCAAGGGGGACACCATGAAGTACCGAACGCTGGTCGTCGGCGGTCTGGCGGTCGCCCTCGCGGCGGCGCCCTCGTCGTCGGCCTGGGCCCAGTATGCCCGCCCTTACTACTACTATAGCAACCCGCTGCTCTGGCCCTTCCAAGCGGCGGCGGCGATCGTGGTCGGCGCCGCCACCTTGGTGACGCTGCCCTTCCGCGCCATTGCTGCGGCGACCAC
>Ga0126378_10004156_pt1 | contig 10996 bp, 10 predicted proteins | sample PanSoiMetPlot_23_FD_92587 | JGI IMG/M metagenome (GOLD analysis project Ga0126378, IMG submission 92587) | Tropical forest soil microbial communities from Panama - MetaG Plot_23 | ecosystem: Environmental > Terrestrial > Soil > Tropical forest > Bulk soil | place: Panama | collected 2016-02-17
AGAGGCACATAGCCCGAGGACAGACCCTTCGCGGAGGTGATGATGTCGGGCTCGATCGCGAACACGTCCTTCGAGGCGAACCAATGGCCGACCCGGCCGAAGGCCGTCACCACCTCGTCGGAGATGTAGAGGATGCCGTGGCGCCGGCAGAGCTCCCGCGTCCGGACGTGATAGCCCGGGGGCGGGACCAGCACGCCGCCTGCGCCGAGAATGGGCTCCGCGATGAAGGCGGCGACGGTCTCCGGCCCGAGGGCCAGGATCTTCGCCTCGAGCTCCGCGACCAGGAAATCGCAGAAGGCCTCGACGCTCATGCCCTTGGGCCGGCGATAGACATAGGGCGAGGAGACGTGATGCACGATATCGGTGATGTAGTGGAAGCTCGCGGAGCGGTCGCCCGGCCGGCCGGTCAGCGACATGCCGAGATAGGTGCTGCCGTGATAGGCGTCGATGCGCGAGATGATATGCCGGCGCTGCGGCTCGCCGCGCCGGGCATGATAGTAGTGGCTGAGGCGGACGGCAGAATCGTTTGCATCCGAGCCGGTGCAGGCGAAGAGGACGTGGTTCAGGCTGCCGGGGGCGAGCTCTGCAAGCTTGTGCGCCAGCTCCGCCGCCGGCGGATTGGTGGTGTCGACGAAGGTGTTGAAGAACGCCAGGCGGCGCACCTGGTCGGCGATCGCATCGGCCATCTCCTCCCGGCCATAGCCGATGCCCATGGACCAGAGCGAGCCGATGCCGTCGAGATAGCGCTGTCCCTGGGCATCGATCACATAGGGGCCGCTGCCCTCCGTTATGACGAGAGATCCCTCCTGCTTGAAAGAATCGAAATGGGTCCAGGGATGCAGGAAATGATCACGGTCCTTCTGCCAGATCGCCTGGGCGTGGTCGTTGACGAGCATCGTCGCGGTCGCGGCGGTCATGGGCTTCCTCCGATACCGGCCTCGAAGGCCGTTATGCGGAGTGTGACGGCTCGCCACCGTCGCGGGCAATATCCCAAATGGGACAGACCGCGCAGTTGTCTCAGAGGGAGAGCCCCGCGGGATTCTCGGCGGGATCGCTTCCGGCTCGCTCCAGCGATCGGAAGAAGAGGTTGAAGAGCTGGCCCTGGGAGGTCACGCCCAGCTTGCGATAGATCTGCTTCAGGTGATTGCGAACCGTGCCCGGGGCGATGTCGAGGGGCCGTGCGATGCCCTTCACCGTGTTTCCCCGCAGCAGGAGCTGCACGACCTCCGCCTCGCGTTCCGTCAGCAGGGAACTGCCGAAACATGCGAGAGCCTGGTTGAGGGTGTGGTGCAGGGAGGAGCGTTCGGCAGCGCCCGCGGCTAGCCGCTCGGTCTGGCCGAGCCACAGCCGGCGCATCAGCGCCTCTGTGATCGGCTGGGCAGCCACGAGCCAGGCATGCTCCCGGTGGGTGAAGCGGGGAAGCCTCAGCGATCGCGCGAGCGAGACATGCGCAGCGCTCTCATCGTCCAGCGGCAGCACGTAGCCGATCTCGTCGCAGAGATCGAGATGGCGGTAATAGCTCCGGAAATATTCCGAGCGGGTGAATCCCCGGGAGACCAGCTCGCCCAGGCGAAAGCACCCGCCCTCGGGCCTTTTGAGGAAGACCTCGTGAAGGGGTCGAGCAGATAGGGACCCTCGGCATAGCGGGGATTCGGTTCGGGCCAGCTCGTTTGCGAGACCACCGTCGGCGGCGCATTGCGATACAGCAGGGCGACGAAGGCGCCGTCGATCGCGAGGTTTCCGCTCAGCGCCTCGACGAGGCGGGGCGCGATTTCCCGCATTGCCGCATCATCGAGGGTGTGGCCGGCAAATTGCTCGATGAGCCGGCCGGCAAAGCGTGCCAGGCTTTGGAGAGGTTCGCTGTCGCTTCTCGACCCCATGCGGCGAGAATAGCCTCGGGTCGCAACCACCGCGAGAGCCGGCCGTTTCGGGCTGGCCGGGTGGCGCTGGGGCAGGGTATATCGCCCTGGCAATCGACCGGGAGATGATCGTGGCCGCATCGGAGGTTGACGTCGTCATCGTGGGCGCGGGCTCGGCCGGCCTGTCGGCCGCCAAGGCGGCGGCGGAGCGCGGTTTGAGCTTTCATCTGCTCGAAGCCTCGCACCGCATCGGCGGCCGCGCCTATACGGAAGAGCTCGCCCCCGGCATTCCCTTCGATCTCGGCTGCCATTGGATGCATTCGGCGAGCCTCAATCCCTTCGTCGCCATCGCCGATTGCTTCGGCTTCCACTACCGCAGGGACGGCGCCTGGCGGACCAACATCTACGCCGGCAATGGCTGGGCGACAGCCGAGATGCGCGAAGAGCTCTTGGCACTCCGCGAGGCCAATGACGCGGCCATCGATGCGGCGGTCGCCCGTGGCGATGATGTTGCGGTCGCCGATGTCGTCGATCTCGAGAACCGCTGGGCACCCTTCATCGCCTATTGGTTCACCCTGGGGACCTCCCGCGACATCGACCAGGTCTCGATCATCGACAGCGTCGCCTATAACGACACCGAGGAGAATTGGCCTCTCCGAGAGGGTTATGGCGCTCTGGTCGCGCTCTGGGCGGCCGGCCTTCCCGTCACGCTCAACGCACCGGTCGAGCGCGTCCGCTGGGGCAAGGCGGGCGTCACGGTGGAGAGCGCCAAAGGCACGGTGCAGGGGCGCCGGCTCCTCCTGACTGTCTCCACCAATATGCTGGCCTCGGGCCGCATCGCCTTCGATCCGCCGCTGCCGGCATGGAAACACGAGGCCGCCGCCGAGCTGCCGCTGGGGGTCCATAACCGCATCGGCATCATGCTGACCCACGACCCCTTCGGTCCGGGTGCGCCGCCCAGCGCTGCCATCATGGCCGAGGGTGATGAGGTGCCCATGTCGGTCCTGCTCCGCCCTTTCGGCTTCGACTATGTCGTCGGCGTCACGGGAGGGCGCTTCGGCTCCTGGCTCGAACGCGCCGGGACCGCTGCTTCCGTGGACAATCTGACGGAACGGCTCGTCAAGGTCTTCGGCGGCGGGATCCGCAAGGCGCTGTCCTCGCGGACCATCGTCACGGCCTGGGAAGGCGATCCTTGGACGCTCGGCTCCTATTCGGCGGCGACGCCGGGCAATGGGCATCAGCGCAAGGAGCTCGCCCGACCGGTGGATGACATTCTGTTCTTTGCGGGCGAGGCCACCTCTCCGGATTTCTTCGCCACCTGCCATGGCGCCTATCTTTCCGGCATTGCAGCCATCGAGAGCATCGCCAGGAGCGTCAGGGCCGCGGCCTGAGTGGCCGGCTCTCGGCCTGTGACGCCAATCCTTGTTTGCCGCGCCGGCATCGCCGAAATCGCGATTGCCGGGGCTCTCAGGGCGTGGTTACGATTTGGCGCGCTATTTCCGAGCCGCCCGCGCAAGACGGGCGGGCAACTCATCAGGAGGAGACGTCATGAAGAAAGCGACCGCGCTTGTTCTCGCCGCCGCCATGGCCGTTCTCGCTGTTCTGCCGGGTGCTGCGCAAGCGGGCGACAAGAAGGTGATTGCGCTCATCCCCGGCCTCACCACCGACGCCTTCTACATCACCATGCGCAAGGGCGCCCAGGCCGCCGCCGACGCCCTGGGCGTCGAGCTGCAATGGCAGGGTGCTCCGGATTTCAATCCTGTCCAGCAGGTGCCGGTGCTCGATGCGGTGATCGGACGCCATCCCGACGCCATCCTGATTGCGCCCACGGATAAGAACCAGCTCGTTGCCCCGCTGAAGAAGGCCGTCGACGCCGGCATCCCGGTGATCACCGTCGATACCTTCATCGGCAATGGCCAGTACCAGACCGGCAGCGGCGATGCCGATTTCCCGCTCTCCTACATTGCCTCCGACAATCTCCTCGGCGGCGAGATCGCCGCGCGGGCCCTCGCCAAGGCCATCGGCGACAAGGGCAAGGTCTATGTCTCCAACGTCAAGCCCGGCATCTCCACCACGGACCAGCGCGAGGAAGGCTTCAAGCTGGAGATGAAGAACCATCCGGGGATCACCGTGCTCGACACTGAGTACAACGACGACGACGCCAACAAGGCCGCGGCCCAGCTCCAGTCGGTGCTGGCGCGCAATGGCGATCTCGCCGGCGTGTTCGGCGCCAATCTATTCTCGGCCCTGGGTGCTGCGAATGGCGTCAAGCAGGCCGGCGCCCTGGGCAAGGTGAAGGTCGTCGCCTTCGATGCACCGAGCTCCATCGTCGACCAGATCAAGAGCGGGCTGGTGGATATCGCCATTGCCCAGCATCCCGCCGAGATCGGTTATTACGGCGTCGTCTCGGCCTATGCCCATCTCACCGGCCAGTCGATCCCGACTCTGATCGGCACCGGCTTCACCGTCATCGACAAGACAAACGTCGATGATCCCAATGTGCGGAAGTACGTGTACTCCGACTAGCACGATGTGTATCCCGCCAAGGCTGGCGCTTCTTGGCCCTCTCCCGCGCTTCGGAGCGGGAGAGGGAGGGGCCCCGCGGCGAAGCCGCGGGGAGGGTGAGGGTCGGCCAAGAATGGTGCTTGTCATACCCTCACCTAGCCGCCTCCGCCGCGCTTCGGCGGCCACCCTCTCCCGCATCAAGGCGCGGGAGAGGGAAAATTGACCGCTCTAACCTTGGAGCCGGGCCGGCTGCGTTGGCTCGGCTGGGCGGCGGCGCTCAGGGCCTGGCTCTTCCTCGGCTTCCTCGCCTTGTTCTTCGAGGCCTGGGCGCGGATCGCCTATGGAACGAGCTTCTTCGGCAATGGCTTCAACCTGCAATCCATCGCCGTGTTTGCCGTGGCGCCGCTGCTGCTGGCCCTCGGCCAGACTTTCGTCATCATCTCCGGCGGCATCGACCTTTCCGTCGGCTTCACCATGGGGCTCGCGGCGGTCATCGTCGCCCATATCGCCAATATCGCCGGCGATGCCTTCGGCCCGGTCACCGGCTTCGTGCTGGCGGTCCTCATCACCTTGCCGGCCTCGGCCGTGCCGGGGCTGATCAATGGCTGGCTGGTGGCCCGCCTCGGCATCCCGCCCTTCATCGGAACGCTGGGCATGTATGGCGTGGCCCGGGGTGCCGCCTATCTCGTCGCCGGCGGCACCTCGGTGCCGGTTTCCAATCCATTGCTGGCCGGTCTCGGCAGCGGCAGCCTGCTCGGCGTTCCCCTGGTCGTGCTGGTGGCGATCGTCGTCGTCATCGCCATGCACTACCTGCTGTCGCAGACCCGTTTCGGCCAGTATACCTATGCCATCGGCGGCAACCGCGAGGCGTCCCAGCGGGCCGGCATCCGCGTCGGCCGCATGACCCTGATGCTCTACGTGCTCTCGGCACTTTCCGCGGGCGTCGGCGGCATCCTCTATACCGCGCGCTTCACCGCCGGCGCCGCTCAGGCGGGCGAACCCTTGCTGCTCGACAGCATCGCCGCGGTGGTGATCGGCGGCGCCAGCCTCTTCGGCGGCTCGGGCACGATTATCGGCACGGTGATCGGCGCCCTCATCATCGCCGTGATCCAGTACGGACTGGTTTTCGTCGATGTCGAGCCCTTCTGGCAGTTCATCGCCGTCGGGGTGGTCATCATCATCTCAGTGATCGTCGACCAGAGCCAGAAGCGGCTCGGCAGCTGGGTGGTCCGCCATGGCTGAGGGGGATGCCGATCGCTCCGGCCCGCTGCTCGAGGTCAAGGGGATCAGCAAGCTCTTCGGCGGCGTCCACGCCGTCGAGGATGTCTCGCTTTCCCTGGCACGCGGCGAGGTGTTGGCGCTGGCGGGGGATAACGGCGCCGGGAAATCGACGCTGATCAAGATGATCTCCGGCGTCCATCGGCCCGATGGCGGCGAGATCCGCTATCGCGGCGAGCCGGTCGATTTCCCCAATCCGCAGGCGGCGCGCGACCGCGGCATCGAGACGATCTATCAGGACCTGGCGCTGGCGGACAATCTGGATGTGGGTGCCAATGTCTTCCTGGGGCGCGAGCTGATGTGCCGGCGGTTCGGCTTCCTGCCGGTGATCGATCGCAAGCGCATGCGCGAGGAGGCCGGCCGCTCCCTTGCCGAGCTCGACATCACCCTCCATCGTCTCGATCTGCCGGTGCGACAGCTCTCCGGCGGCCAGCGCCAGGCCATCGCCATCGGTCGGGCGGTCCATTGGCAGGCCCGGGTGCTGATCATGGACGAGCCCACCGCGGCGCTGGGCGTTCCGGAGCAGCGCAAGGTGATGGCGCTGATCCGCAATCTCCGCGGCAGCGGCGCTGGCGTGATCTTCATCTCCCACAACCTCGGCGATATCTTCGAGATCAGCGACCGTATCGTCGTGCTGCGCCGCGGCCTCAAGGCCGGCGAGCGGCGCACGGCCGAGACCACGCCCGATGAGGTCGTCCGATTGATGGTCGGCGGCTAGATTCCGCCGGGGCTTGAAAGGGCGGAAGGCTCGGCTCAGGATCACTAGCGCGCGCTGCGTCTCTCTCGTTGAGGTGCCATCCCTTCATGCGCCCAGCTCGCCCCGTTTCGTGCTTCGCGGTGCTCTGCCTGCTGCTGGCGGGGTGTACAGACAGCGCCAGCACCACCGCCTCACTGCCCAGGAATCGCCCGCCGCCCTTCAACCGGACTATTTCTTGGTACGACGACTATACGATGAGTTCCCAGGCCTGCTGGCGCACCCGGACCCCGCTGCCGAGCTGCCCCAGGGTGTTCTGACGCGCGGGCGGATCCCGATCGACTGACCTCTGAGCAAAAAAAACGCGGCCCGGACTCACGAGGAGCGCCGGGCCGCGGGCCAGGCCATCGCGATAGGTCCGGTCGTATCGGGGGCGACCGGGTGCCTGCGCTGGGGGTCGCGATAACCTCGCCAAGCTCGGTTGCGAGCAGCTGCAGATGTGAAGTTACACGGCCGGTTGCGGAGATTCCTGCGAGGCCGTCCATGAAATTTCCCTCATCTTCGGCGGTCCTTATCCGACGAAGCTGAGATAGTCACACAGCCTGGAACATGCAGGCGGGCCGCTTGAATCGAGAATGCCTGGCTCGCAGCGATCGGGGCTAGCTAGGCAGCCGCCAGCCGGCGTCCCGTCAACCGCTCCAGAACCTTGAGAGGCGCCAGCTCCGGATGGCGCTGGGCCGCCACGGGGAGGTAGAAGGTCTGTTCCAGGGCATTGCGCCCGGCGAGCGCGGCATGCGGCACCTGGTCCGTAAAAACCAGCCAGACGCTCGGCCCGAAGGCGATCTCGCGCCGGGGCGAATTCGCCTGATACCGGGCATCCGCCTTGGCCATGTCATGCAACTGGAGCATGTAATGGTCATAGGGGCTGCGCAGGCTGCGGGTCACGCGCACGGCTCTGAGCAGGGCGGCAGAGCCGGGAAGCGGCGGGCGGATGCGGGGCAGATAGGCGGCGGCGACCTGCTCGAAGCGCTCCCCGGTGCGCCACTGGCGAGGATGCCCCTCGGGATCGACATTGGCGAAGATCCGGAGAATCCGCTTTCCCCCCGTCGGGGTCGAGGGAAAGGCGTCGGTATGCAGCCGGGTGTCGTCGGAGCGCCAGGAGGATGGTGGCCGGCCGGCAATCTCGACGGGCCGGAAGGAGGTCCGGCCGGTCTCGAGGCGAGCCCCATAGGAGGGTGCAATCCCCAGCACCAGCCCGCGGGCCAGCTCCCGGAATCGGCTCATCATGCGGGTCAGCTGCTCGACCGGCGCATTCGCCGGATCGACGGCGCTGAGCCGGCCGCTGGTCGGGTCGAGGCTGATGTTCTTCGCTCCGACCACCGTGAGGCCGCGGGCGACCAGCGCGCGCTCCTCGGGCTGAAGCTCGAAGACGAGCCTGGGGAAGTGCACCACGGCACCCTGCTCCAGGGCGTCGGCGGCGGCCCCCGGCCAGGGGCCGTCCCAGCCGGCCGTCTCGAAGGCGAGGAGGGGGACGAGATCGCTCATGGGCGCCAGCATACACCGGATCCCGGGCGGCTTGCATTCGGGAGGCCCGCTCGCCATCCTGCGGGCTCCTCTGAAGGTTGAATCGCTTGGCCATCCGCGTCGGACTCTTCGTCACCTGCCTCGTCGATCTCTTTCGTCCCAGCGTGGGCTTGGCCGCCGCCAAGCTCCTCGAGGAGGCGGGCTGCATCGTCGAGGCGCCCTCGGCCCAGACCTGCTGCGGCCAGCCGGCCTACAACTCCGGCGACCGCAAGACCGCCCAGGCCATCGCCCGCCAGGTCGTGGACCTCTTCGAAGGCTTCGATCATGTGGTGGCGCCCAGCGGCTCCTGCGGCGGCATGCTGCGGGCGCATTTTCCCGAGCTGCTGGCCGACGACCCGCGCTATGCCGCCCGGGCGCAGGCGCTGGCGGCAAAGAGCCATGAGCTCGTCGCCTTCCTGGTCGATGTGCTGGGACGCGAGCGCGTGGCGGCGCGCTTTCCGGGCCTGGTGACCTATCACGATTCCTGCTCGGGCCTGCGCGAGCTGGGCGTCAAGGCCCAGCCGCGCCGGCTGCTGAAGAGCGTCGAGGGGCTGGAGCTCAAGGAGCTGCCGAGTGCCGAGATCTGCTGCGGGTTCGGCGGCACCTTCTGCATCAAATATCCGGAGATCTCCGACCGCCTCGTCTCCGAGAAGGCCGAGGACATCGAGAGGACATTGTCGGGCTCCAAGGGCGCGACCACGCTGCTCGCCGGCGATCTCGGCTGCCTGTTGAACATGGCCGGCAAGCTCGGCCGGCGGGGAGTGAAGGTGAGGGTGCGCCATGTGGCCGAGGTCCTGGCCGGCATGGCCGAGGGACCCGCCATCGGCGAGGGGAGCGGCGAGGGATGAGCACCATCGCCCCGGAATCCTCTCATCTGGATTCCCTGCATTTCAAGGACAACGCGAAGCTGGCGCTGGCCGATGCCAATCTGCAGAAGGCGCTGGCGGGCATGGACGATACCTTTGTCGCCTATCGCGCCCGCGCGGTGGAGCGATTGCCGGAGTTCGAGGCCCTGCGCGATGCGGCGAAAGCCATCAAGGATCATGCGCTGGCCAATCTCGACTTCTATCTCCAGCGCTTCGCCGACAAGGTCGAGGCCGGCGGGGGGCACGTGCATTGGTGCGTCGATGCCGATGCGGCGCGCGCGGCAGTGCTCGCCATCTGCCGGCGCGTCGGCGCCCGCACGGTGACCAAGGGCAAGACGATGATCGGCGAGGAGATCGCCATCAATGATCACCTTCAGGCCAACGGCATCGAGCCGGTGGAGACCGACCTCGGCGAATACATCATCCAGCTCCGCCACGAGACTCCGAGCCATATCATCGCGCCGGCGATCCATCTGACGGTGGAGCAGGTGGGCGAGACCTTCCGCGAGGCCCACCAGGACCTGGACCCCAAGCGCCCCCTCGTCGATCCCGGCGACATGCTGACGGAGGCCCGGGCCAAGCTGCGCAAGCGCTTTCTGGCCGCCGATGTGGGCATCACCGGCGCCAATTTCCTCATCGCCGAGACGGGCAGCACGGTCATCGTCACCAATGAGGGCAATGGCGATCTGACCCAGATCCTGCCCAAAATGCATATCGTCATCGCCAGCATCGAGAAGATCGTGCCGACTCTCGCCGATGCCGCGACCATCCTGCGGGTGCTCGCGCGCTCGGCCACGGGGCAGGAGATGTCGGTCTACACCACCTTCTCGACCGGTCCGCGCCGGCCGGGCGATCTCGACGGGCCGGAAGAATTCCATGTCGTGCTGCTGGACAATGGCCGGACAGCACTCCTGGGGACCGAGTTCGAATCGATGCTGCGCTGCATCCGCTGCGGCGCCTGCCTCGATCATTGCCCGGTCTATCAGAAGGTCGGCGGCCATGCCTATGGCTGGGTCTATTCCGGCCCGATGGGCGCGGTGCTGACGCCGGGCCTGCTGGGCATCGAGAAGGCCACGCCGCTGCCCGGTGCCTCGACCTTCTGCGGGCGCTGCGAGAGCGTCTGCCCGATGCGCATCCCTCTGCCGAACATGCTGCGCCACTGGCGCGAGCGCGAGTTCGAACGCCATCTGACGCCGGCGCGCTATCGCAGCGGCATAGCGCTCTGGAGCTTTTTCGCGCGTCGTCCGCGGCTCTATCGCCTTGGCGCAGGCCTGGCCGCACGCCTGCTGGGGGCGCTGGGAGGCCGGCGCGGTGCCTTCCGCTCCCTGCCGCTGGCCGGCGGCTGGACCGCCTATCGCGACATGCCGGCCCCGCAGGGCCGGAGCTTCCACCAGCTCTGGGCGGCGAGGAAACGGTGAGCCGCGAGCGGATCCTCGGCAATATCCGCCAGGCGCTGAAGCGCTCCTCGCCGCCGGATACCGTGCCCCTGGAGACGCGGCTGAGCGAGGCGCCCACGGGGCCGATCCCCGCGCGTGGCCAGCTTCCGCGCGCCCAGCGCATCGAGCTCTTCATCGAGATGGCCAAGCGCGCGGTCGCAAGCGTTACGCGGGTCCCAAGCACGGCGGAGGTCCCGGCCGCGGTGGCGGAGTTCCTGGCCCGGGAGAACCTCCCGGCGAGACTCAAGCTCGCTCCCGATCCGGCGCTTACGGGCCTGCCCTGGGAGAGGCGGCCGCTGATCGAGGTCTCGACGGGCGCCAGTGGCGGCGATGATCCTGTCTCCCTCTGCCATGCCGAGGCGGGAATCGCCGAAACTGGAACGCTGATGCTGGCCTCGGGGCCCAAGAGCCCCAGTACCCTCAACTTCCTGCCGGAGAGCGAGATCGTGCTGCTTCCCGCCGATCGCGTCGTCGGCGGTCTGGAGGAGGCCTGGAGCCTGCTGCGCAGCCGGCTGCCGGCAGGGGAAATGCCGCGCACGGTGAACTTCATCACCGGCCCCTCGCGCAGCGCCGATATCGGACAAAAGATCCAGCTCGGCGCCCATGGGCCGCGCCGGCTTCACATCATCGTCGTCGGAGAGTAGCCCGCGCCCGTAGGTGCGGCTGGCTTCTACCAGTAGCGCACCGGCCCCGTGTCCACATGGACGAAATCGGAGGCCGGATACATGCCCACCCCGCCCGCCTGCATCGCCAGGGCGGTGGCGTGCAGCCGGTGGAGCGGCACGTCGCGCAGCC
>Ga0126378_10004158_pt1 | contig 10996 bp, 8 predicted proteins | sample PanSoiMetPlot_23_FD_92587 | JGI IMG/M metagenome (GOLD analysis project Ga0126378, IMG submission 92587) | Tropical forest soil microbial communities from Panama - MetaG Plot_23 | ecosystem: Environmental > Terrestrial > Soil > Tropical forest > Bulk soil | place: Panama | collected 2016-02-17
GTGGTGAAGTCCTCGGGATCGACGTGCCGAAACAGAGCGGTGGGGCGAACTCGCCGAAAACCCATCGGCCTCGGAAGAGACAATCGCCAACTCGCAGGGCATGTCAGTGCCAGGATGCTGAGTCGTTACGCCCATACCCGCTCTCAAGCTCGTCGCGGCGCCATTTCGACCCTCGAATCAAGCGACTAAGCTCCGATTTCGCAGAAGCCTGAAAATGATGGGGCACAAAATTGATGGGATGGACTGGTAACGGCCTCACTGGACCGTAACGCCGAAGCCTACCGACACGCCGGCAGCGCGCTTTAAAGACACCCGCCGGGCTTCACGGCATTCACCTCGAGCCGGGCTTTCAAATTGATAATCGTCGAGTCAGGATTACTGGTCGCTAATTTCGCATCATTTGCCATCCTGAACCGTCGGCACTTGGGACACGCCGAGGTGGGCGTGCAGAACCTAAGCCCGACCACCTCGCGTGTTTGTTCATGAGCCTAACGATCGTCGCTGTCTTCGCCCTGCGAGGCGGGAACGGGGGGATTCACCGACACCAGCGCCCCCGACATCACCCAGGCCCTTTGACTAGGAGCAAACCGGGGGGCAAGCAATCCATCGTTTATTTCTCGCGTGATCGCAAAGCGATCGTACTGGGTGGAGGGAATGAACAGCCGCGAGTTGTCCGAGAATCCATCGGAAGCGGTGTCGACATCCCCTTCTGCCGCCGAGACGACGCCGTCGTGATTGGTATCAACCCGTGCAACTTCTGCCGCGTATGCATCAAAGAGGCGCGTGTCGAAGTCTGTCACACCGGGTTCGAACGACGCGCGACGCTCGTAGACGTCCAGGAAGACCTCGTTGGCTAGACCGCTCGGAATGAACCGCTGGCGGAATTCGCGTTGCGAATCATCGTCTGCGTCGAACTTGTCAGGGTCGCGTGGTCCGGAGGCCTGCAGCACGCCCTTGTTATTGGGATTGTCGCCGTAGGTAACCGGATCGTTCTTGATTCCGTTCGGCCCTGACCCTGGGACTATCGATTGTAGGGCACCGACCTGACCTTTTTCGAATGTTCCCGGAATGCCGCCGGTGAACGGAAGCTCATACAGTGGATGAATCCAGTTAGTGGTGTAGTTAAACTCCCAATAAGCGTGACCGTCGCTCTGCTGAAGGGTGTTCCATGCACCCATGCTCAATTGAATTGGGACCACGTTGGTTTGGGAGTCCGGAAAGTGATCGCTGGGCGATGGGAAGTGTGGTTTCTGGCCATCGGTGGTGAAGAAATTCCCTGGTGTCGCGTTGTTGCCGGTGAGAGCGGCCAAATCCGCAGGAAGAAGGGCGCCGAATTGGGCATGACCGTCGCGTCGGGGCGTGGGGTTGACCGGCGCTACTCTTAAGTCGTGAATCATCCAGCCTTCGTACCAGCCGCTCTCATTGTTAATCACGAATAGGTTCGAGATGTCGGTGAAGACATCGATGAATGCACGCACGTTGTTCGGGTCGGTGGGCAAGCCGGGCTTGGGTTCGAGGACGACCCGCACCGCTCCGATGGTGGGGAGGCCGCAGTCTGCACCGGTGGCTGTGAGCATGGCGGTGTCGTTCACGCCAGGAATTAGACTGGTAAACGGGTTCGGTTCAAATCCAGAAGTGTCCAGCAAGTAATACTGGAAAAGTTGACTCGGCTTTGGCTCGAACGGAGGTGTGTCGGTGTGAGCTTCTGCGTATGCCTGAGTAGGCAGCTGACTATGCGGTCGACTCGCCATCCGAGCTAGCTGTTCTTTGAGCGGAGCTGGCAAATCTACGATGTCGCCGCGATTCTCGACCGTAGCAGTATCGGCATTCGCCTGCGGGTTGGGATGGCATGGCCGCGGCGGCTGCTCCGCGTAGGCTGAGGTCCATGCCAGCGCTGTGATCACCGAAACGGCGAGCGCGACCCTTCGGAACCGGCCTTCCCTTCTAGACCAAAACGAGACACGCATTTTCTTGTTACCTCCTCGCACGATTTGGTTGTTGGCCACTCTCAAAGGGAAATTTTCCCTTTTCAGCAGGCTGGCTTCCAGTCCGAAGAGAGTCAAGAGCAAAATTGTCTCGCACTTATCGCAGATCGAAATTTCCAGGGACTGACGGACAATCAAGGCCTTCTTTCGCACTCCAGGCACACCGCCGCCTGAAATTGCGACTCTAAACACTTTGTTAATTATTTGTTAGGGAGGAGTAGCGGGATCTTTTTTTAGAAAGCAGTTATCGTGATTATTGCCATCGACGCTGAAGCGGCCTGGAAAAAGCCATTGGCGAAGAAGGGTTCCCCGCATATCGAGTTCGCAAGTCAGGGGCGGGGGCGGTGATAGAAAGCGAGCACTTCCAGCTGTGTCGATTTCGCGCATCGGCGGCTACCGTCCGCGACAGATGCCGACGTCATGGCCGGGAGTGATTCAACGCGCGCGACCCAAGCCTGCCGTGCCGATCCTCGGCTATCAGCATTCGCTGCGTGTCTACGACGAGTTGATCGCGGCGCAAGCCGGATGATGGATATCCAGCGTCAGCGCGTACTTGAGCTGTGCAACGAGTTTCGCCTTGGTGGAGTCAACGCACAGTACACCGCGCTCGCCGAAAAAAGCGGCCAAGAAGCGCAGCTCATTCACCGACTTCCTCGAGGAACTCCTGACCGCGAAGCGCTAGTCACGCCGCGCGCGGGCCCGCGAGATGTTCGCACTCATCGCGTGCTTCCCAGCGATCAAGACGCTCGATCAGTGCGACTTCGCCTTCGCTACCGGCTCGCGGCGCAAACAGATCATGAGGCTCCCTGATCCTCACCTCGAACCTGACCTTCGGCCGCTGGGACAGCGCCTTCGCCGGCGACAGCGTTCTTACCGCGGCGATGCTCGATCGGATTCTTCACCATTCTGACCATCGTGAGCATCAATGGCGAAAGCTTCAGACTCAAAGACAAACGCACGGTGGGCCTGCTCGGGAAGACCACGAAGCCTTAATTCAGGTAATCGAGCTTGGCGGTGATGCTGTCGGGACTTCCGATCCCGTCGCGATTCGAATCCAAAAAAGATCGTGAATAGATCTGATAGAAGACACCACGCTGCCACCACCTGAGAGGCAACAAGCGGGCTTCTCAATCCGGCATCGAGGCCGGGTCGCCTGCGACGCGCCGACCGTTGCGCAGCCAGTTGAAAAGTCCCGGCGAAAGTGCGCTATGCGCGTGCTTTTCGTAAAGCTCCAGATCGGCTTCGGTCAGCACATCGCGCCATCGCTCGTTCGTGCCCTTGTGGAGGAATGTCTCGTGCCCGCCTCGGAATAGGTGTTCGGCTTTCGCAAGAATCTGCGCACCATTTCGCTTCATCGAGTCGAACGTCGCTGCCTCGACGAGATTCGGCCAAATCGCCTCATTCACGGGAATCTCAAGAAACGCGGAGATGCGTCGCATCTCACCTGACAGGTTGGTCTTCAAATCGTTGAAGTGCACCAGCAACAGATTGGGTCGATGACGTTCCGACCAGTAGGAGCGCTCGGTTTCGAAGAACCAGTCGGCACGATCTAGATTACGGCTGGTGCCCGCCTCGATCCAATAAAGAAAAAACTCGCGTGGCTGCCTGGGCGATTCCCTCATCGCGCGCTCGATAGTGTCGCCGTCACGACGGTTCTCAGCGATCCGATTGAAATGGTTGGTAGTCATGTTGCTAACGTGATTTAGCAGTGACATGCAGGCGTCGCGGCCATCGCGTGCTACGTGGATGTACTGAACCTCGTCGTAAATCGGCATGGCGTCAAAAGGCAGATGCGAGAAGAGAATCCTGCGATGAGCTTGAGACTCGATCTTTTTGAGCACCTCGTCGAGCGGCGCCAGGAATTGCGCGTCGAGCCACGGCGCAAACTCTAAGTCTCTCGGCTTAGGTGATTGAAATATAAGCAGGCTGACTATTTGCAACGTCCAATGGGTACCCACCTTTGGCGCGGTGCCGATAATGATATCGCCGGAGCGCGGTTTGTAGGCTGACCACCTGCTACTGTCGATCGCCTCGTTCTTCACTATTCGACTAGCCGCACGGCCTAGCATGTGAAGGCCCTCCTCGCCGCTCTCTTAGCATAGCCGCTACGCATTTAGGTACCCCGTAGCGTATGCAAGACGATCGACGTGGATGCCTTTGATTCGATTGTAGCTTGAAGGGACTGGCGAGGAGGGCAGCCCTCCTCGCGCTCCACTCCGATACGTCCCCATCCCCGAGAGTGGGTCATTTGCACTCCAGTCGTCGGTGAGGTCTACAACCAGCGCATGTTGCACTCGGTACTGGGCAATCTCGCACCCGCGCAGTTCGAACGGAGTCGGAGCTCGACTGCCGCGTACACCGCTAGGCCAGCACCAGGAGGCTGGCCGGCGCGGCGCAATACGCGTCGGCCTCGGATCCAGAATCCGTAACGCTTTCTGCTCCGCCCTCAGACAAAAGTGGAGGGCAGAGCGGGAAACTATTTACTCAGCAAGAGAAACGGAAATAGAGATGCTCTACGACTTGGTCCGATTCGGTCGGGTTGAGCTGTCCAGCCGAAGGGTTCATGTGTAGACTCAGCGCCGCGCAAAGTCGGTCAGATTTAAACCGGCGTTGACGGTACGAGGCCGGAGCTAATGAAGCGTGGGCATCGGGCCTGAATAACCGACGCAGTTGGAACTCCCGCTACTTCGGACCTGTCCTTCGAAACTGGATTCGCGAAACTCCCAGCCGGAAAGCAGGAATTGAGGGTTTATCGTCTGACCAATCTTGGCGGTCTCATCGCGCGCCGGTCTCGACCTGGATCCTCCGATCTGCTCCTGGGGCGCTGCTCCAGATGCCAAGGGACTCGTGGCTGGTTTTAGATTTAGGATCTTACCCCTCTATGATCGTGTCGCCACCAATGACAAGTTCTAATGAGACCTCCGGCTGACACAGCTGCCTGTTTGAGCCGACACTCGTCATTGAGAAGCCTCTGTAAGAACTCAAGATCACCCTGCTCAGAGACCCGAGGAAGTCAGAGACCCACAGAGCTTTTCGTTGGCACGCTTCAGGACCTCATACACCGAGGTTCAGCCGGATCCTGTCGCGACCGAGACGCTATAGTCCGGACGTACGAGAATGCCGCGTCAGGCGGTCGGGCGGACAACTAGCACTAGCCTTGAATGGTTGGACGCGATTCGCTCCGGGCATTCGGGGACCTCTTCAACTCTGTGACCGAAGCGATTGTGCCGCGTTCTAGGAACTGCGCCTCCGTGCTGGTCGCAAATAGATGTATCGCGCGAGCGACGAGTCCGGTCCATCCAGTCTGGTGGCTAGCGCCTAGCCCGGCCCCGTTGTCGCCATGAAAGTATTCGTAGAACGAAATCAGATCTCGCCAGTGCGGGTCCTCCTGAAACTTTCGAGTCTGCCCATAAACCGGCCTCCAGCCAGTTTGGTCGCGCAAAAAGATGGTGGTTACGCGCCGCGCGATCTCTTCGGCAACCTGGTAGAGGTTCATTTGGCGACCGGAACCCGTGGGACATTCGACGATGAAGTCGGTACCGTAGTAAGTATGGTAGTTCAAGAGGGTTCGGATGATCAGCGCATTCACGGGTAGCCAGACAGGACCGCGCCAGTTGGAGTTGCCCCCGAACATCCCGGTGTCGGACTCCGCGGGCAGGTACGGCACCCGGTATTCCCGGCTACCTACCCGATAAATATAGGGATGCTCGGCGTGATAGCGAGAGAGTGAGCGGATTCCGTAGGGGCTCAAGAACTCGTTCTCGTCTAGCATTCTTGCCAGCACTCTGCGGAGGTTGGCGTCATTAAGGACGGCAAAGAGATGACGGTCAGCAACACCGACCTGTATCGGATCGTGGATTACAGTGCGTAACTCGGGACGAGCCTCAATAAACTCAAGAAACCGAGCGCCGATCTCGGGGAATTTTTGGAATACACGGGGTTCAACGACGGTGGCCGCGCACAACGGCAGCAATCCGACCATCGAGCGAACCTTAAGCCTTTGAGCGCGACCGTCTTCTGTTCGCAGCACGTCATAGAAGAACCCGTCTTCCTCGTCCCACATCCCGGAGGCTCCGCCGCCTAGGTGCACCAGCGACGACATGATCAAAGTGTCGTGTTGCAGGAACTTGAGCACCATGTCGGCGTAGTCCTCATCCGTCAGGGCCAACTCCATGGCAATTTCCAGCATGTTGTCGGCATAGAGCGTCATCCACGCGGTGCCGTCTGCTTGCTCCAGGTATCCACCGGTCGGCAGCGGCGCACTGCGATCAAATACGCCAATGTTGTCCAGTCCCAGAAAACCGCCCTCAAATACATTTCGCCCCGAACGGTCCTTGCGATTCACCCACCAGGTAAAGTTCAATAGCAATTTCTGAAAGCAGCTCTTCAGCCACTTGATGTCGCCCCCACCCTTCTCAGTTTTTTCGAGGCGGTAGACGAAATAGACCGCCCAGGCGTGGACCGGCGGGTTGACGTCACCGAAGTTCCACTCGTAAGCGGGGATCTGGCCATTGGGGTGCAAGTAGCGCTCACGGAGCATCAGCATCAGCTGGTCCTTGCCGAATTCCAGATCGACCAGTGTTAGGGCCACCACATGGAAAGCAAGATCCCAGGCTGCGTACCACGGATACTCCCATTTGTCGGGCATGGAGATGATGTCGCCGTTGTGCATGTGGTGCCAGTGGTCGTTGCGCGACGCCTTTCGCACCTCCGAGAACGGGCCGGACCCATGCTCATCAAGCCACCGGTCGAGGTCGTAGTGGTAAAACTGCTTCGACCACATCATCCCGGCCAGTGCCTGGCGCATGACATTGGCGGCGTCCGCATCCACCGACGATGGGATAATGGTGGCGTAGAACTCGTCCGCCTCTCGGCGTCGAGCTTGCATTGCGACCTCGAAGCCGCTGCCAAATGGTCTGTCTAGCCGCTTGTCGGCCGAGGCTTCTCCAGTCGGCGCCCCATCGGTTAGACGTAGACGCACGCTCTGAGACTCATTGGGCTTTAGGGTAAGCCGATAGTCGGCCGCCGCTTTCGTCCCGGTCTTGTCGGGATTCACCATAAACGTGTGGCCATGGACAATGTAGTCGTTGATCCCGTCTTTGACGTAAGGAGTTCGGTTGGGAGTACCAAAGAGCCGCTCGTTATTGGTCTCGTTCTCGGTAAACAGCAGCGTCGGCGAACCTTCGCAGTACAGGAACCGTTCTCCGAGAACCGGATGTGAGGCCGCGATCCCGCACCCGACATCCTTCGTGGTCGCTTCCCGCAGCAGCGGTCGGGCCGAATCTCTCAATGACCAGACGTTGCGGAACCAGATGGTCGGCAAGACGTGAAGTTCGGCCGCCTGCGGGCCGCGGTTGCAAACAGTGATTTGGATTAGGGTATCTTCGGGGGTGGTCTTTCCGTATTCGACCAGCACGTCGAAGTAGCGATCCTCTTCGAACACGCCGGTATCGAGCAACTCGTACTCGAGTTCTTGACGGCTGCGGCGGCGATTGTTCTCGAGGAGGCTTTGATAGGGGAACGCTGCCTGCGGGTACTTGTAGAGGTATTTCATATACGAGTGGGTCGGCGTCGAGTCGAGATAGAAATAGTATTCCTTGACGTCTTCGCCGTGGTTCCCCTCGCTGTTGGTCAACCCGAACAGGCGTTCCTTCAGGATCGGATCGCGACCATTCCACAGGCAAATGGCAAAGCAGAGAAGCTGGCGGTCGTCGCAGTAACCCGCCAGTCCGTCCTCGCCCCAGCGGTAAGCGCGGGACCGCGCTTGGTCGTGGCTGAAGTAGTTCCACGCGTCACCCGACTCGCTGTAGTCTTCCCGCACTGTGCCCCACTGTCGCTCGCTTACGTAGGGCCCCCACTTCTTCCACGGCATCTTTTGTCCTCGAGCTTGTTCAAGCCGGATTTGCTCTGCAGTCATCGGGGATTCCTTTTTCAATCGCGGGTGGATTCCAGCTTACGCGCAAAACCAAACTAGGGTCATTTAACTAGGGGTCATTTTATTTACTAGGCTGAATCGGTAGAGTGCAACTTGCCGGAAGCGGCTCCGGTTCTCAAGCAGCCTCGAGTTCCACTTCTCCATTGGTGGCATCCAGTGGCCTTTGCCTTTCGGTACCCGTCGCGTGTATCTCTCTAATCGGGCACACTGGGATCGCGGGGCGCATCGGTTCTAAACCCGCCGGAGAACTTAACGGCGGATTCCGCCGCTCAATGTCGCGAGAGAATCACGTGGAAGAAGGAAAACCGAGCGCCACTGCGATGCTCACGGCGATGGTCCGCGCCGCCCACCTGCTCTGGGACGATCCACCCAAGATCTTCGAGGATACCTTGGCATTGCTGCTTTCCGGATGCGACAGCGAGGCCGCCCTGAAGGCGCAGTTGGATCAGCTCGATGCAGAAGTCGGGCGAAGCACGAGTTCGGATTTCGCTCTAATCAGTCGTCGGTCTCTGACCGCGATGGTAATCATGCGAAGCCGCTACGTTGAAGATGAAGTTGACGAAGCGGTTGCGAAAGGAGTGTGCCAGTATGTGATCTTAGGCGCGGGACTGGACTCTTTCGCCTACCGTCGTCTGGACCTGGCGAAAGTCCTGCGCATTTTTGAAGTAGATCATCCGGCTACACAAGCGTGGAAACGGACCCGCCTTCACGGGGCGGGTGTAAAGTTGCCGCCTAACCTGAGTGTCGTGCCTGTCGATTTCGAGAAGGAGTCATTGATCGACAACTTGCTGAGGAACGGCTATCGCGAGGACGCACCGGGTTTTTTCTCATGGCTCGGAGTTACGATGTATCTAAGTCCGGAAGCTATTTTCGGTACATTAGGCGCGATAGCTGCACTGGCACGCGGAACGGAAATCCTCTTTGAGTATAACGCATCGAAAGAGTTGCTCGACGCGGAGACCCAGAAGATTCTAGCGGTGGTGATGGCAGTCGCGGCGGCGCGCGGCGAACCAATGCGCAGCTTTTTCGAACCAGCCCGGTTAGCGAAACAGGTGCGCGAGCTCGGCTTCGCCGAGGTTTCGGATTTCGGTCCTGACGAGGCACTCGCATGCTACTTCACTGGCCGTGCGGGTCGTCTTCGGCCGTCCGTCTTTAACCATTGCATGCGGGCGCAGGTCGGCCCGCGACCTGACTGAGCCAGCACTTTGCTGGTAAGTCGCAAAAACGGAGGGACTGAATGGAAGACCTCGTTGCGATGTAAAGTCCAAGGTACTCAAGCACGCAAAGAGCGAGATCACCGTCTTCAAGCGTCGAGAGTCTGAGGAAAAATAAGGATTAGAGGGTCGGGGGTTAAATCCCTCAGAACGCGCCAATGATTCACGGGGTCCGGCCCGGAGACATAGGTAACACAATGTACCGGCTGCATAGGTGACAACCTGGGGCCAAAGGGGTTGTCGAGCGGTTTGAGCACCCGAGCCTCGAGATCGAAGTCTCCTAAATCGTAATCCATAAAACTAACCAGCCAGATATCGTCCTGCACTTCCTTGAGACCGACCGCCTGGCCGACAAAAACGGTGCTCAAGTTAATCTTTCTGCGTCCGAAAGAGATCCGTTCGCAATTTGTGAAGACCCTACTTTGTCGTGGAAGGGATAGTCGATATCGGGCAAGCCCCGGTGGGGGCAGGTGTGACGACATCCAATTTAGCTCCCGCTTCCGGCGTGGTTCCCGCCCAGCAACCCCTCCAGCCTCACGGCCCCGCGCCCCTCCCCCGCAGCTGCTGGCCTCGACAGCGGAACGACTAGTCATTCGCGCCCAAAGGTTTTCGAGTTCGCCCGGCCCATCAGCGGCGGCCGGCGAAACAACAGGTTCGACGAAGCGCCGTTGTGCCGCTCACCAGGCTGATGGAGCCGGGCCCAAACGGTTCTCCCACTATGGCGACGTCTATCTTCAGCCGTGAACCTCCGTCGCTTCCTAGCTGCGGTCCTTCAAAGAATTCGATCCCATTCGGTCTCTTGGTCATAGGTCCTCTATGTCAGAGCGACCGTGTCCGGCTGGTTACGGCGTACACACGAAGAAAAGACGCTATCATCAACAAGAGAGCTGACTATCCTTATAAGATAGGTGCGGCCAGTCTCTTTTCTGATCGTAGGATGGGCAAATTAGCGCGATTGTGAGCCCTTAACTGGAGCATCCCGGATCCGACGAACTCGCTGGAGGAGCTAAACTACCCGGGACTTTGGCGTTGAGCGAAGGTGAGTTGTCGAAGTCAAACAGGTCTTCGAGGTCGTTGGCAGCTGCGTCACGTGCTGTCAGATGGGGCAAGCCGTACCTGTGTTCGATTAGAGACAGGATAGAAGTGTGATCCCCCACCGTGTGAGAAACGTATCTCGACCTGGCGAAGGGCGATATCACGATAAACGGGACCCTCACTCCAAGTTGGTTGAAACTCGCGCATTGCTCGCCCGAAGAGGCTTGGCTGCAGAGTTGTTGCGCGCTATTCGAGCTGTCGTTGCACTGGGCGCCATTCCCCGGTGTGAGTGAGGATGGCAGGTCCGAGTTGTCTGCGCACTCTCCCGGCGGGAGGGTGTCGGGCAGAGGCGCGGAAGGTGGAGTCACGTGATCATAGGCGCCGCCATGCTCGTCGTAGATCAGAATAACGATAGACTGGTTCCATTTCGGGCCATTTCGCACAGCATCGATTACGCCCGCGACATTTTCCTCGCCCGCCCGGATGTTGTTGGGCGGATGTTCGGAATTTGCGAATCCGAAATCCACGAATGACACCGATGGCAGCTTCCCGCCGCTAGCCTGGTTCTTGAAATCATCAATCGTTTGAAAATGAGGCGGCACTGGATTATGCACCAGGCCGCCATACGGGATTCCAAATTCGGTTGGATCCCCAACCTCAACATACTCTCCCCAGGACACCGATTTCGAATCGAGCAGATCGAATATGGTCCCGTTTATCGGTTGGTAGCCGCCTGCCGGTGGGATGGCTTCGCCCGGGTTGGTCACGACGTGGCCAAAGGAGGTGCCGGCAAATTCGTACAAGCGGTTGGGCACGGTTGGGCCTAA
>Ga0126378_10004159_pt1 | contig 10995 bp, 8 predicted proteins | sample PanSoiMetPlot_23_FD_92587 | JGI IMG/M metagenome (GOLD analysis project Ga0126378, IMG submission 92587) | Tropical forest soil microbial communities from Panama - MetaG Plot_23 | ecosystem: Environmental > Terrestrial > Soil > Tropical forest > Bulk soil | place: Panama | collected 2016-02-17
CTCGATTAATGCAGGGACCGCGGGCTGGGTGGGTTTGGGCTCAACATCCACTAGGGCTGCCGCCAAGCTTCGGATCGTCGGATGGTGATAGACGTCCTGCATGGAGATCGACGGCAGGTCCCCGCGCTTACGCACTCGCGCGCAGAACTTGGCCATCACCAACGAGTCAGCACCCAATTCTTCAAAGAAATGGCTGTCAGCGGAGAGTTGGTCGATGCGCAGGACATCCCTTAGAACCTGAGCAAAGGCATGCTCGCCGGGCGTCATCGCGTCGGTGCACTGGTCCTGAATCGCCGCGCCTTGCGTGAATCCTGCTTGAACCCCTTTGGCAACTGCACCTTTCATGCTTTCACGTGTGCTCTCTCGGCCCAGGGGCCGGGCAAGAACGAACCGATCACTGTCTCCAGACCTTGCTGGAGCGCAAGGTCTCGAACCAGTTTGCCGACAGCAAGATCAAGTACGCCTAACCCGAAGGGGCTGAACACGGAGACAGTCTCGGAACCGTTCCTGGCGGCGGCCCGGCCCCTGAGAATGTCAGCCAACGTACAACGGATGAAGTTCCTATGACCCGCGAGTTGTTCCGCTAGGTGGACTGAGGTTTGAGCGCGACAGACGTGGTCGATATCATCCACTACGTTGTCGCAAGACAAAATGACCTCGGGGGTCAGATCCCGCAGCGAGATATGGAGGATCGCGCTTCCCCGATGGCATTCGCGAAGTTCGCTGACGTGCGGCGTGACCGCTGTGGTGGCGATCGAGATGAGCTGGGAGTCGTGCAGCACGGCTTTTACATCTCTGGCAATCTCTAGCCCGACCCGCTTGAAGGCACCCTGACATTTGTCCTCGAACCGCTTCGCGCGGGCTTCGTCATTGTCAAAGAGGACGATGGTTTCCAGCTCGGGAAACACGCCCATGAGGAATCGAGCGATCTCGAAATTGATTAGGCCGCACCCGATTATCCCGACGCGGCAAACTTTGTTGCCACTCAGCAGGCACTGGGCAGCGAGCGCAGCGCTGGCTGCGGTCCGCTTCGCGCTGATCACGGACCCCTCGAGAATAGCTTCGGGCCTCCCGGTCTCCGGCGAATTCAGGATCAGCACCGCCGACGCACGATCAACACCGAGATGCAGGTTCTCCGGAAACGAGGAGACCCACTTGATTCCAGCGATCCGGCATCCTCCGCCGAGGTAGGCCGGCAGGGCAATGATTCGGTCCTGCGGCTGGCCTGGAAACCGCAAGAAGGTGGAGTGAGGCAGCGAGCTATCGCCGTCGCCGTGAGTCTCGTAGGCCGTCCGCACCGCCTGGATCAGCTCGAGCTCGCGGCCGGCGAGCAAGGCGCTAACTTCGGACCCTCTCAAAATCGCGATGTTGCCATCATCCATGGCTGCAGCTCCGGTTCGTCCTGCCAGAGGTGTGCGACGTCGCCAAAGTGTTCCTCGACCCACTCATCGGAATAGATGGTGTCAAGGTAGCGGTCTCCGCGGTCGTGAAAAATGAGCGCGCACGTCGCGCTCCGGGGTATCCGCTCCTTCGCCTGTTCGACCGCCATGAGCACTCCCCCCGACGAGCCGCCAGCGAAAATGGCCTCGCTCTGCATCAGGCGGTGACAACCCACGACACAGTCTAAGTCCGTCACCCACACACACTCGTCGGCCAGGCCCGCGCGGAAAAGCTCAGGGCGTCTGGCCGCGCCGTGTCCCGGAATGAGCCGCTTCGCCGGCCTTCCGCCGAAAATCACGCTTCCGTGAGCATCAACCGCGAAAATCCTGGTGCCCAGGTGGTGGTCCCGAGCGTATTCGGTGCAGCCTCTGAGCGTGCCGCACGTGCTGGTTGACACAAAGAGGTAGTCGACCCTCCCGTCCAGTTCCGTTGCAATCTCATGCATTGTGGTCCGATAGTGCGCCTGAGCATTAGAGAGATTGGCATACTGGTTGGTCCAGAAGCTGTTCTCGATGGTTTCCAGCAAGGTGTGGACGCGATCGATCCTTGCCTGGAGGAACTCTCCGGTCACTGGGTCGGGTCTTGAGACCAGATCGATCTCTGCCCCGTACGCTTTGAGGATGCGGATGTTCTGGGCGGTGGTTTTCGGGTCCACCACGCAGATGAATCGCAATCCTAAGTAGCGGCACGCTTGCGCCAAGCCGATTCCTAGATTCCCAGAACTGGACTCGATCACCACGGTGCCGGCTTTTACGGCGCCCGTTCGTCTGGCCTCTTGGAGAATATGCAACGCTGGCCTGTCTTTGGCGCTCCCACCCGGGTTGAATCCTTCCAGCTTGGCGAAGAGACGGAATGGGCAATCTGGGAGGACGCGCGTTAACCTGACGAGCGGTGTGTTCCCAATTGTGGACAAGATGCTCTCATTCATGAATGTATCCTCCCAAGGTTTTCTCTAAGCTTAGGGAGCTGGGTGGATTTTTCCGTTGCCTTAACTGCGGTAGCGCGGCCTTCCAGGCGGTGGGGTCGCAGGCGCCGATGCTAGAGGCGCCGCCCTCTCATTAGGATTGATATATCGCCAAAAAGGTTTAGCGTGAATCGAAGGCGCCGACGCTCGGACAGGCTGCTCTTTCATTCAATCGCAGGACGGCGCGGTTTTGGTCAGGCTGAGGATTAGCCCATGGAACTCCGTCCCGATGCTCAAAGACCGCATCCAAATGGGTAACGAGCAAGTTCTTGGCTTGAGGTCTGGCTATACAAGCCAACAGAGCGGGGACCTACGTGACGGCATTGATTTAGGCAGGCAATGGAAAACGTAGCAAACGAGGCCTGCTATCACAATCAGGTAAAACCCTTAAATAGACGTGGGGCGTTCCCTTGAACGGAAATCTTCGTGGTCATGCGCAGATTGCGATGGGGCTGGTGCCTTAGTCTAAACGGAGCAGAATCCTTCCGCGGCCACATATAGCGGTACAGGCGATCCGGCTCAAGCTCAAAATTGGGCGTGCTCGAAGTAGCTGGTTACAGCATTCTTGGAAGGGTCCGTCGGACGCATAGCGGCTACCGCTGAGGTGTCAATCGTTTGTTGGCTCCTCGGCCTGGAGACGCAGCGTCCCGCGGCGCAAAGCGCGCTCTTTCATCAACGCGAAGAACACGGGTACGAGAATAAGCACATGAATGGTAGACGTGATCATGCCGCCGACAATAGGCGCGGCAATCGGCTTCATTACATCGGAGCCAATGCCAGTTTCCCAGAGAATTGGAATCAAGCTCGCCAAAACAGCTGTTACGGTCATCAGCTTCGGACGCAAGCGCTGTACGGCCCCTTCAATTGTTGCTGCTTCGATATCTTCGTGTTTGAGCGGAACACCGGAGGCAAGCCGCTTGTCAAGCGATTCGTGCAGATACACAACCATGACTACGCCGGTCTCGACGGCAATTCCAAACAGCGCGATATAGCCGACCCAAACAGCAACGCTGAAGTTGTAGCCCAACAGCCATTGCAAAAGCAGGCCCCCGGTCATCGCGTAGAAAGTCGGAAAGATCAGCACGGCCGCTTCCGTTACTGAGTGGAACACCATATAGAGGAGAAGGAAAATGACAAAGAATACGACCGGCACAATGATCTTTAGCCTTTCCTTGGCGCGGAGCTCGAATTCATATTCGCCGGACCACTTGTAGGTGTAACCGGGCGGGAGCCTCAGATTATCGCGTAGAAGCCGTTCGGCTTTCGTCACAAACCCTCCGTAGTCTTTCGTGGCAAGGTCGAGATAGACGTAGCCGGTCAGCAAACCGTCCTCATCTCGAATCATCGCGGGGCCACGCGAAAAATAGACCTTTGCGAGTTCGGAGATGGGAATTTGCGCTCCTGTGGGAGTTGCTACCAAGACGCGCCGCAGTTGCTCGACGTCGTCCCGGAAATCGCGGCTATAGCGGACATTGATCGGGTAGCGCTGGCGGCCTTCGATGTTTTCGGCTACGTTTTCCCCGCCGATTCCCGACGTGACTGCCCGCTGCACATCCGCCACGGACAGTCCGTAGCGCGCCGCCTCGGGGCGATTTACTTCAACATTCACGTAAAAACCCTCGGCCACACGCTCAGCAAAGGCCGAACGAAGCTCTGGAATCCCGCCGAGTATCTGCCGCAATTGGACGCCCGCTTGCTGAATCCCCTCAACATTTGGCCCCTGAATTTTCATGCCGACGGGTGTCTTGATCCCCGTCAGTTCCATGTCAAGACGGTTTTGAACCGGCATCGTCCAGGTGTTCGTTAGGCCGGGAAACTGAAGTTTTTCGTCCATCTCACGAATCAGCCTCTCGTAAGTCATGCCGCCCCGCCACTCCTCTCGCGGCTTCAGCATAATCGTTGTGTCGTACATATCCAGAGGAGCGTTGTCTGTGGGACTGTCGGAACGACCGACCGCGCCGAATACGCTTTTGACTTCGGGGAAGGACTTAATGACGCGGTCTTGTTCCTGAAGCAGCGCCGAAGCCTGCGTTATGGAGATTCCAGGGAGAGCCGTCGGCATGTACAGGGATGAACCCTCGTAGAGCGGCGGCATGAATTGACTGCCGATCCGCCAGGCCAGCGGCAGCGTAGCAACCAAGAAGATCAGGTTGAGAACGAGAGTCGTTTTGCGGTAGCGGAGGCAAAAGCGGAGAACAGGCAGGTATAGGGCCTGCGTCCAGCGGGAGAAGGGGTTTGTGGATTCGGGCCTCAGGTGGCCTCGAAGAAAGATTACCATCAGAACAGGAACAAGTGTGATCGCAAGGATCGAGGAGAAGGCAACCGAAAGCGTCTTGGTCCACGCGAGCGGACGAAACATACGCCCCTCCTGCGCTTCAAGCAAGAATACCGGCAGGAAGGAGACAAGAATGATCAGCAGCGAAAAGAAGATCGCAGTTCCCACCTGCTTCGCGGCGCCCAGGAGAATGGTCTGCCTTTCTCTGCCGGTCAGCTCGTCCCCTGACTTCCCAGTCGCAGCGATATGTTCCGATAGGTGCCTGTAGCCATTTTCGACCATGACGATGGCAGCGTCGATGAGAACACCAATGGCAAGCGCTAGACCGCCGAGGGACATGATGTTTGAGCTCACGTGGAGAAAGTACATGGGGATAAAGGAGCCCAAAACGGCGATGGGCAGGGTCAGAATCGGAATCAGTGCGGAGCGAAAGTGGAATAGAAACGCGATCGTCACAAAACTGACGATAATGGCCTCTTCGATGAGGTCGCGTTGCAGCGTTTGAATGGACGCACGAATCAAACCGGAGCGGTCGTACCCAGACACGATTTCTACACCGGGGGGTAGCGACGGTTTGATCTCCGCGAGTTTCTTCTTCACCCCATCGATCACCCTAAGGGCGTTCATTCCGTCGCGCATGACAATAATTCCCCCAACCGTTTCGCCTTGACCGTTCCATTCGGCAACGCCTTGACGAATATCGGGACCAAACGCGACGGTTCCGAGATCCCGAACCAGAACCGGTGTCCCGTTTTTCGTCGCGACGGGCGCGGTTTCAAGATCTTGAATCGAGCGAAGGTATCCCAAGCCGCGAATCATGTATTGAGCGCCGCCCATCTCGAGAACGCGGCCACCGACTTCATTAGTGCTGTTACGGACTTGCTCGATGACCGTCGAGAGCGGGATGTTGTAAGCACGCAGCTTATTCGGGTCGAGGTTGACCTGATACTGGCGGACGAAGCCCCCAATTGATGCGACTTCCGCAACTCCGGGAACGGTTTCCAACTGATAGCGGAGATACCAATCTTGAAGGCTCCGCAAGTCCGCCAGGCTGTGCTGGTGGGAAGGGTCGGTAATCGCGTACTCATAGACCCAACCAGCTCCGGTTGCATCAGGCCCAATCATAGGAGAAACATTTTTCGGCAGGACTCCTTGGAGTTGCTGAATGTATTCGAGAACACGCGAGCGGGCCCAATAGAGATCCGTGCCATCTTCGAACACGACGAAGATGTACGAATCGCCGAACATCGTCTGCGCTCGGACTGCTTTCACGTGCGGCGCGGCAAGCAGGGTCGTGACAATTGGATAAGTGACTTGGTCTTCGATGATGCTTGGCGGCTCTCCTTCCCAGGGAACGTGCACAATCACCTGCACGTCGGAGATGTCGGGCAGAGCGTCCAAAGGCACGTTTCCGAGAGACCAGATGCCTGCCAGAACCAGAAGCAAGGTTCCGATTAAGACGAGGAATCTATTCTTTGCGCACCAGTTAATCACGCGAGAGATCATGGCTACATCCCTCCGGCGGCGATGATGCTGAGGTGCTTTGTCGTAAGCACGGCACCGTTTTTCGTCGCCGTGATTGTAATTTGCCAGGTACCGCCGCTTTCTAGAACCGCGCGACCTTCGTATGTCCCGTCGGCCTTCTCGGCGAGGGCTGTTACGACGTTCATGGCAGCCATGCCCATCTCGGGCATTCCGGGCATATAACTGCGCACGCTTACTTGTGCGCCGGCAATGGATGAACCATCAGCAGCGGTGAGCTTCACGCGGTATGTGTTCGCACCCTTTCGCGGAGTCGGTGGTTCCGTGGAGAACGCAAGTTGAGCCGTGGCTTTCACTTCGGTGTTCATCGATGCCGCCGCACCGGCGCCAGGTGGTGGAGGAGCGAATGACCCTATTGCAGCTTGCAATTGGCTTTCGGAGTCAATCAGAAAGTTTGCTGAAATAACGATGCGCTCGCCAACCTTCAGTCCTTTCAGCACGACGTACTCATCGTCCGCTTGCGCTCCGAGTTCTACATCGCGGGGCTCTAGGTACCCTGCGCCTCGGTCCACGAAAACAATGTGTCGAGTCCCAGACTGGAGAACTCCGCTGGCCGGGATGACCAGCCTATCCCCCAACGGGATTTGGATCGTGACGTTTACGAACATTCCGGGAGTCAGCGCGAGATTGGGATTTGAGAAAACCAGCCGCGCCCGGGCCGTGCGCGTGGTCATGTCGATGTCCGGATAGACGAAGTCGACGCGTCCGGCGAATGTGCGACCGGGATAGGAGTCGACAGTAAGCGTCGCCGCATTGCCAGTTCGAATGCGTCCAAGATCATTCTGAAAAACCTGGGCGAGCACCCAAACAGTCGAGAGATCAGCTACCGTGTAGACTTTTGTTTCTGGCTGCACGTAAGCGTTGGGGAGCGCGTTACGTTCGGTGATGTAACCGCTCACCGGTGAATCAATTTCCAGCTCTTGCGAGGCCTGGCCGCTGGACTCCAGCCGAGTGATTTCACGCTGCGGGATGTTCCACTGCTTCAGACGATCCGTGGATGCTTCCAGTAGAGATGCACTTCCGTTCGCAACGCCAGGAACTGTGCTTCGTGAGAGGCTTTGAGCATTTTGCTTTGCCACTAGGTATTCACGCTCAGCCGCAGCGAGCTCTGGGCTGTAAATTGTGAACAGAGGCTGCCCCTTGCGAACATACTGATATGTAGCGTCGGCAAACACCTTCTGGATGTAGCCTGAAAATCTTATCTGGACATACGACAGTCTTCTTTCGTCAATGGCAATCGTGCCGGTCACGCGGATTTCATCCTTTACCGGCTTCCGCTGGACCTCGGCGAATTTCACGCCGATGGATTGCAGGCGTTCCGGTGAGAGTTGAACCGGAGCGAGAGGTGTCTCCGGCGATGAGCCTGCCGACGTTGATGAACCGCTCTCTGGCGGCTCCGTTATCGTTGCCGAGGCAGCCTCCACTCGTTTTTTGGCCGTGGATGGCCTTCGAATGCGCCACCAGATCCCGGTGAGAACACTTGCGAGTGCGAAGTTGGCGATGAGGGCTATGAAGAATGCTTTGCGATAGTTCGTCATGACCGTTTACTCCCTGGCTGCGCCATTCACCGCAGCGACAATCCGGTTAGCATCTCTATCTGTCCGAGCGCCGTCTCGTGTTCGGAGACTGTTTGCCAATACTCTTCGTCGAGTTTCAAGACGTCTAGGAAGGAAGCGAGCAGGGCTTGAAAGTCCTGCCGGTTGGACTGATAAGCTGCCAGTCCTGCTTCTAACTCCGCGTGAGCTTGTGGGACAAGTCCCTCACGGTAAATCTTCAGCAGTTGAGCGGATTTCTCCATGCTCAGATACTGCTGACGAAGTTGGTACGCGACCTGTTGCGACTGGGCTTGGTACTCATTCTTTGCGCGGCTTTGGTCCGCCTGTGCTTGTGCTACTTCTGGTTGTTGTTTGCGCCCTCGGTAGATGGGAATACGCACCCCGAGTGTGACCATATAGTAGGCGCGAAACTGTGTTGGGTCGGTCCGCTGCCAGATGTATTGAAGGTTGAAGTCAGGGTAAAAGTCCTTTCTAGCTGAGTCCACCTGAAGCGTTTGTTTCTCGATCATTTTCTGAGCCCCGCCAATCTCGGGGTTATTGGATTGCGCTGAGGACAATAGCTGTTCGTAGGTATAGGCCACCGTCGTTTCGGACAATTCACCGGGTTCCAAATCCAGCGACACTTGGGGACGATTTAGAAGCTGTTTGAGAGCCGATTGAGCTTTTCCAGCTTCTAATTCGTTTTCGGTGGTTTCCCGGAGTAGTTTTGTCTGTTGGAGTTGCGCCTGGATGACTTCCTGCTGACTTCCCATTCCACTTCGATAATGAGCTTCTGCCGCTTGTTCAACTTGCTGAAGCAATTGGCCGTTGCCGTCGAGGATTGCTCGCCGCTTCGCAAGGTAGGCTAATTGGAAATAAGCAGTCTTCACATTTGCGAGTACCATGCGGCGCACTGACTCGTAGTGCTGTTGCGAAACATCTGCGTCTTTCTTGGCGATCTCGCCGCGGAGACGGAGTTTTCCGGGATAGGGGATATCCTGAGAAAAGCCAAGTCCCACATAAGCGAAGTCGCTGTTTGTGTATCCCGCGAATGGCCGCGGACTGCCGACGCTAACGTGTTGCAAAACGAATTGAGGATCGGGCAACGTTGAAACTTGTGTTGGGACGTGTTTGGCGGATTCCGAGGCCTGCCGGGCCGCTTGAATCTCAGGATTGCTGCGCTCCGCCTCAGTGAGCAGATCGGCGAGCTTGGCAGGTTGAGCTGACGAAGGCACTTCCTGGGCAGAAGCGGACAAGGCTGCGAGTAGGAAATTCAAACTCAACAACATCAAAAGTGAACGTAACTTCATTGACTGTCCTTTCCCGAATTCGAAGTTGACCACTGCGTTTGATTGGAACTGTTACCGCCGAAGGCGCGGCAATCGGGCGCACGGGAAGACACACGTGCGCACTTAAACGCTTTTTAAGAACAGTCTTAGATCAGGAAAGTGCACAGAAGGGACTGAAGGGGAGGGGGAGAAAGATCCTGGTTAGTCAGGCTTGGGCTTGCACTCTGACGCCGCAACGCTGCGCTGATTGGAGCGAAGCTCGTCGAAACCGCCAAGGGAACGGAAAGACCTGCTGCTCCGTAATGCGACATCGAAAGCGGCGCCCTTGCAAAGCAGCACGATTTGTCCGAGCCAGGCACCAGTTGAGGGCCGCCCTCTACCGTGTTCATTTTGTCGCACTGTGATTCGGTCTGGGGCGTTGTGCATTCCGCCACCTTGGAAGAGAACACCGCGCACGCCGAGAGCGGTACAGGCCCCAACCCGATGAGGCTCAAAGCCAAAGCCGCAATCATCGTTCTGCGTACCATATCATAAGGATAACACATGGCACCCGACGCTTTGCTGTAACGCACGTCACATAGAGGCGTACTTGGGGTCACTGAAGGTGTGTGGGGCAATTTCGGACAATTCTCTCCGAAAGGCGAGAATCATGCTTTGCGCCGGCCTCCCACCGCACATCTATGAATCTCTCAAGACTCTCTGTTGTTTGGCGAATGCCTCCGGGCCGCTTCAAGCTCATGAGATCGCATACGAGGCAGACCTTCCGCCTGCACAGACCGCCAAGATTCTTCAACTAATGACCTGGGCCGGTTTCGTCGAATCCCGCCGCGGCACGAAGGGTGGCTTTTGGCTCGTCACACCCGCGAACGAGATTCGCGTGACCGATGTAACTGATTTTTTTGCCCATCACGCTCCGCAGCACCGCCAGCAGAAGCGAGACGGAGTGTTGAAAGCGCTGGAGAAGGCAACGGCCAGCTGCCGGAAAGAGTTTGCACGCATTACTGTCGCGGACCTTGCGAAGTTATGTGAGTGCAAACCACAGATCAATGACCGAGTGCCTCGGGCTCTGCCGAGGCCTCACCACCGAAAACCGAAGCAGGTGAGCGCCGCCCGGTAACTCAGGGAAGGAGGGGCAAGTGTTCCGCCGAAGAACGTCGTGGTTGAATCTCATGCGAGGCAGCGGATCGTTCATCATTCTCACGGCTTTCATGTTTATGTTTTGCAGTTTTGCCTCCGCGCGACAGAACGTCGCAGCGGGACAGACTTCCGCCAAGTATGCCGGAGCGGACCGCAAAACCAAAAACGGGCTTAACTCTTTTAGAAAGAATGGCGGGGACGACGGGACTCGAACCCGCGGCCTCTGCCGTGACAGCGCCCAAGGCTGATGTAACTGATTGATATCACACGGTGTCGGCGGACATCTGTTGATACCACAAGATACCGGATGTCACTTCTTATCGTCCCCTTATTGTACCCAGATTTGCTTTGGCCGAAAGTAGCACTGGGCACGTTCTAAAGCGGGTTTTTCACTTGAGTGGATTTCTTCCGGTTTGCCAGTCACCGACAAGTCGTCCATGTAAACGCTAACTTCCGAATAGCCGACAACACACCCAGGACACGTTGTGCGAATTTGCTGTTTCGCTGTGCATGTCACTTCGTGCCAGCTTTTTCACAAATGCGCCTCGCAGTCTGAAAGTAAGCGGGGGGCATGAACCTGCCTTACTGGCGTTATTCGCGGCGATTCGCGGCTGGGCGTTGCTCCTATGTGTCTCCACGACAGTTTTCTGCTCTTGAACTGCACAAAGCCCTGACATACAGTAACGGCCAGTCTCCTCGATGGGGGGGATGAGTCCAGTTCGGGGTTCAGGTCCCAAAGGGAACCGGCCTGATGGCGACGACCTCTCCCATTTCAGTGCTGGTCCACGAATACGCCAACGGCGATAAGGCCGC
>Ga0126378_10004160_pt1 | contig 10994 bp, 12 predicted proteins | sample PanSoiMetPlot_23_FD_92587 | JGI IMG/M metagenome (GOLD analysis project Ga0126378, IMG submission 92587) | Tropical forest soil microbial communities from Panama - MetaG Plot_23 | ecosystem: Environmental > Terrestrial > Soil > Tropical forest > Bulk soil | place: Panama | collected 2016-02-17
ACTCGCTCAGATTGTGGCAACCGATCCGGGTGCGAGGCATGTCAATTTCGATTGGATGGAGCCAGCCAGAATGGTTCGTATCCGGATCGACCAGGATCAGGCGCGCCTGCTCGGCTTGAGTTCGCAGGCGATCGCTGCTGTCATGAACAGCGTTGTCACCGGCACACCCGTTACGCAAGTCCGGGACGGCATCTACTTGGTCGACGTCCTGACGCGAGCGACTGACGAAGATCGCCTGTCGCTTTCAACATTGCGCACTTTGCAACTGCCTCTCCCGAACGGTCGCACCGTTCCGCTCAGCCAAATCGCGAGTTTTGATTTTGCTCAAGAGTTCCCATTGATCTGGCGGCGCGATCGTGCTCCCACACTGACAGTCCGGGCCGATGTCGCCCCAGGTGTATTGCCTGAATCTGTTGTTGATGCACTGGCTCCCGCAGTTGCCAAATTGCGTTCCGATCTCCCAGCTTCCTATCGGATCGCGATCGGCGGCACGGTTGAGGAAAGCCAAAAGTCCCAGGCTTCCGTATTCGCTGTTGTGCCTTTGATGCTGTTCGTGATGATCACCTTCCTGATGATCCAGTTAAGGAGTTTCAACCGACTCTTTCTCGTTTTGAGCGTCGTCCCGATGGGCCTGATCGGCATCGTTGCCGCACTCCTTCTATTCCGCCAGCCGCTGGGGTTCGTCGCGATTCTCGGCATTTTATCGCTGCTTGGCATGATAGCCCGAAATGCTGTGATCCTTATCGAGCAGATTGATTTTGAATTGGCGCGGGGCGTTGATGTCTGGAATGCGGTCATCGAGGCGAGCGTGTCTCGCTTTCGTCCGATTATGCTGACGGCAATTTCCACGGTTCTAGGACTGATCCCGATTGCCGTGACGATATTCTGGGGCCCGATGGCCATTGCTGTAATGGGGGGGTTGTTGGTTGCGACGGTTCTCACCTTGATCTTTTTGCCGGCCGTTTACGTCGCTTGGTTCCGGATCAAGGAGCCTGCTGCGGTGGGGAGACCTGTCATGCCCGGCCCTACTGCAACAGACGTAGCGTGAACCTAGGGCTGTCACGGGCGGCCGTGGCGCGGGCGATAGGCTTCTTCGCCCTCTGGATCATACTTACCGGCAGCAACCCGGCCGATCTTGGAACCGGAGCCGTGGCGGCTTTAACGGCGACCTGCGCAAGCCTGCGTTTGCTGCCGCCAGGCACGACCCGCGCACGGCCCATTGCACTCGCACGGCTCGTGGCGCGCTTTCTCTACCAGTCCGTAGTTGCCGGAGCTGATATCGCGCGGCGAGCGCTCGATCCCCGGCTTCCGTTGCGCCCCGGCTTCGTGGTCTATCTGGTGAGCCTTCAATTCAGTCCGGCAAGGAACATGTTCACCACATTGATGAGCTTGCTGCCGGGTACTCTACCAACCGGCGCGGACGCAAGCGGCAGAGTTCTCGTTCATTGCCTAGATATCGAGCAGCCGGTGGCGGCGCAGCTCGCTGCGGAGGAAGCGGTGTTTGCTCAGGTCATCAGAGCGGCGCACTGCGATGACTGACTTCCTTCTTGCCGCGGCCGGGTTTGTGCTGGCGACCGTCGCGCTGGGACTGGTCCGCATATTGCGGGGCCCGGACGACGCCGACCGCATCATGGCAGCGCAGCTGCTCGGCACAGGTGGAATTGCAGCAATGCTATTGCTCGCGCAGGCGATGAGCGCACCTGCTGCGGTGGATGTCGCGCTGATCTTGGCTTTGCTCGCGGCCTTCGTCACGGTCGCCTTCGTCAAAAGGGTCGACCGCTCAGAGATGGACGGGGCATGAGCTTAGCACTCGACGTCTTGACCATTTTGTCGGTTTCGACCGGCGCCTTTTTCTTTTTGGCAGGGACAGTCGGGCTGCTTCGATTCCCTGACGCGCTCAGTCGGCTGCACGCGCTGACAAAGGCGGACAACCTCGGTCTAGGGTTGGTCGTGCTCGGATTGCTGTTCCAGGTGGAGGGGTTTCTTGCGGCGCTGAAGCTTGTCGGGGTCTGGCTCCTCGCCCTTTTGGCTGGAGCCACCGTCACTCAACTGATCGCGCGCATCGCCCGAATGCGCGGGTCGACCATGTGACGGATTGCCTTGGCTTTCGATATCGGCCTCGTCACCTTGGTCCTCGGCGTAGCCGCCTGGACAATTGGCGCACGCGAAACGTTCGCCGCGGTTGTCGGTTTTGTCGCCTATGGGCTGTTGCTCGCGCTGGTCTGGGTGCGTCTTGCGGCGCCGGATGTCGCGATGACCGAGGCCGCCCTGGGCAGCGGGTTGACCGGAGGACTGCTGCTGGGCGCAAGCACCCGCTTGGCACGCACTGACGGGCCGGCGGCCATCGAGAAGCCTAGCGCAATCATACGGCTTGCGGCTGCCGTGCTTTGCACCCTGGTGTCGGCGGGGCTTGCAGCGCTCGTGCTGCTTATGCCGGAGCCCGCGCCGACGCTCGCACCGCAGGTGGCGGCAAACATGGCGGCAACCGGCCTCGGTAATCCTGTTACCGCCGTCCTGATGGCGTACCGGGCGATCGACACACTACTCGAAGTGGTAGTGCTGCTGCTCGCGCTCGCCGGCATGTGGTCGCTCGCACCGGACCGCCTCTGGGGTGGCTTCCCCGGCCCGCGGCATCAGGACGACCCAGACAGCGTGCTATCTTTTATCGGGCAGCTGCTGGTGCCGGTGGGGATACTTGTTGGAATCCACATCTTTTGGGTTGGGTCGGTTGCTCCCGGTGGGGAATTCCAGGGCGCAACGATCCTCGCTGCCATGGGGATCCTCGCAATGATGGCCGGGTTGGTGGGCGCGCCTGCGGTGAGCGGGCGTTGGCTGCGGCTGGTGCTGGTCGTCGGACCCGCGGTGTTCTTCACGATCGGACTGGCCGGCTTCGCAATGGCGGGCGGATTCCTGGCATATCCGGAGGCGCACGCAAAGATGCTGATATTGATGATCGAAATACCGGTGACCCTTTCAATCGCAGCAACACTCGCTCTGCTGGTCGCCGGCCCGCCGGAACGGACGACCCAGCGATGAGCGACGCAACGCTTTACGGTTTGTGCGGCGCAGTCCTGGTCGGCCTCGGCCTTTTCGGCCTGATCGTGCATCCCCAGCCGCTGCGCAAGATCCTCGCATTTAATTTGATAGGCGGCGGTGTTTTTCTGCTGTTCGGAGTCGTCGCCCGAAGAGGCGCCGCAGCCGGGCTCGGCGGTGACCCTGTGCCGCAGGCGCTGATCATCACCGGCCTCGTCGTCGCTTTCGCAGCGACCGCGCTGGCGGTAGCGTTGCTGCTGCGGCTATTTCAGGAGACCGGCCGGACGACCCTGCGACTAGACGGATAGCCACCTCTGATGCCGAGTTCGGCAACGGCAGGCGGGTTCCTCCTCGTATTGGCGATCGTCCTGCCCGTTGCAGGAGCGATGCTTTCGCTCGCGCTCGGCGGACGGCACGCGGAGCGTGTCGCTCTCATTGTGATGCCAACCGGGGTCGTGGTCGCAACGGCGATCGCCGCCGCAATCTGGCGCACCCACAGCGTGCTTCAGTACTTTGTTGGCAACTGGGACCCGCCACTCGGCGTGGCTTTTCGGGCGGACGGGCTTTCCGCAGTTATGATCGTGACCGCAGCGCTGTTGATTTGCGGCATCGGGTTGTTCGCGCGAACGCAATTTCCCACTCCACGTGGGGTGGAAGCGCATGCATCGTTGGCATTCTGGACATTGCTGTTGGCGATTTGGGGAGCGCTTAACGCGGTCTTCATCAGCGGCGACCTTTTCAACCTTTATGTCGCACTCGAATTGCTCACTTTCGCCGCCGTCCCGCTAGTGTCGCTGGACGGTCGTGCCGAGACGCTCGCAGCCGCACTGCGTTACCTGGTGTTCGCGTTGTTCGGCTCGATCCTCTATCTGCTCGGCGCTGTGCTGCTGTACGGCGCCTACGGCACCCTCGATATTGTTCTGCTGTCCGACCGCGTCCATGCGGAACCGGTCGCGTGGGCAACGATCTCGCTGATGACGGCCGGGCTGCTGGCCAAGGCGGCACTTTACCCGTTCCACTTGTGGCTCCCGCCCGCCCACGCCGGTGCCCCAGCTCCGGCCAGCGCCCTATTGTCGGGGCTAGTTGTCAAGGCGCCATTCTTTCTCGTCGTCCGGCTGTGGTTCGACGTCATGCCCAGGTTGTCGGACAGAGAAGCGGCGCAGGTTCTCGGGATCCTGGGCGCAGCGGCGATTCTTTTCGGCAGCGTGGTGGCACTTCGTCAGGCGCGACTGAAGCTGCTGATCGCCTACTCGACGGTGGCGCAGATCGGCTACTTGTTCCTGATGTTCCCGCTTGCCATCAAGCCCGAAATGGGTCGTTCGTGGAGCACTACCGCCTGGACCGGTGGCATGCTTCAGGCGATCTCCCATGCGTTCGCTAAGGCCGCCATGTTCATGGCAGCGGGATTGATCGCCGAGGCGCTCGGGCACGACCGCGTCGCGGGGCTCTCCGGTATCGGCCGGGCGCTTCCGATAACCGTCTTCGCCTTCGGTCTGGGCGGCCTGTCTCTTATGGGTTTGCCGCCCAGCGGTGGCTTTGTAGCGAAGGCGATGTTGCTAACGGCGGCGGTCGCTGAAGGCCAATGGTGGTGGGCGGCGGTCGTCTTGACGGGTGGGCTGCTTGCGGGAGGTTACGTGTTTCTCGTTCTCGCTAGATCATTGACTGATCCAAGCGAGCCAGTGACGCTGCTCTCAACCGTATCTCCTATCCGACAGGCGATCGTCGTCGCGTTGGCGTTATGTGCAGTGCTGCTCGGCTTTGTACCGCTGAGGCCTTTGGAACTGCTTCAGATCGGCCGCCCGGAGATGGCGATAGGGGGGCTAAAGTGAATCGGCGCCAGAAGCCGATATCTCCGGCCTGTGGGCTATGACCGTGGCAGGGGTATTGCTCTTCGCCGCCCTCGCCACACCGCTCGCCATGCTGTTGGCCTGTGTGTCGCGGGGCGTCAGAGATCGCATGACGTTCATGTTGGGGTTGGCACCCACACCCGCTTTAGCCGCGTCCCTGCTTGCTCCTGCCGGTGCGACCTTGTTACTGCCAGAGCCGCCGTTTCGCATGACGCTGTCGCTCGACGTGCCCGGGGCGATACTGGTCGGGGTCCCGGCGCTGCTGTGGATCATCGCTGGCGCTTACGCCTCGACCCATTTGCGCGGCGACCCGAACGCCGGCCGCTTTGCCGAATGGTGGCTGTTGACCCTGTCCGGCAGTCTCGGCGTTTTCATCGCCGCCGACTTGGTGAGCTTTTATTTAACCTATTCCGTGGTCAGTTTGGCGGCTTATGGCCTGATCATACATGACGGCGCGTCGAGCAGCCGGCGGGCCGGCATCGTCTATGTCGCGCTTGCCGTGCTGGGCGAGGCCTTCCTGTTGATGGCTTTCGTATTCATGGCGGTAGCCACGCCGGACAGTAGCTTGATGATCCGTGATGCCGTTGCGGCGCTGCCGAGATCACCTTGGTGCAGCACGGCGCTGACGCTCCTGGTCCTGGGCTTCGGGCTAAAGATCGGCCTCGTCCCCGGGCATGTATGGATGCCGCTTGCCTATACGGCGGCACCAGTCCCCGCGGCGGCGGTTCTCAGCGGCGCCGCAGTCAAGGCCGGATTAATCGGGCTTATCCGTTTTCTCCCGCTCGGCGTTGCGATGCCAAAATGGGGCGAGGCACTGGCTGCCGCGGGGATGCTTTCGGCTTTCTACGGGGTTGTGGTCGGGATCACCCAGCAGAACCCCAAGACCGTGCTCGCTTATTCTAGTGTCAGCCAAATGGGACTGCTCGCCGCGGCGCTTGGCATGGGACTGGCCTCGGGCGACATCGGTGCTGCGCTTGGAGCTAGCTTTTCCGCGGCGCATCACGTCTTGGTCAAGGGCGGGTTGTTTCTCGCGATCGGCGTTGCCGCCGTAAACGGGGCGCGCTTGCGGCCGGTGCTGATCCCGGCGGCGGTCCTGGCTCTGGGGCTGGGCGGGTTGCCTCTTACCGGCGGCATGCTGGCGAAACTCGCTGTGAAGGCTCAATTCGGCGAAGGGGTCGTAGGAATATTCGCAACATTGTCGGCGGTCGGCAGCACGGTGCTGATGCTCCATTTTTTGCAGCGGCTCGCCCAAACCGTGCCTCGAGACGAGCAAGCACCGGGCCGCCGCCGCGGCTGGCCGTGGTTCGCCATCGCTTGCGCGGCAGTGGTCGTTCCTTGGGTGCTCTATCCGACCGCTGGAGGCGGGTCCTTGCTCGAGGCGCTCGCCCCAAGGACGCTCTGGGCCGGTTTGTGGCCTGTGTTGCTCGGCGGGGTGCTCGCCATCGGGATGTGGCGCGGGGGGCATCGCCTGCCGCGGGTGCCGAAAGGAGATGTTGTGGTGGTCGGCGAAAAGGCGATGCGCGCAACCATGATCTGGGGCGAGCTTATTGAACGAGCCGACGACTATCTCCGGCAATGGCCACTGGCGAGCCTCTTGCTGCTTGCGTTCGTGATCATCCTCGGCACCGTCATGCTAGCATGGGGCTGAGTCGTGACTGCCGACCGCTCGCTTCGCCTGGCCGCGACGATATGCGCAGCGATCTTGACGCTGACGGGCCTCTGGGCCGCGAGTGCCGTGATGATACCCGTAGCTTTTTCTCTGTTTCTTATCGCGCTTGTCTGGCCGCTGCAACGACGCCTGCAAGTGGTTCTGCCACAGGTCATCTCGGTCCTGATCACTGCCGCCGTCGTTTTGCTCGCAATCGGCGGTGGCGGCTGGCTGGTCGTCTGGGGTTTCGGAGGGATCGCGCAGTGGGTGATCGCCAATGCTGCACGGCTTCAGGGCCTGTATATGCACGCGGCCGAACTGCTGGAGCGGCGCGGCCTCTACGCCGCCGAGCTGTTCGCCGAGCAGGTCAATGTGCTGTGGTTGGTCCAGGTTCTGCGGGCGATCGGCGGCAATCTGCAGGGTGTCCTTAGCTTCTGCATCGTGACCTTCGTGTTTGTCATCTTAGGTCTGCTCGAGGTCGAGCCGCTCGCGCGCCGTCTCCGCCGAGTTCGTAAAGAAGGCGTGATCGACACGGCGGCGGAGATTGCCGCGCGACTGCAGACCTACATGCTGGTTCGGTTTGGTATGAGTGTGCTAACGGGGTTCGCCTTCTGGGCCTTCACCGCTATCGACGGGCTCGAGCTGCAACGCGAATGGGGGGTGATCGCCTTCGTCCTGAACTTCATACCCTTCATCGGCTCCTTTATTGCGACCTTGTTGCCCACCCTATTCGCGGCAGCCCAGTTCGAGTCGGTATACGCGGCGCTCGTCGTTTTCATCGGCCTCAACCTTCTTCAGTTCGTCATCGGCAGCTACATTGAACCACGTGTGGCAGGAACTGCGGTTTCGGTTTCCCCCTTCATGGTGCTGTTTGCGGTATTCTTTTGGGGGTTGCTCTGGGGCATCGCTGGTGCGTTCATCGGTGTGCCGATCGTCATCGCGCTCGCCACCATCTGCGCCGGACACCCTTCTACACGCCTGTTCGCAGTCCTGCTTTCGGCAGGAGGCTCGACGCGCGTAGAGACAGATCAATGACCTACGTCACGCGGACCGGGCACGCTGGTTGCGCCTCGAGGATCGGCCGGCGGGTTTGGAAGTACCGCAGAATTGCGAGGCACGCGGCCGCGGCCCCAACGTGCTTGAGAGTGTGCCCGCTCAGCAAATTTCCAGCCGAATAAATTGCATGATCGGTAAATTCGAACACCTTGGCGAGCGCGTAGAGTGCCGCAGCGGCGATCCAATAGGACGTTCCCGTGTACTTCGGCGGAGACACCAGAAACAGCAATACTATCGCAAGGCCGGGAAAGAACTGCACCCAAAAGTAGAGCCGCAGGTCACCAGTCCAGCGCCACAGCAGCAGGCTGAATACGCCGACAGCGAGCCCCGGCCATAGCAGAATGGCTCCAACTCTTGCGCTCACGCGCTCCGCGACGACGAGGGCGAGGATTGCCACAAAGCTCAAGGTCATCGGCAGCCGGTCCCAGAACAAGGTGTCGTCGTTCGGGTTCCAGTGGTAATAGGACGAACCGATGCCGGTCAGAAACACTCCGAGGAAGAAGACGACTGTTGCCGGATCGGTACGAAATCGCCGAAGCCCCGCCGCACCGACCACGAGAAACGGAAGATTAGAGACGACGTTCCAAAAATTCGGAATGTCGAGTATGGTGCGCTGATCGGCGAATTGATGGTAGTTCTGATCCTGCTTGATCGACGGCAACAGCAACAATCCTGCGAGTGAGATTGTCATCAGGCTGAAGAAGACAAACGTTGAGAGATTGCGTCTCGCGTCGTCGCGGCCCATGCTCGCGATATACCACAAGCGCGGTGCGAGGGACGAGCATTGCCGGCTGTCTGTTGCATGCTAACGATGCGGGTGCGTCTGTGCGAAACTTGCCTCGGCACTTGGCTCGGGCTAAGATTAACGCCGGGAAAAGTGACAAATTCGTTACTTGCATGAAGATGTTGTTAGCAGTTTGGTGAGTCTCACTGGCATCGAAGCTGGGAAGGGACGTCCTATGGCACGCAAACTCTCGATCGCCCTTGCGATTGTGTTAGCTATCTTTGTCGCCTCGCCCAATCTCGGCAACGCTCAAATGCGCGGCGGAGGCTTCCACGGCGGCGGCTTCGGTGGCGGAGGCTTCCGTGGTGGAGGTTTTCGCGGCGGCTTCCATGGCGGTTTTCATGGTGGCGCCTTCCATGGCGGCTTCCATCGCGGTTTTCGCGGCGGCTTTTGCTTCCGCGGCGGCGGCTGGGGTTGGGGCTGGGGTCCCGGCTGGGGATGGGGCTGGGGTTGGCCGGCGGCCTCGTGGGGCTGGGGTCCCGGTTGGGGCTGGGGTTCCGGTTGGGGTGGGGGTCCTGGTTGGGGTTGGGGCGGCGGCTGGGTTTGGATCCCCGGATGGGGCTGGACCTGGCGCTAGAACTTATTCTGTTCCGAGCGCTGCCGGTCTTAATCGCAATCAAAAGCTTGGGCCCGCGACCAGCCTTGCCCGAGACGCCATCTCCGGGGCAATCTGAGCAAAGGCGTTCGGCCTTACACTTAGGCTCAGGTTTCCGAAACAACGTGGGGTAAACGCAAATGGCCGATCTCGTAGAAATCACATTTCCGTCCGAAGAAAAAGCCGAACAGGTCCGCCAGAAGCTGCTCGATATGCAGAAGGAATACCTGATCGAGTTGGCGGATGCGGTGATTGCGGTCAAGCAGCCCAATGGTCACGTCAAACTGAATCAGCTATTCAACCCGACCGCGTCCGGTGCCGTCTCCGGAACATTCTGGGGCGCGTTGATCGGCATGATCTTCCTGATGCCGCTGGCCGGTGCTGCCATCGGTGCAGCCTCCGGCGCTATCGGCGGCGCACTCGCCGATGTCGGCATCAATGACCGGTTCATGAGGGATGCCGCGCAAAGCCTGCAATCAGGAAATGCTGCGCTCTTTCTGCTCGTGCGCAAGATGACCACCGACAAGGTCCTGGCGGCCTTGCAGGGCGAGGGCGGCACGGTGATCCGCACCTCTTTCGACGAGAGCAAGGAGGAGGCGCTGCGCACGGCACTGGCGGGCGCCGCCCCGCCTGCCGCAACCCCTGCAAGCTGAAGAACGCGAGAATTCGAGCGCTATCTCCAACGCCCAGAGGTCCAAATCCAACGACGGCCGTTCCACCGCCAACGACCTCTCGACCAATGCCAGGGATGGGGTCCAGGCGGCCGGGGCGGCCGAACCTCATGACGCGGTGGGGGCGTCGGCGGGCGGAAGGGAGGAGGGGGCTGGGCTAGTAGACCCCCGACCGGACAGGCCATAGCGACAAGTGCGGCGGCCAGCATCCTTCTTCGGTCCAGCATTACGACGCCCCCTTTGGCATTTCTTAGTAAAATCAGCTCGGCCCAAACGGGAGCCTCGCACTTCCCTTTGGCGTTTCAGCCGCTTCGGCTACGCACACAATGCGCGCCTGCTCACTCAGGGCTGCGAACCCCTTCGTGGACTACAACCGATCATTGAGTTGCTTATTACGCATTGCTGCATCTGCAGCAAATCTACAGCGGGATCTCCCCTTAAAGTTGATTCGGTTACGGACGTCGCGATAATTCGACCGCGCGCTTTGGGACGGCGCATCACGCATCGGCGCCTCCCCCTCTAACGGTAGGCCCGTATGGGACCCGCGCCGAACCGGGAGCATACAATGTGTAAAGAGCAATTTCAAGATAGTTATTATCTCAACCGACTGCCGCCGCGATTGGACCGGCATATTGGCGGGACAGTTCGAAGAGCGTTCGCCGTTGCCGCCGTAGGGCTCGCCACCTTCCTCGGCGGCTGCGTCCAAGACGGCCTGATGGAGATGGCCCGCTTCCAGTTGAAGCCGGACGATATCATCGTCGAACGCCGCCCGGACGCAGAATACGAGAAGTTCTTTCCGTATTACGTCGAACTCTGCGCGGCGAGCCAATTCCAATCCAAATTGACCGGCGAGGGGGGTGGTCCCGCCGGCCATGCGATCCTGTATATCAAGGGCGCCTGTAGGGACGATGATGCCCCGTTCCCGCAATTGCGACGATGCCGCAGGATCGCAACGAGGCTGAATGATCCGGAGCACGGCGCCGGGGTCAGCGTCAACCAGCTGCTCAGGAACGTCAACTGGGTGGCGACCCCGAGTTATGAATTGGTCTTTCAAGGTAATCTTGCACCCAGCGCGCGGCTGACACTCACCCACTTCGAGGCGGTCGAGCAGCAGGCGATCACCAAAGGCATCTACAAAGGCGTGATCTTTCACCCCTTCCCGGGCGCCACTTCGGACACCGATCTTCGCGCCTTTTTGGAGAGAGCCGGCATCGGCACCGACTTCGCGCTGCAATTCGCCCGATCGGTTTTTTGCGCGCGGCTTCCCGTCACCGAGCCCATGTTGGACCCGATAATTAAGTTCTTGAACGACAAGAACCGGGAGTACGTCGAGGGCGAAGCCGACTACAACTGGAGCGCC
>Ga0126378_10004161_pt1 | contig 10994 bp, 12 predicted proteins | sample PanSoiMetPlot_23_FD_92587 | JGI IMG/M metagenome (GOLD analysis project Ga0126378, IMG submission 92587) | Tropical forest soil microbial communities from Panama - MetaG Plot_23 | ecosystem: Environmental > Terrestrial > Soil > Tropical forest > Bulk soil | place: Panama | collected 2016-02-17
ACGGGGAACTGCCTGCCGACGCGGCGGGCCGTCTGGGCGAACCGCCGGGGGCTGCCGAACGACTCGACGTAGAGCAACGCCAGCCTGGTCGCGCCGTCCTGCTCCCACCACATCAGCATGTCGTTGCTAGAAACGTCGTATTTGTCGCCCACCGACGCGAATGAGGAAACCCCGATCCCCAGCCTGGTCAGGTGATCGAGCACGGCGATGCCGATGCCGCCTGATTGCATCACCAGGCCAGCGCTCCCAGGCGTGGGCTGGGCGCCTGAGAAGGTTGCGTTCAGGCCGAGCGACGGGACCGCGATGCCGAAGCAGTTCGGACCGACCAATCGCATCCCGTGCCTGCGGCAGGCGGCCAGAAGCCGAGCACCATTCTCTGGGGTGATCCCAGCTGTGACCACGATCAGAGCGCGGACGCCACGGCGGCCGCAGTCCTCCGCAACGGCGTTGACGCTGTCAGGCGGCACGGCGATCACCGCGACATCGGGTGGCTCTGGCAGGTCTGCGACGGAAGGCGCGCAGCGCACGCCGAGGACGGACTTCGCATGCGGATTGACGGCGAAGAGCCGACCGGCAAAGCGAGCAGAGACGATGTTCCGCAGGATCGCATGCCCGATCCGGCCTGGCTTGCGGCTGGCTCCGACGACCGCGACCGACGTCGGCTCGAGCAGGTGGCGGAGGCTGGCGACGTCGGCGAACCGCTCCCGCATCGCCAGCGAGTTCAAGTAGCTGTGTAGCTGCCGGTCGGATTCGTCCGACGGCAGCGGGAAGGTGGTCTCGACCACGCCGTCCGATAGCTGCCGAAGCGCGTCAAGCCCTGCATTGGCGAAGACCCGCAGCATGGCCACGTTATCGGCGAGCGTCTCGGCGGTGAACGCGCTCAGCCCGCGGAGCCTGGCTATCGAGACCAGATGATCGAGCAGCAGGGTCGCGACGCCGCGGCCGTGCATGTGGTCGGTGACCGCGAACGCGATTTCAGCGACGCCGGGCTTGCCTGCTGGCTCATAGCTCGCAACTCCCACCAGCTCGTCGCCCAGCCAGGCCAGAAGCGCGCAGTGATCCTCATCGGGCGGCCTCGTCACGCGTTTAGCCTCGCGGTCGGCCGACAGCGGGCTGATGCTGAAGAAGCGCAGGTAGATATTGCTCGGCGACATCTGCGCATGCATCTGCCTCACGGCCTCGGCGTCCTGCGGCCGCGCTGGCCTGATCAGAACCGTCGTGCCGTCGGTCAGCAGCGCGTAGACCCCTTCGGCGCCGTCTTCCTCGCCAGAAGGCTCGTTCGTCATCGCGCGTCACCGCGCGCCTGGTGCTCGGCAGCTTCCTGCCGGCTTTCGGCAGGGACGATCGAGGTGTAGTTGTCAGGGGACACAAGGGCAATATGCCCGCTGCGTTCCCACCTGACAACATACGGTGGCGAACCGTCCCTCTGCGGGACTGCGATCACTTCGGCGACTCTGCTCAGATCGCTATCGATAATCAGGCGGTCGCCCGGGAATGCTTTCATCTCGCACCTCGTCCTGCCCGTGCCGGCCCGCTGCCGGCGGACTCCAGCCTTCCGGCCGCGGTCGCTGCCCAGCAGGGGTCGTGCGGGCTGGTGAGCAGGGACGTTGGCCACTGACGGCGAAGGATCAAGTGCGGGTCTTTAGTCCCTAACGCTCCGAATCCCGAAGGGAAAGAGTGGTCGGCAACGTGCACGGCGGGCCACGGTTCTGACGCGGAGGTTAATGATGGATGAGCATCGGCGGCTTCAGCAGCTCAGCAGGACCACATCCTTGGATCTGCTCAGCAGCGTCGACCTGGGACGGCTCGTCTTCACGCACCAGGCCCTGCCAGCGATCAGGCCCGTCAATCATCTGGTCGAGGCCGAGTCAATCATCGTGCGGGCGACCTCGGGCGCCGCGATCACGGCGGCGGCGGGCAACAGGGGCGTCGTGGTCGCCTACGAGGCCGACTCGATCGACTCGGACAGCCGTCTCGGCTGGAGCGTGATCGTGGTCGGCACCGCCAGGCTGCTCACCGACGATGTCGCCGCGGCACGCTACCGGGCGCGGCTGAAGCCCTGGATCTCTGGCGTCGTCGACGACGTGATCACGATCTCCGCTGACATCGTCACGGGCTACGAGATGGTCGCCCAGGAGGCCAGCGACCAGGGTCGGCCGGTGCCCGCCGAACACTAACTCGGGCCGATTGGCGACGTTGCGCCGGACGTTGGTCCCTGGGTCTGCCAATCGCGTCGGCCTAGCGTCAGATTTGGCAGTTCCGGATGGCAAGAAACCGGTCCATTGTGAGCCGGCATCTGCCTAGCCTCCAAGGAGATCGACATGACCAAGACAATTCTGCTGGCTGTCGACACGACCAGCCACACGTCGGCCGCTGCCAACCTGGCACGCGACTTGGCTGCAGGAACCGGTGACCGGGTCGTCGTGCTGCACGTGCATGAGTTCGCCGTCGGAAGATTCGGCCGCATGCAGGTGGACTGCGGCGAAGGCGAGGGCGAACGCGTCGTCTCCGAGATCATGGAGCGGCTGACGGGAGCGGGTATCGCGGCGCAAGCGGATATACGAAAGGCGCCACTAGGACATATTGCGCGGACCATTTCCGCTGCCGCAGACGAACTCGATGTCCGCATGATCATCTTGGGCTCGAGCAGTTCACATGACGTGCCCAGGCTGCCATTCGGCAGCGTTGCCCTGCGGCTGCTGCACCAGTCGACCAAGCCCGTGCTGCTTGTCCCGAAAGCCCCGGCTCCGGCCGAGGAGCAAGTTGCAGTACCGGAGTCGACCGTGCCTGCCAGCGCCACGACCTAGGTCGGCTGGCAAGATTGAGCCATGCCTGACATGAGTCACGGCGAGGAGCCTCAGGGCTCGCCCGCGGGACCGGTAGTCGAGGAATTGGCCGAGGCGGAGTGCCTGCACCTCGTGGCCGGACAGGAAGTCGGCAGGATCGCGTTCAATAGCCGGTTCGGGCTGGCCGTGGTGCCGGTGAACTACCGGCTGCACGAGGGCAACATCGTATTCCGCACCGGCCAGGACAGCCCGATGGACGAGGATCTCCGCACCGGCCTGGAACACGCCGAATACCAGGTCGCCTTCGAGGTCGACCAGATGGAGCCACGCACCAGAGAGGGATGGAGCGTTCTCATCCACGGACCTGCCCACCACGTCAGGTCTGAGCAGGAGCGGGCGGCGGTAGCTGGCTCAGGTGTGACCCCATGGGTCGGCGGTTCCAAGGCGCACTACATACAAATCGTGCCCACACGGATCACCGGACGGCGCATCCGCCAACTCGGGCGTACGTAGCGGCGTCGCGCGTGCCGCGTCGCTCCGCCTGGCAACAGGCTTGCAATATTTCGCAGATGGTGACATCTCGGCGAAGCTGCCGCCAGCACTCAGTCAGCCAGGCGGCTGGATGAACCACTCATCCTGATCACTCTGGCGTTCGCCGCGGTCGCGTCGCCGCCTAGCTTCGCGGACCTGAGATGCGTCCCAACGCAGTCCACCCGCTGACCACGACCGCCATCCACAAGACGCCGACGGCCCACCCGCCGAGCACATCGCTTGTCCAGTGCACGCCCAGATATATCCGGGAGATCCCGACCAACGCGGCCAGCATCGCGGCGACCGCCCACACCGCGATCCGGCCCCGCTTCGAGCGCATTCGCAGGCCGCAGAGCCAGGCCGCCACCCCGCACACTGCGGCCGCAGCGGCCGCATGCCCGGACGGGAACCCGAACCCGTCCGCCGCGGCCACGGCCTGCGCCAAAGGAGGGCGGGCGCGGCCAAGCACAGCCTTGAAGACAACGGTGAGTCCGGCGACTCCCGTAGCGGTGACCGTCATCACAATGAGGGGCGCCCACGAACGCCACACGAGGCCGAGCAGCAAGCCAATGCCGAGCCCGACCATGGCCATCCCGGCTGGCCCGCCGACGTCGCTGACCGCCTTCATCACGGAGGTTAGCGCCGCTGTCCGGTGCACCGAGACGTACCTGGCGATCGGGTGATCCAGGCTGGCCACCCCGTCGCCGTCAGTTACATTATCGACCAGCGCCCCCACGCCGATCGCGACCAGTGCCACCGCGGCCAGGCCCAGGACGAGGCGCAGTATTAAGGTGCTCGTTTCCGGGCCGAGCCAACCATTCCAATGCTCGCAGTGGGACCCTGCGAAGCGCCCGATGCGCGCTGCGAGCCCCTCGGCTAGGCCGGTGACCGCAGTGGGCAGGCCTGAGTGACGGGCCACCCACGCCTGTATCACCAGGCCTGTCAGGACGACAACCGCGCCAACCGCAACCACTAGCGCGGTGATGATCGCGGTCAACTCCATCAGCTCATCCATTCAGCAGCTTTAGATCCAAAACGGATGAACGGACGTTCAAGCAGGATTTCGTCGTGCAGCTACGTCACCAATTACTACATCAGCACACCGTCCAATACCGGCTACAGCGCGCCGATCACGCGCTGCCTGTACCCATATCAGCTGACAGCGGCCAACGGGGCGAACGAGCGCAGCGGGCCGGGCATCTCCCGCCCCGTCACCGGCGTGCTGCCCGGGGGTGCGCTCGCATGGCTGAGCTGCCAGCAGGCCGGTTCGGTCGTTGGCCGCACCCGCATCTGGGACAAGATCGACTCCCGGCACTGGGTCTCCGATAACTGGGTAGCCACGCCGAGCACGACGAGTTACAGCAAGCCCGCGCCGCGATGCTGACGCATATGTGGTTCAAGCCGGGCGTTTCCGCGGGTAGGGCTACATGTGCAGCTGAGCGTGCTCGTGCGTGACAGCCTCGACTTCGGTAGTGGCCACGTGCAGCAGCTTGTGCGCCAGATCAGACAAGGCCCGGGCGACCGCGATCTCCTCGCCGATCCTCGTCACGTTTAGGTCGGCAGGATTGCGGCGCGCTTTCCCGTGGCCGGACATGTGACCGCCGTCACCCATGACCAGGCGGGCTTCGGTATGAGTCTCGCCAGCGATCTCTGAGACAGACAGGGTCACCGACCAGCCCGCAGCCTCGCTCATGAGCCTAAACACCTCCTAACGTCCTAGGCGATTATCTCAGAGGTTCGCTTGTTCCTATCGCTTTACCGCTCATCCCCGCCTGGCACTCGACCAACCGCCCATCCGGGCCGCTCGCGGGATCCGCCTTCATCCCTGGACTGGAACGATCGTGCTGGCAGAGGCGGCGGCGCCAATCAAGCCGTGCTGGACATGCGCATCGGCCAGTCCGGGCGTACCTGCCAGCGCGAGGCGCCCGCTCGGCTGGCAGGATCGGTACATGCCGACCCATGTTGCACTCCTGCGCGGGATCAATGTCGGCGGGGGCGGCAAGGTCCCGATGGCGGAGCTGCGCACGCTGGTGACCTCGCTCGGGCACGGCGAGGTGTCCACCTACATCCAGACCGGGAACATCATCTTCACGCCCGGGCATGACGATTCCGCGGCCCTGGCGGCCGAGCTTGAGGCCTCCATCGCTGAGATGTTCGGCGTCCGCACGACGGCTGTCGTGCTGTCAAAGGCGGAGCTTGGCCGGGTTATCAGCGCCAACCCCTATCCTGACGAGCCGGAACTTAGGTACGTGCATGGCGTCTTCTTGCCCAGCGATCCTGACCAGGCTCTCCGCACGCGCGTCGCCGAAGCCACCGAACTCGCGGCCAGCAGGGGGAGCAGGGACGAGGCGACAATCGTCGGGAGGACGCTCTACCTCCATACGCCCGACGGGTTCGGCACCAGCGAGCTAGCGCGCGATCTGCTGCTGAACCGGCGCGGCAACCCGCTGGCCGCCGCTACCGCGCGTAACTGGGCGACCATCACCAAGCTCGCCGCGCTCTGCGACGGGTAACCGGTTGCCGGTCAAGATGCCGACTCGCAAACTCACCACAGGCAATTCAATGCAAATCAACTATTGGTAGCCGTTGGCCGTCCCTGCGGGTCCCCTACGGCCAGAATCGCGACGCCAAGCCAGCCGATGCCGACCAGGCCGATCAGGGCCTTGGTGGGTCGGCCCAATGCGCGGCCGAGCGGGCCGAAGTGCGCCTCTACCCAGTCCAGGCCGCTGACCAGAAGCCTCGGGTACCGGAACACCGGGCTGCGCAGTCATAGGTATTTGGCTATCATTTCTCCTTCCGTGTTTAGGGTTACGAAGGGCTTCTGTGGCGGGCATGGCGATCACGCTCACTCAGATCCGGTCATTCCTGGCGGTCCGCGCCGCTGGCAGCGTGCACGCCGCCGCCGGGCGGCTGCTGGTCAGCCAGCCTTCGGTGTCGGCCGCCATTGCCTCGCTCGGCCGCGAGCTCGGGGTGCCGCTGGTGGAACGGCACGGCCGAGGAGTGCGGCTCACCGAGGCGGGTGAGGCATTCGCTCCCTACGCGGCACAAGTACTTGGCCTGATCGAGCAGGGCCGCAGCGCTGCCCGGGATGCCGCGCGGCCCGAGCAGTCCAGGATCCGGCTCGCGGCCGTGAACACCGCGGGCGAGTACCTGGCGCCGGCCTTGATCCGCGCCTACCGCCAGCAGCATCCTGCGAACAGCATCCTGCTCGAGGTGGGCAACCGGGCCTCGGTGTTCGAGCTGCTTGAGTCGCGGCGGGCCGACATCGGGATCGGCGGCAGGCCAGCCGGCCGGGCGCTGGTTGGCTATCCGTTCTTCGGCAACGAGCTCATCGTTGTGGGCCGGGAGGTTCCTGCCGACCTAGCGGGCGTCCCTTGGCTGCTGCGCGGTGAGGGTTCGGGTACCCGGCTGGCGACCGAGCGGCTGCTCGCTGACCGAGGCCTCGCCGCGACCGAGTCTGGCGCTCCTGAGCTGCTCACGCTCGGCTCGAACGGTGCCATCAAGCAAGGACTGGCGGCCGGCCTGGGCATCACCCTGATCTCGCGGCTAGCTGTCGCCCGCGAGCTGCGGGACGGGCTGCTCCGCGAGATCCCCGTGCCTGGCACGCCGCTGATCAGGCCGTGGTACATCCTGTTGCCCGCATCCGGCCCGGTGCGCACGGCCGTGCGCATGTTCGGCGAGTTCGTGCGGTCCGACGCGGCACGCCGAGCTATAGAAGAAAATCTATGAATAATCGAAGAACTTGGCCTTTTTTGAATGTTATGCGCTGCGTACGATGCCAAGCGTGTTCAAGGCAGGAGTTCGACAGTACCGGGAGATCTACTGGACCCCCGGCTACCAGCCACGCGAGACCGACGTCCTGGCGGCCTTCCGGCTGATCCCGCAGCCCGAGGTGAGGCCTGAGGAAGCTGCGGCCGCGGTGGCGGCCGAATCATCGACGGCGACCTGGACGACGGTGTGGACGGACCAGCTGACGACGCTCGAGCGGTACCAGGCACATGCCTACCGCCTGGAGCCGGCACCGGGCCGCCAGGATCAGTACCTGGCCTGCGTCGCCTACCCGCTCGAGTTGTTCGAGGAAGGGTCGGTGACCAGCATGATGGCTTCCATCACCGGCAACGTTTTCGGCTTCAAGGCGATCCGGGCGCTGCGGCTGGAGGATCTGCGGATCCCGGTCGCGCTGGTCAAGACGTTTCAGGGCCCGCCGGCCGGCATCCAGGTCGAACGCGACCGGCTGAACAAGTACGGCCGCCCATTGATCGGCGCGACGCTCAAGCCGAAGCTCGGCCTGTCGGCCAGGAACTACGGCCGCGCGTGCTTCGAGTTGCTCCGGGGCGGCTTGGACTTCACCAAGGATGACGAGAACATCACCTCGCAGCCGTTCATGCGGTGGGGCGACCGGTACCAGTTCGTGACGGAGGCGGTGCGCAAGGCAGAGCAGGAAACCGGCGAGCGGAAGGGCCATTACCTGAACGTGACCGCGCCGGACTGTGAGCAGATGCTGGAGCGGGCCGACTTCGCGCGCCAGCTCGGCTCGCCGATCATAATGCACGACTACCTCGTCGGCGGGTTCGCGGCGCACACTACGCTGTCGCGATGGTGCCGCCGCAACGGGATGCTGCTGCACGTGCACCGGGCGCTGCATGCGGTGGTTGACCGGCAGAAGGACCACGGCATCCACTTCCGCGTGCTCGCGAAGTGGCTGCGCCTGGCCGGCGGCGATCACCTGCACACGGGCACGGTGGTCGGCAAGCTCGAGGGTGACCGGGAGGCCACGCTCGGGGTGGTGGACCTGCTCCGCGAGGACTACGTGCCAGCCAACCGCCGCCGGGGCATCTACTTCGATCAGGACTGGGCGTCGCTTCCGGCCGTGCTGCCAGCCGCATCCGGCGGGATTCACGTGTGGCACATGCCCGCCCTCGTGGAGATCTTCGGTGACGACTCGGTGCTGCAGTTCGGTGGCGGGTCGGCCGGTCACCCGCAGGGCAGCCGGGCGGGGGCCACCGCTAACCGCGTCGCGCTCGAGGCGTGCGTGCAGGCCAGGAACGAAGGACGTGACCTGGCCGGTGAAGGTGCCCAGATCCTCAAGGAGGCGGCAGGCCGGTCGCCAGAGCTGGCCGCCGCCCTCGAGACGTGGCGAGAGATCAGGTTTGACTTCCAGGCCGTGGACACGCCGGATGTGATGCCAGGATGATGCTCGAGACCTACTCGTATCTGCCCAGCCTGTCCGAGGATCAGCTGGCAGCGCAGATCCGTTCGATTCTCTCCAGGCGGCTTGTGATCGGCATCGAGTTCACCACGGCACCGGATCCTTATGACCATTACTGGTCGATGTGGAAGCTGCCGCTGTTCGACCTCGATCCCGTGGACGCCGATCTGGTGCGCGCGGAACTCGACGCCTGCCGCAGCGCCAACCCGGACGCGTTCATCAAGATCAACGGCTACGACCCGGTCCGCCAGGGCCAGGTCACCTCGTTCATCGCCAGCAAGCCACGCCGGGACTCGTGATGCCGCGGCCGATCATGCTGAGCATCGTGGGCGACTCAGGCTCCGGGAAGACGACCATCACCCGCGGCGTTGTCCGGGTGCTCGGCGAGGACAAGGTCACCCACTTCTGCTCGGACGATTACCACCGCTACGACCGGCGGCAGCGGGCCGAGCGGGGGATCACCCCGCTCGATCCGGAGTGCAACTACATGGACGTGCTGACCTGCGATGTCAGGCACCTGCGGCAGAACGAGGCAATACTTAAGCCGGTCTACCGTCACGCCGACGGCACATTCGGGCCCCCTGCCTACCTGAAGCCCGCGCGTTTTGTTATCGCCGAAGGACTGCTGGTCAATCACAGCGCTGAGCTGCGTGACATGTTCGACATCCGGGTCTACCTGAACCCGCCAGAAGAGCTCCGGCGCCGCTGGAAGGTGGCCCGCGACTGCTCCCGTCGCGGGTACTCGACGGACCAGGTGCTCAGCGAGCTGGACCGCAGGGAGCGCGATTCGGAGGCCTTCATCCGTCCGCAGCGCCACCACGCCGACATGGTCGTCACGTTCGCCCAGCGCAGTTCGTCGGACCCGGACCGCCTTGACGCCCATCTGTTCCTGCGTGACTCGCTGCCCCATCCCGACCTGACCGGCGTCGTAGGCGACGCCACCACCGGCGGTGACGGCGCCGACGACCTGACGATGACGTCGCGCTCCGGCGAGCAGGAACTGCGCGTCCCGGGGACCCTCTCGGCGCGCCGGGCTGTCGAGCTGGAAGAGGCGATCTGGGACCGCATGCACTTCGCGAGCCACCTGCGCACGCAGCGACTCGGCGAGTTCACCATCGGCTCCGACCTGCACCGCTCCGAGCCGCTGGCCCTCACTCAGCTGTTCCTGCTGTATCACCTGGTTACCGCCAGGGCAGTCGTTGCGCTGGGCGGCCATAGCGCCCGTTCCGCGGGTCAGCATCCGGCCGAACCAGACCACCCGGCTATTGCCAGTTCCCAACGGCTGCCTGCAAAGGCGGGGGAACCGGGAGCTGGTACGGAGCAGAAAGCCCCGCTCTCAGAAGACGCGAATTACGCTCCCTCTTCTGTCACGTAACCTTCGTGCTGGCATTCCACCGAGTCCAGGCACGCGTCGGCACCTCGCCATTCGAGCGCGTGGCGTGGCTGGCTGGCAAAGGGCCTTGACGCAGGTGACCTTGGACTCTGCGATACGCCGTTCGGTCAGCTGACGATTGCTTAGAGCAAGGCGTTGTGTCTGCGCCGGGATGTCAGGGACGAGGTGGCTGCGATGACGGCTGAGCGCGTCGTCGTAGTCGGCGGGAACTTCGCCGGGTTGACCTACGTCAGGCTCCACTGATGCCAAGGATCCGCGCGCACCTGAACGGCGCTGCCGCGGCTAGGGGAGGGCTAGCAGGGACGTTGCCGCCGCAGCGCCTGCCGACGTCGCCGCTGCTGGAGCGGGTCAGGCGCGGAATCATCGGTGAGGGCGAGCTGATAGGCGGGCCGTTCGGGCCACGGCGGGTGACGTATGCCGATTACACCGCCTCGGGGCGGTCCCTGGACTTCATCGAAGACTTCATCAGGGATGCGGTGCTGCCCAGGTACGCGAACACCCATAGCGAGAGCTCGGGGACCGGCCTGCAGACGACCCGGCTACGCGAGGACGCGCGGCAGCTGATCCGCGAGGCAGTTGGCGGCACGGACGATGACCTGGTTGTCTTCTGCGGCTCCGGGGCCACCGCCGCAGTCAACAAGCTGATCGGCATCCTGGAACTGCGCATCCCCGCCGGGCTCGATGACCGGTTCGGTCTGTCCGGTCACATCCCGGACGGCGAGCGGCCGGTGGTGTTCGTCGGGCCCTATGAGCATCACTCCAACGAGCTGCCGTGGCGCGAGTCGATCGCCGAGGTGGTGGTCATCGCCGAAGACGGCGACGGCCACATCGACCTGGCCGACCTCGAGGAGCAGTTGCGTTGCCATGCGGGCCGGCCGCTGCTGATCGGAAGCTTCTCGGCAGCCTCGAACGTGACCGGTATCCTGACCGACACGCGCGCCGTCGCGCGTGTGCTGCATGAGCACGGTGCCTTGTCGTTCTGGGATTACGCGGCCGCGGGGCCCTATGTACCGATCCAGGTGGCAGCCTCGGTGCCGGATGCCGGGGACCACAAGGACGCAGTGTTCTTGTCGCC
>Ga0126378_10004162_pt1 | contig 10991 bp, 13 predicted proteins | sample PanSoiMetPlot_23_FD_92587 | JGI IMG/M metagenome (GOLD analysis project Ga0126378, IMG submission 92587) | Tropical forest soil microbial communities from Panama - MetaG Plot_23 | ecosystem: Environmental > Terrestrial > Soil > Tropical forest > Bulk soil | place: Panama | collected 2016-02-17
CAATGCGGTATTCGAACCCGTCACCATACGGCTTGATGGCCCTGACCCTAATCGGGTGTTGCAGGTCGGATTCGAGTTTTTTGCAAACATCGCAGTGATCCTGGGCAACGTATATTTCTTGGCTGATCTCGAAGCGCGGCTCTGCCATGAAGCCTCCCGCGTAGAACGCTCTAACTTTATCACTGGCAGGTAATTGGCCAGTTCGTGGACGTGTTGAGGCGCGACCGGGATAAGGATGCCAAGCGTATCCAGCAGTTGCGTAACGAAGGCCAGAGCTACCGGGAGATAGCCGAAGAGCTAGGCCGGAGCACGATGGACGTATACCGTGTTGCCATGACGCTTGGGTGTGCTGGAGCGAACAACTAGCGTCGCAGAGTCGGCACAAAGCTGACCGATTAGGAATCTCCTGTTCTCCAAATAGGCGCGCAGCCTGCTATGAGCAGCCCGAACTCTTCGCGCCGTTTCTAGCGCCCTAAGTGGCCTTCCTGAGCGGCTTGACGGCAAGATAATTGACAGTCTCTTGGCTACCTCGGGGCTGTTTTGGGACCCGGTGTGAGCGCGAAGTTTCGGGCACACCAACCCCTTCCCCTTTTCATATTTGGGGCATTAGGCCGCGGCAGAGCCTGTTCTGTCGGGATTCGCATGGAAATAGCAGAGGCCGCCTTCCATCGCCCAAGCCGGTGCAAACCGTACCGCTTTGGTGACGCCCTTGCATTGCTTTTTGGCGGCTTTCAGTGGCTCAAGCCGGAAGGGTGAAGCCTGGTTTGCCCATTACTTCAGGAGCACCCCAATTACTTGCCATCAGCCAACCTATGGGGACGCCAGTTCCGCTAATGGAGAGAGTTGCAGATGGCCGGTCGCTTCGGATCGTTTCCGAGCATCCTGCAAATGCTTTTTTGGACCTCAACCATTCGTTCCTGCCTGGCGGGGTCAGGCACGGTGCGATCGGTGAGTGATCCCTGGCCTACCTGAAACAGTTGCGGCGTAGATTTGGTAAACGGAACGATTGCAACCTCCCGTGCCGGTGCACGCGTCCCCAAGCGGCGCGACGGAAATTGCTTTCGGAGTTGGCCGACCTGGGACTTGGTGAGGAGATTGGCTCCCGGATACGAATCGACGTCTTTTGTTGCAGATGTTGCCGGGGCGCGGGCCGCCGGTGTTTGTGGCGAATGGATTTGGGTACAAATGCTGGGCCCGCACATCCACGTGAGAACTAACGAGCCGTCGATGAAGGTGTGGTCCTTTGGGGGGCCGATATTGAAGGTCATTTCAACATACGGGCCGATCGCGTCGTGCTGAACCGGCGAGGGCCTGGAGCGAGTGAAGCCGGAGAAGTTCGAGTCGTTCTCGATTCCGGCTTCGAAAATAGTCTGGGGCCGCTCCTGAACCGACGTTGCCTGCTCCGCTTCAGGCGGTGCCGGGAACCGCAACGTGAACTGGGTGAGGTCAAGGAGGTGTTGGCTGCCACCACAGGCGCCTTCGTTTCCCCAGTTGCGAACGAAGATCGCCCAGGTGTCAAGGGCTGTCGATGAGCCATTCAGGCGCATTTCGAAAGCGTAGGTGGGGTGGAGCTCACCATGCCCTCCGGGTGGGGCGTGCTCCGTGTCGAGCCCCATTAACCCAATGATCCTGGCCTGATTTTCATGCACAACCTCAGAAAGATCCACCTCGTCCTTCCAGAAGCCAGCACTGAAATTCTCGGTCGTCTCATCGGAGTCAAACTCGGCGAGCAGCATATCCCGCCCCACGTTGCTCTCGAGATCGTGCGGCCTAAACTTAACATGCCAGTCGCCATCTCCCGGAAAGGTACTGAAGTCGGCGGAAGAAGCCGTTCCATCCAACGTAACCGGGAACCAGTTGGCATGCCATCCGCAAAGCCAGCTCCGGTCATACGTGGGCGACTGGGAGCTGCAGCGTCCGTAATCGTCCGGGGTGGCTCCTGTGCATTTGTCCGAAAAAGGTAAACACCAATTGTTCGACTCCAACGGTGAGGGATGGTAAGGGCAAACCTTGAATGCGTCCCAACAGCTGGCTCGGGTATCCTCTAGGCACGACTTGCCACCAGGGGACCCGCGCCAGGTCGGGTTGAGGGGCAGTCCGTTCGCATCGAAATCTCTCCACACTAGATCGAGGCCCGGTGGCTCGAGGTGCCAGTGGATTTCCGTCGCAGGGGCGCCCTCGTTGGTGAGCCAGATGTTATCCTTGCGAAACTCAAAATGAGTGCCGTCGTCGCGCACGCCATTGATGATAAAGTTCAGTTTCCAGCTATCGTCGCCATTGGGATTCGCGCGCAGGAAGAGTTCGTGGAACGGAAGCTCTGCCAGAGGAATCGAGCTCGGACTTAACGTAGCCAGGTGAGTGCTCCAATCATCGTAGGGAGTGTTGTCGTCCCCCGGCCAGAAAAAGAGACCTTCGACAGACACTTGGGTGTCGGCGTTCTTGTCCTCATTGGTAGTGTCCAGTGTGGCGCTTAGGAAGTTAACGTTGGGAGGATCCGCAGTGCAGGTCGCTTTCTTACAGCTCAGGTTGCCCTGGCATGGCATTCCGCTGCCGCAGCAGGCTTTCCCTTCCACTCCACAAGCCGGCAGCTTCCAGCTTTGCGAAGCGGAACCGTCGCAGTCCACGTACTGCAGGAAGCGGAGCGAAGTGTCACCGATTACTCCGACGCCGGAGGTGGGCGCGCCCATCGAGACGGAGACTTCGCCCGCGGCATTCGGGTCGAGGCATCGGGCCAAAGGTCCGGTCACTTGAGTGGGATGGTCCTGCTTAGGGGTAGGATCGCCGAACCACTTCCACTGCTGTTCGGGCGAGCCATCGCAACCCTGAAGTTCGACCAGCGTGCCGCTCGCCGTGCTTCCGCCGCGGAGGCCCAGGCACTCGGTTGTGAGATGGCGAATCTGACCCGTGCGGGCTCCGTCAGGCAACGGAGCGCTCGCCTTGGGAGCGAGAATCCAATCCTGGTCTGCTCCGCTGACGCAGTTTTTCAACTGCACCAGGGATCCCATCACACCGCCCTTCGTCGCGGTTAGACACTTCCCCCCGCCCGAGACGATTTGCCCGTTCGGAGTCGGGGCCGGGGTGGCGTCCCAGGAAAGGCAGGGCACATCAGTCGAGAGAAACACGTTATCTTTGCGAATTTCGTATGTCAGTCCATCGCTACGATTCCCCTGAAGAAGGAAGTTGAACTTCCAGGTATCATCTCCAAGTGGTCCATGTGGCTGCATGCAAATGGAGACGTAGCGTCCGGCGAGATCATCTAGGCGCACTACCGGGGGATTCAGCGACCAGATGTGGGTGCTCCAGTCAGGGTAGCCCAAATCTTCGGGTTGCGACCACGTGGTGAGACCGTCGATCGCGATGCGAACACCGGTGTCGGGATCCTTGTCTTCATCGTTGGTGCGTAGTGTCACCGTCAGATTGTTTACCATCGTGCCGGAGGTACACTTGCCGGTGGTGCACTTGAGAAGATCGTTGTTGCATACAGGAATACGGTTGACGCAGCAGGCTTGGTCCAAACCCCCACAAGGAGGTCCGGCCTGGACGCATGAGCCGTTCTTGCATACCAGTCCGGCATGGCACGTGTTGTGTGGCTGGCAGCAGTCATCGTTCAGGTCGCCGCACGGGGGTGGTTCGCAAGGTGGTTGGTTCTTTCCTCCGCAGTCGGCACGGCGGGGAGCCGGCGCGGCCTTCTCAGTCGCGATCTGAGCCGGGGCAGCGCTGGGAGCTTGGGCCTGGGTTGGGAGTGGAGCCGCGTGGTGCGCGCAAGCAACAGTCCCCACCGTGAGCGCGGAGAGGAAGGCAACACAAACAATCACCGCGAATTTTCTTGAGAGCCGCAGGCGTGCAGAACAACTTTGCATGATGGCCGCCCCCGATTTTGATTAGGTGAGCGACCCACTCGTGTGCGGGTAGTTGGTATTGCTCACCTTGGGCGATCGAAGTGCTGACAGCGCCAACGCTTGATTAAGTCCAGGTCGGAACAAAATCAGTGTCGTAATCGATCCAAACAACAGGAGCTTGTTGCGGAGGCTCGAAGGTCACTGCCCGGAAAATACCGCCGGGAATAGACATGTAGCCAGATCGGACGGAGAGACACTTGATATCAGCAGCTTTCCCACTCCGGTTGCGATGGAATGTTACTCTAGTCTAACTAGAAGTCAAGACGAACCCGCTCTGCCGGATGTAGATAATGCGATCCTCGTCACGATTGACCAGGTAAGAAACATCGATATGCCAATGCTGGTGCGGCGGCGGCGGCTGTTCAAAGCCGGTCCCTTTCTTCGAGGGCTTCCCGTTCCACTTCCGTAGCAGTCCCGCCCGACTCAGCACCCGCCACACGCTGGCCGGGACTTGCAGAATGTCACTTCTTGCGGTAGACGAATTGCCCTTGTTCTCCTGGAACGCCCCCAGGCTGGACCCGTCTAGTCGTCCAGAATCTCCAATACGATCTCCTCGCGTGACTGCACAATTTCAGTTGGAGCTGCCGAAGGAGTGGGAGCTGGGAGCGCGCACGGCACTTGGGCGGCCGGTAGTGCAACCCGCTCGCCTGTTTCGAGGTCTATCACATCGTCTGCCTGATGCTTCCTGCCGTCCCGGTATATCAGTGAGCGATAGATCAGCGGCACGTATGGCTGGGCTGGCGTATCCGCACTGAGAGCCGAATCCGTCTCATACGCCCGCAACAGAACGGTTGCAACGTAGGTGAGGGTATTTGCGACCTTCGGGTCCATTCTCCCAGCCTTAACCTCCGCCATAGTCGCCTTACGTCGGCTGCCGATTCCGGCGGGGCAACGGGTTCACTTGACTGCTGGTAAGTGGGCTGACGCCGCCTGCCCCCGTTGCGCCCCAACTCCGCAACTCTGTCGGGATTCGCATGGAAATAGCAGAGGCCGCCTTCCATCGCCCAAGCGCCATCTCCACACATCAGGAGATAATCTTTATGTGCAGCATCGTGAAGGGCATAAGGAACGATTTTCCACTTGGGATCGCTTCATCGCGGTGGCGCTTGCCGCCGCGTGGATCGTCGCAAGCACGACCGCAATCCTGCTGAGCTTTCGACGTGGACATTGGAGCGTACTCCTCGTGGGGGTGCTCGGCCTGTGTTTTGGGCTTCTTTGGTTACGTGCTGCGCGTACTGGCCGACGACTGCACTGGCGGGAAGCGCTCTGGCCTTGGCGACGTCGCTAACGAGGCGCTAAACGGTTTGGCCCATGCTGCGAGTCGCTGTGCCCATACGGGACGTTTCTAGCGCCATAAGTGGCCTTCCTGAGCGGCTCGAGGCCAAGATAATTGACCGTCGCTTGCTCGGCGAGACCGTTCCAAGGAGGTTGCCGGCAATCGATCAGCGGTGAGGATTCCGATCCCTTGAGGATGAGGCAGCCTGATTTCGGGTACACCTCACCCTACCCTGTGCTCATGTGGCTAATTAACCACCACCAACAGCTAATTAACCACCACCAACCGTGGGGCAGAAACAATCCGCCGTTCGCACAGGTGTTCTCGAGACAGTTGTTTACCACTGCCAGCCTTGATGGGTTGAAGACTCGCGACTCCCATCCTCTTTCCAAACTCGAAAACTGCTCGAGTGTTCTTTTTTTGAAGAAATCCAGCGTCAGCCGACAGAGCGGGTGGATGACGTGTGCCTTAAATCGGGCGGAAGTATCGGATTGTCTGGGACAGAGCGACGTTCGCCCTGGACGTGGAAACCCTGGCGGTGCTACTTGGCAATCGAAATACCAATCGTGATTAGCGTTTCAGCGACTCCAAGTATCCCACCACTGCCTCGGCGTCAGCACGATTCATGTGGTATTGCGGCATTGGAGGACGTGCAGGCTGCCCGTTCGGCGCAAGCCCGGTCATCAGAAAGCGAATTGCCTTCTCGCGATCCCATCCTTCCAACCCGGCGATGTTGGGAGAAGTGTCGGCCCAATTTGGTATGGGCACAGTCGGGGCAAAAAACAGCTTGGTGCCTTGCAACCACTTCTCCTGAACAGGCTCACCTTTCTCGTTCATCGGGGTGTGGCAGTCGGAACAGCCCGCAATACCCTTTACCAGGTACTCGCCGTGGGCAATTTGCTGCTTGCTGACACTCTTGGCTGGGGCGGACAAACTGTTTTGGGCAGCCACAACACTCAGTGCTGCCCCAACGATTGGGAGCATCATTTTATTCACGTTTGTTCCCTTGTTTTGAAGCTCGTGTACCTCCGGCCGCACTGGGGCTAGAGATTTCTCTCAGGCTCTCGAAAGCCTCGAGGTGTATGAATGGAAGGCAATTATACCCCTCTCGGAGGTCGGTTCACACTTGCGTAAATTCGTGGATTACTCCTCCCTCGTCGGCAAGAGGTGAGTAATGCGCGGTTGGCAGTGGTTAATTAGGCATATCAGCACAGGGTAAGGGTCAGGTGTGCCCGAAATCTGGTCGGCTGTTTCCTCAACTTTCTTACTCGGCATCTGGGTAAGCCCTCCGTTTTCTCTGGCTGCGGACTGGGGCCGGTGACTCGTGCCGGCGGGAAATGATCTCCGTGCGGTCTTCATCGACTCGTACTTTGAGTCCAAGCCGCGTAGCAAATGCAGTGATGGAATCCGGTTCGCGGTTGGAAGACACACCTCTCCGCGCAAGGATCTGAAGCATTTTTCAGGGCTCCTTCGATAAGAATTGAATTTTCTGGAGCCGGCGGGTATTATGGCGGGGAGTTCACGGTGCCATAACACGCGCCGGGTGATTCAGGGCTGACAGTTACGAGCTGTCGGCCCTTCTGCATTTTCGTTATAGCAAATAACAATCCTATAAAGCGCCGTATTGAAGTAAATCTTTAGTAACCTGTCTTGTGTTACTTCCGCACCGGCGAAAACATTTCCCTTCAAATCCAAATCCCGAAATTAGTCATTAAGTCGTTAGGCGGGGAGTTCAGCCGCTAGGCTGTTCGCACAACACGGTCAGCACCGAGTAAGCTCTTGACAGAATCACAGTTATTGTATTACAATAACCATGATAGAATAAGTCAGCTAAGAACTGGCAATCCCGTCCGAAAGCGGTGCAAGGGCACAAAGAGAAACGGTACGTCTTGCATAGCTTGGGCGATGGAAGGCGGCCTCTGCTATTTCCATGCGAATCCCGATAAAGCTGCGGAGTTGGGGCGCAACGGGGGCAGGCGCCGTCAGCACAGTTACGAGCAGGCAAGTGAAACCGTTGCCCCACCCGAATCGGCGGCTGACGTAAGGCGAATGCTGGCTGAGACTATGTCGGAGGTTAAGGCTGGGAGAATGCTAAATGAGGCCCCGACAACCTTCCCAGTCAAGCGTGCATCCTTCCGATCGAAAGGGGGATCTATGCGTAAGCCTCTATTGCTCTCAGTGTTGTTGCTGGCTTGTTGCGCTTGGGTGCAGGCGCAAGCCTATCCTCAATCATCGGCGACACAAGCCACTGGAGGCACCAGCGGCAGCACGACCGTTCAGGGTTGCCTATCTGGTTCTGCGGGAAACTACACCCTCACAGCCGACAACGGAACCACCTATACGCTCACCGGTAACACGACCGAGTTGAAAGACCACGTCGGTCACGAAGTGCAGATTACCGGCAAGACCGCTTCCAGTTCTTCCAGTGCATCGAGTACCTCCGAAGCAACTGCGGGAGCCGGACAGACTCTCGAAGTGACTAGCATGAAGCATCTTTCGAAGAGCTGTAAGTCTGCGTCAAAGCAAGAGCCTTGAATTGTAGATAGAACACACTGGGTCAGAAGAAGCGCAAGCGCCCCGAAGTCGATGAGTAAATATTTCCTGCGCTCACGAGCCGAAGACGCTGTCTTTAACCACTGTAGGGATGCAGGTTTCGGGATGACGTGATTGTGCTCCGCGGCAGGAAGGAACTAAATGGAGGTAAAGTTTATGTTAGAAAACGTATTGGAAAAAGCGAGACCTAACGATGAGGCTCCTCTGCCTTTGCCGAAGATTAAGTCCGTTACTGATGCGGTGGAAGATGGTGTGCACTCGGCGCGCAGGGCTATCAGGTATGGCCGCTATGCTGCCGAAGACGCAATCGAGGAAGCGCAACACATGGTCAAGCAGAAGCCATTACAAGCAATGGGCATAGCTTTAGCTGCTGGAGTCTTGATAGGAGGCTTTTTATTGTGGATTGAATTCCGTCGTCGATGAGTACAGGTGCATTAGCCTGTGTCAGACTCCACGCGAGCTACACACGAAACGCCCGGCGTCCTCCACTTTCTCCCGAGGTCTGGGAATCCAGTCGGGCTTGGTCATTATCTTCGCCGGGAAGTAGACTAATAGGCAGAAGCTCAAAATTCCCATCTCTTATCTGACTGAGGATTGAAAGCCTATGACACAGCCAAGCCCGCAAGCCGGGCGCGAGCACGAAGTCGGTATTCTGGCAGCACCTTTGCTGACATTTGATTTTGACCGGGAAATCCAGCAGTTGCGATCTGAGGGGCGGTGGCAGTCCGGGCACACGGCGAAGACACTCGTGAAATATCCAGACCTTCGCGTTGTGCTGGTCGTAATGAAAGCTGGTGGACGGCTGGACAAACACCGGACCGAAGGGCGCATCTCGGTCCAAACGCTTGTCGGATGCATCACATTCCGAACAGCAGAGCAATCAGTAGAGCTTTCTGCCAGTCACATGCTCACGCTGGAACGCGATATTCCTCACGACGTGGAAAGTGCGGGCGAGAGCGCCTTCTTGCTGACCATCGCGTGGCCTGACTCTTCTTCCTCGTGAGTGCGCACCGCAAGCGATCAAGGTGCTGACAAGCGAAGAGGTGCCATGAACAGTGACTGATCTGTCGGGACCTAACGCCCCAAATATGAAAAGGGGTAAGGGGTGGGTGTGCCTGAAGACTCTCGGATTAGCAGTCGGTCCGACAGCCCGTTCGTAAGGTGCCGCAATGAAGACTTTTCGCCGAACAAGAAGGCAGCTTTACGAGTTCCACGACCAGTTATATAACACCCGTCGCAGCATTAACCGGACATTTCAGACATCCACAACGTCCGAAAGCCAGAGGAGACCCGATGACAATCCCAGAGGCTCCCTTGAACGAGTTCCGCATGTCCCTGCGCGGCGATATTCTACTCCCCGGCGAGCCTGGCTCCTCCTACGAAAGTTGAACTCGCAGGTCGCTCTAGATAAGGTTGCGGGACCGTACAGGTATGCGAAGGTAGGCGGTGAACACCGCCACACTCGTCCTGTCGTAGCTGACTACTGTTTTGCTACAATCCGCAGACACTCGGAGGAAGCTCTTTATGCGCAGACTCGCCATCGCCGCTCTGCTCGGATTTGCGTTGCTCACCTCGGCCCAGCAGCAGGACTTCAGCAAGGTCGAGATCAAGGTCACCAAGGTCTCGGGCAACATTTATATGCTCGAAGGCGCCGGCGGGAACATCGCGGCATCCGTGGGTGAGGACGGGATCGTCATTGTTGACGACCAGTACGCACATTCCGGGGCACGGGCAGCTTTCGACCATCAGCGATGTGAAGGAGTACTCGGCGATGCTGAAGGGCACCACCGCGGCGGTGCAGTCGGCAATGAAGCAAGGCAAGAGCCTCGATCAAATGAAAACAGACAAAATCCTTGCGCAGTGGGACGCGAAGTGGGCGGGGAAGTTCATCAACTCTGATTTGTTCATCGAGACGATTTACGATTCGCTGACCAGCCAGAAGACAGCACCGTTTGTGCAGCATAACTAGTGTCGCGTAACCTAATGCCCCAAATGTGAACAGGGGTAAGGGGTAGGGTGTGCCCGGAATCTTCGGACTCACACCGGGCCCCAAAACAGTCCCGACGTAGCCAAGAGACGTCAATTATCTTGCCGTCGAGCCGCTCAGGAAGGCCACTTACGGCGCTAGAAACGTCCCGTGGGGGCACAGCCGACTCCCAGCATGGCCAAAAGTCTACCGCCTCGTACGCGAAATACGGCGCGTCGCTCGGATACGACTTGTTCTAAAGAAGTTTTCACTCGGCGCCAAGAAAGCCCTTGACAAAATCCACAATTATTGTGTTACACTAATTGAGAATCGAGTAAGTCATCTAAAGGCTGGCAATTCCCGCGCAACTCGCAAGCCGTGAGCCACAAGAAGTGCAAACCCGGAAGGCCGAAACTGCCCAAGGGTGAAGCCAAGGGCAAGATCGTGCCCATCAGGTTTACGAAGGCTAAAGCTGAACGATTAGCCGAAGCAGCAAAGAGGAACGATCAGGCCGTCTCGGAATGGATTCGTCGCGTGGTGCTTGCCGCGGAGAACGCATGAAATAGCCCGCCCAGCCAACTCGTGGCCTGAAATCTGATCTTTTTATGCAGGCGACAGAGCGGGTAAGGGTGAGGTGTGCCCGCCACCAACGGACCGTCAGTTATCGCGTTTTCAAGCCCCTCAGGAAGCCCAGTTACGGCCGCCAGGAACGTCTGGAAGAATGCCAGACGACTCCAGCATGGTCAAAATGTCTTACCGCCTCTAAGTACGCGAGATACAGCACGTCGCGCGTGTACGACTTGTTCAAAGGAGTTTTCACTCGGGCCAAGAAAGTTCTTGACAAAATGTCATTTATTGTGTTACAACAATTATGAATCGAATAAGTCGGTGGCACTTCCGTGCTATACGGCGGGTGAAAAGCCGCGTGCGAACATACTATTCGGGCAGCAACTCATGGATAAACATCGACTCCAGCTCCTCATCGCAAGCATCTTCATCTGCTCGTTTATCTGCACTTGCTCCTCCTCGGCGCAGTTGCCCGAGCAGCCGAATGAACCGATTTCCCTGCCAGGAAAACCGATTCCGCCCGACTATTCGAAACTCTCCGAGCACAACATTCAGTGGCTCAAGACCCAATCGGCTCAGGGGCAAATGGAATTTCTATTAGGGGCCGCCATCAACCACGATCAGGGTGCCACGGAGATGATCTCCAAGCTGCTGGAAAGCTGGCGCGGCAAGCTACATCGGAGCCAGCGGTGGCAAGATTTGGAGACTACTGCGCTCTACTCAAATGATC
>Ga0126378_10004163_pt1 | contig 10989 bp, 9 predicted proteins | sample PanSoiMetPlot_23_FD_92587 | JGI IMG/M metagenome (GOLD analysis project Ga0126378, IMG submission 92587) | Tropical forest soil microbial communities from Panama - MetaG Plot_23 | ecosystem: Environmental > Terrestrial > Soil > Tropical forest > Bulk soil | place: Panama | collected 2016-02-17
ACCGTCCCAGTGCTCGACCAGGGTGTGATACTTCGGCGCGGATTTCGTCGTCCCTTCCTCCCCCACCAGCCAGATATCGCGGGCGGATATCGCCGCCAGGCCGCCGGGGCAAGTGCCAGCGGGGCTGGGCAGGTACCGCCATCTGGTGCCGTCCCAGCCCATGAAGACCGTGACGAAGTGCCCGCCAGCGACGCCTTCGCCGATCGCCCAGGCCGCGGTCGGAGAGGTCGCCGCGACCGCGGTCAGGTCAAGGTCAGTGACGTGACCGCCTGAACTCGGAACCGGCACCAAGGTCCATTTAGCGCCGTTCCAGTGCTCGATCAGCCCGTGCGACGGCGGAACATGTTCTATTGGCGACCACTTGCCCACCGCCCAGGCGTCGTCTGGCGCGTCGATGGCCACCGCCTCCAAGCTGCTGCGGGTCGGCTTTCCGATACCCCCGGGGCTCGGGCACGGCACCACCCTCCAGCGCTCGCCGTCCCAGTGGTCGGTCAAGGGGTAAATCCCCCTGGGCAACGGTCTGTGCGTCCCGACGGCCCAGGCGTCAGACTCGCCCAGAGCCGCGACCGCATAGAGGCTTTCGGCGCCGTCAGATCGTCCGTGCCCAGGGCCATTCGCGGCTGGAGATGGAGCTGGACTCGCCGGTCGGTGCCCAGCGCCAGCCGATCCAGTGGTCGCGCAGCCCGTACCGAGAACGGCCGCTACAGCAGTCATCGTGGCCGCCAGCCTGAACCGTCCGCGCATTGACTACCTCAAAGTCACTAGCTTGAACTAGCAACCACTGCCGAAGGCTCTTTCATCTGTGACGCCCGATTCAGCCTGCAGGTTCACACCTCGATAGACCGAGCGCGCGATCAAGAACTCCTGCGGACTGTAGTCATCCTCGTCATCAATGTCGTTGGCCTCGCTGTCGGCCGCGTCCTCGGTGTCACCGTGCCAAATCACGAATCCGTCCTCGGGCTCAAGATCCTCATCCCGCCAGGCACTGACGTACGCCTCGGTGCCGAACTCGGGGTCATCGACTGGCACCAGCACGCTGTAGCGCTCGGGGTCGGCCTCGTGCAGCAGGCGCTGCTCGACACGCGCGGCGAAACGGCGGTCGCGGTCGGCCTTCCAAGCGGCCTGCTCTGCCCAGTCCTGCTCGCTTGTGATCATCGTCACCTCTTCAGCGGGCGTTGGCCGCCGCGACCTTGTAGCCGCCCTTGTACTGCTTGCGCTGCGGTCTGTCCGTCCTCGTGCATATCCGGGGGCTTCTCGGGCGCGGTCGGGACCGGCTCGGGCATGTCGTGCTCGTGGCCGAAGAAGTAGCCCTGATCCGATGCGTGCGATCCCACTTCTCGGCCCTACCGTTCGACGGCAACCCTAGGTGTCTTCCGATAGCAGCTGGTCAAGCACGTCATCGAGATCCCTTGCAGACGCGCCCCAGGCATCGAGTCTCGGGCGGCCTGGAGGGTACGAGGCATTTCCCAGAAGTGAGAGCCGATCCCCCGGGACCTTCCGACCGTCAATCAGCGTCAGCCCGATTCGCCTTGTGAGCAGCGGGGTATCTGGCAGCCGCCCGCCAAACTGGACGCCTGGGAGCCGGTGCAACTCCGTGAGAGGCGGAGGAGCCATGCCGCCGAGGTCGAGCACCTCGATCGTGTTGTACTCGCCCCCCTTATCCGACCAGTTACCGGTCACCCAGAACACGAACTCACGGCCAGAACGGTGCCGGTAGAGCAGAACATCTCCCGGCCCGAACGGTGTCTCAGAACGGCGAGGACGAGGAATGCGCCTGGGCTCAGGAGGCTGCGACAACAGCTGTTCCCGGGTCCTTTCCAGCACCCGAGCACGTGCCTGCCGCAGCTTCGGCTGCTGCTCCCAGCGGCGCAGGTCCGACCCGCTATCGCTGATCTCTATCGCGCGGGCCAGCACATCGGGCACGATCCTGCCGGTACGCCACTGGCTGACAGCCAGCGCCAGCCAGACCACACCCGATTCCTCCGGGTCCGACGTGGCGTCCCCGTGGTCAGCGAGGATCTGCCGCGTCGCTGCCTCCGGCGTCATGCCTTCGCCAACGTAATCCCGCCAGTCCTCCCGGATGTCAGCGGCGAGATCATCGGAGAAGACAGCAGTTCCCCACGCGCCCAAGGACACACCTCCTCCATGACTAGGGCCAGGAATCCCAAGCTGAACGTATAGGAAGCAGGCCCACGCAAACGGCCGCGAACAGACCACAGACGGAAGTGTTGCGCGCCCGATCACTTGCCCTCCTCGCGTTTGGCCCTGGCGTGACCTGGCGCGAGACTTCGGGTTCGAGCGACCTGTTGAGCCAGGCGCATCAAGGAGCGGGCCGATGGTAGACACCAAGATGGTCAAGACTGTCGGTGAGCACTGGGTCTGCTCCCAACTGGGAGAGCCCAGGTACGTGCTCGGGTACTCCCATATCACGCTGGACGACCCGGCACCGTGGAAGACAGTGATCAAGCGGCTGGACAAGGCGCTGGCCATCTGGGCGGAGGAGATCGAACAGTTGCCGGGCCACGGCCTGACCCGGCGCTCCGATCGCGGCCCGGTGAGCCTGGTCTGCAAGTGCACGCCGAAGACCCTGCCACCCATGCCACATGCCGGGGACCGCCAGAAGTGGCCGCGCCGCATCCGCGTGCGCGGGGGTATCGCCAGCGACGGCGGCATCAGGTGCGAGTACTGCGGCGAGCTGTTCGAAGTCCGCGAGGCGCCAAGAAGGCGGACTGCATCATCTGGGCAGCCCGAGCATTGATCTGCCCGGACTGCTCCGGGGTCCACGACAACAACCGCTTCAGTGAGCTGTGCCCGAGATCTCGGGAGGCCAAGCGGATCAACGCCAAAGCGCCCGCCGCAGGCTGCCCGTATACAGGCAGTGGCGGCCGAACTACCATCTCGATATGGCCGCGCATTGCCGATCTCTCAGATCGCGGTTGGTTAGGACGATCAGGCGGCTGGCGAAATACTTTAAGACCCATCCCTTTGGACCAGATCGCTACGGCGTCTAGCCGGATAGTCAAGGACCGCCGCTACATCTACAACGACATGATCATGGGGGCCTTTGACCAAAGGTTTCGTGGGCCGGCAGCACCGCGTAGCCATGGCGCGACTGTACGACCGCTGACCAGGGACAACAGCGGCGCGAAGGGTCAGCAAAGAGTCAGCAGCGTGCCCAGATCCTACCCGTCAAAACAGGGCATAACCCGCTGTTTACGCGACTGCGTACTGTGTTCGATTCTGGCGCTTGAGCTGCATATCAGCACGTCAGACGCCCGCGTGTCCAGCCGGCAGGAGACATATATTGGCGGGCGTCCCCAGCAGGTAGCCATCCACGCCGAGCACGTCAGCCGCATCAGCCGTCACGGCCGGCTCCACCTGGACCTCGACGTCTTCAATCTCGTCCGTGCGCGCCGCTCAGCGCGGCCTCGAACATCGACTGCATGGCCGGCGAGGGAGTGTGGTGCACGATCAGCAGGCGGCGCATGGTGCAGGCAGCATAACCGGACGCAATCCGGACTGCCGCGCCTCGCGGCTGCTCGGAGCCGCGGACCCGGCAGCAACGCTGAACCCCTGATGTCGCCAGAGCAACAGCATGCGTCCATCGTTGTCGCTGGTGGCCAGCCGACGGGAGCAACGCTGAACCCGTGATGTCGCCAGAGCAATAGCAAGGGTCCATCGTTGTCGCTGAGAAGGGCCAGGCCCGCGGCGGGACAGCGGCCTTGCTGCGCCGGATTCAACGGCTTAGACTGAACGTTCAGTCAACTCCGTAGGGAGAGCTAGCTATGGCCGATAGCCAGGCCGCATCCGCAAGTACCAGCCCCCCAGCTGCCGCAACCGCGACGACCGTCGTCGGGCTAGCTGCCCCCAGAACGTCAGGCAGCGCGGCCGCGCCGTCCCTGTCCCCTCCCAGCCAGGCTCTCGGCGACATCATCAGCGAGCAAGAACGCATCTTCATCGAGCGCCAGCCGGAGTCAGGGGGGCTCGCTGTCGAGGCGCGCGAAGCGCTGGCCGGCGGCGTGACATCAAGCTGGCAGATCTCCCGGCCGCAGCCGGTCTGGCTCAGCCACGGCAGCGGGTCCAAGCTCTACGACGTCGACGGCAACGAGTACGTCGACATGCATGGAGGCTACGGCGTCTCACTCGCCGGGCACGGGCACCCGGCGATCGTCGCCGCCGTCCAGCGGCAGGTCACCCGCGGGACCCATTTCGCGCAGCCGACCCGCGACGCCCTGGCTGTCGCGAGGGAGCTTTCTGCCCGCTTCGGCCTGCCGCAATGGCGTTTTATCAACTCGGGCACGGAAGCCACCATGGAAGCCGTCCACCTCATGCGCGCGATCACCGGCCGCGACGTGATCCTCAAGGTCGAGGGCTGCTACCACGGTCACCACGACTCGGTCCAGGTCTCGGTCTACCCCGAGCCCGACGAGATGGGTCCTGGCGACCGGCCCGCCAGCGTGCCTGCCAGCACGGGCATCCCGAAGGTGCTCACCGACCTGACCGTGATAGTTGGCTTCAACAACCTGCCGATGGTCGACCGGGTACTCCGTGAACTCGAGGGCCGGGTGGCCGGCATGATCCTCGAGCCCATCATGATGAACGCGGGCATCATCCTGCCTGAGTCCGGCTACCTCGCGGGGCTTAAGGACCTGCTGCATGCTCATGGCGCGCTGCTCGCCTTCGACGAGGTCAAGACCGGCCTGACGGCGGGACCGGGCGGGGTGACCGCAATATCGGGAGTGACGCCCGACATCATCTGCCTGGCAAAGGCAATCGGCGGCGGAGTCTCCGTCGCCGCCCTCGGCGGCAGCTACGAGGTCATGAAGCACGTCGCCGACGGCGACTACGAGATGGTCGGCACATTCAGCGGCAATCCGCTCGCCATGGCCGCGACGCGCGCCATGCTGCAGGAAGTCATCACGCCCGAGGCCTACCAGCGCATCGACGCGCTACGCGCGCTCGCCGTCGACGGCGCCAATCAGGCGATCGAGCGTTACGGTCTCGCCGCGCACATCGTCGCGGTCGGCGCTAAGGGATGCATCGTCTTCAGCGCCGAACCGGTGCGCGACTTCCGCGACTTCGTCTCGATCAACGACCAGTACAGTCACGCCCACTGGCTGTTCCAGCACAACGGCGGGGTGTTCCTGCCACCGTGGGGCAAGGCGGAGCAATGGCTGATCTCGGTACAGCACCATGAGGAGGATATAGCAAGATTTAATCGGAATGTCATGACGTTTGCTTCTAGCATCCCCTCGGCGCGATAGATGCTAGATTCCGCTAAGTGACCCCAGCCGCGCAGTCCCGAGATCACGGCAACCACGACCAGCCCCCCGGCGTGAGCAGGCGAGCCTTCCTGGGCCGGGTGGCTGGCGCGGGCGCGGCTGCGAGCGGGTTGGGCACGATGCTCAGCGCGTGTGGCCTCGTCTCGGCTGCCCCGCCGAGGTTCTCACCGCTCCCAGACCCCAAGCACCCGGTCAGGTGGCCGATATCAGCCAGCAACAAGCCGATTCCCGATGGACGCCGACCCGAGGCCAACGCGACGCTCAAGGTCTTCAGCTGGGTACACCGCGTCAGCCAGCGCTCCCTTCACGACTTCTCGAGGGCCTTCAAGTGCCGGGTCGAACTCACGACCTACGCGACGATGACCGAAGCGCTCGCCCGGGCATCGCACGGCCGCGACAGGTTCGATGTTTTCATGGGAGTGCCGACCGATGTGGTGGGTGTCCTGGTGGGCAGGTCGGTCATCCAGCCGTTGAATCACACTTATATCCCGAACATCAGCGAGGCCTGGCCCACATTCACCGATCCGTTTTACGACAGCCACTGGCAGTACACGGTCCCGTACACTGCGTATACAACCGGCATCGCGTGGCGCAAGGACCATGTCGACACGGATCCGTACGCGCTGCTCAATGGCTGGGACTTCCCGTGGCACGCCGCTGCCGTCGGCAAGACCGGCATCCTGGACGACTACCGCGAGTCAATCGCCCTGGCGCTGCTGAAGGACAACGGCACGAACGACGATTCCTCCGACACCATCAACGCCACCGATCCGCTCCTGATCAACAACGCCAGGGACACGCTGCTGAACCTGAACACCCTGGTCCGCCTGCATATCGACAACAAGACCAGCGCGCATCTCGCCACGGCGCGGTCCTGGATCCATTACGCGTGGTCCGGCCAGGCGGTTGCGGCCGTCAAACGGCTGCCGCCCGGGGTACCCGCCGAGGTGATCGGCTACTGGTTCCCGCCCGACGGAACCGGGCCGGTGGCCAACGACACCAACACCGTGCTGCGCGGCGCGAGGAATCCGGTCCTCGCGCACCTGTTCCTCAATTTCATGCTGAACCCCAGCAATGCGATGCACAACATGGCCGCGACCGGCTTCATCCAGCCGCTGACCTATGCATCCTTGCCCCGGCTTGTCCGCGACGGGATCCTGCCGGCGAGCCTGACGTCCGCCGGCATCACGCATACCTACTGGGCGCATGGCCTGAAGGAAGTTCAGTTCCTGCCAGCCGTCGACAGGCTCTGGCGGCAGGCGTGGCATGCCGTACTCCGCGCTTCGTCAGGTGCCGGACCTTGATGCGAGCGGGGCCAGGAGCATGCCCGCATCTGAACGGTGATTTCGAAATGTTGGCCAAACCCCTAAGATCCTGACGTATGACAGGTGGCCAGGTTCAGATCGTCGACCTCGTGAAGCGCTTTGCCGAGGTCACGGCCGTCAACGGCATCAACGTGGACGTATCCGGAGGCGAGTTCTTCTCGCTGCTCGGCCCGTCCGGCTGCGGGAAAACCACCACCCTGCGACTGATAGCGGGGTTCGAGCAACCCACCGAGGGACGGATCCTCCTTGACGGGCGCGACGTGGCCCAGACTCCGCCCCACAAGCGAAGCGTGAACACGGTCTTCCAGTCATATGCGCTCTTCCCCTTCCTGACAGTCGAGGAGAACGTCTCGTTCGGGCTTCGCTACAGGAACGTGACCAAGGACGAGGCCAGGAAGAAGACAGCGGAGGCGCTCGCCCTCGTGCGACTCGAGGGCCTTCAGAATCGCCGCCCCGGCCAGCTGTCTGGCGGGCAGCAGCAGCGGGTTGCGCTCGCGAGGGCCCTCGTCCTGAACCCGGCCGTGCTTTTGCTTGACGAGCCCCTCGGCGCCCTCGACGCCAAGCTGCGCAAGGCCCTTCAGGTCGAGCTCAAGGCGCTGCAAGAGGAAGTAGGCATCACGTTCATCTATGTCACCCACGACCAGGAGGAGGCGCTCACCATGTCCGACCGCCTGGCCGTGATGTCGAACGGCAAGATCGAGCAGATAGGCAGCCCCGTAGACGTCTACGAAGAGCCCGCCACCGCCTACGTAGCCGACTTCCTCGGCGTGTCGAACATGATGTCGGCAGTCGGAGAAGGCGAAGGAAAAGTGCGCCTTGGCGACTTCCAGCTCACGGCCGCCGGCGGCGACTTCAGCGCCACAGGACGGATCAAGCTCGTCATCCGTCCCGAACGGGTCCACCTCGAGGACCACGGGACCGCTGGCGGCAACCGGATCCCCGGCATGGTCGAGCGCGTCCTCTACGTCGGCTCCACCATCCAGGTGATCGTTCACCTCGCGCATGGCGAGACGCTTCAGGCATGGACTCAGAATCGCGGCGGAGACCCGCCCTGGCGGCAGGGAACCCCCGTAAGCGTCCATCTGCCCGCCGACGCGATCCGAGTCCTCGTCGAGGAGAGCGAGGCGGCTGACGAAGCGGCGGATCGGGACCGGGCCATCGCCTTAGGTCGTCAGGACCGCGAGTTTGCGCAGCGATGAAGGATCAGGACGCGCTGCGGACCCGCGCTTCGTGAGGCGCTCCCGACCGCCCACAGATTCCCGCCCGCTAGCCCGTCCACTGCCATCAGACGGCTGTCGTAACCGGGCAAGCGGGGGGTCGGAACTCTTGACAGTCTCCCGCCGGGTCCGCCGCGCTCGACCAGCGTCCGGTACCAGCGGCCGTCGAACGAGCTACCGACTGCCCACACCTCGTCCGCCGCAGCTGCCCAGATGGCGTTGAGGTCGACGCTCAGCGCCGTCGCGAGGTCGACCGGAATGACGCGCCAGTTTCTGCCATCGGTCTGAAGGCCAAAGGCACGGTCTCCACCTCCGCTTCTCGTGGCGCCGACAACCCACGCCCCGCTGTCGCTCCACGCGGCCACACCGTTCAGCGTGGCGCTGTGCACGCTCTCGGGAGCGCGGACAGAAGACCAGCTCGGTCCATCGAGCCGAAGGACCAGCGGCTGCGACGGGCCGCGTGCCATGGCCGACCCGCCCACCGCCCACACGGCGCCGGAAGCGGCCGCGCCGACCGCGTTCAGCCCGTTGCCCAGGGCGCCGAGCCGAGGCAGCCTCACGACAGTCCAGCGATCACCATCCCAGTGCTCCACGAGCGATCGGAACACGCCGCTGGCATCGCGGTATCCAACAGCCCACACATCGCGCGCGGATACCGCGGCTACCGACACCAGGGAGTTGTCCCCTGGTCCCGCGTTCGGGCTTGCGATGATTGCCCACCGCCGTCCGTCCCAGTGCAGGACCAGCGTCCGTGACGGCCCGCCGGGCGAACGCGACAGCCCGACGGCCCATGCGTTGGATGCCGACACGGCCGCGACCGCGTTCAGGAAGCTGCCTCCCGAGCGTCGGTCGGGGCTAGGGACCGTGCGCCAGGCTCCCAATAGCCAGCGCTCCACCAGCGTCCTGGCCGGGCCTCCCGGGGCCTTGGCGACCCCGACCGCCCATACGTCGCCAGAAGAAATGGCGGTCACGCCAAACAGCTCGCTGGACTCGCGGGCGTCCGCCGGACCCATCAGCACGTCCCACCCACGATGGCACGCGATGACGGGACCCGAACCTTGCGCGCACGACGAAAGCAGCGCTGACAGGACGGCGAGGCTTCCGAAGGCGGACAGGCGCCTCCACCACCCTGTGATCACTGAGGCGCCTCCAGTGACCTCAGGTCATGTACCCGGCCATCTCCTGCGTCTGGCCGCGCTGACCGCTCGTGATCCGACGATACAAGAACACTCCGATGAGAGCGATGACCAGAGTCGAGAACAGCAGGAATGTAGCGGCTGCGTTGATGGCCGGCGTCAGGGTCCCTCGCGAGAAGTTGTAGATCTTCACCGACAGCGGCTCGGTGCTGGCACCGCCGGACAGGTACCGCACTGTGATGAAGTCATCGATCGTATCGGCGAACACCAGGGCGAAGCTGACCAGGATCGCGGGGTACAGCATGGGCAGCAAGACCCTGCGGATGGCCTGCGTCGGCGACGCGCCAAGATCGGTCGCCGCCTCCTCGTATTCCTTGCCGATCGAAAGCAGACGGGCTCGGACGATGATCACCGGATAAGAAACCTGGTAGGTCACCAGCGACAGCAGCTGAGCGCCGGTCCCGAGATGCACGAACTTCAGCAGGTAGGTGAAGAAGAGGAACATCGATATCCCGATGATGATCTCGGGTATCACAAAGGAGAACAGCATGAGGAAGTTGGCCCCGGTCGGCGCCGGCCCCCGCCAGCGGGATATGCCGATCGCGAACGCCACGCCGAGCGGCACGGCTATGAACATGGTGATGAACGACAAGCGCAGACTCTGTAGCAGAGCGGCGCGTAGCTCCGGGCTTATGAATAGCGCCCCGGATGGGTCAAATCTTGGGTGCCCCCACCACCACTGGATGGAGAACCCCTGCCAGATCGAATTCGATCGGCCCGAATTGAACGCGATCGCGATGGCTATGAGCACCGGGAGCAGCGACCATGCGAGGTACACCCAGGTGGCCGTGGCAAGTATGTGCGGCCGGCGCCAGGGGTTTCGCCACCAGCCCAGAGGCGTTCTGGTACTCCTCGACGTAGCCGGCGGGACGGGTGCGTCCCTGCGGTCATCGACGTAGAGCCGCTCGCTGACCTTCTCGCTCATTGGTTTCTCTGGGCCTTCGCCGTCTCGCGCATGTAGTACAGCATCGGGATCATCAGGAACACGACCAGGAAGAGCACCAGTATCGCCGCCTGCGGGCCTTGCCCAGTCGCCTCCATGGAGTTATCGAGCAGATTCCCGAACATCGTGGTCTTCGGGGAGCCCGAAAGCAGATTGTTCGTGTAGTAGTCGCCGAACATCGGCAGGGTGACGATGACCAGGCTGGCAAGTATCGCCGGCTTCGACAGCGGGAGCGTGACCCGCACGAACGTCTGGAATGGGCTCGCGCCAAGATCGCGCCCGGCCTCGATCTGGTTCTGGTCGATACGGTCAAGGAATCCGTAGAGCGGCAAGATCATGTAAGGAACATAGCCGTACACGAGGCCGATCACGACGGTGAACGGCACCCCGGCCAGCCAGTTGATCGGATGCGGGGTGATGTGGAAGAACGTGATGACGTTGTTCACGTAGCCGTTGGGCTGCAGGAGCTCGACCCAGGACAACATCCTCATCAGGTAGCTGATGAAGAAGGGAGCGATGAGGAGGGTCAGGAAGAGCCCCTTTCGCTTCCCGCCGAACCTCGCCACGTAATAGGCGACCGCATAGGCGATCACCAGGCAGACGGCGCTGGCCAGGATGACATAGACGAGCGTCCTCAGCTCTACCGCCCGGAACTCGCCGATGAAGAAGTGCCACTCCTGCAGCAGGTACTGCTTCGTCCAGAACCACGGCTCGTAGACGGGCAGCGGGCTCTGGAAAACCGGGTCGACCGTGCCGAACGCGATCGAAACGACCACGTAGAACGGCAGCAAGAAGAGCAGCAGCATCCACAGCGTGCCCGGGAACGCGAACGTCGGCCAGTACCACCGCGGATACCACGCACCCGAGGCCTCGTCGCGCGACCGCCTCCGCGGCAGGAACCTCAGCCGGAGGCGGCCGCGCGAGGCCGCGCTGTCAGCCGACACCGGAGTTGAACGCCTGCCACGCGTTGTGCCAGAGGACATCTACCTGGGGGGTGAGCTCCTCCTCGAAGAACCCGGTGTGGAA
>Ga0126378_10004164_pt1 | contig 10987 bp, 11 predicted proteins | sample PanSoiMetPlot_23_FD_92587 | JGI IMG/M metagenome (GOLD analysis project Ga0126378, IMG submission 92587) | Tropical forest soil microbial communities from Panama - MetaG Plot_23 | ecosystem: Environmental > Terrestrial > Soil > Tropical forest > Bulk soil | place: Panama | collected 2016-02-17
AGAAAGAGCGATGTCGCCATAAAGAACAGTCTTGCCTAACTGTTCAGTCAGCTGCTGCGTCGTCTGAGCGGTCAACGTCATTGGGAAAAGCAAAGCCAGAAGAACATGCTTCATGTTGTGATTCTGACAAAGGTTCGAGAACGGAAACAGTTACAATGCACGCACCCCGTCCAGAAGACGCTCCACTTCTTGCGACGTGGTGTAGTACGCACAACCGGCCCGAACTATTCCGTGCGCGGTATGACCCAATCGCTCGACCACTGTCATCGCATAGAAATCACCGTGAGAAAGGAAGAGTCCGCGTTCCGCCAATTTCTTCGCCACGTCAATCGATGGCATCCCGTTCACGGTGAAGGCGACCGTCGGTGTGCGCAGCGTGCCGGGCGGTGGACCGTATAGGCGGACGCCTTCTATTTCGGCTAACCCAGTCCAAAGCTGCCTTACCAATGCGTCGCCGCGCTCGTGTAATTGCTCGAACGCAGCGCGAAGGCGTTCACGTCGCGTCGCGCCCGGGGCCAGCGACGCCAGAAAATCCACCGCAGCCGCTGCGCCTGCGATTCCTTCATGATTCTGTGTGCCGGTCTCGGCCCGTTCCGGCGCAGAATCAGGCGCCGGGATCAGTTTCGGAAAATCAAGTGAGCCGAGCAAAGCACGCCGGCCGTAGAGAATTCCGACGTGCGGCCCGTAGAACTTATAGGCGGAGCAGGCGAGGAAATCGCAATCCCAATCGTGCACATCGATCAACCCATGTGGAGCGTAATGGACCGCATCGACGAAAATTTGCGCGCCTAACGAGTGGGCCATTTTCGCGGCGCGCCGTACATCATTGATCGTGCCAAGAGCATTCGATGCCGCGCCGATCGCCACGAGCTTTGTGCGATCGGTCAATTGCTGTGAGAAATCGTCCCAATCCAGCTCGCCGGTCTCAGGAAGCATTTTTACGATGCGCACATTCACGCCATGTTCTTTCTCCAGCGCCTGCCATGGCGCGATATTAGCGTGATGATCGAGCTCCGTGACCAAGATCTCGTCGTTGCGGCCGTACTCGCGGCCGAGAGCACGCGCGAGGTGAAAAGTTAACGTCGTCATGTTTGCGCCAAACACGATTTCAGTCGGGTCTGCGTTTACAAAATCGGCCAGCACGCTCCGGGCAGCATCGATAATTGCGTCGGTCTCCTCGCTCGTGGGATAAGCCCAGTGCGTATTGGCATTGTGGTGGTACAGATAATCGTTCACTGCCTCCACCACCGTGCGTGGCACCTGAGTGCCGCCGGGCCCGTCGAAATAGGCAACCGGGTAGCCGTTATGAGTGCGCGCGAGCGCCGGAAAGCAGCGCCGTATCTCTTTGATCGACATGATCGCTGGAGGTTGCAAGCCTGCAGTCTCTTTTAGTGCGACGGTCATTTCGAATGATTGCGATCGTAAGGAATAATTTTGTCCCATTCGTCAGCAGAAGAGCGAGCGACAAACGCGACCACTGGTTCGGTTTCGCTCATGTTGAAGACTTCGTGGGGGACGCCGGGCTTGATGTAGATGAAATCACCTGCCTCGTTTTCGATCATTTGTTTTAAGCCGGCTCCGAATTCGTGGCGCACTTTGCCTTCGATGATGTAAAGGATCACCTCGAAGCCGACATGAATATGCGCATAGGCAACGCCGCCCGGCGGAATCGTGGCAATATTCGCCGATAGCTTCGTAGTGCCCACGTTTTTGCGCGACATCCCCTGCTTGTAATGAATACCGTTCCAATCCCGTCGCCCCCCGCCGCCGCGAATGGTCAATATCCCGTCGTGATCTTCAACTACGCTAATGTCGATCCCGGCTTTGTCCTTTTTCATATCAGTGGAGACTTATCGGCGTTCATCCATTTTCGCCAAAGGCTACAGCGTGACAAGTAGGCCACCGCTACACAAGATTGGCAATGTACGTGTCGCGATCGAACGGCGCGAACTCGTCGAGTTGCTCGCCGGTGCCGACGAAACGCGTCGGAATTCCAAGTTCATCCTGAATCGCAACGACGATCCCGCCTTTGCCGCTCCCGTCGAGTTTCGTGACGATCAAGCCGGTTAGCGTCACTGCGCCATGGAATTCGCGCGCCTGGCTGGCCGCGTTGCCGCCAGTGGTTGCATCGAGTACGAGCAACGTCTCATGCGGCGCATCGGGTTCGAGTTTGCTGAGAGTGCGTTTCACTTTTTGCAGCTCGGCCATGAGATTCGTTTTTGTGTGTTGGCGGCCAGCCGTGTCACAAAGCAAAAAGTCGATTCTGTTCTTCAAGGCGGATTGATAGGCGTCGTAACAGAGCGCAGCCGGGTCGGCGCCGTATTGCCCCCGGACGATCTCAACCCCGAGTCTTTTTGCCCAAACATCGAGCTGCTCGATTGCAGCAGCGCGAAAGGTATCGGCTGCCGCGAGCAGCACGCTCTGCCGATCTCGCTTCAAGTAATGCGCGAGTTTCGCCGTCGATGTTGTTTTGCCGGTTCCGTTCACGCCGACGATCAAGATGACGGTTGGCTTGCCGTTGGCTCGATGAATTGGCGTCCGGCGAGATGGCAAAATGCGCGCGATCTCCGCGCGCACCGCTTTGATCACGTCGCCAATTCCAAGTAAAGCCCAAGCCTCGCGCTCTTGGAGTGTCTTGATGATTCGCATTGTCATTGGCACACCGAGATCGGCCCGAATCAACGCTTCTTCCAACTCGTCCCAATCGATTGGCTTGCCGGCAAATTGCTGCGCGAGGGATTGGAGAAAGTTCATTGCGATCTTTTATTGTAGGGGAGACGCATCGCCTGCCAACCTCGGCAACCGGAGCGGTTGCCCTACAATTCTTTCTTCACCGCTTCTCGCGCTGGGCGGTCCAAATCTTTTCGCACCCGATCCAGAATCCCATTGACAAAACGGCCCGATTCCGCGCCGCCAAAGGTTTTCGCCAGTTCGATCGCCTCGTTGATCGAGACAACTGGTGGGATATCGTCGCGATGAAGCATCTCGTAGATCGCAAGCCGAAGAACATTGCGATCCACTGCGGAGATGCGCCGGAATTCGTAATTTTCACAGTAACGCCGGATGCGTTCCTCGATTTCCGGAAGATGCGCCACCATTCCTTCGATAAGCGGCTGCGCAAATGCGCGCACACGCGGCTTGGCCGGGCAAAATTCCCAGAAATCGTCAATCTTCTCCGGGGCTTCGCCACGCTGGAGATCACGCCAGAAATGATATTGAATTGCTGCCTCTCGGGCTTTTCGCCGTTTACCCATCGTCCCTCAGCGGGCTGGAGACCGCCGCTCCTTGCTTCTTCCGAAGTTCTGCTAAGACGTTTACGATTTCCACCGCCGTCCGCGCGGCTTCAGTGCCGCGGTTAATTTTGTTTTCGAGACAGCGCGCGCGTGCTTGCGCTTTGTTGTCGAAACTGAGCACCACGTTGATTACCGGAACGCCGTGTTCGACTGCAATACGTTGCAGCGCATCGGTAACGGAGCGGCTCAGGTTTTGTGCATGATTAGTTTCTCCTCGCAAAATTACGCCGCACGCGATGATCGCGTCAGCGCTTCGACGTGATGCCACCTCGCGCACGACCACCGGAATTTCAAATGCTCCCGGGACGCGGTGCAGCGAAATAGTCGCCTCCAGTGCCAGGGCTCGCAGTTCTTCCGTAGCATGGTCGACGAGCCCATCGACGAATTGCGCATTAAATCGGCTCGCAACGATGTGGAACGTCCGTTTGGCCTTCGCGATTCCTGGACGAGACGGCGCGGCCTTCGTCATTTACAGCAAGTGGCCCAGCTTCGTTCTTTTTGTCTCGAGATATTTGGCATTATGCGGATTGGCCTCGGTCCTGATCGGTACTTGCTCGATCATTTCGAGGCCGTATCCCTCGAGCCCGACAACTTTCTTCGGGTTATTTGTCAGGAATCGGAACTGTCGCACGCCGAGGTCGAAAAGAATCTGCGCGCCCAGGCCGTAGTCGCGCAGGTCGCCGGGATATCCCAGCTTCGTGTTGGCCTCCACAGTATCGAGACCTTCCTCCTGTAATTTGTAGGCGTGAATTTTTGCCGCCAGCCCGATGCCGCGTCCTTCCTGGCGCATGTAAACCAAAATGCCGTTGCCCTCCTCGGCAATCTGCCGGAGCGCTGCATGCAACTGATTTCCGCAGTCGCACCGGCGTGAAGCGAAGACGTCGCCGGTAAGACATTGACTGTGGACGCGCACCAGCGTCGGCTTGTTTTTGTCGATCTTGCCCTTCACGAGCGCAAGATGATGCTGCCCGTCGAGTTTCGAGCGATACAAGTGCAAATCGAAATCGCCGTAATCGGTCGGCATCTTCACGATCTGTTCCAGCTCCACCAGCTTCTCGCTCTTGCGGCGATGGGCGATCAAACTTTGGATCGTGCAAATGCGCAGGCCGTGTTTCTTGTGGAATTCCATTAGCTCCGGCAGCCGTGCCATGGTGCCGTCATCGTGTAGAATTTCGCAAAGCACACCGGCTGGTTGCAGGCCCGCCATTCTCGCCAAATCTACCGCGGCTTCCGTGTGACCTGCGCGCCGCAACACCCCGCCATCCTGTGCGCGCAGCGGAAACACATGGCCCGGTTGATTAAGGTCGTCCGGCGACGATTTCGGATTCGCGATTGCCAGGATGGTCGTCGCGCGATCATACGCGCTGATGCCAGTAGTCACGCCGCGTGCCGCGTCCACGGAAACAGTAAAATCGGTTCGATGCTTTTCGCGGTTTTGTGTGACCATTCGCTTTAAGCCAAGCTGCTCGGCGCGCTCATTCGCGATGGGCACGCAGATCAAGCCGCGTCCGTGCGTCGCCATAAAATTGACACCTTCAGGTGTCACCTTCTCCGCGGCCATGACCAGATCGCCTTCGTTCTCGCGATCGGCATCGTCGGTGACAATGACCATGCGTCCTTTGGCGATGTCGCTCAGTACATCGTCAATTGCATCGAACTGAAATGTTTCTGCTGCCTTTGCAATCATGGTAGCAATACCATTACGTCCGGAGCTGCTCTGAGCAACTCCAACTAAAAAGGACAGTGACCGACTCGCTTTCTGAGTCTTCGGCGCGAAATGCGTGTCCACAATATGCTAGGGATGGCGAACCAGATTGCGCTACGTGTAAAAACGGAAAATGCTAGATGGGCTTGCCAATGCAGTTCATGGATAAAACGGATAAGATTTTTGTTGCGGGGCATCGCGGGATGGTCGGCAGCGCGCTAATGCGCCGACTTGAAGCGGACGCGTTTTCCAACATCGTGACGCGCGAGCGCGCGCAGCTTGAGCTGACAAATGAATCTGCAGTTGCGAAATTTTTTGCTGACGAAAAACCCCACATCGTCATTCTTGCCGCGGCAAAAGTTGGCGGGATCAAAGCGAACAACGATTATCCAGTCGAATTTCTCGTCGAAAATCTCCGGATTCAGAACAACGTCATTGGCGCGGCTCGCGAGAGCGGTGTGCGCAAGCTGCTGTTTCTTGGAAGCTCCTGCATTTATCCAAAGTTTGCGCCGCAACCAATCCCGGAAAGCGCGTTGCTCACCGGCCCGTTGGAGCAGACAAACGAAGCTTACGCGATCGCCAAGATCGCCGGCATCAAGCTTTGTCAGGCATTCTGTCGCGAATACCGGGCGAACTTTATCTCGGCGATGCCGACGAACCTTTATGGCCCGAACGACAATTTCGACCTGGAGAGGTCACACGTGCTGGCCGCGCTTTTGCGCAAGGCGCACGAAGCCAAAACGCGAAACAATCGAAACCTGGTGGTGTGGGGAAGTGGAAAACCACGCCGCGAATTTCTGCATGTAGACGATCTGGCCTCCGCATGCCTTTTGCTTTTGGAAAAATATGACTCGCCAGAGATCATCAATGTCGGTTGTGGCGAGGACATTGCGATTCGCGAGCTTGCGGAATTAATCTGCGATGTGATCGGTTTCGATGGCGAACTCGCCTGGGACACGACCAAACCGGACGGCACGCCGCGAAAGCTCTTGGATGTTTCCAAGATTCGCGCGCTTGGTTGGAAGCCAGCGATCACGCTGCGGGACGGCATTGCTCGCACGTACGAGTGGTTCCGCGCAAACTGCGTGTAGTGTTGGAATCGGAGCCAGAGCGACACGACTCATATGACTCACCTGCGGTTTGACCGCGAAATTTTCTGGGGTTGACTGCTCTTAAGGAATGAAAAATTTGCGCATTGGCGTTGTTGGCGTTGGTCATATCGGAAGCAATCACGCGCGACTGTATGAGGAGATTCCGTCCGCTGAGTTTACCGCTGTGTACGATCTGGATCCGATCACGAATCGGACCATTGCAACCAAGTTCGGCACGACCGCCGCCAAGTCGCTCGATGAATTTATTGAAATGGTTGATGCGGCTTCCGTGGCAACGCCGACCAACACGCACTACACAATCGCGCGCTCTCTGCTTTCGAAAGACAAACATGTGCTGGTCGAGAAGCCTATCACCGACAACACTGTGCACGCCGCCGAACTGGCAGACTTGGCTGCGCGTAACGGCGTGATCTTGCAGGTCGGGCACGTGGAACGTTTCAATCCGATCCTGGGCGCCCTTGAAAAAAACCTGACGCATCCGCGGTTTATCGAAGCGCATCGGCTCAGGCCCTACTCGGAACGCGGTACCGACATCGGTGTCGTTCTCGATTTAATGATCCATGATCTGGAAGTTATTCTGCATTTCGTGCGTTCGCCTCTGTGGAGTATTGATGCTGTGGGAGTGCCCGTGCTGAGCCGGAGCGAAGACATCGCCAATGTGCGACTCCATTTCGAAGACGGTTGCGTGGCAAATGTGACCGCAAGCCGCATCAGTCCGGAGCGGATGCGTAAGATTCGCATTTTTCAAGAAGACGCATACTTGTCGCTCGATTATCAAAACCAAAGCGGCGAAATCTATCGGCGCGTTGGAAGACAGATTTGGCGCGACAGAGTTAGCGTTGAACACGAAGAACCGCTGAAGCTTCAGCTCACGTCATTTATCGAATGCGCAAACACCGGACGCCAGCCGCGCGTTTCAGGTTCCCAAGCGACGGCAGCTCTGGAGCTGGCAGTCAAAATCACGAAGCAAATCGCGTCGAGTGCATAGAAGCAGCGTGAACTTGCTCTTGTTTTGCTGACGACGCGGTCGGCGCTCTCCCATGAAAACCATCTACTTCGTCGCCGGCGAAGTGAGCGCTGACAATCACGGCGCCGCGTTGATGCGCTCCCAGTGTCAATTGGAGCCCGATTTGAAGTTCGTTGGACGCGGCGGCCCGCAAATGCAGCAGGTCGCCAGCAAGTCCGCTGCAGGAGGGATTCGCGATGGCGGGCAATTCAAAAACTGGATTGGCGACGCAGCCGTGCTCGGTTTGTGGGAGGTGCTCACGAAGTATGGCTATTTCCGAGAACAATTTCGCGAAACGCTCAAAGAAATTCAGGAGAGCAAACCGCAGGCAGTCGTGTTGATCGACTATCCGGGGTTCAATTTGCGGCTGGCCCGCGCCCTGCAAAAGCGATCGCCACAGCAGAAGGTAATTTACTATATCAGTCCGCAGGTTTGGGCTTGGAATCCGGGCCGCATCGAAAAGATGGCGCGTTGGATCGATCTGGTGCTCTGCATCTTTCCGTTTGAGGCCGATCTCTACAAGAAATCTGGCATTCGCACCGTGTTCGTCGGTCACCCCATGATCGAAAGGCTGCAGGCGTCGAAGGTCGATGTTGAGCGCGATTCAAATTTGATTGGTCTTTTCCCGGGAAGCCGCTTGCGTGAGGTGCGGAAAATCTTTCCGATAATGATGGAAACAGCGCGCCTGCTTTTACGACGGAAGCCCACTTTACGCTTCGAAATCGCAGCGGCATCCGAGGAACTCGCGCGCGAAATGAAGTCGGTAACTGCCCCACTGGAATTCCACGACCAACCGCCGATCCAAATCACGGTCGGTGAGACAGCAGAGATCATGCAGCGCGCATGGGCGGGAATTGTTGCCTCGGGAAGCGCCACGCTGGAGGCTGCTTATTTTCGAATGCCATTTGTGCTGGTTTACAAGGTGGCGTGGCCGACGTACCTGGCGGCGCGCGCGGTGGTGAACGTGAATTATCTTGGCATGCCTAACTTGCTTGCAGACAAAGAAGTCGTTCCGGAATTGATTCAGCAACAGGCGAAGCCGGATGCAATTGCCGAGGCGATGGGGCCGTTAGTCGAAGATGTACATGCACGCAAGCGAATGGTTTCCGACTTTGAAGCGATCATCGACAAATTGGGCGGCCGTGGTGCCAGCGAACGTGCGGCGCAAGCAATTCTCGAGGAGATCGGAAGATCGAAATGACTACAATTCAGGGATGATGCGATGAAAATTTGGGATATTTCACGGAAGCTTTCGAATGACTTCGCAGAATGGCCCGGCGACGAGCCGTTTTATTATCGATTGACGAGAGAGATCGCAAAAGGCCAGAGCGTGAATTTGGGCGCGATTACGATGAGTGTGCACAACGGCACGCATGCAGATGCTCGTTTCCATTTCGACATAAAAGGCGAATCGATCGAGAAAACGTCACTCGATATTTACCTGGGTCGCGCAACAGTGGTCGATCTCGCGCAAGTCTTTTTGCGCTCCAAAGAAAAACATCTGATCACTACCGAAGATCTTAAACCGCATGCCGAAGACATCGCGGCAACCTCGCGACTTCTCTTAAAGACCGGACGATGGAGAGATTCCACAATTTTTCCAAACCGAATTCCAGTGATCGCAGCTGATGTCCCGGCGTGGCTGCAGAAAAATGGCGTCAAACTTCTGGGGCTGGACCTGCCATCGATGGACGAGATTGATTCGAAATCATTGCAGAATCATCACGCGCTCGCTCGCGCCGGTGTCGCCATTGTTGAATCGCTCGATCTCAGCGAAGTCGCTGCCGGTATGTATAACCTCGCGGCGCTGCCTCTTAAAATCGCCGGCGGCGACGGCGCACCTATGCGTGCCGTTCTTTGGCGCGACTAATCGTATTGAATTGTCATTCCGAGCGGAGTCGAGGAATCTTTGGATGTTAGGATTAGAGATGTCTCGACTTCGCTCGACATGACAGAAAGCCTGCTCCAAAACCGCCAGACGCTTTGGTTTGTCGCCGCACTTGTCGTTTTGCTTTTCGCGGTCGCCAACTTGCCATGGCAGCTGGACGATTACGATCAGGCCAAGCAGGCGTTTACCTCCTTCCAGATGATCAAGGAAGGCCGCTGGTTTTATCAACAAACGCCGCATGAGCATGTGGCGACCAAGCCGCCGCTCGTAGGATGGATTTCCGCCGGTCTCTTTGCGATAACAGGCTCGTGGGAGACAGCATGGCGGCTGCCCTCTTTTCTAGCGGCGATTGCCATCGCGATATTGCTATTCCGTGCTGCGACGTTGGCTTACGGAACGATTGCTGGTTTGATCGCGCTCGGCGCGTTCGGATTGAATTTGCTCAGCCCGCGCCTCGCGACGCTCGTGCGCACCGACATGCCGCTTGCGCTCGTGATTTGTTGGATCGGTCTGTTGATCTGGCAAAAAATCCGAGCCGGAACGGAGTGGAGATTGCAAGACCAAGTTTGCATCTTCGCATTGCTCACAATCGCAATGTTGATCAAGGGCCCGATTGTTTACGCGTTTCTACTTCCCGGGATCGCGCTGTTTCACTGGCGCTATGGTAGGGCGCGACCGCCGGGCGCGCCGCGATGGAGTGCGTGGTCTGGCTGGTGGCCATGGATTGCTTCGCTGGCGGTCTTCCTCTTGTGGGCGATCGGCGGGATTTTGTCTACGCGTGGCTTTTTTGATGAAGTCGTGATGCGTGAATTTGTTGCACGCTTCGGCGAAACGGTTCATCGGCCGCAGCCGCTTTATTTTTATTTGCCGCATCTGCTGCACAAGTTTGCTCCCTGGAGCTTGCTGATCATCGGCGTCGCCGTTTTCGATCTCGCGTTGCGCCGATGGAGAATTGGCGCTGCGCTTCGCGAGATGCCGCCTGAAACTTTCTGGCTGCTTTGCTGGAGCCTCGGCGGTCTCATCGCGATGTCGCTGATCCCGTCAAAACGCGTAGATCGAATTTTTCCGATCGTGCCGCCGCTGTGTTTACTTTTGGCGGCACAGATTGGCGATAGGCTGCGCGCGGTGCGCGGTAGGGACGCCCCAGCGGTGCATTCCTACCTCTGGATGCCTATCGCGTTGGCTTTTGCAATCCTGTTCACCGGCGGCTACACGATCTTCAAAGTTATCTCCGGCTATCGTGAGCATCGCGATGCGCTTGTTGTCTTTGGAAGGAATGTTCGCCATGAGGCGGAAGCGCATGGTTGGCGTTATGAAGTGCTCTCCGCGAAAGACGAAGGGCTCCTTCTCTATTTGCGAAAAACTCATTTCATCGAACCAGATCGCGCGATCATCGAATGGAACCGAGGCGATCTCGATGCGCTCGTTGCCTCAACAGAGAAGGCGCCAGCTTTGCTCGGCGACCTTCGAGACGCTTCTCTTTCCAATTTGAAATCATATGCGAGAAACAAAGAGCAGGGGCGGGACTACGTTTTGATTTCACGCTAGTCATTCGCAGATATCCACCCGAAGAATTTCGGATCAGAGCGGTCGCGCACCAATCAGGGGAACGCCGACGCCGACAGGCAACCGGAAAACTTCACCGGCAAACGCCATTGCTCCCGCGGGTAGTCTCAAAAACAGTCACAAAATTTGATGCGGCTAAAATCATTACTCTTATTCCGACCAATCCCGTCTTTACGCACACCTCACCAGCGGACCAGTCGCGAACAATTTCGGAGTCAGGTGCAGGCTAGTTAGGCCGCAGTTCTGTCGATTACCTTCGACTTTTGGAACTGAGTAACGCGCCGAATGCCACGCCGAAGGCTGCTCCGAGAGCAACACCCATCGCAATATTATGCATGGCAGCACCTATCGCCGTTCCAACGGCTACGGCGAAGGCGATACTGATTCCCATCGTCGCTCCTCGGCGACGACTCGGCT
>Ga0126378_10004165_pt1 | contig 10986 bp, 8 predicted proteins | sample PanSoiMetPlot_23_FD_92587 | JGI IMG/M metagenome (GOLD analysis project Ga0126378, IMG submission 92587) | Tropical forest soil microbial communities from Panama - MetaG Plot_23 | ecosystem: Environmental > Terrestrial > Soil > Tropical forest > Bulk soil | place: Panama | collected 2016-02-17
AGGCGAACTGCAGTACCCGAGTTCCCGGCACTTGAAACCGGTCGCGCAGTGCCTGCACGTCGGGAGTTATGATGCCCAGATCCTCGGCGATAAACGGTAGGTGACCGAGTTCCTTGCGCACGGCTTCAAACAAATGAGCACCGGGACCCTGTACCCATTGTCCGGACTGAGCAGTTGGTGCCCCGGCTGGAACATGCCATGCGGCCGCGAATCCGCGGAAGTGATCGAGGCGAATCACGTCCACGTGAGCAAGCAGAGCGCGCAGGCGGTCTATACACCAACGATATCCCGTTGAACGAAGGGCATCCCAGTTGTACACGGGATTGCCCCATAACTGACCCTGCGCGCTGAAATAGTCGGGAGGAACACCAGCGACAAATCGAGGCCTGCGTTGCTCATCGAGCAGGAATAACTCGGGGTTCGCCCAGACATCACTGGAATCTGGGGAGACGAAGAAGGGCAGATCGCCGATAAGGCCCACACCTTTAGAATGTGCGTGCTCCTTGAGCGCATCAGCCTGCCGGAAGAGGAGAAATTGTGCAAAGCGAATCTGATCGACCTGAGTATCTAACTCCCGCCGCGCCACAGACAAGGCTTCGGAGTTGCGCTGAACCAACTCTCCGGGCCAATCAAGATAATACGCATCGTGATACTTTGCCTTGAGCGCGCGGAATAGCGCGTAGTCTTCCAGCCAATCTTTCTGTTCTTCGCAGAACTCGTCGAATGCGGGACGCAGATCCGTGCGCTCCCCAGTTTTGAAATTTTCCCATGCCTTTTTCAAGAGCCGATTCTTAAATGGGATTACGGACTCGTAGTCGACCGCGTCCGGCGCAAAGTCACACTCACAATCCGTCGCTTGCAGTAGTCCTTCGAGACTCAGGTAGCCGGGACTGATCAGCATCGCGTTTCCCGCAAACGATGACATCGACTGATATGGAGAATTCCCATAACCGGTCGGACCCACCGGCAGAGCCTGCCACCATCTCTGACCGGCATCGTGGAGACGATCTACCCAGGAGAAGGCGGACGATCCTAAATCACCGATTCCATATGGGGAAGGCAGAGATGTGACGTGTAACAGCAAGCCGGAAGCCCGGTACTCGGGAGGAAATGGAAGAAGATGGCCGGGCTTGCCGTTACTGTTCACTCCCGCACTCCAGAGTCCAGTGCGCTGATAACCATTTCCTGAGCTTCGCTCACGATCGCATTCAGATGCGACTCGCTCTTGAAGCTCTCAGCGTAGATTTTGTAGATGTTCTCGGTGCCGGAAGGTCGGGCGGCAAACCAGCCGTTTTCTGCTACGACCTTGAGGCCGCCGATCGGCGCTTGATTCCCGGGGGCCCGAGTGAGTTTCGCGGTGATTCGCTCGCCTGCGAGATCCGATTCCTTGACAGCCTCTGGGGAAAGCTTTTGCAGTTTTGCTTTCTGCTCGGGTGTGGCAGGCGCATCGATGCGCGTGTAATGCGGAGTGCTAAACTCTTCCGTCAGTTCTCGATAGTGTTCGCCGGGATCCTTACCAGTGCGCGCGGTAATTTCGGCCGCCAGCAGGTCCATAATCGGTCCGTCCTTGTCTGTCGTCCACACTGTCCCATCCTGGCGAAGAAAACTTGCTCCAGCGCTCTCTTCTCCTCCGAAACAGTACGAGCCGTCCACAAGTCCCGAAACGAACCACTTGAAACCTACCGGAACTTCGCGCAACTCGCGGCCGAGCTTCTTGACGACCCGATCGATCATGCTGCTGCTCACCAGTGTTTTTCCAACCGCAATGTCGTGACGCCACTGTGGCCGGTGTGTGAGCAAATAGCGGATGGCCACCGCAAGGTAATGATTCGGGTTCATCAAACCAGCAACGGGAGTGACAATTCCATGCCGGTCTGAATCGGGATCATTGGCGAAGGCAACTTGGTACTGATCCTTCAAGCCAACGAGCCGGGCCATGGCATACGGACTGGAACAATCCATACGGATCTTACCGTCGTGATCCACGGTCATGAACGAGAAGGTTGGGTCAATGGTTGGATTAACGACGGTGATATTCAGTCCGTAAATCGAATTGATCGGTTCCCAATATGGGCGAGCGGCTCCGCCTAGAGGATCCACGCCGAGTTTGAGGTGGGCACCACGAATGACATCTATGTCTACGACGGTCTTGAGATCCCAGACGTAGGGCAGAACGAAATCTTCCTGATGCGTGGTGGAGGCTCGGAGAGCTTTCTCGAACGAAATGCGTCTTACGCCCGCATTTCTTCCACGCAACAATTCGTTTGCACGATCCTGGACCCAGTGGGTCACATCGGTATCGGCAGGACCCCCGTTGGGCGGGTTGTACTTGAAGCCTCCATCCTCAGGCGGATTGTGTGAAGGCGTGATGACGATACCGTCTGCAAGGTGTTCTTTTCGATTTCGGTTGTAAACAAGAATCGCCCGCGAGATGACGGGAGTCGGAGTTACAGCGTCACCTTCTTGAATGATTGTCTCTACGTTGTTCGCAGCCAAAACTTCAAGTGCCGTACGCTGCGCGGGCCCAGACAACGCGTGTGTATCTTTCCCCATGTAAAGCGGGCCATCTGTTCCCTGCCCTTTTCGGTAATCGCAAATTGCCTGCGTAATTGCCAGGATATGCGCTTCTGTGAATGTACCATGCAGTGGTGAGCCGCGATGTCCGCTCGTGCCGAAGGCGACGAGTTCGTTAGGATCACTGAGATCGGGCCGGCGCTCGAAGTATTCCTTTTCGAGACGAGCAACGTCGATCAGCATCTCCTTCGGAGCCGGTTTGCCTGCGAGGGGCGAGAGTGCAGGCACGTTCGCCGTCGGTTTGACTTCTAAGGTATGGGGCATGGTTCCACCTTCCAAATGTCTGCTGCATATTCGGCGATCGTGCGGTCGCTGGAAAATTTTCCTGAACTTGCCACGTTCAGGATAGCCTTCCGCGCCCACTCCTGCGGATTGGCATACAAGTCGCCCAACCTGTCTTGAGCCTGACAGTATGAGGTTAGATCCGCCAAGTGCATGTAATGCTCGCCTTGCGTCAGCAAAGTGTCGCGCAATGGAGCGAACGTTCCAGGTTCGTAACGGCTGAAATAGTCAGAAAAAATAAGATCCAGAGCGGCCCGTGTTTCCGGCTCATGCTCGTAGTGCCAATTTGGGTTATACCAACCTCGGCTTTTTTCGACTTGATCGACGGTGAGGCCAAAGAGAAACATGTTCTCCTCCCCTGCCTCCTCGGCCATCTCGATGGTCGCGCCGTCGCGCGTCCCCACGGTCAGCGCTCCATTCATCATGAATTTCATGTTGCTCGTTCCACTAGCCTCGTAACCTGCAGTTGAGATCTGGTTAGAAACATCGCTAGCGGGAATGAGTCGTTCTGCCAGGGACACATTGTACTCGGGGAGAAAGACGACCTTCATGCGGCCGCGGACCAGAGGATCGCCGTCAATCGTGGCCGCTAGATTATTCATGAATTTTATGATGACCTTAGCCAACCGGTATGCTGGTGCCGCTTTACCGGCGAAGAAGAATGTCCGCGGCACCATTTCCACATCGGGATTTTCCCGCAGCCGGTTATAAAGAACGACAATGCGCAATGCGTTCAACAGCTGGCGTTTGTACTCATGGATACGCTTCACCTGGCAGTCGAAGATAGTGTCCGGATCCACGACCTCCCCCGACGTTGATTTGAGCCAGTTTGCGAACTGCGCTTTAGATTCGCGCTTTGCGGCGAGGAAAGCCTCCTGAAAGCTGCGGTTCTCCGCAAAAGGCTTGAGTTCCGTGAGCCGACCCAGGTCGGTGATCCACCGATCACCTATCACGTCGGTGATAGCAGTTGCCAAAGAAGGATTCGCTTCCAGTAGCCAGCGTCGTGGCGTCACACCGTTTGTCTTGTTGCTAAAACGTTCGGGGAATATGTCGGCCAGATCTTTAACGGTTGTAGTCCGCAACAGCTTCGAGTGGACGGCGGCTACACCATTGGTGCTGTGCGAGCCCACAATCGCCAGATTGGCCATGCGGATTTTCCGCGCGCTCCCCTCTTCCACCAAGCTAACGCGCTCGGCGCGTCCCTCGTCATTCGGAAACTGAACGCGGACATCATCGAGGAATCGGCGGTTGATCTCGTAGATGATTTCCAGTTGCCGAGGCAGAAGCGCTTCGAACCACGCGGCTGGCCACTTTTCCAGTGCCTCGGGCAACAGCGTGTGATTGGTGTACGCCAGCGTTCTTTTCGTCAGATCCCACGCTTTGTCCCATCCCAAGTGCGCGTCGTCCAGCAGAATGCGCATCAACTCAGCGACAGCCATCGACGGGTGTGTGTCATTCAGCTGAATCGCAGCCTTCTCGGGCAGTTTTTCCCAGTCTGTGTTGTGCCGCAGGAAACGCCGCACTAAGTCGGCCAACGAACATGCAACCAGGAAGTACTCCTGGAAAAATCGCAACTGTTGTCCGGCTGTAGTGGAGTCGTCGGGATAAAGCACGCGAGTGAGTGATTCCGCCTCGAGAGTCTCACCTAATGCGCCGACGAAATCACCTGTACCGAATTCCTGAAAATCGAAATAATCCGGAGCAGCCGCAACCCACAGGCGGAGAGTGTTGATCGTCTTTCCTCCGTAGCCCACGACCGGGCGGTCAAAAGGAATTCCGAACAAGCTTGATGGCTGATTTGGAATCGCCTCAAATCGTCCGCCGCGTAGCTTGAAGGTGCAATTGAATTTGATCTCCACTTTTTCGTGCTCGCGGCAAACTTCCCATGGATCGCCGTTGCGCAGCCAGTTGTCCGGGTTCTCTTGCTGCCAGCCATTGGCAAATGACTGTCGAAACATGCCGTACTCGTAGCGCAAGCCATAACCCGTGGCTGGGAGTTGCATGGTGGCCATCGAATCTAAGAAGCATGCCGCCAGGCGGCCGAGACCTCCGTTTCCCAAACCGGCATCGGGTTCTTGTTCGATCAATTCAAGCCAATCAATGCCCTTCTCTTTGATCGCGTGCTGCGCCACGGGATCAAGCAACAGGTTCGTAATGTTGTTGGCCAACGAACGCCCAATCAGGAACTCCATAGAAAGGTAGTAAATGCGCTTGGCATTCTGTTCTTCATAGGTGGTCTTTGTCTGCACCCAGCGCTGCGCCAGGATGTCACGCACAGAACGTGAGAATGCTTCGAAGCGCTCCCGCGCACTTGCTGCCCTTGGGTTGATCGCCCGGTCAAAAACTAGGTGCCGTTCATAAAGGGCTCCTTCTGTTCCGACGAAGGGAATTGCGCTGGAGCCGTACCGTTTGAGGAGCTCTGAAACATTGGTTACCTTCGTCGTCATCGGAACGACTTTGGCGGAATCTGGACGGGCGATACTTTTTGTGCTCATTCGGGAATCCTTGCGTGCGGGTTATCAGCAATCAGTTATGTTTCTGTATTGGGAAGTAATCGGCTTCATTTCTGGTTGAGTCATGCGCCTACGTGATGATCATCATTCCAGAGCCGGATCACGGGACGGGATAAATTGTGCTCGTAACTGAGTGCGCTCAAACTTGCTGGGTTCAGCAGAAAATATCTTCCTCCTGTTCCCGGAGCAAGTGCCAGCCAGCGAGCAGTCAATACTCGAATAAAGTGCCCACTTGAAAAGAGCAGCACGTCTCCCGTGATGTTGCGGACTCGCTGAACCACGCGATCTGCCCGCTCGCCGATTTGTGCGGGCGATTCACCTGCCGGGGCACCATCCCTGAACAGTTGCCAGTCTGGCCGCCTCTCGAGTATCTGGGCCGAGGTCAGTCCTTCATATTCGCCGTAGTCCCATTCCACGAGATCGGGATCCACTTCGGCTGCTGCTCCAAACCCCGCAAGCGCGCAGGTTCGAGACGCACGTTGCAATGGGCTGGTAAACACCTTCGCGAAATTCATACCCTTCAGACGTTCCCCGAGGCGCACGGCGTTCCGCTCGCCGTCTGGTGTTAGAGGCAGGTCGGAAAGGCCGGTATGCTGACCCGTGTGGGTCCAGGCCGTGTTGCCGTGCCGCGCTACGTACACCACAGGTAGTACTTCGCTCATGCAATCGTCTCCTGTTTGAACTTTGAGCATTCACAGTTCCAACATCCATGATCTTCAAAATACGTTCTTTGCGCACACGACTCCGAAGAGCTCAAGACGAGTGCTTGGCAAATGACAGATGGGTACATAACAGGACTACTTGTAAGAGCTTTACGTGACAGCTTCAACTGCTGTAAACAAAAGGCCGTGAGACTTGCGCAAGCTTCCAGCATTCCATTGCAATGGCCCAGTCTTCCTCTGCCCGAATCACAAGAACCCTGACCTGAGAATCCGGAGTTGAGATCTCTTGATCGAGCTTTGGCCGCATGTTCCGTTCGATGTCAAGTTTGACACCGAGAAATCCCAGCGTGCTGCATGCGGCGGCTCGTATGTCGGCAGAGTTCTCACCGACTCCGGCAGTAAACACAAGCGAATCCAATCCGCCGAGCGTGGCGGCCATGCTCCCAATGGCGCTTCGCAAGCGATGCACATAAATGCCGAATGCAAGCCTCGCCCTGGCGTGACCTCGTTCAATTGCTGTCAGAATTTCGCGCATATCGCTGGACAAGCCCGAAATGCCAAGCAGGCCGGACTTGTGATTCAGTTCTTCGTCGATCTGCTGTCCATCAAGGTGACCTTGGCGCATGAGATAAATCAGGATTCCAGGATCCACCGAGCCCGATCGAGTTCCCATCATCAATCCATCCAGCGGAGTCAATCCCATTGTGGTATCAACACTACGGCCGCCGTTCACTGCCGTGACAGAACAGCCATTCCCTAAGTGGCAAGTCACGATCTTGAGCGACTTCGGGTCTCTTTGCAGTAGTTGAGCAGCGCGAGCAGCACAGTATTGATGATTGATCCCATGGAACCCGTAACGACGAATTCCGCTCTCAAACCACTGGTAGGGTCCCGGATAAACTGCAGCAGCGAGCGGCATTTGGCGATGAAATCCTGTATCGAAAACCGCCACCTGCGGAACTGCTCCGAGCATGCTCTCGACAATTTCCATGCCTTCCAACGCAGCGGGAGTATGCAGCGGCGCCAGTTCGGACACATCCGCGATTGCCGAGCGCACCTCGGGCGTGATCGCGACTGGCTCCTCGAAATGCAGGCCTCCATGAACGACCCGGTGTCCTACAGCGTCGATGTCGGAAAGAGACGCAAGCGCACGCACCTTCCCCTCAATCAATGTGTTCAGCAGGTGCTTGACGATCTGGTCGCGCGAGAAAGTCTGGACTGTCTCTTTCTGTGCGACGCCATGCGAGTTCTTCACCGACACGGCTGCGGTGTCGCCTCCAAACTCCACTTTGCCTTCCCACAGGCAGGCCGGCGGATGATCCGGAACTGTCGCACCAATTTCGTAAAGACAGGCTTTTTGACTGCTCGATCCAGAGTTGAGTACGAGAATCTTCATAAGTCGCTCACCTCTATGATGCATGCACTGTTAGCACCGGACATGGAGCACCGCAGACGACTCGATATGAATTTGTAGAGACGAAGCGGTCGGTAAATCTGTGGCTATTTGGCACTGTGAGCACGATTAAGTCGGCTTGGGTACGATCAGCTACCTGCAAAACGAAGTCGCTCTGCGATCCGACTTCGGGCGAAGATTGCGCAAAGTGCGGCAGTTCCCTATCGGGAACGACGTCTGTTTGCTCAGTGTCACAGCATTTAGCCTGCGACACTTGAGCGAGGTCACGTCCAGATCGGTTCTTGAGAACATCCACAACAGTGAGCCGAGAGCCATATTTGTGCGCAAGGGAAAGGGCATACGATTCCGCAAGCTGCGATCGCATGGAAGCCTCGCTTACCAGAAGGATGTTTTGCGGCCCGAATGCTTGTAACCGCTTCCGATGAGCAGAGGGCCCTACACTGAGAACCGGGCAGGAGACGTGGTCCATAACGATCTCGGCAACCGATCCCAAGACCATCTTTTGCCAGCCATTTCGTCCGTGTGTACCAACAACGACCAGACTTGGGTCGAGATCCTTCACGGCTTGCGGAAGAAACGTGGCGACATCTCCGACTTCGGCGACAACCTTGACCTCGATATTTCTTGCTCGGCCCTGACGATGGAAGTCCAACACCACGTGTTCAAGCTGACACTTGATATCGTCTCGGGTCTTCCAAACCACATCAGGCTCAGCCAAGCTGTAGGGTGCTGGATCGATACAGTGATAGAGATACAACTGCGACTCGTAGCGGCTCGCGATTCCGACAGCATAGTCCAAGGCACGTGCCGAAAATTCCGAGAAATCTGTTGCCAGCAGGATACTGCGTAGTTCCACCCGGTTGGTAACAACCGACGAACAGTGCGGCACTCCCGAAACCCGACCTGTCGCCCGCATAGTTCCTCCTGAATCAGAGGCATGAAGCACGCTAATTGTTGTCAGGGGATGCCGGTACTCGAGGCTGCTGAACGAACGCCTGCCTTTCCTTGTATTGAGCCGCGTTGTTCTGGACCGTGTTGATCTGGGCGGTGTTAGTCTGGGCTACATGATTGTCCGCCCCGTTCAGCACATAATTCTGATGGTCGATGGTCAGAACTTTCTTTCCATACATTCGGACCTGGACTAGCGTCTGGTCTTTTTCGGGAAGCCAGAATCTATCGATCTTCTGATACTGCCGCACGAAATCGGCTCGCTCTATCCAGAAAGAGAGTTTCTTCGCGGGATGCCCTTCGATCCGAACTACGGCGTAGTCGTCAGTATCGATCCAGAGTTTGCCTTCAAACAAATACTTATCTTTCCGCTTGGGAACCGCCTTTGCAACGAAGCAATGATAAGGTCCAACCTGCTGCTCACCGAGCAACTCCAGGGAATAGTTCGCCGGAGAAATGGCGCTGTCGTGATGCACCCTGCCGGCGGCTGCTTCGATCTCGCTGGAGATTAGCGGATTCAGTGCCAACCGACGTACGAGACCAGATCCTGATTCGGAGGTCGACACAAACTTTTTCTGGTCGGGGGCGTGAAACTCCATCTGCCCAATCTCTTGCGCGTGCACCTTCCCATTTAGGTCCACTACCTGATAAGTCCTTTGGACTGTGTAGTCGAGCAGTGCCGATTTTCGAAGCGCGTTGCGAGCGTCCAATTCTGCAAACAGCTGGCTTTCGGCAATCCCCTGACGAAGGGGCTCGAGGGGAGCGGCAAGCTTCGGTTGGCTGTCCTGATTAGCCTGCGCTTTCACTTCACCTGCGAACATCGTTATGGCAACGAATGTAGCCGCCACGAGAGATAGTCTGAGTCTTGTTTTCCTTACTGTCATTTCTTCCATCCACACCTTTGTTTTTGTCTTCCTATCGTCGAAACTGCTCTGGATTCTCTCCATCCAACCTGCAGAAAGTAGGAGCAATCTATTCTTGCCTGGTCATTACGAAGCTCCGCTTTGTGAGCGGACGAGCTTCGTGGAAGCTCCGGACCGCTGACCGCTCTGTGCCGGAACAGACTGCGACGGAACCTGCAACGATGACTGCGTAATGCCCTTGGCTACATTGCGGGCCAGATTGTGAGTCGCTCGTAAATTGCCTCCCATGAAACGCACATTACCGTCAACGGTGCGTTCCAAAATGACTTGGCCGTCACGTGTAACGAGTTGGCTACGGACAGTTAACTTCGTTGCCCCGCTAAAGGTGGTCACCGCACGCTGAGTCTCGCTTCCTGGCGCATACTTCTGCACGGTTCTTTTGAGAATCAGCAAGTCGGAGACGGCGCTGGCATTGCGGTCACCGTCGCGAAACACCTGCTTGAATCGCTTCGTCTTGCCTAGCTCGTCAACAAGGTTCTCGTAGATGGCAATTTGGAAGGAGGCTGCAAGGTTCACGTCGCCGGGGTCAACCTTATCGACTTGTACGCTCCATTGCGGGCCGCTCGAGCTATCGGTCGTCGTAGAGCACTTCGCAGCGATGCCCATCATCATGATTACAGCCGCAAAACCAAATAACGAAATTCCCTTACTTGTTTTCATTCCTGACCTCCGCGTTACTCTGTTTCGCCTGTTGATCACTATTGCTGACATGGGCGCCCTTGGCCGCCAGTTCATTTCTGAAAGCCTCGGCTTGCCCTTTGTCTAGCTCGAAAATCGAGCCATGAAGGGCACCATTTGCGTCGACATATTCAAGCGAAAGAGTGTCGTAGTTTTTATGGGCAAAGAGGCTAACAACTCGCCCACCGCCGAATGGAGCTGCAGCTTTCCCCAGTGTCATTGCCGTACCGCCGACCTGCCTGCTTTGCTCGCCCACAAAAACATCCTGGACAGAGGCGATCTTTATCTGTACGGCAGGCTTTCCATTCTTTTGGAATTGCAAAGAATCGTCTTGAATCGACAGGGTTCCGCTGGCGTTGCTCGGAGCGCCTTCAAACCCAAGCAGGTGGGTAGCACGAATACTCGATGGTGTATTCGAATTCGTTGGTTGGCTGGCATTCTGTGCCATCGCTAGCGCTGTATACCAAATTAGAAGGATTGCGGCTGCTAGAGCCGAACGACGTATCAGCAAGGACGCATTCGGCGTGCGGTACCACGGGATATCTGTGTGATTCATATTCTCTCCAAGCGATCTGTAGAAACTTCTTCCGCTGGCGGGTCTACCAAACTCGTACGTGACTGAACAAAGCAATCAAGGTTCCAGACTCAAACCCGGGCCTAAAGTGCTACTGTTGCGCCCATAATGGCAATACCTAGTGTCGACAGTTATCGAAGAGCCTCTGCATTCGGAGTCGCTTGGATTGTGAGTGACAAAAATTTGGCAGTTGACAGTCAAGTACGACATGTCGGAATTTGCACCATCGGCCTGGTAAACCGTAGCTTTAGCGGAAGAGCCGGGGCCCCCACCGCCGCACATTCTGCGGCTCAAATTTCCTGAATCTTCAGTTATTCAGCGGGAAGAGAGCGTCCGCCTCGCCGTTTGTAATTGGAGGGGAAGCGAACGTCGTCTTGTCACTTGGTGGGCCCAGACTCCGATGCTTGCTTGGACTGGC
>Ga0126378_10004166_pt1 | contig 10985 bp, 3 predicted proteins | sample PanSoiMetPlot_23_FD_92587 | JGI IMG/M metagenome (GOLD analysis project Ga0126378, IMG submission 92587) | Tropical forest soil microbial communities from Panama - MetaG Plot_23 | ecosystem: Environmental > Terrestrial > Soil > Tropical forest > Bulk soil | place: Panama | collected 2016-02-17
ACGCTCGCGGATGGGAATCGCCTTCAAAAGGGAGATGTCGGTGTTCATAAACCTTGGACCGGTAAGGTAGATGAATTGCCCAAGCTGGCCCGGCGTCGTTTCCGGCAGAATGGGTTGCGCACCGTTAGCAAATAGCTGTGGGTTCAAGAAGACCACGGGTTCACCCTGAGTTGGTCCAGGAAAAACGCCTACGTTGTTTTGCAGTTGGCTTCGGGTTACGCCGTTTAGAACCACGCCCGAATCGGAAGCCACGGGGATGTTGAAGAAATTGTTGTAGTAGTTGAAGGTGTTAAAACCGCCTTGCAACTTGAAGTTGCGTCCCGACTGCGCCGTGATAATTGTTCCGGCTGTCCAGTTGCCAATAATTTGATTGAGAATAGAGCTGTGGGTTTTGAACTGACGGCTGGTTCCGAACGGCAAATCATAGGTTCCGTAAATGCGGAAAGTATGCCGGAAATCGTAAGGAGAGGGAACGCGATTCAGCCTGGGATCACGCAGAGTTGTGAAATTCATCACCGCTTGATCGGCGGTGAAGTAGTCGCCGATGTAGCGGTTCGTGAAGGCATGGCTGTAGGTATAATTGGCCATCAAATTAAGCCCATTCCCAACGGGATGCTTCACCTGCACCTGAAGGCCGCTATAAGACTCGCTGCCGGGATTCGATAACAACAAGATGGGGACTCCAGCAGCATAGGGATTCGCTTGGAAAAAATTGATTGGATACTTGCCTGCGGCGTAGCCATTACAGGGACTAAACGTCGTGCCACCCACTAAATTGCACAGATAGGTGGCAGTAGAAGCCAACTGATTGGCCAACGCCCCCGCTTGGCCCTGCTGTAGGAACGGAATGAATTGGGTGTTTGTGTAGCTGGAAGTCAACAAGGTCGAGGAAGGCAAGGCGGCACCGGTTCCCCCAAACGCTGCGTCAAAAATCGGAAGCGCCACTTGGCCTGTAAGCCCCTGGTTCTGGAAGCTTGGGTTCGCGGCACATGACGGGTTCGCCAAGCAGATTTGCAAGTTGCCCTGAGCGTTTTTGAACTCAGACAAAAAACCGTTTTCGAAAATGTTGATTTCGTTCAGGTCTGTGTTTGTCCACATGTGAACGGAATGATTGCCCACATAGTTGACTTCGAGCACGGTGGCCCCGGCCAATTTTCTCTGAATGCCGAAGTTCCAGCTCTCCACATACGGTGCACGAATCTTGGGATCGACCGTCGCAAAGGGCTGGCCGGAAAAAGTGAAGGATGACTCTTGCAACGGAAAAGTAAACGAAGCAGGAAAGGCGTTCGGAGCCATAGTGGAATCGAGAGTCAAGTTACCCGGCTTAAACTGACCCTGCCCGGAACCAGGGAACAAAAACACGGTTTGCGTGGGGCCAGGGTTGCCAAAGATGGTGGCCTGTTCGAAGGTAGTCCAACCTTCGTCGTAGCGGCTGATCCGTGCTCCTCCGCGAATGACGAGCTTATCGCCGCCTGCCAGTCCGCCCAGTATGCCCTCCTGCCAAACAGGATTCCAAGCAAAACCAAAGTTGGGAGCCGGCTGCTTTAGGTCAGCAGTGTATGGCGACGGCCGCAGTGTCACGACGGGATTCAGATTGCCATTCAGCTCTCCAGGCTTGAACAAATGTGTGGACGGACCGAGCAGGTCAGCGTAGGTCGGTGAGGCAGCAAAATTGTTAGTGTTGTGGATGGCTCCGGTAAACTGCAAGCGAAGGCCGTAGTTAAGCGAGAAATGAGGAGTGACGCGGAAAGCATCCTGAAGGTACAAACCGCCGACGGTCTGCTTTTCGAGATAGTTCAGCGCGCCTGCGACCTGGTACTGCCGGGTCTGTCCATTCACTTCGTTAAATCCGAAAATGCTGGTCAACCGGCCTACCAGGGTTCCATAAAAGGCCGCTGCGTTTGGCAGATCGGTTGCCGTGTTGATGGCGGGAAAATTCGTTGAATTAAACATGGCGAGTGCCGGATCAAGGCTGCTAAGACCCACAGAGTACGTCGGCGGGGAGTTGAACTCGAGCTCATGCATTGTTGAGAGACGATAGTCGCCGCCGAAAGTGAAGGTGTGCCTTCCTTGTGTGCGGCTGACGTTGTCGTAGACATTCCAAAGAGGATTGTTTCTAGGCAGCGGGAAAATGAAACCCGGTATGATTGGCTGAAAAATCGAGCCGACGCCAGCTGCCAGCGACGCGGCGGCAATCTGCCGGTTTCCTTGCGACTGGAACTCATTGAAGTTGTTTCCAGGATTGAATTCCTCGACGGTGCTGAGAACGCCAAAATTTAGCTGGTTCGTTAATCGAGGACTAATGGTCCAATCGAAGCCCAGCATCCCCGTGTAGTAGGTCGACTTGAACCCGTTATTGGCGAAGGTATCGCCTGGATATGGTTCCGTGTTGGCAATCTTCCGCCAGTATAGGTCCCACGATCCGTGCACTGCCATGTTTGGCTTCAGTTGATAGTCCAAGCGCGCCGTAGGATATCGATTGGTATTGCTTTGGCGTTGGGAGAAACTGAATTGCGTCATGTAGGGCAGCCCCGAGACCGGCGTAAGAGTCTGGTTTTTAGAGAAAGTGTTGATTTGCGTAAGGATGCTGCCAATGGTTGTGTTAATCGATGAAGGAAATCCGTTTGAGGCCGCAAGATTCAGCAGATTGACAGTGTGCTGCGCATTGTCGGTGCCATCATAAGTAAAGCTCCCCCCTTGCGCCGCTAGCGTGGGAATCAGAAGCGAGGTCGTGCTGGAAAAGGGATTGTTCTCTTCTTCGTAATGGAAGAAAAAAAACAATTTGTCCTTCCATATCGGCCCGCCCAGGCTCCCGCCGTAGTCGTTCAAATGGAAAGGTTGCTTCTTAATTCCCAAGGCGTTGTTCGTATAGCTGTTGGCGTTGAAATAGCTGTTTTGCGCCTGCCAAAAGGCGTTGCCATGAAATGTATTGGTTCCGCGCTTGGTCACGAACCTTAGCTGTACTGAGCCCTCCGCTCCGGCGTCCGCCGTCAGGCTGTCAGTGGACACAGTAACTTCATCAAACGCTCCCTCACGTAGTGGCGCAGCCGTGTAAAACCCTGTGGTCGAGGTACGATACCGCTGAAAGTTATTGTTGACTCCGTCGACTGTGATGCTAACCGCTGCATTAGGAAGCGCATTGTAAGTCGTGAATCTTTGATCCCCACCGCTTTGCGCCCCGGGAACAAGCTGCGCGAAAGGAAGTACATCCCTGCCGCCCAAGGGAAGATTCTCGATGGATTCCGGGCTGATCGTAGAGGAAAGCGTGTTCGAGGTGGTTTCAAGAACTTCGCTTTGGCTCGACACCCTAACCTCTTCGGTCACTTCTCCCACCGCCATTGCTACCTTAAGGTCCGTAGTTCGTGCAGCCGCTATTATGACGGCCTCGTAGAATGCAGAGCTAAATCCTTTTGCGGTTACGCGCAATTGATATGCGCCCGGCTGCAAGACCGGGAAGATATACTCTCCCGATTCGTTGGCTGTGATGGTTTGTGCAAAACCCGTTGCCTGCTGCGATATGGTGAGCGAAGCCCCAGGCACCACGCTGCCCGAGGCATCAACTACGGTTCCCGCAAGTTGCCCCGTGGTCCGTACCTGAGCGATACCCGAATCAAGCACGAAGAGGATAGCCAAAAGAAAAACGCCCGAACGAAACGTTCGTCTAAACATAAAACACCCCCCAGATGTGACCCCAAAGGGCCGACAAAAGTGTATTTTGTATACAGCATACAATATACTGCGTCAATGCCTTTTGCCGTTTTCACTCATCTCCGCAAACTCTCAGCAAGGCGTTCTAATACTGGGGGTGATCGGAAGGCGCATATAACGACGCATAAGGTGACGCTAGCACGAAGAAAATTCGATCCGATTCCAAGACCATCTCTTTCTGCTGATGTCGTGGAACGGCTGACAGAGAAAATTTTAAACGGCGAATTTGCGCGAGGGGGAACAGCTTCGACAAGACGCAATCGCCTCGGAATTTCAAATCAGTCGCACCGTGCGCGCGGTGCGGTAGTGTCGGCGCTTTCCCCGGACGAAGTCATGCAATTGTTTGAGGCTCGTGCCGTTATGGAGTGCCACATGCTCCGCTGCGCACTTCGAATATGAAGGAAGAGGACTTCGAGCGCGCGGAGGACATCCTTCGACAGCACCAGCAAAATCCTGGGGCAGGTGGAACTGGAGCTTCCATTCCGCTCTGTACCTAGCCGCCAATCGGCCGATTATGGCCCGTTCGTAGGTCATTCCCTCAATCAAACCAAGCCCATCAAATTACGCAAGAATACACTTGTACATAGGCTCTCGTACGACTTTTGTACGATGAGAGCCCGAATACACAGCTATCTTATTGGCCGTACAGGACTTAATAAAAAAGGAGGCGGGCCAGGTCTTCCCGCCTCCTATTCTTCCCCTCTCGGGGAAATCCAGCTAGTCTGACGGAGGGCGACTAGCCGGTTCGTGTGTTGGCCTACTCATATAATCCCGAACGCCAGAAAAAAGTTCCGGCAAAACCAAAAAAGTATCTACAATCGGCGGTGGGAAACTTGCGCCTCCTTGGGAAGGCGCCAACCTCATGCCACGCCCTTCGAGCCTAAGCCCCGATAACATACTTCGTTTTCTACAACTTAGAAGTGAGCCTGCCTCCGCAAGCGAGCTTGCCAAGGGCTTGGGTTTAAGGAAATCCGACAATCGGCCGTTTTTCAAAATGCTCGCCAAGCTCAAAAAGCGCCGCGCCATCGAAGAGCTGCCCGGCGGACGCTATCGGCTGCCCGGGCGAAAGCCCGAGCGCGATTCCCGCGAGCAGCAGCCGGTCCGGCCCTCCCTTCCCTCGCCGCGCCCACACCCCAGCTTTGCCAACCGCGATGAAATCAAGGGCCGCCTGATCCTTCATCCTGACGGTTACGGATTTGTGGTGCCCGATACGCCGGTTCCGCAGCTCGACGGCGATGTGTATATCGGGCGAGACTCGATCGAGGACGCCATGCACGGCGACCACGTCCTAGTGAAGATTCAGCGGCGAGGCGGCGTAACGGGCGCGCAGCGCGCGGAGGGCCGCATCCTGCGAATTCTGGATCGCGCGCATCCTACCATCGTTGGTTTATTTCGCTATGGCGCGCGGGGAAACGTCGTGCTGCCTTACGACACGCGCATCCAGCACGAAGTGGAAATTCCGCCGGGGCATGAGCTGACGCCCGGGCTCACCAAGAAACTTGGACTTAGCGGGATCGATGAGCGCAGCGTCCGCGCACGGCGCATTCCGCGACTGGCGGAACTCGACGGCGCGGTTGTGAATGTCGAACTGACGCGGTATCCGCGGGGTGGCACCGCACCCGTTGGACGGGTCATCGAGATTCTGGGCCGCCCTGGCGAGCTTGGCGTAGACACCGAAATCATCATCCGCAAGCACCACTTGCCACACCTTTTTTCTGCCGACGTCGCGCAAGAAGCCGAGCAACGCGCCAAACCTGTTGGAGATTCCGAGCGCGGGGGCCGCGAAGATTTTCGCCGCTTACCGATCGTTACGATTGACGGCGAAACTGCGCGCGACTTCGATGACGCTGTTTATGTGGAGCGGCGGCCCAATGGGCACTGGCATCTCCAGGTGCATATTGCCGACGTGGCGCATTACGTTCGAACGGGCAACGCTCTCGATCAAGAAGCGCGCCTGCGCGGCACTTCGGTTTATTTTCCCGATCGCGCCGTGCCGATGCTTCCCGAAGCTCTGTCGAATGGTATTTGTTCGCTGAAGCCGCGAGAAGACCGCCTGGTGATGAGCGTGCTCTTGGACTTCGACGCTGCAGGACGTCATCAGTCCGCGCGCATGACTTCCGGCGTCATTCGCTCCGCGGAGCGCATGACCTACACCAGCGTAAACAAAGTTTTGGAAGGCGACGCGGAAATGAGCAAGCGCTACGCTGCGCTCGCAGAACACTTCCGCGAGATGAAAGAGCTGGCGCTGCTGCTCAACGCGAGGCGCAATGAGCATGGTTCTATTGATTTCGACTTGCCGGAGCGCGTCATCGAATTCGACGAGAAGCAGCGCATGACCAACATTACACGAAGCGAGCGCAACATCGCGCACCGACTGATTGAAGAGTTCATGCTGGCGGCGAACCGCGCTGTGGCCGGGTATCTCTTGCAACGAGGCATCGAATCACTTCATCGCGTGCACGAAAAGCCGGACGCCCGCAAAGTTCTGGAATTCGAAGAACTGGCGCGAGCTTTTGGCTATTCGCTTGGCGTCGAGGATTTGCATCAGCGCGAGATTGCTATACGCCACGGGCGAGTTCCCGCTCCTGCGAAAGCTGGCCGCCCCGATTCTTATGGCAAGGGCCGCGAGCGCGCGATGCGCGTCGCGCTCCCCGGCGGCGAAGTGCGAATCACGCCACAGCACTATCAGCGGCTTATTCGAAAGATTGCCAGCAAGCCGGAAGAGCGCATTCTTTCCTACCTCATGCTGCGGTCGCTCAAACAAGCGCGTTACGCTGCCGATTCCCTCGGCCATTTCGCGCTGGGCTTTGATGAATACACGCATTTCACTTCACCCATCCGGCGTTATCCGGACCTGATCGTTCATCGCATTTTGAAATGGGCGCTTGCGCACCCATCGGGAACCCCGCCTTTTCCAAAGGCCCTGGCGCCAACGCCGAGCGGATCAGAAGCCGCGCTGTATTCTCACGGAAATCTCGAGGAGATCGCGGCAGAAACCTCGGAAGCCGAGCGTAGGGCCGACGGCGCTGAGCGTGAATTGATGGATTGGAAGACCGCCCAATTCATGGAAGAGCATCTCGGCGAGGAATATGAAGGATTGCTTGTCTCGGTGCAGAAGTTCGGCTGTTTCGTCGAGCTGTTCGAAGTGTTTGTTGAAGGGTTGCTGCCTATAGGCGCGCTGGAAGAAGCGGCCAATGCTCGTTGTGTCTATCGCGAGCGGGACCACGCTATCGTGGCTCTCCGCGGAGGCGATGGCCGGCAAGGAACAAAAGGTTCGCGCAGCAGCCGTGGCGCAAAACCGCGTCAGCTCGAATGGCACCTCGGCGACCGCGTGCGCGTTCGCGCCGACCGCATCGATCCTATGCGCAAACGCGTGGAGTTTGCTCTGGTAGGGCGATCCTGACGCTCTCGCATCCAGTTCTGTAAAGGGGTCCCGGAATCTGTGGCCTCATTAAGGAAGCTAACCGATGCTGCGGGCCTATCCACTTCTGTTATTCTGAATCGCTAAGAAGACTTCGCCCGCCTCCCCGGGGTGGCGCCAATCCATTTGAGAGGATCAAGTTAACTGTGAGTTCGACCATTGCTTCTGTTCCCGCCACCAAACGTGTTTTCAATTTCAACGCGGGCCCTGCCGCCCTACCGCTGCCGGTACTCGAGCGCATCCGTGAAGAGCTCCTGGATTGGCGCGGCAGCGGCATGTCGGTGATGGAAATGAGTCACCGCTCGCCGGAATACGAGAGCATCAATCGAGCGGCGGAGCAAAAGCTGCGCGGCCTCCTTGCCATCCCTGAAGAGTATGCTGTGATTTTCCTTCAAGGTGGGGGCAGCCTACAGTTCAGCATGGTCCCTATGAATCTTTGCCTGGCCGGAAAGCCCGTGGATGTGCTGCACACGGGGGCATGGACATCAAAAGCCATCGGCGAGTTGAAAAAAGGCTTCCCGCATCACGTTGCGGCCTCGACGGAATCGGCCAGCTTTGCTCGCCTGCCCTGCCCCCACGAAATCAATTTTTCCTCCGCTGCCTCTTACGTTTACCTCTGCACGAATAACACGATTGAGGGCACGCAGTGGACCAACATTCCGGAGACTGGAAAAGTCCCGCTCGTTGCGGACATGTCTTCGGACATCGCCTCAAGGTCCATTGATGTGAAGAAGTTCGGCCTGATCTTTGCCGGCGCGCAGAAGAACCTCGGCCCCTCCGGGGTGACCATCGTGATCGTCCGCAGGGACCTCGCTGAGCGCGCCGCCAAAAACATTCCGACACTTCTCCAATACCGCACGCACATCAAGGAAAAATCGCTTTACCATACGCCGCCGACTTTCTCGGTTTACGTTGTAGGACTCGTTCTCGAGTGGATTGAATCGCTCGGAGGAATCGCAGGCATTGAAGAACGTAACCAAGCCAAAGCAAAACTTCTCTACCACAGCATCGAAACAAGTGAAGGTTTTTACCGCTGCCCGGTTGAAGACAGTTCCCGCTCGAAGATGAATATCGTATTCCGCGTCGCCAACGGCGATGAGGCTGTCGAAAAACAGTTTGCCAAAGAAGCTGCCGCAGCCGGGCTTGTGGGCACTCCCGGCCACCGCTCGGTCGGCGGAATGCGCATCTCGCTATACAACGCCGTCCCGCTCGAAGCCGTCGAAGCCCTCACGAGATTCATGCGAGAGTTCCAGCGCACTCGCGGCTGAATCTACTTAGCAGCGATCCGGCGAGGTCAGCCGCCTGCCCGGTGTGGACGCAAGTGTTGAAATCCGAATTGGATCTTCTTTCTACTACCTAGTTCCTGAAAATCCGGCGAACCAGCTCCCGCGATGCGAGGTCTCCCGCGATGCGAGGTCTTGACTCCTTCACCCAAGCATACTATTTTGCTCTAGGCCTAGCGGCACATAGCCTAAAGCCCACGGAGCGGCTTCAGCAACCATGAAGAATGACGAACAGAGGGATTTGTTTCCCGGCGCATTGGAAATGATGATCCTCCGCACGCTGAAGCGGCAGCCTCTGCATGGTTACGCGCTCGCGCAGCAAATCAAACGAACGTCTAATGATCTTCTGCAAATCGAAGAAGGCTCGCTTTACCCCGCTCTCCAGCGCCTTCTTAAAGAAGAGCTGGTGAAGGCCGAATGGGCCACCTCCTCCACAAAACGCCGCGTCCGGATTTATAAGGTGACGGCCGCGGGCGCAAAGCATCTGGAGCGAGAGGTTTCGCGTTTCAACCGCATGCTGGATGGAATTACGCGCGTTCTTGCAAGGGGTGAATCATGAACCGGCTCAAGCAGTTATTTTCTCGCCGCCGTCTCTACGGCGATCTCTCCGAAGAGATTCAAGGGCACCTCGAAGAAAAAGTGGAAGAGCTCGTCGGCAACGGCATGTCGCGGAAAGATGCCGAATCCGCTGCCCGGCGCGAGTTTGGGAACGTAACTTTGACGAAAGAGGAGGGCCGCGACGTGTGGCGGTGGTCCTTCCTAGAAAACCTTCTCAACGATATTCGTTACGGTTTACGGATACTCTTCGCCAACCCGGGCTTCTCTATCATTGCCATGCTCACAATCGCTTTGGGAATTGGCGCAAACACGGCCATTTTTTCTGTGGTGTACGCTGCACTCATTCGTCCACTGCCCTACTCGCAACCGGAACGCCTGATCACGCTGACCGAATTGCGACCTCAGCAGGCAGGGGCCGCGGAGGTGAACAAGCAAACTTGGGATAACTCTTACCCCGATTATCTGGACTGGACGCACCAGTGCAAGTCATTCCAGGCTCTTGCGGGTTTCAGCGGCGACGGTTTCGTCCTGTTCGGGGCAGGGGAGCCTGAACCCATATTGGGGGCGCAGGCAACCGTGAATTTCTTCTCCACGCTTGGCGTCAAGCCATTCCTCGGACGCGATTTTGCCGCCGGCGAGGACATTGCGGCGGGGCCAAGAGTCGCCCTCCTCAGCTATGGCTCGTGGATCCGCCGTTTCGGCGGTGATCCGAATATCCTTGGCCGCTCGATTCAACTAGACGACAAGAGCGTCAGCATCATCGGCGTTCTTCCGCGCGCGTTTGAATTCGCACCCCGGGGTAACGCGGAAATCTGGGTGCCGCTGCATATAGAGAAGGATATGTTGACGCGCCGCAGCCTCCGCTGGATGCCGGTGATCGGCCGGCTCGCGGAAGGGACCACGCAACGCCAGGCCCAGGCGGAAATGAATTCCATTACCGCGAGCCTGGCGGCCGCCTATCCGCAAGAGAATGGATCGATTCAAGTCTTTATGGTTCCGTTGCGCGAGCGCATCGTCGGCCAAGTCCAGCCGCTGCTGTTGATTCTTTTTGGCGCGGTGGGATTCGTACTTCTCATTGCCTGCGCCAATGTCATGAACCTCTTCCTGGTTCGCACCGCAGGCCGGCGCAGAGAATTTCATATTCGCGCCGCTTTAGGCGCCGGACGCGGCCGCCTGATTTCGCAGGTACTTGCGGAAAGCCTGATGCTCGCTGCCGCGGGAGGCGTCCTCGGCCTGATCCTCGCGGAGTGGGGAACCTCACTGCTTATCGCGGCCATCCCGGACACGCTTCTTGCGTTCACGCCCTTCTTGCGCGACGCGCACACGAACCTGGCGGTCCTCGCATTTCTCTCGATCGCCGTGATTTTCACGGGAATCGCCTTCGGTCTTGCGCCGGCGCTGCAAATTTCCCGGGGGCAGGAGAGTGAAACGCTTAAGGAGGAAACGCGCGCGTCGGCAGGGGGAGTTCGCACGCGTCTCCGCGGCGTTCTAGTGGTGGCGGAAATCGCATTTTCTCTGGTGCTGCTGATCGGCTCGGGATTAATGGTAAAGAGCCTCACCGCGGTCCTGAATCGAGATCCTGGCTTCGATGCGAACAATCTTCTAACCTTTTCAGTAAATCTTCCCCCGACAACCTATCCCAAGGATCCCGACGCGATTCGTTTCGATAAAGAGTTCACCGAGCGACTTAGCGCTCTTCCCGGAGTTGCCGGAGTCGCCTCCAACAGCGTTGTCCCCCTGACTGGCAATGGAGCTTCAATCCGCTTTGTCGTGGAAGGCCAGCCCGTCGAAAAAGGCCACGAAAACGAATGCAACATCCGGGATGTTTCGAACAACTATTTTTCTGTGATGAAAATTCCGCTCCGGTCCGGCCGCTTGTTTGATGATTCCGCCGACTCGACAACGGCCCCTCAGCACGTCATCGTCAACGAAGCCTGGGCGAAGGAATATCGCCACGGCCAGGATCCTATCGGGAAGCGCATCAAATTTACTTATTCTCCGAAGGAAAACTACCG
>Ga0126378_10004167_pt1 | contig 10981 bp, 8 predicted proteins | sample PanSoiMetPlot_23_FD_92587 | JGI IMG/M metagenome (GOLD analysis project Ga0126378, IMG submission 92587) | Tropical forest soil microbial communities from Panama - MetaG Plot_23 | ecosystem: Environmental > Terrestrial > Soil > Tropical forest > Bulk soil | place: Panama | collected 2016-02-17
GACTATGCGCAGAGCCTGGATGCGGAAATTTCCGGAATGAAGGTCGGGATCGTGCGCGAACTGACCGACAACCTCTCCGCAGACGTGCAGCGATCGTTCGCGGCGGCGACTCAGCAACTGCGCGAGCTGGGTGCCACCGTCGACGAAGTCTCGATCCCGTCGCTGCCGCTTTCCGGGATTATCAGCGGGATCGTGACCTGGGCCGAGGCCACCGAAATCCACCACCAGTGGATGGCCACCCGGCCGCAGGACTATGGCGATGACGTCAGGCGCCTGCTGGAAATCGGGATGATGATTCCCAGCAGCGCCTATTTGCGTGCGCAGCGCGCGCGCGCCCGCGTGCTCGCGCAAGCAGCCGATGCCCTAAATAATCGCGACGTGCTCATCGCACCGGGGGCGGCAATCCCCGCGCCCAAGATCGGCGACAGTCGCCGCTTCGATGCCGATGGCGGGGGGGTGGATGTGTTGAGCGCGATTCTGCGCTTCACCTCACCCTTCGATGTGACCGGGCAGCCGGCCATCGCGCTTCCGACTGGCCTCTCAAGCGACGGCTTGCCGCTATCGATGCAGATAGTCGGCCGTCCTTTTGCCGAGGTCACCGTGCTGCAAGTCGCCTCGGCATACGAAAAAGCGCGTGGTGCGCTGCCGGCACCACCGCCGCTCTAGGTCTAGGGTGCTTCCCTGGTATAGAGGCGGAGGCCGCCGGCCTGCCCGACCTGCTCGCGCGAAGCTTTCCTCAGAACACCTCAATCAATGCGCAGCTCGCCGGGGGACGGCAACGGCGGAAAGGGCGCGGTTGGCAAGGTCTGATACCAGTACGCGACCGAAGCGATGTCATCCTGGAGCGGCTTGAATTCCGCGCCGCGGCGCGGGTCGCCGCGCCAGCCCAGTGCCTGGATGGTCACGCGGACATTGCGCTGGAAGCGAATCGGGTCAGGGATGTGCCAGCGATACATCCCAAACCGCATCTGCGACTGATATAGTCCGTCGGGGCGGATCACCTGCGCTAGCCCCGCGTACGGGGTCGTGAATTCCCGATAGCCGCCGTTCTCCCTTCCGACGTCAAAGTTGTACGAGCCGCAGAAGTAGTCCTCGGTGCCGGTGCCGCAGATGGTCGGGAATTCTGCGTCCCCATCGAGGTAGAATTTGATCTCACCCTCACCCCACCAGCCGTTGCTCTTGACGCTCCACGCCAGGTAGGTGCCCACATAATGTCCCCTGCCCGTCACGCCGTCGACAATCGTGTACGCCTGCTTGTACGGCAACGGGTTCACGCGGCGGAACTGGGCGTGAAAGTAGGCCGCGTCGTCTGGCACCTCGGTAAGCGCATAGCTTACCTGGTAGTAGAGAATCATCGCGTGGTCCGCGTTATTGGTCAGCGTGATCCGCGCCCGCTTACGAAACGGCATCTCCCAGTAGCAATTGAACGCGCTGCCGGGATTAACGCACACCGCCAGCGAGGAGACCTGCGCATAGCGGTTCCAGCCGCAGGCAAAGAAATCTCCGATCGGACATTCGACCGCGGGGGCCGCCTGGCCGTCCCAGTAAATGCGCAGGATCGAATTTCGCCACAGCCCGGTCGGGGTCATCCAGATTTGCTGGATCGCTCCCTGCCCCGCGATATCCGCGAGCACCGCGGTCGCGCCGGCGTCGATGGTGATATATGGCGAGACCTTCCATCCCTGACCCAGGTTGCGGGCGGGGCTGGTTGCCGGGTCCGGCATCGCCATCGCCCCTTTGCCCTTCTCGCCGGTCGGATTTTCCGCGCTGATAGAGCGTGATTCCGCATCGGAAAGGCGCGACAGGTTTCCGAGATGAAGTCCTAAGCCGTTGAACAATGCCATGGCGACGACCTCCGAGCGCGCGAGATTGTACGCAAACCACGGCACCGAACGGAAGAAAATAGAATCGCACCCTGCCGCGATCTAGATATCCAGTTCGACGGTTACGAAATCGTGGTCCGAGAGGCGTGAGGAGAACACCGACCGGCGCGCGGGAAGCACCGCGGCCGATCCGGGAACCGCTTTGAGTCCTCGGACGGCGAACCAATCGAGCTTGGGGCGAAAGCGCGGGGGAATCACCCGGGTGAACGTGAAGGTCGGCTTGTCCATCACGTTCACCTCCTCAACTCTCAGACCGGCCGCGCTCAGCCGTCTGAAGAGCGGCTCGTAGGGCTGCGGCCTGTGAAATCTCGCGGGTCGCAGGAACACCTGCACGAAGGTGCGAAGAATGTCGCGTCCGCTCTGCAACACGGTCGTGGTGGTGTTGAGGTCCCCACCGATGATGGCCGGCCCTGCTTTGGGAAACGCTGCCAGGTAAGTGGCCATTTGCCGGTCGCGCGCTTGGGGATCGCAATGACTGGCCAGATGGAGGACTCCAACGGTGACCTCCTGCTGGCGCAAGCGCGCCTTGGCGATGAGTGCGGTATTGAGACCCACACGGCGGCGCAACATGGGGTTTCCCCGGTCCGGGAGCGGCCGCGGCAGGGCCACGGCCCGAACCTCGCTCAAGGGAACGGTGGAAAGAATGGCATTGCCGAGAAAGGACTTATGGTTCCCGTCCGCTTGCGGAATTCCGAACTCGGGCACATAGGCAAAACTCATGTTGAGCCGCCTGGCCAGTTCGGCCGCGACTTCTCGTTCGCCCGATCGTTTGGTTCCCCAGTCCGATTCGCAAAGCAGCATGAGCGAGCTCTGGCCAAGTGGAGGGCGCGACAGACAATCGCCGATGCCTTCCAGGTAGACGCCGCCGCGCGCATTGAAGAGTGTTACTCGAAGCGGTCCCGGGACAGGTCGTGCGGGCCGATTGATGATGATCGGGGGAAACGGCGGGTTCAGCGCGGACACTTCCGCCTCGCCGCGTTGGGTCGCTCCACCTGCCATATCGATGTGACGACTCAGCCGCCGAGTTCCTTCGCCAGTTCCCTGAATTCGGTGATCGGCGCAGTGCAGGTGCGTTGGCGGCATACGTAAGCGGTCACCCGCCCATCTAGCGCCCGTTTGCCGCGCACCTGTTCCGGCAGGGTGCCATTGGCAGCAGTGCCGCTCGGATCAGCCACGAAAATGCTGAGGTTCGGTACGTAAAGCAGTCCCAGGCGCTCGACCCAGGAACGAAATTCCGCCGCCGCGCAATCTCCCACCAGGACGACTTCAGTCGCGCCGCGCTGATACAGATCGAGCGCCTCGAGCATGTGCGAAAATCCAAACGGCTGCTTTTCGATAAATTCGCGGAACAGTCGCAGCGCCCGTTCCGCTTCGCTCCGGTAGCGCTCTTCCCCCGAGTATTCCGCCAGCCGCAGCAGGGCCATTATCGCCGCGCTGTTGCCCGAGGGCGTCGAGCCGTCGAAGGCCGCCTTGCTGCGGGTGATCAGGGCCTCGTGATCTTCTGAGGTGAAAAAGAACCCGCCATTTTCGCGGTCGAGAAAGCGGTCCACGATAATGTCGGCGAGCATCCGCGCTGACTCCAGGTAACGGGGTTCCAGCGACGCCTCGTACATATCGACCATCGCGCCGGAGAGAAGAGCGTAATCCTCAAGGTAAGCGTTGAACCGCGCCACACCGTCCTTGCACGAGCGCAGAAGCGTCCGACCGTCCCACATCTTGCTCAGGATAAACTCGCACGCGCGCCGACCTGCCTCGAGGTAGCGAACTTCATGGTGCGCCCGATAGCCGTCGGCGAATGCGGCAATCATCATCGCATTCCAAGCGGTCAGGATCTTCTCGTCGCGACCGGGGTGAACGCGCCTCGCGCGTTCCGCGAGCAGCTTGGCGCGAATCGTCGCAATTGCGGATTCGAGCTGGTCTTCACTCTTCCCGAACATGCGCGCTGCGTCGTCCAGCTCGATGGTGCGATGCAGCACGTTTTCGCCCTCGAAATTGCCTTCGGCGCTGATGTCGAAATACCGCTCGGCGATGGGCGACAGTTCCGAGCCGAGAATTCGCTCCACTTCCGCGGGCGTCCACACGAAGAACTTGCCCTCGACCCCCTCGCTGTCGGCATCCTGGCTGGAATAAAAGCCACCCTCGGGACTCGTCATCTCACGCAGCACGTAATCGAGTGTCTCGCGAGAAGTCCGCAGGAACTCGGGCTCGTTCAACGCGCGCCCGGCATCGGCATAGATTCGCGCGAGCAGCGCGTTGTCGTAGAGCATCTTTTCGAAGTGCGGAATCAGCCAGCGCTCGTCGACGCTGTAGCGATGGAACCCGCCACCAAGCTGATCGTAGATGCCCCCGCGGGCCATTTTCTTGAGGGTGTGGCGCACCATCTCCGCCATCGATTCGTCGCCCTCGGCAACGAAGGAGCGCAGAAAGAGCGAGAATACGAAGGTGTTGGGAAATTTCGGCGCGCCTCCAATCCCTCCGTTGATGCTTTCATAGGCGCCGGCCAGTGCGCGCGCGGCCACGACCGCCAGGTCGGGACGCAGATCCCCGGCGGGCGCCTGGTACTTGGCAAGTGCTCCCAGCGCCTCGGTAAGCTTTTCGACGTTGTGCTGTACCTCGTGCGCGCCGCTCTGGTAGGCATTCGCGACCCCCGCCAGAACGCGCGCGAAGCCCGGCATGCCCTGCCGGTCTTCGGGCGGCCAGTAAGTCCCGCCGAAAAACGGCTTCCCGTCCGGGGTCAGGAACATGGTCAGCGGCCAGCCACCGCGTCCGGTGATCATCTGGACCGCGTCCATGTAAATCTGGTCGAGGTCCGGGCGTTCCTCGCGATCGACTTTGATCGAAACGAAATTGTGGTTCATCAGCCGAGCGATCGCTTCGTTTTCAAACGATTCGCGCTCCATCACATGGCACCAGTGGCAGGCTGAGTACCCAATCGACAGCAAGATCGGCTTGTTCTCATCCTTGGCGCGCTTAAGCGCCTCTTCGCCCCACGGGTACCAGTCCACCGGGTTGTAGGCGTGCTGGCGGAGGTACGGACTCTGCTCGTTGATCAGGCGGTTGGGCTTGCGGGGATTAAGCTGATTTTCGCTCATCGGGCTCTCAAGGTCTCTAGTTAGCGCAGCGCGGGGTGGTTGATGAAGGTAAGAATTGGCTCTCGTCGACGCTAGCACGCAGCCGCGGCCCATACTACGCAAACCTCGTTCCCCGGTTGGCACCGACGCGATCGAGGCGGCTAGAATTTCGCTGCGATGAGCTCGGCTCCCTTCACCTATGTGACCCACGACCTGGAGCACGGCGCTGACCTGCGGCAATCGCGCTGGCGCGCCTGCTTCGGCGGCGTCGTCCTGCTCACCGCGATCCTGTTTTTTGTCCGTTTGGGGGCCCGTGCGCTGTGGTCGTCGGAATTTCGCTGGGCCGAAATTGTGCGGGAGATGGTAACCACCCACGACTATTTCTGGCCGACCATCAATGGACACGTCTACTACGATAAGCCGCTGGGATCCTACTGGCTGATTTTATGGTCGACCTGGTTGACCGGTGCGATCAATGAGGCGGCGGTGCGGTTCCCCTGTGCGGTCGCGGGTCTGCTGGCGGTGGTCCTGATGATGCTGCTCGCGGCGCGCCTTTACGGTCGGCGCACAGCCTTGCTTTCCGGTATCGTGCTGGCCACCAGTTTCAGCTTCGTTTTCTTTTCCCGCCACGCTTCGGCAGATGTCGAAACCCTGACCGGTGAGCTAGCGGCGTTGCTGCTGTTTGTGGACCACGAGCGTCATCAGGACGGATGGTGGGTGATTGCGCTTTGGGTGGTGATGGCAATCACGTCGCTTACCAAGGGACTGCTTGGATTCGTCCTGCCGATCATGACGATCGGTGTGTATTGCCTGCTGGCGACCGGGTGGACCGATCTCCTCGACTATTTGCTGACCGGGCCGATCGGTGCGCGCATCCGCTGGATCATCGATCGCAATCGATGGTTGTTCAATTGGAAGTCAGTCATCGCGATTGCACTAGCAGCCGCCCTCTACTGCGCACCATTCTCCGTCTCGCCTCACGCCGAGGGTTCGGGCAAGGGTCTGCACATGGTGTGGCGCGAGAACGTGGTGCGATTTTTCCACCCGTTCGACCATCGCGGACCGGTCTACCTTTACCTTTACGTAATTTTCGCCCTGGCGGCTCCGTGGTCCGCTCTGCTGCCGGCCGCGCTAATCGAGGCCCACCAACGCCGTAGGGTTGGCGACGAGCCGGCGCGCGCCGATCGTTTCGCGCTGATTTATTTCTGGGTGACCTTTGTCTTCTTCACGATTTCCGGTTCCCGGCGCAGCTACTACCTCCTGCCGATCCTGCCCGCCGTCGCCCTGCTCGTCGCACGTTTGCTGACGGTTCAGGAATTTCGCTCGCGTTGGGCGCACCGCCTGTTGGGGTTAGGCTTCAGCCTCGTCGCGCTGGCGACGGTGGGGGCAATTGTTGGCCTATTGGTGCCCGCAGGGTTGCTGCCGCGGCGCTTGGCAGCGCTGCCGCCGATTCCCAATCCAATCGTCTTCGGGCTCGCGTGGATCTTGAGCGTGCTCGGAATCGTTTACGCCGTCCGAAAATTCACACCGATTCGGGTTGGCGTGTCCATGGCGATGACTGCTTACGCTTCGATGGCTTACATTTACCTCTTCGCCATGCCTGCAGCGGATGCTTATCGCGGCGAAAAGCCGCTCGCCCTGCAAGTGGCCAAGACCCTGGATGGTGACCTGAGCCACCTCGCCTACTTCCGGACCGAAGAGGGGTTGTTCTATCTGAATCCGCCCGCTCCGCTCCCGGAATACCAACACGTAGCCGATTTGATCGGTGCGATTCGTGACCACGATATCCGGTGGGTTCTAGTCCGGCGCAAGGACCTGGCTGCCATCGCCACTCCGAACCAGGTTGTCCTCAGCGAGCCTTCATTCCCTTGGGAAGACGAAGACCAGAAAAAAGACAAAGTTGTGTTGGTCAAAGTGACCGATCCCACAGCTTGATCTTTATGAAGAACCGCTTGACTTAATTTTGGGCACTATGGAGAGGCGGCCGGAAGCGGGTCATGTCCTTGCGAGTTGAGCGGATTCAAGCGGCCGCGCTTCGGTTGCAAGGTGTGAATCACGGTCGGTAGTCATCAGCAATATGTGCCCGCGCCTTTTGCGCTATCTTGCCTCGGCTATCAGCCAATCGCGAAAAGACTTGACGCTGGGGCGCTTAAGGGCACGCGGCGGGTAGACCAGGTAGTAGGCGAAGCCAGCCGGGAGGCTGAGTTCGAACGGCCGCACCAGATGCCCTGCGGCCAGGTCGTCCGCAACCAGGGCGCTACGGCCGAGCACGACGCCCTCTCCCCGGAGCGCAGCTTGAATCGCGTGATCGGACGATAGAAAAGTCGGACCACGATGCGGGTCGATATGGTCGATTCCGGCGTTGCGCAACCATATGGCCCAGTCGACCGTGAAAACGTCGTGCAGCAGCGTGTGGTGAGCGAGGTCGGCGGGTGTGCGCAACGGATAGCGACTCTGGAGCAGTTTCGGGCTGCAGACCGGAAAATGATCTTCTTTCATCAGCAATTCCGCTGACAGACCGTGATAGTGACCACCACCACAGCGAATTGCGACGTCAATCCCGTCGCTGACGAAATCGGCCAGCCGCTCCGAAATGGCCACTCGGATGTCGATATCCCCGTGAGCCCGCCGGAACCGAAATAACCTGGGCATGAGCCACCTGGCGGCGAACGAGTCGATTGTGCTGACGCTGACTATCCGCGAGGTTTGTCCGGTAGCTGCTGACGTTGCCACCGCAAGGTGGTCGAGGACGTCGCGAATTTCGGCGGCAAACGAGGCGCCAACTGGCGTCAGCCGCACCGAGCGGCTCGCCCGAACCATCAGTAGCAAGCCAAGATGTTCCTCGAGATTGCGGACAGCGCGGCTCACGGCCCCGTGGGTTACGTGTAACTCGTCAGCAGCTTTGGAAAAGTTCAGGTGACGGGCCGCTGCCTCAAAGCTGGGCAGGGCATTTAGGGGCGGGAGTCGCCGTGGCATGATTGGAGCCGTCGATCTGTGAGAGATATTCACAGATAGCTCACCATTTCTCGTTTGTCATCAACGGTTTATCTTCTCATGATGGGCCAAGGAAGGGACCTGGAATCCCTGAAGCAATGAAACAGCCAGACTTCGAGGAAGCCATGCTGGACAAAACGCGTATCCCGCCCGTCGACGTTGAGTCGTTACCTGAGGACCTGCACGAAGTGCTCGAGGAACAATGCAAGCTCCACGGCGCGCCGCTTTATCCGTACCTCTTCTACGCGCGCAACCCGGCGTACTTCCGCGCGGCGCATGCGATGTGGACCGCCCTCCAAAAAGAGACCAAGCGCGTGCCCGGTACGCTTCGGACTTTGCTCAACCGTCGGGTTGCTTCATGGAACGGGTGCGAGTTTTGACAGGACGCCAATGCTGCCGTGAGCAGTAGGCTTGGTACCTCGACCGAAAAAATCGACGCGCTCAGCGACTATGCGAAGAGCCCGCTCTTCAGCGAGGCGGAGAAGGTGGCTCTCAAATACGCCGACGCGATCACGGGCACACCCTACGACGTCGACGACGAGCTGTTCGCGCGCCTGCAACAACACTACGACGACGACACTATCGCGGAGCTGACCATGATTATCGCCTGGGAGAACGCGTCCTCGCGCTTCAACCGGGCGTTCCGCATCCCGTCGCAAGGGTTCTGGAAGCGAATGTCTACCTGACTGCTCGGCTTGCGAGTTGCCGGGCCAGCGATTTCAAACGTACACGCCCGCGTCACTCGAGTTGAGGTCGGGCTTCGCTTGCGGGCGAGTCGTAAAAGGAGATTAGTTCTGGCGGTTGCGCACAGCGACGAATTTCAACGTTTTAGAGCCGCATCGGCATGACGACGTAGGTGAAAGCCGAGTCGGCTGGGGTCTTGACCACCCCAGGACTGGCATCGTCAGTCAAGCCCAACTCGACTTCGCTGTCACCGGGAATTACCCCCAGCGCATCTCGCAGATAGTTGCCATTGAACCCGATGGCGAAGTCTTCGCCCTTGAAATCGACCTCGATAGATTCGGTTGCCTCACCCATCTCCGCATTGGTTGATGATACGGTGAGAGCCCCCGCCGACAGGGCGAACTTTATTCCGTGATAGCGCTCATGGGAGAGAATCGAGACCCGCTTGATGGCGTTTAGCAGGTCATCGCGAGCAACCGCGATCTGGTGGCGTGAACTTTTCGGAAGTACCCCACGATAGTCTGGGAACTCCCCCTCGACCAGGCGCATGGAAACTTCGGTCGCGCCGCGTTTCAGGTAGGCGAGTTGTCCATCGATGCTGAGTTTGGTGTCGTCTTCCCCGGACTGCTCCAGCAACTTACGCAGTTCCTGCAATCCTTTGCGCGGAACAATAACCCCGTGTTCGATCTTGAAGCCATCTGCATCGCGCTCGACCAGAGCCAGGCGATGAGAATCGGTGGCAACCATTCGCACTTTGTTCGGACCCGCCGACTCCACCAGCACTCCACTGAGATTGTAGCGGGCTTCGTCGGGACTGACCGCGAAGATGGTCTTGTCGATCATGGCCGCCAGCACCGCGGCGGGTATGTTCAAATCCGTCCTGGCGGTTTTCCTGGCGACCGGTCCCTCGGTTTTACCGGCATTCTGGCTGGGCATTGCCGGAAAACTGCGGGGATCGAGCCCCATCATCTTGAATTTCGCGCGCCCGCACCTAAGCTCCACCCAGTCTCCGTCGAGCGACTCTAGCTTTACCTCGTCACCCTCGGCCTCGCGGACAATTTCGAAGAGCTTGCGCGCGTTGAGGGTAAGGCTTTTATCTTTTCCAGACTTACAGGGAACCTGGGTGCATATTCCTACCTCGAGATCGGTTGCACTCAGCTTCAGTCCATTGCCATCCGGTTCAATCAGAACGTGTCCAAGAATCGGTACGGTGGTTCGCCGTTCCACGATTCCCTGAACCAGGCTAAGGGCACTAAGCAATGATGCGCGCTCAATGACGAGTCCCATGAATTATTTCGCCGTTACTATTCCTAAAGAATCTTAGATCTATATTAGAAAAACCGTAGTACTAGTAACGCCTGTAGATTTGTTGATGGTTCCGCTATCCGCCTGATTTTCAAGATGGTTTTATATGGTACAAGTTGTTGACCAATCACCCTGATAATCCCACCTTCCGAGCCTGGTCCCTCAACCCCATCTATACCAGACCTGTTATGCGCAAGCTCTCAACAGCGTTCTCCACACCTAGGCCGCGTTGGCACGAAGCGATTTAAGTTCCCGCTCGATTTTCTCAATCGAGAGCCTAAAGGCGGAATCGTTGGTTACCCGACGCTGGATAAGATTGAAGGCGTGGATCACCGTCGAATGGTCGCGTCCGAACGCCTCGCCAATAACCGGGAAGGAGCTTGAAGTAAGTTTGCGGCACAAGTACATGGCGACCTGCCGGCAAAACGCGATGTGTTGGGTGCGCTTCTTGGATTTCAGGTCGGCCAGCCGGATGTGGAAGAAATCTGAAACCGTCTTCTGGATCATTTCCACGTCCGGCTTGGCGTCATGGTTTCTTATCAGGTCGTGCAGCGCTTGGCGGGCAAACTCAACCGTAATCGCTGACTTGTTCAGCGATGCCAGGGCGGCCAGCCGTGTCAGGCAGCCCTCCAGCTCGCGCACGTTGGAATGCACGCTTTGCGCGATATAGAGCGAGACGTCGGGAGCCAGTCGCAGGTTCTCCAAGACCGCCTTTTTTTGCACGATGGCCACCCGAGTCTCGAGGTCGGGTGGCGCGATGTCGGCGATCAGTCCGGACTCGAATCGGTTGCGCAGCCGTTCTTCGAGCTCGGGAATTTCGCGTGGCACCTTGTCCGAGGTGAGCACAATCTGATGGCGGTCGCCGTGCAGTGAGTTGAAGGTATGGAAAAACTCTTCCTGGGTACGTTCGCGGCCGGCCAGGAATTGCACGTCGTCCAGTATCAGCGCATCGACGCGCCGGAATTTGTCGCGGAACTCATTCATCTTGTCGCGGCGCAAGGAGCTGATGAGCTCGTTCATGAAGATCTCGGCCGGCATGAACAA
>Ga0126378_10004168_pt1 | contig 10980 bp, 10 predicted proteins | sample PanSoiMetPlot_23_FD_92587 | JGI IMG/M metagenome (GOLD analysis project Ga0126378, IMG submission 92587) | Tropical forest soil microbial communities from Panama - MetaG Plot_23 | ecosystem: Environmental > Terrestrial > Soil > Tropical forest > Bulk soil | place: Panama | collected 2016-02-17
AATGGCCCGTGGTTATTGTTTGCGGTTATGGATCTTGGGCTATCGCTTATGCATGGACGGGCAATCGAGTGGAAAAGGTTTGGCTATCAGATTGACGAAAGGAATCCCAGACTAGAAGAGGCCGGGAATTTTTAGTCCGGGGATTCCTGGGATTCCACTGGCGAGGTTCTTAATCTGGCTGGCGAGCTCTTCATCAACGCGCCGCGACGCTTCATTCACCGCCGCGCGCACCAAGTCCTGCAGCATTTCCTGATCTTTTCCGGCAAAAACATCTGGCTCTATTTTCACGTTCACGACTTGCTTCTGGCCGTTCATTTTAACGGTGACCATGCCGCCGCCGGCCGAAGCCTCGACCGTAACCGAATTTACTTGCCGCTGGTAGTCTTCCTGCAGCTTGCCCAGCCGCGAAAGCATTTGTTGGATGGCGCCGACTTCCATTCTGATCCTTCTTGCCGCGCTTACTCTTCTCGCCGCGGCCTTACCTCGGTGATTTTACCACCGAATCGTTGCAGCATCGACCGCACCAGCGGATCCTTTTCGAATTGCGCTCGCAACTCTTGCGCGCCGGATGCGGCAGCGGCTGCAGCGGCAACAGAATCAAGTCTAGCACAGACTCGCACCGCGCGGCCCAACACGGTGCTCGAAACGGCACGAATCTTTTCCAGCGGCTCGCGCCCTTCGATCATTTCCGCGAACGCTCGCTTGTCCGGCGAAAAATAAATGCATAACTCCGCACCATCGAGCTCCCAGCCGCTGCTCTGCTCTACGAGCTCGCCGAGAAATTTTTGCTTTGTTTGCACCGCAGCCTTGATCTCCGCCACTTGCTCCACCGAAATTCCTTTGACTCTTACCGCCGCTCCATTTTCTTTCAGCGGCTCACTTTCTGGAGTAGCCGGAGGTGTCACTGCGGCAGGCGCAGGGGAGGATTGCCGTTGTTCCATTCGCGGTTCTTCAGGTGCGGAACTCGCTGGGCGCAAATTCGCCGCGGCGATCTTTGGCGAATTCGCAGACGCAGGCGTCGTGGCAGTCGGCGCTGTTTGACGCGTCTGGGGCATCGCGTTGGAGGTGGCTCGCGCTGCTCCCGCGCTTGTGCCGCTTGGCGCACCACCTTTCAGCTCGGCAAGCAATTCTTCCAGCGGTGCAAGACGAGATGCGTTGATCAGCCGCAGCAAGCCCATTTCCAGATGCACGCGCGGGTCGGGCTTTCTTCGCAGATCATCATCCGTTTGCAGCAGAATCTGAAAGAATCGCGTCAGGTCTTCTTCATTGAATAATCCCGCTGCCTTGGCGATGGCTGGACGCTGATCGGGCGTTGCGTCAATCAAATCGGAATCCGCGCCGCACACACGCGCGATCAGCAAATTTCGAAAATGTCGGATGGCTTCGCGGCAGAAATGCTGCAGATTGCGCCCTTCTTTTTGAAATGAGTGCACCAGTCCCAGCGCGCGATCCGCGGAACCTTCCGCAATCGCATGCACCAACTCTTCGAGCGCATCCTCCGGCACAACGCCAAGCAAGGCGCGCACTTCCGCATCGGGAATCGTGTCGCCGCAGTACGCGCGCGCCTGTTCCAACAGAGAAAGCGCATCGCGCAAGCTGCCTTCCGCCATGCGCGCGATCACCGCCATCGCGCCGGGGTCGACTTTCAGGTTTTCTTTCTCCGCGATTTCTTCCAGCCGCTTGGTGATTTCTGTAAACGTCAGCGCGCGAAAATGAAAATGTTGTGAGCGCGAACGAATCGTGTCTTCCAGATTTTCCGGTTCCGTCGTGGCCATTACGAACACCACGCGGTCCGGCGGCTCTTCCAAAGTTTTCAGCAGGGCGTTGGAAGCTTCGCCCGTCAGCATGTGCGCTTCGTCGAGAATCACGACTTTGGTTCGCGAGGCGGCTGGGGCGTAGCGCACCATTTCTCGCAGCTCCCGAATCTGGTCGATGCCGCGGTTCGACGCTGCGTCGATTTCGATGACGTCGAGCGAAGTTCCAGTGGCAATTTCCTTGCACGAATTGCATACCCCGCAAGGCTCCGGAGTTGGACCCTTTACGCAGTTGAGTGCCTTCGCGAGAATTCGCGCTGCCGTGGTTTTTCCTACGCCTCGCACGCCCGAGAAAATGTAAGCATGTGCGACGCGGTCGTGCTTGATCGCGTTTTTCAGCGTGTCAGTGACGTGCTGCTGACCCACTAGATCGTTGAACGTTTGCGGCCGCCACTTGCGCGCTATGACCTGGTAGCTCATGAGGAAGTTTTCAATTTTCCGTTTTCAGTTAAGAACTCAGCGACGAGAGGAACTTCGGGTAATCTGCGGCACCCGAGGCATACCCGGTACCGTTGCTCCCTTCCGGGCCTGGCGGGGTTCGCGGGACCTCGTTGCACAGAGCCCGAAGTTCCACGCTCCGGCAGATGCGCGATTCTGCGCGTCCGCGAAGAAAAGTCTAGCACACTCATTTGGTTGTGTAGCGCAGGGCGAATCCCTGCCCGTCCGGCAGCTGGCGCGAGCCCTGCGGCTTTTTCTTCCACTTAGAACTTATGACTTACAACTTATGACTGAATCCTCAGGATTTCGGCTTCGCGGCTGCGGCTGGCGCGTCCGGCGGCTGCACCTCCGACGGATTCACCCAATTCACCTTGAATGGTCCCATCGCATGAACTTGCACGATGGTCTCCCCTTTAGTCATCCCAAAGTGCCGCATTTCTTTGGGCACGGCGACGAAATTTCCGACATTCATCGCTTGGAGTTTGCTCTCGTCAAAGGTTTCGCCCATTCCCACAAGAAAAGTGCCTTTCAATACCGTCACGTTCTCTTCCGTTGGGTGCCAATGCGCAGGGATTTTTGCTCCGTCGGCGCAACGGATGCGCAGCACGAACGGCGTGCCTTCAGCGTTCATGTCTCCCGCGACAGGCGCAATGTCACACCCTTTGATGATCGGCGTCCATTTCAAATCACCGAAGTGCACGATCTTGTGCGCTTCCATGCCTTCCTTCTTTTCCTGGCTGAAAGCAGCCACCGTGAACAGCACGATCCCGGCTAAAGCGGCACAAACTCTCCCCACTCGAATCTTCATCATCGGTCCTCCATCGAAAAGGATTAGGGCACCGGGCAGAAGATACTCTTTCGCTTTGTGCGCGGCAAGAATCGCCTCGGACTCGGTGCCGCTAAACGCACTACTTTTCCCGTCTTGTCAGAAAGGCAACAGCTTCAGAAAGTCGCCCCTTGCCATTCAAAAATCGAGTACTCTACTCGCGGATGGATTCCTCCCCATCCGCCTCGATTTGGTTCGGGGTCCGCGCGCCAGCGGAACGCATCGAGGCATCGCCTCGGAGCCGCCTCACGATACGAGGTTCGCTCGCACCTTTCCGGTCGGGCAGGAGGACTCCATGAAAGTGATTCTGTCTTTTCTTTTAGTTGCCGCGCTGGCCTGTGTCGCACCCACCGGGTCGTATGCCGAGCCGCATCAAGTTATGCAAGGCACGCAAGTACATCTCACGCTTCTCAACAGCATCAACACCAGTGTGGCCAGGGAAGGCGACCCGTTCGTTGCCGTGGTCGCCGAGCCGGTCTATCTCGGCAGTCAGCTGCTGCTCCCTGTAGGCACGCGCGTGAACGGTATGATTGGCACCGTGGAGCGCGCTCGCATGTTCTCCACCATCCGCGGCCAGGCGTACATGAATCTCACGTTCCGCTCGATCGAGGTCGATAGCCGGCTCATACCCGTGCAGATGAGCATCATCACCATCGAGCCGCCTCGCGGCCAGTCTGGCGGCAAAGCTCGAGGCGACGTGAAAGTCGAAGAGGGGCAGGTTATTGAAGAGAAGCACGACATCAAGGGCGACGTCGTTGCCGCCACGGTCGGAACAGGCGGCGGTACGCTGATTGGCGCCGTCTTTAGCCACGTCGTTCGCGGCTTCGGCCTCGGCCTGGCCGGAAGCGCTGCGTACGTTGTTGTGCGCAAAGGAAAAGAAGTCGAGCTCCCCGCGCAGACCGGCATGCTTGTTCGAATGGATAACACCATCACCGTTCCAGTCACCAGCGCCAGCGGTGCCAGCAGCTCTTCCAGTTTGCGTTGAACCCTTTTCGAAAAATTGAGTGCGCCGCGCAGGGGCACTCTGATTCGCCCTGTGCGGCGCTTTCAAGATCGAACCGGAAGCTTGCCCCGCCTCGTTTCATCGTATGCTATTCGCATGGCCAAACGCTTTCTTGCCGTTGCTACGCTCTTGTTCATGGCCGTCTTTGCTGCTGCTCAAGACAGCACTTCCAACGCGCGCCCACGCACCTCCGATCTGGGACTGAAAGTTGGCATCCTTCCAGCCGGGCCGCTTAATGCGATCACCGATGTTGGCGGCGTCCAAATCGGGCACACGACCATCATTCGCGGCGACAACATCCGCACCGGAGTGACCGCCGTCCTACCGCACTCCGGCAATCTTTATCGCGAAAAGGCGCCCGGCGCAATTTTCGTGGGCAACGGCTTTGGCAAGCTTGCGGGTTCCACGCAGGTGGAGGAAATGGGCGACATCGAGACGCCCATCCTGCTGACCTCCACTACAAGCGTTCCGCGCGTGGCCGACGCGCTGATCAGCTACATGCTGGCGTTGCCGGGCAACGAGGATGTGATGTCCATCAATCCGATCGTCGGTGAGACCAATGACGGATACCTGAACGATATTCGCGGCCGCCACATTACGCCAGAAGATGTGTTCGCTGCCGTGAAGAACGCAAAGAGTGGTCCGGTGGAGGAGGGCAATGTCGGAGCAGGAACCGGGACGATAGCCTTTGGCTGGAAAGGCGGCATTGGAACCTCTTCGCGCCGGCTGCCTGCGAATCTCGGCGGATTCACGGTCGGCGTCCTGGTGCAAACAAATTTTGGCGGCGTGCTCACGATTGCAGGCGCTCCGGTGGGCCAGGAACTCGGCCAATACTACTTGCGCCAGGAACTGCAGCGGGCCGGCAGCGTGAAAGACAAGGCCGACGGATCGTGCATGATGGTGATCGCCACCGACGCGCCTCTGGACGCGCGCAATCTGAAACGGCTGGCGGCCAGGGCCTGGCTGGGCCTTGCGCGGACGGGCGGTTCAGCTTCCAACGGCAGCGGAGACTACGCGATTGCGTTCTCGACGGCACCGCAAGTGCGCATCCATGCCAGTGAAAAAGCACGGACGCGGAACGTGGAGGTGCTGACCAACGACGCGATGTCACCGCTGTTGGAGGCGGTGATCGAAGCAACCGAGGAAGCGATCTACAACTCGATGTTCAAGGCGACGACGATGACGGGCAACGGTCACACCGTTGAAGCCCTGCCGATTGAAAAGACGATGGCGATCCTCAGAGAACATCAAGTGGTCAAATCCAAGTGATGCAATAAGGGATCGCCACGCTCGTTGCGTTTTCACAGCAGAGCGGGAATTCAACGCGGCCTGCACAGCTTGATTCCGTCTACTTCTTCGGGAAATTCGGATCCGCCTTCACTTCGTTGATTTGCTTGGTGTGGCGCTCGCTGTGCGCCGCGATGAACAGCACAAACTCGTAGCCATCCAACTTTCCCAGCGGGCTGTCCATCACATGATCGCGCAGTCCCGCCGTGCTCTTCAGGAAGTCTTCGGTGGCCGAACGGCTCTCTGCAAAATGCTTGACCGAGCCCTCGGGCGAACCAAAGCGGTTGCTTGGCACCAGCGGTTCGGGTGCCTGCGCCTTGTGGCTGCGGTCGGGAACCATCATCACCACCGCCTCGTCAGTTTTCTTTAGGTCGCGGCCAGGCTCCCCGGCCGGCGAAGTCATGACCTTTTCCTTTATCAAGCCGTCGCGAATAAAGTCCTCCGCCGCCGCGATGTGTTCCATCACCTGCGCCACGGACCAGCGGTCCGTAGCGGGCTTGAAGTTCCACTGCGCCTCGGAAAGGCCCTTCGTCGCCTCCAGAACACCTTTCTTGGTTGTTTCCAAGTATTGCAGCGCGCGGTCCTTCTCCGCTGGCGTCACTTCCTGAGCGCGTACTGCTGTCGCGGCCGCGGCCAGAAAAAACAATGCGGCCAGCGTCCCTGCCAGGGATTTCTTCCTCATTTTTCACTCCTTCGGTTTGGCTTCGGTGGCGAAACGGGGGAATGCCAGCATAGCACATGTGGGCCGTTCCACTGTTGTTACGCCCGGAGACTGGAAATTGAAGGTTGTTCACATGGCATCGCGGAGAGAATATCACTGCGATAAGAAGACTTGAGAAAGTATATCGGGATGAGAAGTGGGTGCCCCAGGTTTGGTGTTTAAACCTGGGTCTTGGGTTTTGGATTTCCCGGTTCAGCAGAAAAGAGGGAAACAGCGAAGACCCAGGTTTTAGAGAGCAAAATCTGGGGCACCCGCGCTCGTCTAATTACTAGTCTGGGCTAGTCGTCGTGGGGAAAGTCCTGGTTCAGATCGACGTTTGAGGTGAAGAGGGAAACACCTGAAGACCCAGGTTTTACAAACCAAAACCTGGGGCACCCACCCTCTCCTAATTTTCGGTCCGAGACACCCGTCCACCGCGATTCATTGAGGATTGCTTGGAAGGAGTGGCTCTTTCCGCTAGCCGCGTCCGTTCAAAACGAGCATAGAGGCCCTGCTACCTTGCAAAGACCATTTGTGACCTCGGAGAGGGCACGATATATCGTGCCCCTACAAGACTTGCCGGTGCCTCAGGCCGCGGCGTTGCCTGCTTTCGCTTTGTTTGTGTCGTAGCCGTCGCGCTTCAAGTAGCGGTACAGGCTCGTGCGGCCAATCCCAAGAATCTGCGCCGCGCGCAGGCGGTTCCCCTGGCACATCTCGAGCACGCGCTGGATATGCCCCTTGCGAACTTCCTCGAGCGACAGCGGCTTCCACTCCTCGCCGTGCAGCGAACACGGGCTGCGATGCTGAAGATGCTCCGGCAGATCACCCAAGTCCACAAAGTCGCCGGTCGCAGTGATGCATGCGCTGGAAATGACGTTTTCGAGTTCCCGGACATTTCCCGGCCAGGGGTGCTGCAACAGCACCGTCTGCGCGCGCCGCGTCAGGCCGGCGATATCTTTTCCGTATGCCGAGTTGTATTTGTGCAGGAAAAACTGCACAAGTAGAGGAATATCCTCGAGGCGCTCGCTGAGCGAAGGGAGGCGAATCTGGATGGAGCTGAGGCGGTAAAAGAGATCTTCGCGAAAACGCCCCGCCAAAACTTCGGCGCGCAAATCGCGGTTCGTCGCGGCGATCAGGCGCACGTTGACTTGTCGAACCTCCGGCGAGCCGACCCGCTGAATTTCGCGGTTCTGGATAACGCGCAAGAGTTTTGCCTGCATGGCCGGCGACATTTCTCCGACCTCGTCGAGAAAAACAGTGCCGCCGTTCGCGTATTCGAACAAGCCGGGGCGAGTGTCGGTCGCGCCGGTAAACGCGCCGCGCATATGGCCGAAAAGCTGGCTCTCCAGCAAAGTGTCCACCAGAGCGGAGCAATTGCAGACCGCCAGCTTTTGCTGGCTCACAGGACTGAGCTGGTGAATCGCGCGCGCCACGAGTTCCTTGCCGGAACCCGTTTGGCCTGCCAGCAAAACGTTGGTGTAATGCCGCGCGACCTTGCGCGCGAAATCGAACACTTCCAGCATCGCCGGACTCTTGCCCACAATGCCGTGAAACTCCAAATCCTTAAGCAACTGCTCTTCTAGTACGCGCACGCGATGCCGCTGGCCGTAGAGTCTTGCAACCTCGTCCAGCATCTTCTTCAGATGCGCACGATCAATCGGCTTTGGGAGAAAGTCGGCTGCTCCGCGGCGGATGGCTTCGAGCGCCGAGTCCAACGTGTAGTCGCCGGTCATCAGCACAATATGCGCTCCTGGATCCAGACGCAGCGCCTGATTCAGGAACTCGTACCCATCCATTTCCGGCATGTGCACGTCCACCAGCGCCATACGGCAGCGGCCGTGCTTGATCAGTTTGAGAGCTTCCTGTGGTTCCATCGTGGGGATGGCCTCATACCCCATGTTTTCGATGAGCGCGGACAGCATCTCCAATTGGGCCGGATCGTCATCCAGGATGCACGGAGTTAAAGAGGTTCGTGCAGGGATCAGCTCAGCTGGTTTCGTCAACCCTAATGACATACTACCAAGTTGTATGGCATTCCATATGCCACATCTGGGCGCTACGCTCCCTTGGTTTCCCTTTCACGATTCGATCTTTCACGTGGATCGCTCAGGGTTCCGTATCTTACTGAAAAGCGCGGTTTTTGCACTATTTCCCGCTGAAGAACTGGTGAGTTTCCACGCGCCGGCGGACCGCTCTCTTCCTATCGCGTTGCGCACGCTTTACCCCACTTGCAAACGCTTTGAGGGCGAAGTTCTCGCACTTGCGCCATTTCGGTGCAAGAATGATTTGTCGAATCCCAATTTGGCACAACGCGCGCTCTCGAAGAGTTGCAGGCGCAATTGGCTGCGCTACTTGCTCCTGGGCTTACGCCCCTTCTTTCGAGATGGCCTGTGGGAACATGCGTTTCAGCCGGAATTGCCGGATCTCCGGAAAGGTTGAAAGAACAGGCTCGGCCTCGTACGGTACCGGGAAAGAGCGCTCCGCATCCATGGGCTGCAGAAGGCGGACAAAAATGATGGCTCCCGGGCGGAGCTGGCAACTCAGGGTGAGCAGCTTGCCGCTTTCTTCATTCCACCAGAGCTCTGTGTTTTCAACGAAAAACGTGTCCTTGTCGTCCCAGCCAGAGACCTCGACGCTATAGCCCGTGATGAGCGGCTGGCTTTTTGCCAAGTGCATGAGGAACCTCTGCGGATCGGAGTGCAGGAAGCGGGCCAGCTTAGTTGAGGCTATGTCGTTGAAATCAAAGACTTAAGAGAGAAGAAGAACGCTCATTCACTGTGCGGTACTGACACGTCGCAAAAAGGCGTGTTCCAATTTGAAGAGCTTAGTACGACGCGCAGCCGAGCGCATGCCGGTTTCTAGAATCGTCCCTGGAGCAAGTGCTCGATGGCGAACGTTTTGATAGGACCATAGATATATTGGAAGACAACAAGCCCCAGGACCAGCCCCAAGATGCCGTAACTGTTGCCGCGTAACCAATCGAGATAACGCTGCGCACGCGTCTCGCTCATGAGCAGCATGATGGCGGTGCTGCCATCCAGCGGAGCGACCGGGAGCAGGTTGAACGTGCCCAACAGGAGATTCAGTGAGAACATGGCGCCGAGAAGGTTTTCCGTGAAGCCTGGCTGCGGGTAACTGTGAAACCAGCCGTGGGCCGATCCTACGCGCAAAGCGATTGTGGCGATGAGCATTAGTGTGTAGTTCGCTGCGGGGCCGGCAAGGGCCATCCAAGCCGCCCGGCGCGGATGACGCCGCTCCCAAAGCGGATCGTAGGGCGCGCTGGCCCACCCAATGATCGAGCGCGTAAAAATCAGCATCAGGATGGGAACAACCACCATGCCCCACGGCTCGCGCTGGATGTGCGGGATGGGGTTGAGCGTGACCTGTCCGCCAAGGGAGGCGGTTTCGTCGCCGCCGATTTTTGCGGCGAGGGCGTGCGCGGCTTCGTGACAAGTCGTCGAGAAAAGAAAAACTACATACCAGGTAAAGCCGAGTGCAAGAAGTTCCGGCGAAATGTCGGGCATGAAAGTTGCTTTGTTGTCTCCAGCGAGTAGCGTAGAAGGAGCGCTCGCCGTTTGCAAGCGGGACAACCTGAGCAGTCCAGGGTTGGAGTCCCAGGGAAGAGGCGAAGAGAGACTTCCCCTCGCAAAAAACCGCTCAGAGAGCAAGAAGGTCTCGCTTCGCTCGGAATGATGAGTTGCTGCTGCCACCGATCGAGTTTACGGGGAGGTTTGCGATGGGAAGGCTTTTATGCCGGCAGGCGAGAATTCGAAGCGCACTTGCCATTCGCTGGGAACGCTACGGCCACCGCCGTCCGGTGAAGTAAATTCCCATTTACGGGCGGCCTTCAGAGCAAGATCGGCAAAGTACTGGCTTGGTCCGGGATCGGCAAACTCGGCGTTTGCGACATTGCCCGCTGCGTCGACGTGCAGACGCACGCTGACGCGCACGGTGCCGCGAATCGTTGAGAGCGCCTTTTCGGAAACGTCAGGCAATACTTGATCCAAGACTTCACCGTGAGACGCGCTAGATCGAGAGCTTTTCGACGCGTTTGCGGCGGCTTTCGTTTCTGAGCGCAGAGCAGCGGGTGCGGGAGAAGCCGAAGGAGCTACTGCATCTGCTTTAGCTGGCTTTTCACCAGCGCTCTTCCCGGCATCGTGGTTTCCGGAGGGTGAGTTCGATTTTGCACTCCTTGAGGCCGAAGAGCGAGCGGGTTGTTCGGCTGGCTGTTCCGCACTCGAGTTTGCAGCTTCGGCGGTGGAGGCGGGCGGAGAAGTTTCAGTCCGCTTATTGAGCACTCTTGGCAACGCGATAATTGCCGCCACGATGAGGAGCGCTGCTATCAAGGGAACGATATAGCTTGGGAGGACAATGCTTTCAGACTCATCTGTCTCCGCAGGCCGTGGCCGAGGCCGCGACGGCGGAGCTTTTGGAATGGGTGGACGCTGCCGGGCTTCAGGAGCTTTCGCGATTGGAGGCGGCGACGGTCGTGGCGTTGGAAGTGGAAGCTTTGCAGCCGGAACCGGGGCGACGGGGGAAAGCGGAATAGACAACGGAGACATGGCCTGCGCAGCCGCGGCTGCGGCGGCCGGATTTAGGCTGGCCCGGACTTGCGCAAGCGTCCAGCGGTGCGCGGGATTTTGGCGGAGGGAATTCTGCGCGATGTTCAGGAAAGGCTGCGGAAGAGTATTAGGCACCAGTGGGTCCGCCGGTCCGCCCGGCTGCCACTGCGGCGGGTATTGGGTAAGCACTTCGACGATAGTCATGCCAAGTGACCACACGTCACAGGTCGGAGTAACCGCTTGATGAATAGACTCCGGCGCGTCGTAGACGTCAATCGTTCCAAAGGAACGAGGATTTGCGCCCGCAGGGGCCAGCCGGTCGCTGGAAAGCTTCACCTGATCCGCGGTGG
>Ga0126378_10004170_pt1 | contig 10980 bp, 9 predicted proteins | sample PanSoiMetPlot_23_FD_92587 | JGI IMG/M metagenome (GOLD analysis project Ga0126378, IMG submission 92587) | Tropical forest soil microbial communities from Panama - MetaG Plot_23 | ecosystem: Environmental > Terrestrial > Soil > Tropical forest > Bulk soil | place: Panama | collected 2016-02-17
GCTGTCTCGCGTCTGGAGCCGTACCGCCGCCATGTGGCAGGAGACTTGGACCGAGCGCTTCGACGATCGCATCGCCGTCCGGGACGGCCACTGGATATGGACCGGGTACGTGGATCCCCGCGACGGGTACGGGCGCTTCAAGCCCATCCACTCCGAGCCCGCCCACCTGGCGCACAGGCTGGCCTACGAACGCTGGGTCGGCCCGATCATGGACGACAAGCCCGTGATCGACCACCTCGGGCACCCCTTCGGCCTGCGCCGCTGCGTCAAGCCCGACCACCTCGAAGCGATCACCCACGAGGAGAACATCCGGCGCGGAGAGAGCCCAGCGGGCCGCAACGCGCGACTGACCCACTGCCCTCGCTGTGGCGACCCGCTGGACGATCCAGCCTATGCGACCCAGCGCAAGAACGGCGAGCGGCGCTGCCTGCGCTGTCAGCGGGCAGAGCACGCTCGCTATCGGGCTAGGAAACGGGGCGCAACGGAGGACGTCCAGCGGGCTGCACCGTGATACGCAGCACTTCCTCGGATTCCTGAACGTCGGGCCAGTACCTGGGCTCTCGTACCGCGTGCCCAATCTCTGAGATAGCCCGGTTGACCATCACCCCACCGCCCTTGGGATCAATGGCTTTGGATGTGATCAGACGCTCCACCACGGTACCAAGCCGTACCCAATAGACATCGCCGACGCGCCAGCCCAACCCGTGGGCTTCGCCCTTGGTCTGGGGCTCCGAGTCTCGTTTCGGGATGTGGTTCAGGATCGTCTTGATACGGGACTTGAGCAGGCCCAGATCCGTCAGTACCTCCATCGGGTGAGTGATGTCGGTGACCATGCGGTCGACCGCTTCGGAGAAGAACGTGAAGGCCCGCCCTGTCTGGTTGGCATTGAAGCGGGGGAACAACCTGGCCTGCGCCTGGCATGCATCCCGAAACAGCGTCTCGCTGCCCAGTTGCTTGGCAGTCACCCGGACCGTATAGCGGATTCCATCCTCTGGCTGCTTGACAATCACTAGCGTGTAGTGCTTGTCATCCCCCGTATCGAACAGAACCGCTTCCAGTACCTGGAAGTTGGCGCCCTTGGCCTGCGCGGCGGCTGCCTTCTCACGCATGACGTCGGCGTCGGCGTTCTGGTACGTGCTCCACAGGTAGCTCAGACCGTGGTTGGCCCGAGTCTCGCGCTGGTAGCACGCCTCGCCCACCAGGGTGCAGGCGAACACCTCCTCGACGTCGTCGAAGGCCCAGCCTTTGCGGATGAACTCAGCGCAGATGGCGAAGTCGATCGCCGAGTGGCTGTTGTCCTTCAGCTTATCCCAGTGCCGGGTGCCTGGGTCCTGATTGCCGCGCTTGAACAGGGTGTCAAGCACCTTGCCCTTGAACTGTGCCTCTCTAACCCGGGAGTGCACGATGCTGGTCTGGTGCGCGTTGAGACGCAGGATCCGTTTACTGGTTGTGTTCGGACCGTTCACGCTCTGTTCAGGGTTTTCGGACAGGTAGGTTGCTACAATGCCCTTGAGGTACCCATCTGGATCAGCGATGGTGGGCAGCGTCCTGAAGCTGCCCGCCACTCGCTGGTACGGACCCCACCCCGCCAGAGCAGACGGCGGCACGAGCACGTAGTTCTTGTCGGCTCTGACCTCGCCCATCTTTCGACCGGGCAACAGGTGCCAGGCGCTGGACTTCAGGTCCATCGGGTACCTGAACCAGACGTGAACCCTGCCGCGCCCAGAGCGCACGACGCAGGCACCCTGGAGTAGCGGGCTGGTCGGGTTGGCCAGGATCCAGTCGGCGGCAGACTGATCGTCGACGTCGCCGCAGCCGATACCGTTGCCGCACACGATGGCCCAGTTGCAGTCTGGGTACTCCTGCAGCCAGAACTGCATCTCGTCGTATGTCGGCGCGCGCTGCATGAATTCGGCCCACTTCACCAGGGGCGTTTTGAGACCGGAGTGGATGGGGATCAGCGAGATCCCCGCGTCCAGGTAGTGGTACGCCGCGTGTTGACCGTCCTGATCGGTGGCGTGCATGCCTTACTCGCCGGTCGTTTCTGGATCGCCCCCCGTAGTGCGTCGGTTCTTGGCTAACTCCGGATGGGTACGCTTATACGCATCCAGGTCGGTCTGGCGGAACATCAGCACGTGGGACGAGTCGCCGAGCATAAAGCCGGGGATGCCTGCCCCGCCTTCCTCGTAGATAGACTTGAGCCGATAGATGTATTCGCGGCTAACTCCGAGGTAGTCCGCCGCCTCTTGAGCGGGGAGCCAGCCCTTGAACACAACCCGATTGGCTTCGGGGGAATCTACAACAGTCGTCATTCTTGCCCTCCTTCTGGGTGTTTTAGATGTTGACACAAGTCGCTGACCCAGTGTAGGATTTCTGCGGTTGATTTTTCAACCTGTCGCCAGTGGACGGGCGGCAAATCTCATTCGTAAGGGAGCACACCCCATTGTCCGAGTTTCGTTTTTTTCCCTATCAGGTGGAGGGGATCGTCCGAGCCTACCACGCTCTGAAGAATCCCGACGCCCGAGGTTCGTTCTTTTTCCAGTGGCAGCCTGGCATGGGCAAGACGCTGGGCGCGATCGCGCTGCACCGCAAGCTGGGCATGGAGCAGCCCATCCGCACCGTGGTGGTCTGCCCCGTCGTCGCGGTCGGCGTGTGGCGCCGAGAGTTCGAGAAGTGGCTGCCTGGCACCCCGATCGCCATCGACGCCCCTGACGGCGAGGCGCGCGTGGTGATCACCACGTACGACAAAATCAAGGATCCAAGGTCGGATAACCCGCTGACCCAGCGGCGCACAGGGTCTGATCGGCTGCACGCGCTGCAGAACTGGAACCCTGTGCTGCTGATCCTGGACGAGTCGCAGTATTTCAAGAGCCCCAGTACCGCCCGCACACGGGCTATCTGGAAGCTGGCGGCGGCCAGCCAGTTCAAGGTCCTCTTGAGTGGCACGCCCGCCCACTCGCCGCTGGACTGGTGGTCGCAGTTCAGGGTTGTCGCACCCCACGAGCCCGTCTTCCGCAAGACGTACCAGGAGTTCAAGCAGCACGTGGTGGTGCTGCAGCAGGGACCCAGCGGTTCCTTCCCGATGCGCGGTCAAGGGGGCCAGATGATCCTGAAGGACGGCTTTCAGGACGTCGTCAAAGCGATGGCGCCGTACGTCCACGCGGTGCCCAAGAGCGCCCTGGCCCTGCCAGATCCGATCGAGCAGGAAGTTCCCGTAACCCTGGACAAGGCGGAGCGGAAAGCCTACACGCAGATGGAGACGCTGCTGCGCACTGAACTGCACGACGCCACCGAGGCCAACGCCCAGATCGTGCTAACCAAGATGCTCAGGCTCTCCCAAATTGCGGCGGGGCACGTCACCAACGAGAACGGGGACACGGTGACGGTCGGCCACTCGAAGCTGAACGACGCGCTGGAGCTTCTGGAGCAGCGCGCTGACGAGAAGGTTGTCATCGCCTGCAGGTTCCGCCACGACATCGCCGACCTCTCCGACGCCCTGCTCAAGGCGGGCCGCGAGCACAGGGTCATCGACGGATCGGTGAGTGCCAGGGCCAGGACCGAGTACGAGGACTGGTTCCAGAAGGAAGACCACAACGGGGTGATGCTGCTCAACATCCAGTCCGGTGGAGTGGCGATCACTCTGTCGGCGGCGAGCACGATGATCTTCTTCACCCTGCCGCTCAGCGTGATCCAGTGGCAGCAGACCACGGCGCGCATCCACCGCATCGGGACCACCACCAACGTCTCGATCATCTATCTGTTGGCCGAGCAAACCCACGACGACGTGATGCTGGCGGCGCTGCGCAGGGGCGCCTCACAGGTCGATATGGCCCGCCTGCTGTTGAAGTACCTGAACCGTCAGGACGGAGGAGCCAACTGATGGCGACTCACCTGGACGCGCTGTCCTGGCGCGAGATCTATGGCCGCACCTTGAGGAGGCCCGAGCAGGGCCGAGCCCACGCGTACGTCGTGGCCCCGCTGTACGACAACATGACCTACCACGAGCGGGACACCGTCGTCGAGAACACCCGACGCTCGATGATCGGCATGCTCGACCACGGCGACGTGCACTACGTCACCGCCGAGATGACCGCTGTGCTGCAGGACATCGTCCGCGAGCACATGGCTCACCGCGAACTGTTCCACATCGACGAGGGCGACCTGCCCAGCAGTCGGGGCTTCGTGTACTTCGATGGGTCGGTCAAGCTGCCCACCGAGTACGGCTTCAACCACGAGCAGGAACTGGTGGCGGTGGGCTGGGCGCCGCTGCTGGTGCCGCCCGAGCATTTCGAGAGCCGCGTGGGGCGCCGCTTGCTGGACAGCGACGAGAAGGACCAGATCGGCAACGTGGTCATCGGCACGATGCTGGTGACCTTCGTCGAGACGCCGCCCCGACCCCGAGGCAACTTCGAGGACTACGGCAAGTGGAAGCCCAGGATGTGGATCCCGTGCCCCTGGGGGGTACGCACCGACCCGACGATGGTCAACTGGAAGGGCGAGATCGACCACGTCGACGTGAGCACCCCAGTCGGGCCGACCGACCTGGATCCTGGGGAGAAGATCAGCTACGAGGACTCCGTCGAGGCGTCGCGGCGGGTGATGCGGCTGATGCTGGCGTGGATGGCGTTCATCCAGACCGAGATCCCCGTGCTGCACCAGCGCCCTGAAAGCTACGACAGGGTGATGCACAAGGAGGGGCGTCCGCCCGCCGACGTCAAGGTCACCCTGCTGCGCCGCTACGAGAGCACCCCCGCCAAGGGCATGGCCGAGGTGGACTGGCAGTACCAGTGGAAGGTCAAGGAGCACTACCGCTGGCAGCGCGTCGGGCCGAACCGAGCGTTCGTGCGCCGCGTCAAGGTGCGCTCCTACTGGAAAGGCCCCGAAGACAAGCCGCGCATCGAGCGCGACGAGATTACCGTGCTGGGGAGATAAGCATGACCCAGATCGACAGCTACATGGGGTACTCGGGCTGATGCCCGCCAACCCCGACTGCCGCCTGTGCCCCCTGGGGGGCACAGTGCTCTCGACCTGCGTGTGGGGCGAGTACCGTGGCGATCCCACCTGGTCCGGTCCAAGAGTGATGGTCGTCGGCATCAACCCTGGCTACAACGAGGACCAGCAGGGCCGACCCTTCGTCGGCGCCTCGGGCGGCATGCTCGACGAGGCGCTGGCCCAGGCGGGCATCCGCTACGCCTACCTGACCAACACCTTCAAGTGCTACGCCGAGCCCGACATGGCGTGGGCCAGGGCGTGCAAGGACTACCTTGAGGAGGAGATCGCCAGTGTTCATCCGGCTTACATTCTGGCGCTGGGGAATATCCCTACACAGAGGCTACTGGGTCAAGGCACCGTGGGGCAGGTGGCGGGTAAAGAGATCTGGTCTGCTCGTTACCAGTGTTGGGTCATGCCCGCCTTCCATCCTGCAGCTATTTTGCGAAACCGAGGCCGAGAGAACGCCTGGCGATCTGACATCCTGCGCTTTGGGCGCCTCGTTCGAGGCGAACTGGCTCCGCCGCCGAACACTCCCCCTGTCAGGGTGGATCTTATTGACTCGGGCAGGGGCCTCAGGTCGCTGGATCGGCTCCTTCGGACCGAGCCTTCGTTTTCATACGACTTCGAAACCAACGTCGTCGAGGGCGGCTGGCACCACCGCGCCTTCGTAGCCCACTCGATCGCGTTCAGCTTCACGGGCCAGGAGGCGGTGTGCCTGCCCATCGCCCACCCCGAGTGCCCACCCGAGTGGACCGCGCTCGTGCTGGACTGGATGCGGCTGCACGCCACGCCGCTGCTGCAGTCCAGGGACGCCACGCGCATCGTGCACAACGGCATGTTCGACGACCTGGTCTGGTACCGTCTGACCGGACAGCTACCCAGGGTGAGCGCCGACACGATGCTCATGCTGCAGTTGCTGGACGAGAACGCACCCAAGTCGTTGAAGTGGGCAGGGAGGGCACACCTTGGCTGGCCTGACTGGGACATCGACGCACGCAAAGCGCATCCTCTGCGCCTTCTGTACCCGTACAACGGCTACGACGCCGCTGCTACTGTCCTACTCCGCGACCTCCTGGCTGACCGACTCGGTGAAGACCCCGGGCTTCAACGCTACTTTCAAGCACTGGAGATGCCCAAGCTGCGGGCACTGGAACGCATGGTTGCGCGGGGTATTCACGTCAACCGCAAGCGCGCCGCGCAGCTTTTCCAGAAGGCCCGCCACGAGCAGTACGCCGCCGACGCCCTTGTCCCGGTACAGAACCCAGCGTCGCACCCGCAGGTAGCTCACTGGCTGTACGAGGAACTGGGGCTACCCGTCCTGAAGCAGGGGAAGAAGCACCCATCGACAGACGAGGCAACAGTAAAGACCCTGGGACTGGTGCACCCAGACGCGCGGCTGATCCTCGACTGCCGACGTCCGCGCAAGAAGATAAGCACGTACTTCAAGCCCATCAACCGAGCGACGAAGCACAGCTTCGATGGGCGATTCCACCCCGAGATGCGCACGACATCCGTCGAAACGGGGCGCCTCGCCAGCTTTTTTCACACCACCCCCAGGGACACCAGCGTACGCCCCATCTTCTCGGCGCCCGAGGGCATGGTGCTGCTGGAGGCCGACTACCGCCAGATTGAAGCCCGCCTGTGCGCGTGGATGGCGTGCGGCAGGCCGTGGACCTGGGAGGGCATCAACCCGCAGAGCATGCTGTGGGCCTTCCACATCGGGCTCGACGTGTACAGCGACTTCGCCGCGAACTACCTGCGCAAGACCATCGGCCAGGTGACCAAGGACGAGCGCCAGATCCTGGGCAAGGTGCCGGTGCTGGCACAGTTGTACGGCATGTCCTGGCAGGGGCTGAAAGAGTACGCCTGGCGCTCGTTCGAGATCCTGTGGACCGACGCCCAGGCCCAGGCGCTGTGGAACCTGTTCAGGCGCCGCTACCCAGAGTTCCCGTACTGGCACCGCTTCGCCGAGGCCGGGCTCACGCGACGCGGCTACGTGCAGACCCCGATTGGCAGGATCAGGCGGCTGCCTGACGCGCGTTACGGGCAGCGTGACGCGATCCGGTCAGGTATCAATGCTGAGCCCCAGTCATTGGCCTCGGATATCACGCAGACCGCGCTGATCCTGCTCGATCGCCAGGGCGCCCGAGTCGTGGGTGACATCCACGATGCCCTGTTGATCGAGGTGCGGGTCGACCGTGCTATGCAGGCCACGGCTGAGATCCGCAAGACCATGCTAGCCGCCCCCGTGGCCCTCGAAGCAATGGGTTTGCACCTGCCCGAAGGTCTCATTGAGGTTGAGATCAAAGCGGGTCCCTGGGGCCTTGGCAAAGAAATCCCCGCGTAAGCTGCTGCCCATGTGCCCCGAGTGCGGGCTGTACCGCCTGCGCTCCGAGTGGCACGTCAGGCGCGGCGGCATGCTGCGATGCAGCCATTGCGCCGCGCGACGCAGAAATACCCAGCCAAAGAGGACTTGACTTTTTTTGTAGGCCCGTGATACATTTTTTGGACCGCCGACGTTGTTGATGATGTTGCAGTAGCGCGAGCGGATAGATACAGGACGAAGGGAATAGGCGTGGACATTTCGCTCAGTACGAGCGCGTTCAACGACGCTGCTCGCTGTTTGAAGCGGTATGAGTACCGCTGGGTTGAGAACCTGGTGCCCAAACCCAGGGACGTTCGCCCCGTGCTGCGACGGGGGGTGTGGATTCACCGCTGCTTGCAGCTTGCCGACGAGGGCAAAGACTGGCTCGTCGAACTGGGCCGCCTGTGGCAGTGGGCGGTCGAGCAGGGCATCCCCAGCGACGACGCGGACGGGATGTACACCGAGGTCCGCGAGCTTTGCGAGGACTATCTGGCCTACTGGCAGGGGCATGAGGAGGCCCCAGGCCCGTGGAAGTACATGGCCAGCGAGATCCCGATGGTGTGGGAGCCGCGCCCAGGCACCAAGCTGACGGCGACGATCGACCTGCTCAAGGTCGACGCGGCGGATCGCATGTGGATCTGGGAGAGGAAGTCCACGCAGGACATCCCCGACTCCGACTGGCGCACCGTGGATCCCCAGACGATGCTGCAGTTCATGATCGCCAGGGCCAACGGCATGCCCGTGGTGGGCATCGTCTTCGACTACATCTGCACCCGTCCGGGTAGGGTGCCGCGCATCACCCAGGCGGGGCGGCTGCACAAGAGCGACGAGCAGATGACCACGCGCAGCCGAGCGTTCGCCGTGGCCGAGCGGGAGATGCGCAAGAGCAGCCAGCCCGAGGAGTACATCAACGAGTGGCGCACGCGGCTGGTCGCCGACGCACAGTGGTTCCAGCGCTACGCAACCTTGCGCCCCGACGACAACGCCATCCTGACGCTCAAGGACGTCGCCCAGATCCTGCGCCACATCGGCGCCGCCAGGGACAAGGACTACTACGCCCGCAGCGTCAACGTGCTCGACTGCCGCCTGTTCTGCCCGTACGGCAAGCTGTGCATGGCCGAGTACCACCTGGGGCACAAGAGCGAAGCGCTCAGGGAGGAATTCGTTACGGCATCCACCGAAGACAACTGGATGATGGGGAGGACTGGGTGAGCCTCGTTGACCTGTACGTCCCCAGCGACCGCATCCAGGCGCTGACCCACTGCCGCATCGGCATCTACGGCCCCAACGGGGTAGGCAAGACGACCTTCGCCGCGTCGATCCCTGAGACCGAGCGCGTGCTGTTCGTCAGCGTTGACGACGAGAACATCCGCCCCGTGGCGCACCTGAAGCACTTCAGGGTGGTCAAGCTGCGGCGCTGGAACGACATCTTCATCATCTACCAGGCTCTGGCGCGGCCCGACAACCGCATCACCACCGTGGTGTGGGACACCTGGTCCCGCATCCAGGACCTGGCGGTGGGCAAGATCACGGGCTACGAGCCCAGCGACCCGAGCAAGCTGCAGCAGTACATCGACCGCATCCCCAAGAGCCCCGCCAACTGGCAGGGCTGGGGCCAGGTGGGTGCGCTCTGCTCCGAGTGGCAGCGCAACTTCAACATGCTGCCGATCCACATCGTCTACCTGCTGCAGGAGCAGGACCGCCGCCGTGAGGTCGAGGAGGACGTGAAGACAGGCCCGCGCCTGACGCCAGAAGCACTCAAGGGTATCCGCGATTCGCTGGAGATCCTCGGGCGTCTGTACGTCGACCTGGCCGCCCCCGACCCGTTGAAGGCAGTCGTCAAGGAGGGCGAACCGCTGCCACCCCCCACCTTCAAGCTGGACGAGGACAAGTCCAGCGACCGCATCGACGCCAACGTCCGCGAGGTCAGGCGTCTGTTCATCGGCCAGCACGATCGTTACATTGCCAAGGGTCCGACCCACCTGCTAGGCCGGGTCATCGACGATCCGACCTGGAACAAGATCGTGCCGCCCCTGTTCGGAGGTCCCAGTGACGGACGCCCCGCAGGTGATGGTCACGCTCAAGTCCCACTGGTCGACGGGCACGTCTGAGATGGACGCGACCGTCGTGTTCTCCGCGCCGAGCCTGGACGAAGCTCTGCGCCTGATCCGCCGCGCCACTGACGCGGCACCCATCTTCAACAACCCCCTTGAGGAGGTTCCATCGTGACCCAGCAAGGTCCCTTCCGTCCATTCAAACTGGACCTGAACATCGACGACGCCCGCCCAGCGTCGGCGCGCGTACCTGAGGGCTACTTCCTGGTCGAGTGCGACGGCTGTGACGCGCCCCGCCAGACCGCGACCAGCACGGGGCTCAACGTCCTGTTCCGCATCGTCAGCGGCCCCGACGCCAACCCGAACATGGGCCTCGGCGGTCGGCTGCGCGACTTCAACACGCTGGAGTCGGCGGCCCGCAACGCGGACGGCAAGTCGACCCACTTCGCCTTCACCGCCACGCTGGCGGCGCTGGGCCGCACCGACATCGTCGAGGCGTTCAACCGCATGGGTGACGCCAACGTGATCGACTCGATGGCCAAGCTGATCAGCGTCATCGCACAGGTGAGTGATGCGATCAAGGGCCGCCGCTGCGTCGCCGACGTGCGCGACCGCCAGGGCCAGAATGGCACGTTCTCGTCCATCGAGGCGCTGTTCCCCATCGAGGAGTGGGAGACGTTCAAGAAGGCCGCGCCGTACTCGGGCAACCCTGGGCCTGGCTTCGGCAACCCGCCTGTCGCCAGCGCCCGCCCCAACGGACCTGGCGCGGGGCCTGCTGCCGCCGCGTCCGCCGATCTGTTCGCCGACCTGGACAGGGCGATCTAGTTGACCGTCGAGGCGGGGCTGCGCGCCAGGATGCTCGTTGCCATACGACGAACCTGGCCGCGCTCCATGGGTGTGTCACTGTGGGGACGCCCCGCTTCGGCGGCCTCTGGGCCGGGCCACCCCGATCTAGGCGGGGTGGTTCGGTCGAGGCCGATCGCCCTGGAGATCAAGAAGGCCAAGGGCAAACCGACGCCGCTGCAGGCGCAGCGCATCCGCGATCTCCGCGATTGCGGGGCCTACGCCTGGGTGGTGCGCACGGTGCCCGAGGCCCTGGAAGCCGTGTACTGGACGGCGAAAGGATTTACTCGACCGATGTCGAACGAACCGTTGGACCTGAGCAGTTGGCTCAGCACTGAACCCGCCAGGGTGGAGGCCGCCCCGTTTGCCCCCGCCGCCGTCGAGGCGCCTGCCGCGCCCGAGCCCGAGGCAGCCGAGCACGCCTTCAACTTCGCGCCGCTCTCCAGCCCGTACACCGAGGAGCACCACCGCGCGGTGCAGTCGGCCCTGGGCCACACCCACGAGCCGACCATCCAGGAGGAGGCCGACCGCGACTACGAGACCCAGCTTCGCTCCGAGGCGCTGCTGGGCCACGGCGGTGATGCGCCGGGCATCGAGCTAGCCATGCTGGAGGGCCTGGTGACCATGGTCGAGAACATGGCCGCCGACCAGCGCACAGTTGGGGATCGGGTGACCCTGGTGTGGGAGATGATGGGCCAGTACACCGCTGTGCTGCAGGCCCTGGAC
>Ga0126378_10004173_pt1 | contig 10975 bp, 7 predicted proteins | sample PanSoiMetPlot_23_FD_92587 | JGI IMG/M metagenome (GOLD analysis project Ga0126378, IMG submission 92587) | Tropical forest soil microbial communities from Panama - MetaG Plot_23 | ecosystem: Environmental > Terrestrial > Soil > Tropical forest > Bulk soil | place: Panama | collected 2016-02-17
TATCGCACATCGGTTGCCTGCCCGCCCTGATGCTGCTCAGAAAATCGGCCCACAACTCGCTGATGTTCTGCTGGTCGGGCTCTCCCAGTTTTGGCTCCTGGTGAATCGGCGCCTTCTTCTTGTCCCATGGGTAGAATGTCCACCCATCGAGCCACCCCATATGGAACGTGCCTTCGCTGCCGTAAAAGTAACACCCGATGTTGCTCTTCTCCGCTTCATTGCCGCCGTACAAGCGATGCTCCCACACCGCTGTGAAAGATTCGAATTGGAAGCTGGCTACCTGCGTGTCGGGAGCGTCGGTACCGTCACGCTTTAAAAACCGGCCGCCCGTCGAGAAGATCCGTTTCGGATACTTCTCTTCGGTCCACCACAGTACCTGGTCCATCCAGTGAATACCCCAGTCGCCGAGTTGCCCATTCGCGTAGTCGAGAAACTGGCGAAAGCCCTTTGGGTGAATCGCCTTGTTAAACTGCCGGTAAGGAGCCGGGCCGCACCACATATTCCAGTCCATTCCGGACGGCGCCTCGGAATCCGGAGTCGGTTGGCCCGGGCCGCCAGGGTAATGCACAAAAGCCCGGACCATGCCTATTTTGCCCGCCTTCCCTGACTTCAGAAACTCCATCCCCGAGATGTTGTGCGGAGATGCGCGCCGGTGTGTTCCGACCTGTACAATGCGACCGGTTTCTCGTGCTGCCCGGACCATCGCTCGGCCTTCCATGATAGTGTGGCTGATTGGCTTCTCAACGTATACATGGGCGCCTGACTTGATTGCTGCGATGCCCACAAGTGGATGCCAGTGATCTGGCGTCGCAACGATGACGATCTGAGGATGCTCCCGCTCCAGCATTTCACGATAGTCTTTGTATAGCTTGGGCTGGTCACCGGCGAGCTTTTGGACCTCGGCGGCGGCCGGGTTCAACTGATTTTCGTCTACGTCGCACATCGCAACCACTCGCGACTGGCCAGCTTGCATCGCGGTTCGCAAAATATTCATACCCCACCATCCGGTCCCAACCAGAGCCGTAGTGTACTTCTGGCTCTGCGACTTCAATGAGGGGCCAACCCCATATACACCCAGACCCGCCGCCATAGATGTCTTGAGGAAGCTTCGCCGATCGTTTTTCATTGCCTTCATACTCCGTTTCTTCGGGTTCACCCTTTGTCGACGTCCCAGTCATGCCAAATCTTCGGAGCCGGTTAGGAACACGAGAAACACGAACCGCCTGGCAGCTCCGCTACCAGGACCAGTTCCAAAACTCGGGCGTCGTCAGCCGCGGCCTTGCGGTCAACATGGCTTCGTCTGCGCCCTGCGCCCCCTGCCAGGACGGACGGAATGATAGACCCGCTGATTGCTCTACGTAAATAGTCACCGCCGTCCTTACAAAAACGCGATTCGGATTCCAACCTATTTGCAAATGTCCGAGTCTAAGTGACATGAATAGCGAATGTGAGAGATGTCAACCAACGGACCTGGTGGCTGCTGCTGTTGTCGGGATGTTCTTGAATCTAGCTTCGCCGCCCGCGTTGAGGGCCATCGAGTTGCCGGAAGAATCTCTCGGCTAATCGACGCAAAGTTGACATCCACCATCTGCCCATGATGTCTTATTACAGGATCTCTGGTTTGAAAGTGATGCCCCCGACTCAAATTAGAACACATGGTGGAGCGGCAGTGATATGCTTAGAGAACCGATTTTGTCCCGGCCCAGGGCCAGCTTGGTTGTCTTGATTGTCCCGTTGGTTTGTTGCCTGCTAATACCCTTCGGGCTGGCTCAGGCCCAGACTGGCCGCTATAGCGACGTACGTGCTCTGGTGGGGCGCGTTCAGGAAGACCTGAGGCGGGCGGCTGGAATGGCTAGCCCGCGTGGCAAAGACTTTCAGCGGGTCGATAATGCTCAACGGCATCTGTCTCAATTCGACCGAGCGCTGTCCAAGGGTAAATTCGACAGCGGAAAGCTCGACGCATCGATATCTGACGTCCAGAACGTAGTCGATCACAACACGCTCACGCCGCAGGATCGAGACAGCCTCAACGTAGATCTGCGCGATTTGCGGGCGGTGAGGAAAGAGAGATAGAAGGCGCGAACTCATTATTGACTCTGCGACCGCCGCCATAGGCTGATACCTCGCCCTGTGCGGTGCAACGATTTCCCGCTATCTCCTAAGGCGACCATAAACTCTTTTGAACGATGTCACTCGCCGGGCGGTTTCAACTGTGCGAGAGAGAAGGGGCGACGTTCGGGCCACTGTCGTCGAACACAACGTGGAGGACCGACCCAATGTGGCGGAGTCCACGCATGCGCGCCGCAATTCACCTGGTCAAGGCTTTGCGGCCGGAAAGCCGGGATGCTCCTTCATAAGGTCGTGATGCTTCCACTTTCCTCCCACGGCAACAACTAGCTCGTGAATATGCCCGTCAGCGGTCCCGAACACGACTTGCTTTGTTGCTCCAGCCTCCCACTGGTAGGCTGCGATCAGGGCCGGGCTGAAGTTCGCGTCGCCCCCACCACCTGTGATCGACGTGAGGTCCGCGTACTGCCAGGCGCCGCCCTTGCGTTTGAAGAATTCGTGGATTTGGCCGCCGTTGGTCGTGAAGGCGATCTGTTGGGATTGCCCTCCTGACCATTGATAGCCAACTGGAGCCGAACTGATCGCCTTGCTAGACGCTACAGGCGGAGTAAGCAATTGATGACTCCAGGCGGGTGAAAGCGAGCCGGGAACGCGCGACTCAGTCAGAAGATGCAGCTCAAACTGCGAAGTTGAGTAGCAGACCATGTTCTTTGACTCGTCGATGGGCTGGAGGCCGGCAGGCGCCCACTCAAACCCGCATACTCCCCTGAAATCATTATCAGGCCAGTTGGTAGGCGCCGCGCTCGACGCTGTAAGATCCGTATGCGTCCATTTCTGCCCCTTCATCAAAGAGAACATGTGCAAGTGATTGTCGTTGACGGTTCCGAAGACGATCTGTTTCCTGCCCAACGGCTCCCATTCATAGCCGACCAGCGGTTGCAGATTCCCCAAACTCTGTACCTTGGCGTTCACTGTCCCACTGATATCCGTATGACCCCAGGTCCCGCCGGCCGGAACGCTAAGCTCGTGAATGTGGTGGTCATTCTTATCAACGAACGCTACCTGCTTGGTCCCCCCAGCCCTCCATTCAAACCCGGCTAGTGTCCACAGCGGATCTGCGATCGGTGCTTTGGCCATCTGGGTGAGATCCGCGTGAGCCCACTCGCCGTTTGGATCGGACCTGCGAAATAGTTCATGAATGTGCCCATCGTCAGTTGTATAGCAGACCTGCTTTGTGCCCATGGAGTTCCAATCATAGGCGGTTGGGATGGCGGAGTCCGGGAGGCTCGGAGCACCAGGTGCGCTCTGGTTCAAGTCGGCGTGCGACCAACCCTGGCTCTGTGTAAAAGATAGCTCGTGAAGATGATCGTCTGTTCCAACGTATACGATGTGCTTCGACGCACCTGCTTTCCACTCAAACGCAGCTAGTCTGATCACGATGTGTACCTCCTTATCGATGCCAACAATAGAAACTCGGCGGCCGCGTCCGACGCCTGCTGACCTTAACCCTTTTCTATCGCTCGTCGCGCAAATTTGGCGAGCGCGAATCTCTTAATCTGAAGGACGCTCTCCGACCGACGAAATCATCAGGTCAAGAAGCGCGCCGACGGCGAACAGAACCGAGATGGGGATCAAAATGCAACCTGCTCAATAAGTGTTCATAATTTGCCTGTGAGGCCAGCAGCGTCGGATGCCGGCGTCCGAGGGCTCGCTCAAGAATTGAAATGGCGCCGCGATAGAGGTACTCCGCCTCCTTCCATTTCCGTTCTGATTTGTACAGCAATGCGAGGTTGTTCATCGTCGTAGCAACATCCGGATGGTCCGGGCGAAGGAGCTTCTGCTTGATTTTGAGGGCCCGCCGGTATTGCCATTCAGACTTGCGCAGCTTGCCCTGCGCCTGGTAGAGCGCCGCCAGATTATTCAGGTTGACCGCGACCTCGTAACTGTTCGTGCCAAAGACGCGCTCGAAGACGGCAAGCGCCCCCAAGTATAGACGCTCCGCCTCTTTGCGCCGGCCCTCGCCATCGAGTATAGCCGCGAGCGCCGCCTGGTCTGCTGCCACGTCCGGGTGATCAGGCCCCAACGCGCGCCTCCTCAGCTTGACAGCTCGGCGGGCAAACGGTTCACCTACCCGGTACCGGCCTCTGGCGTGCTCGAGACCTCCAAAGTTGTGATAAATCGTGGCAATTGCCGGATCATCCGGGCCGAGGAGCTTTTCGGTAATTGCCAGCGCCCTGCGGTAAACTCGCTCTGCTTCATCGAAGCGGCCGGCATACTTGCAAATCACCCCCAGGCTGTTCAGGATCTTTGCCACTTCGAGATGGCAGGAACCAAACTCCCTTTCAGCGATCTCGAGCGCCTCGGTCATAAGCGTTAAGGACTCGCAGTATTGCCCCTCGGCACTGTAGTGGTCGGCAAGCTTTGATAGGGCCCGCACCTGTGAGATACAAGGATAAGGTCGCACGACTACAGCCATACGAGTTCCGGTCACGAGCCCTGTACTTGTGAACCATAGATGACAGGCGCTGAAGCCGGTCAGGAACAAGGCCCTAACCACCAGGCTGTTGCCTTTGTGTTTCTCGATGCCCATCCTTTCCGCTCCTGACGCTATCTCCGCCAGCGCCTGGTCCTAGGCCTTTCGCGGACGATGGTCTCGTTGTGATTGCTGGACCAGCCCATCCTGCTCTTGCCCGCGTCGATGCCGGAGTTGTCAAAGACTTCGACCGTCGGAACTAGTCTGGTAGCTACGAGGTCGCCGATTGGGATCGGATCCATCCTCACCTCCCCGCGAATCTCCGCACGAGCGGCCCCGTCACTTGTGGGCAATATTGTCGCGCCGTCGAGATCAAGAAAGGCAGCCTGGCCCGGCATCAGTGTCTCCGTTGAATGCTCCAGGAGATTGCCCTGTGCATCGAAGAACATTAATTCGACCTGGACGGGGCGGTCGCCGGCAGGGATTGGGTCCAGGCGAACCACATTCAGCCGAGCGGTTTGTTCGCTGGTGATCCCGATCATGCCTAGTGCAGGCGGGTCAGGCTGCGGATTAAACGCAGCTACCCTATTCCTCGCGACAATCAGCGCTGCTACTACAAGGCATAATGCCAAAACTATTACTGTGACTATTCTCTGCCATATGGTCGTAGTTTTCATGAGTAATGTCCTCCGTTCAAAAGGCTTGCTGTGCTGTTGGAGAATGATCCGCGCCGAATGACCGGAATGGTTACTTCACTTTGTGTATTTGATATAGAAGCCATCGGCACCAATGTGAATGTCGAGTTTCGGCTTTACCATCGAGGCGTATGCGAGTCTGCCCTTTAAGGGTGAAGCAGGCTGCACGGTCCCATCAGCCCGGCGCGTTATTATTACGACTTTGACAGGCTTCCTTTCTCTCACGCATCGGTCAAGCCCTTCGCCGATCTGCCTGGCTGTTCTGGGGTCGAGCACTTCGTCAATCTCATCGCGCTGTTCCGACGTAATATGAAAGTGCTTATCAAGATAGCCCTTCACGTCTTGTTTGACCTCTGCTACCCATGCCCGAAAAGCGGGCAGATCTCCTATAGGTGGAATGTGTGCGTTAAGATTGGCTTCGGTAAGCAAAGGTTTTCCAGCCTTTTCCGCCTGAGCCAGCGCGTCCCTCAGGCCAGACCTCGTAAAGCACCCTATGATGGCGGCGGCACCGGCGCTGTTTTTCAAGAAATCTCTTCGACTGAATTCATCCTGTTTTCTTTTCCTCATAACATTCTCCTTTCTTACAGACTGAAGATGACGAACCACTTTTGGCCGCTCGACCGCCATCGGACCGGCCGAGTCATGAACTGATCGCAAAAGCCAGGCGACTAACTGGCACAGGCCAGCCACTGCATCAGGGTTGCCAGGACCGGCAACACGGCGTTCGGATTATCGATGGTGAGGAAGTCTTTCAGCGAGCGACGGGCCCGGCTCTACTTCAAAGCGGTGAGTTTAGCCTGCTTGGCAAAGGGCCCAGGCTAGAGCTTGAATTCTGCACTTCGCGCCTTCGCATCAGTCTCTCAGTGGCTCTCGTCCCCTGGCGCGGTGAGGTGGTCACGCAGCCAACCAGCGTGGCGCAATCAATCGAATTGAGCGTTAACGTGCTCAGATCTACCTTCGCGATAACTAGCGTCGACAGCCCAATAGTCGCACGAAGTCAATTCTCCGGTCACCACCTACCCAGGTAGGAATCTTGGGATTCCTTTAAGTTCGCTATAACCAGATGGCTAACCATCGCTCGTTGAGCTCTTGTCCCCGGCTACGAGTGGACTCACTTGTAGTCTATGAGGTGATTGCGCAGGGCTTTTGAGACTGCTTCGGACTTGGAATGCACCTGAAGTTTCTCGTAGATATGCCTCATATGAAACGAGACAGTGTTCACACTAACACCCAGTTCAGAAGCGGCGGTCTTGTAATTGTGTCCGTCGATCAGGAGTTTCAGCAGGCGGGTTTCATGAGGAGTCAATTGATAATCGGCCTTCTCGGGCGGGCGAAATTGCCGGAATAGAGTTACGACGCGGCGCGCAATCTCGGGGGACATCGGCGAGCCGCCGGCTACTGCTTCCTTCAGGCTGTCGAGCAGCCGGGACGGAGGCGTTTTCTTGAGCAGATATCCGCACGCGCCGGCACAGAGCGCGTCAAAGATGCGCTCGTCGTCGCCATAGACAGTCAGCATCAATAGAAGCAGGCCGGCGTGCCTGCTTCTCAGAATGCGAATGCCATGGATGCCCGACATTCCGGGAAGCCCTATGTCTACTAGAACCACGTCTGGCAGGTCCGTGGCAATCTTGTCGAGCGCTTCCTCCATGGACCCAAAGCTGCCGGTGCAGCGGTAACCTTCGGTGCCGTTGATGAGGATCCTCAAGCCTTCACGAATCTCGCGCCGGTCCTCAATTATGGCGACCCTGATAACCGAAGGCGATGCTGCCGTCCGCAGCGCCGGACTTTCGGCATCCTCATGCATTCCTTCTCCTGACTGAAAGGATTCGATGTTGTCAATGTTACGTCGGAAGTAGAGTCTGGTCACCACCTATTCAAGCGGGGACCTTCTTCCCTCAGGGTGACGATTGCGGCCAAGCGGTACCTTGAGCGACACCGTCGTGCCCTGTCCGTAAGAGGATGCGATGTGAAGTCGGGCGCCCAGTTCCCTGGCGCGCTCGCGCATGCTGGGGAGACCGTGACCATTGGCGCCTTGAACTGGATCAAACCCCCTGCCATCGTCCCTGAGCATGAGATTGATGCTGTCCCGGTCTGCGCGGAACTCGATCTCCGCCCTGGAACATCCTGAATGGCGAGCTATATTATTGACCGCTTCTTTGAATACGAGAAAGATCTGGCGGCGCAAATCCGCGCCAAGCCTGATGTCACGGCCAGTATCAAGTGCCTCGAATCGAAATTCGATATTGCGGCCGGCAAGAATATCGCTGGAGAAATGGCGCATGCGCTGAGTCAGATCGCGCAAGTGGTCACGGTTTGGATTTATGGCCCACACGATGTCGCTCATCGAATCGACTAATTCTCGTGAGGTCGAGGCGATGGTTGACAAGGGCTTCGTCACCGCCTGGCCGCAATCGGCTTGCCGCCGGGCGACTTCGCTCATTATCGCGATCTGCGACAGGCTCGAGCCGATGTCATCGTGCAGGTCAGTAGCTATACGGGTTCGCACCCTTTCGAGCTCTATAAGCCGGGCGACTCGGTATCGGTGGACAAAGAAGATGGCTACGGCGCCCACAAAGGCAGCCACAGTAACAAACCACCAACGGCGCCAGATTGGCGGGAGAATTTTGAAGCTAACCACCGCGGGCGAAGGGCTGATCGCGCCGTCTGCGCTGATGGCTCGTACCTGGAACCGGTACGCGGCCGGCGGCAGATTGGGATAATTGACCGTGCGTTGACTCACAGGAGGTCCCCAATCCTTGTCAGCTCCCTCGAGCTTATACTGATAACGGAGCGATTCGCCCGCTGCGAACCCGAGGCCGAAGAACTCGACCTGAATGTCATTCCGGCTCGCCTTCAACTCAGGTCCGAGCACAGCGGTAGCGCCCAACTCTGGAATTTGAAAACTGACGCCAGCTGTGGTCAGACGGCTTATGAGGATCTCAGGCGGAGTCGCAGTTTTTTCACGCTCGGGCACTAGTCGGGAAAGTCCGTCGAGCGTGCCGAACCAGAGGGCGCCCTCCCGATCGCGGAAGCACACGTTGACATAGTTGTTCGCCAGGCCGTCGGCCTTAGTGTAATGCTTGACGCGCGACGTCGACGGGTCCAGCCGGTCTATACCGCGGCCGCTGCCGATATAGATCATTCCCCATCGGTCCTCAGTGACACAGGTAGCCCGATCACTCGATAAGCCCTGTGCCGTTGAATAAGTCACTAAATTCGGATGGGTATCCCCAGGATTATCTATGAGCGCAACGCCCCATGCCATTGTTGCGACCCATAGCCGGCCCGCATGGTCAAGATAAAGGCACCGTACCTCTCCTGGCGGTACTCCATCAGCTCTTGTGAAGGGTGTGAGCTGGCCGTTGGAGTAGCGCAAGAGGCCGCCGCGGCCGCCGCCGAACCCGATCCACAGATTGCCAGAACGGTCTTCGCAAAATGCTGTGGGGGTGTCTTCGGGTATGCCGTCATCCGGGCTGTAGCGGCGAAATGTCCTTGTTGCACGTTGCCATAGTGTAAGCACGCTCTTGGGATCGTCCAATGTGCCGATCCAGATGTCTCCACGACAATCTTCAAAGACACGGAATATCTTGTGCCCGCCTAGACCGTGGCGAATGGTGTAGAAAGCCTTCGACCGTGCCTTCGCCACTTGCTCGACATTGGTCAATCTGGGGAAGCGGAGAAGGCCGCCGTTTGTCGCAAGCCACCACTCCCCGGTGTGATCCTGCAAGGCGTTCTGATACCAGCCCCATTCCCATCCCACGCCCTTGGGCAGGGTGATTTTAGCGGAAATGAAGCGACTCCCATCGAATCTGTTGACAAAACCGGTACCTCCACCATCAAACACACACATCTGCCCATCTTGCTGTTCGGAGATTTGACCTATTCGGCTTCCGCGAAAACCGTCGGACTCACCATAGGTAACCAGTCCGTTTCTTGCAATCTTTATCGCGCCATGAGTGAAAGTCCCAACCCAGATGTTGCCTGCCTGGTCTTCGCCAAGGCATGTGACATCTTCTATTCCATTTTTCGACGTGTAACTTCTGAATTTCGCGACGCCCGATTCGCCTACCGCTATAGATTCGCTGAGGGCAGTCCAGGTCCCGATCCACAGCTTGCCATCCGAAGATTCGAACATGCAGCTAACGCTGTTACCAGCCAGCCCATCCTTGACTGTGTAGACCCGGTCCACTATCGAATCGGCCGTATTCGGCTCTCGCACAAGCAGACAAAGCCCGATGTTGCTTGCCAGCCAGATCCGTCCGCGGCCGTCCTTGAAGAGAGGATTACCGCCATATGGGTCCGGCAAGCCCTGTTTGTGAAAGCGCTCTCTCTTCCCATCGGGGCCAAGCAGATAGAGTCCTGTTGAGCTGGTTATCCATAGAACTCCGCGGTCGTCCTCGACGATGGAAGTCACCGCGCGTGCCCCGATTTCGGGGGGCTGGTTGAGATCGACGATCGAACCAACCCACTGGGCGCCGTCCGCTACAAGCCGGTACAGGTTCTGGTAGGAACCGCACCATACGGCTCCGGAGTGGTCTTCCAACACTGTTAGAACTGGCTCCCGCGATTCGTCTGTAATCAAGCAAGCAGTGAAAGTCTTCCGGCCGGACATTGATCCAGAACCCGCAGGAGGTCGAGGATCGAACAGGTACAGCCCATTGTTGGTAGCCGCAAAATACTTTCCGTCGCGGGTCTCAATGAAATCGTTGATTGAGGAGTTCGTCAAGCCGTCGGCCTGGCCGTAGTTGGTGAATTTGTAGCCGTCGAAACGCGACAGTCCCTCTGGAGTGCAGAACCAGAGAAACCCTCTCGAGTCCCTTACAATCTTGCGGATTTGATCGCGGGGCAAGCCGTCGGCAGTACTGTAGGTTTTCAACGGCAATCGCTCGGCCTGGACAACGCCGGCTAGCGTGAGCAGAACCGCCGGCAAGAAACCGTGAAGACAACGCGCTGGCCATTGCATAGACTGCATGCGGCTTCCCCTCACCACCTGGAAGCGGACGCTTATACGTCAGGCTCTTTTGTCTTGAGCGATACTATTGCGGTGTCTGTTGCCAGTCAAGGCAACGCTAACGCACGAGATTCAGTCTACTCTCAATCGCGGACGGCCTGTCCCTGGAGTCCAGCACGGTCGCCCATCGACAGTACCGACGGTACGACCGCTCCGACGGCCAGGTGTAGAACCCCGTGAGGACCTCCAAATCTCTTGGCCTCGCACTCGAATGAGTACATACTGCCCGCATAGGCAGGACCCCTTCACCGACCACATCCTCCAATCAACAATTACGAAGACGATCACGGTCTTGGATTTGGTCAAGCACATCAACAATGTTTCGGCGGGACGTCGCAAAATAGAATCAGCACCTTCGCGTTTGAACACCTGAGCGACATTCAGTAGAATTAACTGAGGTTAACTTATTCGCCGAACATTACGACGAGCAACACTTTACTACGCCGAGGCAGGTAGACACATGAATTCAGCAGCATCAAGGCGGCCTTACCGCTTGGGACTGGCACTCGTTATTACATTGTTAGCTGCTTTCAACGTTGCGGTCCGGGCCCAATCAATCGACGTCAAGACACACACGTTGAAGAACGGCATGAAGATACTGGTCCAGGAAGACCATACTATTCCCAACGTCGCGCTTTACATATTCTACCGGATCGGGTCCCGCAACGAGCGCCCCGGGACGACGGGCCTGTCTCACTTCTTCGAGCACATGATGTTCAACGGCGCCAA
>Ga0126378_10004176_pt1 | contig 10973 bp, 8 predicted proteins | sample PanSoiMetPlot_23_FD_92587 | JGI IMG/M metagenome (GOLD analysis project Ga0126378, IMG submission 92587) | Tropical forest soil microbial communities from Panama - MetaG Plot_23 | ecosystem: Environmental > Terrestrial > Soil > Tropical forest > Bulk soil | place: Panama | collected 2016-02-17
ACTCCCGCAAGTAGCGTTCGTCAAGCCCGGTCTTCTTCGCGAGCTCTACCGAGCTGAGAGGAACGCCGTCGGCGAGACTTTTGAAGATGCCAAGTCGGTCGCCGATATAGCTCATCGCGCCGAGCATCGCCGCTCCGATGTCGTTGGAGACCTGGGCGGAAAACTTCTTGACCTTGTCCCAATTCAGTTCCGGTTTTCCATCGGGCATATGCCGTCCTCCTGTTTCTCTAGCAATATCGCGCATAATCGCCCCCAACCGCTATTGCACAATGAAGTAAGCCCGAGTCAATCCTGCCGACCAGTGGCAAAATCTGCCCAGACCGCCTAGCCTTACGGTGTCGCGCCGCGCTCGGTGTTCGGAGGAAGCGTCCTACGTCGTCTGAAGACCAACGAGGATTACTGGTTCCGGTTGCCAATCCCGAAGGCGTAGCGCCGCTGCTCGCAATCGCGTTCGCGGCGAGCGATCCTGACGAACCTCCACCGCGAGTACTGGCGCTGGTTCGCCGCGAGGCCGCCGCCGACTCCGATGCGGTCCCGTCGACCGCAGCCCTGGGCGCGGCGGTGCAGTACGCGCAGGCGCACGGCATCACCATTGGCGCGCAAGCCGCGTGGACCGAACATCCCGCGGTCGACATCATTACGGCGGCGGAAGATGCTCGAGTCGCCTGGATTCTGCTCGGCTATCATCGCAACGCCAAGGGCGGCAACACGATGGGCGGAGTCGTGCGCGAGGTATTCTCCAAGGCAAAGCCGCTGGCCATCAATGTCGGCGTTTTCATTCAGGGTACCGACCGGCCCATCGAAAGAGTCTTCGCCGCCATCGATACCGGCACCGACGGCCGCGCCGCATTGGCCCTCGCCATGCGCATCGCGCGGCGCAAACAGTGCAAACTGCGCGCGCTTCTGGTCTCGAAGCGGATGACGCCGCATCCTGATCCGGAGCTCGTCGCGATGGCCCGCCAGGCCCGCTCCGAGATGGGCTCGTCCTTGTTTCACAGTGACGTGCTGACCGAGCACAGTCTGCATCAGTTGTTCCGCCAGTCGCCGGGCCGCCTGCTTATCGTCGGCAAGCGATTTGCCGACGAAGTCGGACTGCCACTCGACGAGGTGCCCGGCGGCGATCGCTGCGTGATCGTGGTGCAGGGAGCGGAGATTCCGGAAGATCCCGAAGCGGCTTAGGCGGCTCCGCAAAATTTTCTGATTCTGCAGCGCTGCCGAAGGCCGAGCATACGGTCGGAGCGATGGATTACTTCGTCCTCCGGTACCAGGAGCGGCCCCGCTGTTGCCGGGACGGACCTTCCTGACCAGCCTGTGGCACCCTCATTCCAGCAGCAGCTGTTGCTGCTCGGGGGCCTCAGCCTCTTCCGGTTCGGGCGCGGGGATGAACAATCCCGGACGTTCGGCGAAGATGCGAAACTTGTCGTAAAGCTCGGCCAGTTTTGCCTGGTAGTAGATGACGTTTTCGTCCGGTCGCGTGGGGTCGTACTCGGATGCCAGCCGCGCCGCTTCCGCGACCAAGATGCGGAGACCACGGCCGGTTACGTAGTATGAAATCTGGTCGCCGCTCTGGTAGCGCCGCTCCGATCTGAGCGCCAGTTCATAGGCGGCCGAGAGGTTGCGGCGCTTGCCCGAGATCTTGCTGCGATAGCTGTCCAGCGAGTCCTGCAACGTCTCGGTCTTCATCAGCTCCGCGATTCCGATTTCGTGCCTTTCCAGACGGCCCCGGTAGTCATCATGCAGTTTGCTGATTTCCGCGGGCCGGTCTTCCATCAGGAGCCGGAACATTTCCTCCATGAAGCGGCGCTGGAAGCGCTCGAGTCCGCGTGATTTGAGCCCCGAGCCGCGTATCGTCATCTCGCCCGCCTCATCGAGCAGAACGTAGTTCTTCATCTTGTAGCTGAACATCGCTGGATACCGCCCGTCGATTTCGAGGCGGATTCCCTCCGGCAGTACCGCGGCGAGCTGGTCGACGAGCGCGTCCGCGCCGGCCTCATCGGTCACATCGACCGGCGGCACGAAGTAGATTCCGTCGGTATCGACCTCGACCACCTGCGCGCCGAGCCTTTCCAGTTCCTCGAGCCCCCGGCGGATCAGCTCGCGTCCGCGGCGCGTGACCTCGTTGGCTACCGCAAAGTCGTTGAAGTGCCCGAGTCCGAAGCCCAGGTAGCCGTAAAACGAGTTGATGAGAATCTTGAAGGTTTGCTGCAGGGCCTCCAGGTTGCGCCGCTCGACGCCTTCCAGCTCGCGCGCGAGCGCCTTGGCCTGCACCCGAAAGCTGCGCAGGTCACCCAGCAGCTCGAGGAACACGCCCAACCGGTCCGCCGATGGCGCCTGATGGTATTGCAGCATCAGCGAGGGATACAGCGAGGTCACGTCGCAATGCAGAACGCCGCGCGCTACCCCGCAGCGGCGCATCTCCGTGTAGCCGCCGGCGACCGGCGCAGGCGGCTGGGGCGCCGGGATCGAATGCCCCGCGGCCAGATACGCGCGCAGCATGAGCGCATCGATGCGCGTGGCGTTCCCGCGCAGCACCACGGTCTGGTAAGAGTACGGAAAAATCTTCGCCTGCACGAAATAGCTGGGCGAGAGAATCTCGGCCAGCCCGCGCGTCTCGCGCGCGTCGTCGAGCGCGTACTCGAAAAGGGTCTCCGGCTCGCGATCGAAATACTCGCTCACCCGCGATGCGTCGATGTAGACGCGTGCCTCGCGCGCAATGCCAAAATGCTGCGCCAGCTGTTTGAGGCCAAACCCTTCCAGTTCGCGGCTCGAAATATCGTAGTGCTGGGCCAGGATCCAGGTGTCGATGATGTTGCGACCGTAGATGTCGTAACGGCGGTAGGCGATCGAACGCTCCGCGATTTGCAGGCGCGACGGCCGCACGCGCAGCTCGCGGCCATCGCGCCCCAGCGCGAGCTTGACCCGATGCCGACGCGCTCGTGCCTCCAGGTACTCGAAATCGAAGCGAAACAGATTGTGGCCTTCGATGACGTCGGGATCCCGCTCTGCGATGATGCGGACCAGCTCCATGAGCATGGTGCGCTCGTCCAGGTCCTTGCCGCTGAGCAGCTGCTGGTAGCCCGTCGAGTCGGTGATTGAAATCGCGATAACCCGGTCGCGGTCGCGCGCCGGTGAGGGGAACTCGAAGCCCGGGGTGACGTAGGTTTCGATATCGAGTTGCATCCGCACCAGGTCGGAGAACTCCAGTCCCGTGAAGTAGGTCGTGCCGGTGAGCATCAGGTGCTGCTCGATTGGATCGGCCAGCGCCAGGTAGGGCGCATCGGGGGCGTTGGGGGCCTGGCCGGTGGTATTACGCAGATGCCGCTTTAGCGCCTCGAGCGCATCGCCGGAATTCAGCGTGATCAGATGACGGAAGCGGAAGTCGCCATCGAGCGTGCGAACTTCCAGGGCACCCTTGAAACCACGCAGATGGGTTTGGTCGTCGAGCAGGACGAACAGGCGCATTGGACGCCGTTCGCGGGTAAGGGTTCCAGCGATGCGCCGAAAAATCTCAACCTCGGTCGCCGAAGCTATTTCAACCGCGACGATCCCCCGCTCGTTCGGATCGCCAAACAGCAGCCGATTTTCGTAGAAACGCTGAGCGAGTTCCTGATAGCGGCCGGCCACAATTCAGATTGTGCACCGGCGCTTTAGGTTTGTGTAGAGGAAGCAGAACGCTTTAACCACAAGAACGCCTTCCCCAACTTCAGCGCGACGCGGGAAAGCTCCGCTCTCCGGTGATCTGGTTGACGTAGACCTTCCACGGGTAGTGATCGCCTTCGCCGCCGGTACCGATAATTCGCATGTGGGTGGTCACCGCGCGGCGCCATTCGTCGCTGCGGTTGGCGGGCGTCATGTGAGGAGTCTTGCCGTGATGAAAAGTCACGCATCCGGCGCGTAGCGGGCACGGTACCGTCCGGGATTCGTCGGGTTCGCAGAAGAGAAGATCGCTCTGCACGTGTTTGGGCTGGCGATGAGCCAGGATACCGTTTCGATGGCCGCGGTCGATAAAGTGCATGCATCCGTTACGCTCATCCACATCCTGAAGCGGCATCCAGCAGGTCATGCCGCGATCGAAAAGATTGCGTCCCCAGTAGGCCTCATCCTGGTGCCAATAGGTCGGGGCACCATCGCGTGGCGGCTTAGCGAGGAATTGGTCGTACCAGAATTCCACTTCGGAACCCATCAGCGCGGAGCCAAACGACCGCATCCACGCGCGAAACTCGGTCTTTGCAATGTCGGGCCAAACCCCGGTCGGGCTGCCCTGCACGATCTTGAACTCGCGCTCTTCCTTGGCCTTCCCTTTTTCCCACGCCCAATCGAAAGCGAGCTTGTGTTTCTTTTGCAGTATCGGTTCGCAGCGCTCGCGAACTTCAACCAGCGCCACGGGTGGAATCGCATTCTCGACCACCAGCCACCCGTGCTCGCGAAAGAATCCGATCTCAAAATCGCCTGGTTTTGGGTAGGTCATTCGTTTTTGCGGACACTAGCCACTATAATCGTGGGCAGTGTCTGGACAAGGTTCTTCGATGAGCGAATCGCTGCGACTAGACGCGGGTGAGAAGGCCGCGCTCGCCGAGCGCGGGTTCGTGTTGCGCAGCGGGGTCTTCGCTTCGGTGGAGCTGCGCGCCATGGGCGATGCCTGTGAGGCGCTGGTGGAGCGGCTGCTCATGGAGAAGCGGCGGAGCAAACATGCCCTCGGCAGCTACATGTTTGAGCTCCAGCGCCAACTCCGAACCATCGTCAAGTGGGAGCCGAGCGATCCCGACCTGGTGCAGGGGCTCGAGCTGTTCGCGCACCTGAGCGATAGCCTGCATCGGTGGGCGCTTGACCGACGGTTTATCGAGCCCTGCAAGGACCTGGTGGGGGAAGAGGACATCAGGCTTTTCACCGAAAAGCTCAACTTGAAGCGCGCTCATAAAGGCGGACCGATCATTCTCCATCAGGACTTTCCCTACTGGACGGGCGTTACCAAGGCTGCAACGCGGATCGCCACTGCAATGCTTTTTCTCGATGACGCGACCGTGGAAAACGGATGCCTGGAAGTTGTGCCGGGGAGCCATCGGGAAGGACTTCCACCCCGCCGCGCGCTGGAAGGCCTGGGAGGCATGGAAATAGATCCCGCAAAATACGACCACGCGCGGCTTTTGCCCGTGCCGGTGAAGGCGGGCGCTGTAATTTTCTTCGGGCCTTTCCTGGTACACCGCTCGCTGCCCAACCGGGCGGGTGCCGACCGCCGGGCCCTGCTATTCAGCTATCAGCCGTCCGGTCTACCACACCTCCGAGACCTGCTTATGAATCCCCAGTAAATTGTCCGTCCTTGTTTGGTGCGTGCCCCGGGTTCTTCAGGTTGAGAGCGCGAAGACAATTTACCTGTAGTGAGGATGCTTGAACTGCAGGCATCGCTGATGCGCAGCACGAAAGGGAGGGTACGGGAGGCCTGGGACGGCTACCGGCTCGTGGCCGGTGAGGCAGTTGGGCTGGCCCTTCTCTGAGCCCTGGCCGCCGCTCGAAGACAGCGGTGAACGCTGTTTTCATGGATCTTCAGGTCCGATGCTATCTGTCTGGGTTCTTTACCCTGACGAAACGCATTCATGACCGCATCGCAATTAACCTTGTAGTTGGCGCAGACCGGCGCAGTTGTCATTGAGAGCATCAGGGTAACCGCGAGGGTTGCGAAAACCATCCGCCATCCGGTGCGTTTCATTGTTGCGCTTCCCCTACTTCGTCAGGCGCGGGTCGTCGGAGGCGAGGCAGGTCGCGTTGCGGACCCGAGCCAGTGCCAGTTGGGGGTCAGCCGGTTGCCGCCTTTGAAAGCGCCTGAGTTCTCCAGTCGGGTCAAGTGGCACCGGGATATCGGGATTCCTGGTGTTGAGGGCCGCGACCGCATTTTGGCAATCGCTGGCGTTGTTAAATTTGGCGATATGCATCCAATGGAACATTGGGGCTGCCGGATCGACTGAATGAGGAACCGTGGAATCGGGCGGCACCATCAGGATCCACCCCGTGAGCAAGAGCGGAGCTGCGTTGCGGATTTTCATCGGCTGGTCTCCCTGTGATGCACTGCGGACATTCAACCGCCCTGTCATCGATGGATGGTTGAATCGAAGCCGTCTGGCTCAGTCTTGCGGAAGCGGTTCTCCCCACTGGATTAAAGTGATTTGGTCGCTTGGGACCGGCTGATTCGCAATAAACATGACCGCACGAAGGCCATCGGTAAAGTATGGGTCTCCGGTGAGGTTCTCGCGTGGCGTTTCGCGCGGCGCGGCCCCGACCCCCTGCACATACGCCAGTGATTGAAGAAATTCCGATGCAAACATGTCCTGCACCAGGTAGTCGCGCGCCTCATCCACGTCGGGATCGATCTTGTGTGTGACCAGAGTCGGCGATGACCAGGTGAAGCGCACTCCAATGTCGCGGGAGATTTGCCCGATCCAGACGTCCTTGCCTTGAAAGCTCAGCGGCGCTCGCCAGAGCCGCAGGTGGTTACGTTGATGGATCGTGCCTCGAACCTTCTGCAGCGCAAGGTCCTGACCACGGCTGAAGTAGTAGAGGCGGCTCACGGGCGAATATCGATACTGGCTTCCGAACAGAAAAGATTTGACGGTGCGCCCTACTGATTCTCCACCGATAGTGTGGGTGGGATCCCAACCCTGCGCGGTCAGCGCACCCAACACCGCATCTTCGTCGCCAATCATTACAAAGTTGACCGGATCGCCGTTTTTTCCACCGGAACTGTCGGAGGTGCAGCAGGGTAATGCCTCGAGCTGCTGGTGAAGTTGCGCCAGGTCCAGTGTTTTGACCTCGCCAGGGGCGTAGGTCGTGGCGAAGTCCGCTTCTTCGAAGTCAAATCTGCCGCTGGGCAATTTCATATAGAAACCGTCCCGGGTCAGACCCTTGGCGTACCAGAACTCCACGCTGACGAATTTCGCTCCCTCCGAACGGCTGGTGAAGACGAAACCGGTGGCGGTGTCGCCGGGCTCGACATAGGCGGGAAAGCGCGATCGATCAAACAACTCGTCGAGCTGGCTGTTGCGCTGGTTCTCCAATGGCCGATGATTGGCGTAGGCAACTTCGTATGGCGAGAAGTACTCGGGATCCATGTTGCGGTAGAGCAGGCCGATTGGGTGGTTGGTCTGATTGTGCACCTTGAGCCAGACCGCCTGGACGTCCTGTTTTCCGAGTGGGCAAGCGAAATATTGCTGCGCTTCGGCGTCGGTCAACACGGCGACCGAGACTATCAAGTTCTGGTTCTGCTTGGTGGCGACATGATTCTCGAACGGTGCAGTGCTTGGAGAATTCGGTACCGTGGCGCACCCGCTGCCCAGCAGAGCTGCCAGCATCACCGCGAGCGCGGACATACGCACGAGCGCATTCGGGCTACGAGAGCTCATACGGACAGCGTTTACTCCGCCATGGTCCTTTAGCCATCCGGCACCGAAAACAATCAGGCGCCACGGAATCAGGGCCAAGCGCGACGCCCGAGCCTGAGAGAGATCGGGAACCCAGCCGGCCACTCCCCATACTCCTTTTACGCTGTTAGTGCGACGCTCAACAAAGAAAGCCTGCGCGGGCCGCAGGAAACCCGTCCGGATCAAAAGGTTCCCAGGTAAACCAAGCCGCCCAGAAAGACCGCATATGCGATCCCGCCAACCATCAGGGTGGGCGTGCCGAGTTCGGAATCGCGCAGATTGATGAACAGAATCACCGCCGACGCGAGGGCGATTACGCTGGCAAGAATCTCCGGGGCACTCAGCACCCAGGGTGAAAATGCCAGCCCGAGCGCGACCGGTATGCAGGACTGAAAGACCATCGCGCCGGTGATGTTGGCCAACGCAAGATGGTCCTTGCTCTGCCGAATCCAAACCACCGAGTTGTACTTCTCTGGCAACTCGGTCGCGAGCGGGCTCAGGACGAGCGACAGCACGCCGGGATTAAGCCCGGCATGCGCTGAAAACAAAACTATCTGATCGACGAACTCCCTGGCGCCGATCAGGATTGCCAGGACCCCCGCCGCCACTTGCACGCCGATCGTCCAGGCGTGGGGTCGCTTCGAATTTCCCCGCAGGAGCGTTTCGAGGTACAGCCCGTGGTCCATCTTTGCGCCAGCCGCCCGGCTGAGCCGCAGCATCATGATCGCGTATCCCGCGTAAGCCAGTAGCGCGACTCCGACCAGTACGTGGCGGACGAGTGAGCTCAAGTGGAGGAGGCCACATCCAGCGAAAACGATGAAAATTGAAAAAAAGAAAGTGAGATCACGGCGGGCATCTTCGCGCACCACCCGCAGCGCAATTCGGCCGCGCCGCCGACGATACGCGATCGCGCCAATGCCCATCACGAACAACGCGACCGTCGACAGCATCAAGGGTGCGCCGATGATCGCGCCGACCCCGACCGCATGGTGACCGGACGATCCGCTCAGCAACGCGACCGCCGGAATGAAGGTCTCCGGCAGGGCCGTTCCCACCGCCGCCAAGAGACTTCCGACTGCGGCCTCCGCGATCGACAGCCGCTCGCCGGCCCATTCCACCCCGTTGGTAAAGAGCTCGGAGCCGAGCAGGATTATGGCGAAGCTGAGGGTCAGGATTATCGCGTGTATAGGCAAGAGTCGATACTCGACGTCCAAAAATAAGCGTGGCACGCGAAGCTTTTCCACCGATAGCGGTGTTTTTCTACCATTCTTAAAGAGGCGGCAAAGCCTCTACGCGATGGTTATAATATTAAGGGTAAGGGACCGCGGGCTCGGCAAATCCTGGTGGTAAGCTCCGGGGTTGCCAGCCCATCTGCCATTTGACTCGAAATTCGGTGCAGCGTACCCTTGAGAATTTGACGCGTCTAGCTTGCCTTTTCGAGATCGACTGTATTAATGAGGCAGTTCCATCCGCGGCCACGGTGGCTTATCGGCCCGATTGAAGCCGTGAGCCCGGCTTCCTTAGCCGGGCCGGCTCGGTACGTGAAAGCATGAAACAGAAGTACGAAGGTAAGGATCTGCAGGGACTGGTGGATCTGGGGCGTGAGCAGGGCTACCTGACGTTCGAGCAGGTCAACGACTTTCTGCCCCAGGACGTCGCAACCCCGACCGATTTGCGCGCAGCCCTCGACAGCTTCGAGGACCTCGACATCAAGGTGCTCGAGGAAGTCCCAGCCGACGGCGCGGATAGCGATACCGAGGCAGAGGCGAAAGAAGAGCCCGAGGAGCAGGCCGAACCAGCCGACAACCTGGGAGAATCGTCCGACCCCGTCCGCCTGTACCTCAAAGAGATGGGCAATTTCCAACTGCTTTCGCGCGAGCAGGAAGTGGAAATCGCCAAGCGCATCGAGGCGGGCGAGAACGAGGTCGAAGAGGAAGTTCTCAGCTCTCCGGTCACCCTCGACTACGTGATCAGACTCGCCGAGGCCATCGAGGGCGGCGAGGCCGACATCCGCGACATCTTTGAAGACACCGAGGATGCCAACGCCGACCCGGACGAGGAACGCGGGCCCGAGGCCGATGAGCGCCAACTCAAACGACTCCATCTGCACCTGAAAAAGCTCCATGACGTTTACGGCAAACTGGAGAAGCTCGAAGCGCGGCTCGGTAACCTCAAGCCGCCCCGCAGGAAAGGCGCGCCGCACAAGCTGACCAAGACCGAGAAGGTCTACCTGCGTCTCAAGGAGCGGGTAAAAAAAGAGCTTCGCGCAATGACGCTTTCGCGCCGGCTGATCGAAGCGATCATCGATCGGATGCGCAGTCTGCTGGTCGAATATCGCGACGGGCAGCGTACCATCCAACGCTACGAGGATGCGACCGGGCGCTCGCGCACGCATCTGCTCAAGGAGGCGGCCGAAGCCGAAGACCGCCGCCACGTGCTCAAGATCAACGCGAACCGCGAAAACCTGCTCGACATCGCAGCGCGCATCCGCGCCTCCCAGCGCAGGATGAAGGACGTCGAGATGCACGTGAAGGCGGCGGGCGAGGACTTTGCCCATTCGCTGGAGCTGCTCGCTGCCGGACAGGACAAAAGCCGCCGCGCGAAGAAAGAGCTTACCGAAGCCAACCTGCGCCTGGTCGTGAGTCTGGCCAAGCGCTACACCAACCGTGGGCTCGGATTCCTTGACCTGATTCAGGAAGGGAACATCGGCCTGATGCGCGCGGTCGACAAATTCGAATATCAGCGCGGGTACAAATTCTCGACCTACGCGACCTGGTGGATTCGGCAATCGATGTCGCGCGCGATCGCAGACCAGGGCCGCACGATCCGTATTCCGGTTCATATGGTCGAAACCATCAACAAGTTGCTGCGCGTGACTCGCCTGCTGGTGCAACGGCTGGGTCGCGAGCCGGGACCGGAAGAGATCGCCGAGCAGATGGAAATGCCGCTCGACAAGGTCCAGAAGGTCCTCAAGATCGTCAAGGAACCGATCTCGCTGGAGACCCCGATAGGCGACGAGGAAGAAAGCTCGTTGGGCGACTTTGTCGAGGATGAACTCGCCCCTTCTCCGGTCGAAGCCGCCATCCAGGGCAATCTCGGCGAGCAAACGCGCAAGGTACTCGCGACCCTCACCCCGCGCGAAGAGCAGATCCTCCGGATGCGCTTTGGAATTGGGCAGAAGACCGACTACACGCTCGAAGAAGTGGGCAAACAGTTCGCAGTCACCCGCGAGCGCATTCGCCAGATCGAGGCCAAGGCACTACGCAAGCTGCGGCAGACCGGGCGCTCCCGCAACCTCGAAGGCTTCCAGGAGCGCGAGTAGCTTTCCAAATCCTTGCGATGGACGGCGTGGAGCCTAATCGCCACGCCGTTTTTATTTGTTCCAACCGCTCGACCGACTCGCCGGCGGAGTCCGGTCCTTCGGCTTCTTACGGGTTGACAGGTGACCGTTTAGTCACCTATTATTACCCTCGTGGAAGGGGTGTTCAAGGCTCTCAGCGATGCGCATCGGCGGCGGCTTCTCGACCAACTCTTCCGGCGCGATGGGCAGACGCTTTTGGAACT
>Ga0126378_10004179_pt1 | contig 10972 bp, 9 predicted proteins | sample PanSoiMetPlot_23_FD_92587 | JGI IMG/M metagenome (GOLD analysis project Ga0126378, IMG submission 92587) | Tropical forest soil microbial communities from Panama - MetaG Plot_23 | ecosystem: Environmental > Terrestrial > Soil > Tropical forest > Bulk soil | place: Panama | collected 2016-02-17
ACGACCTGGTACTGCTCGGCGAGCGCGGCCAGGGCAAGACCCGACTGATCCGCACGCTCGTGGGGCTGCTCGACGAATGGACTCCCGTCATCGCCGGCTGCGAGATCAACGACCACCCGTACGCACCGGTATGTTCACGGTGCCTCGCGCTGGTCGCCGCCGACGGTGAGCTCACCCCGGTCGACTGGAAGCACCGTACCGAGCGGTATGGCGAGAAGCTGGCGACCCCGGACACATCCGTCGGCGACCTCATCGGCGACGTCGACCCCATCAAGGTGGCCGAGGGCCGCACCCTCGGCGATCCGGAGACCGTCCACTACGGGCTCGTGCCGCGCACCAACCGCGGCATCTTTGCGGTGAACGAGCTGCCCGACCTCGCAGAACGCATCCAGGTGTCGCTACTGAACGTCCTGGAAGAGCGCGACATCCAGGTGCGCGGCTACCAGCTGCGGCTGCCGCTCGACCTGCTCCTCGTGGCGAGCGCCAACCCCGAGGACTACACGAACCGCGGGCGGATCATCACGCCCCTGAAGGACCGCTTCGGTGCCGAGGTGCGCACGCACTACCCGCTCTCGCTCGACGACGAATTGGCGATGGTGGCGCAGGAGGCCGCCGTACTGTGGGACGGCTCCCCGCACGCGGCGCCACTCGTGCCGTCGCACCTGCTCGACGTGGTGGGCCGCTTCGCGCGGGCCGTGCGTGACGCTCCGCAGGTCGACCAGCGTTCCGGCGTGTCGGCCCGGTTCGCGATTGCTGGCGTGGAGACCATCGCCGCCTCAGCAGTGCGCCGTGCGGCACTCACCGGGGAGGGCGCCGCCGTGGCCCGCGTGGCCGATCTGCCGTCAATAGTCCCGGCGTCACTTGGCAAGGTTGAGTTCGACGATGCAGACGAGGGGCGCGAGTTCGAGGTCCTCGAGCACCTGTTGCGCCGGGCCATCGCCGAGACGTCCCGGGCGCGCCTCGCCGGGCTTGACCTGCGACCGCTTCAGGAGAAGTTCGACGGTGGCCTGCTCGTCGAGTCCGGCGACACTGTGTCGGCCGACCGGCTGCTCGGCCAGATCGGGTCGGTGCCGGGTCTGTCCGAGCTGCTCGACCGGCTCGAGCCGGACGGCGTGGGCGAAGGCCCGGCTGCGGTCGGCGTGGCCGCGGCCGTCGTCGAGTTCGCGCTCGAGGGCCTGTACCTGAACAAACGCCTGGCCAAGGAGTCCAGCGGCAACCGAACGGTCTACGGTGCCTAGTTCCCGGTACGGGGCGTATCACGGCGGGCCGGATCCGCTGGAAGCCCCGTATGACATCCGCCGGGCAATCGACGAGATCGGCGAGGACGTGCTCGCCGGCATGTCTCCGCGTGCGGCGCTGAACCGGCTGCTGCGCCGGGGGCCCAGCGGACGCAACGGCCTGGACGCGCTTCGCCGGCGAGCACGCGACCGAGCGCGGGACCTGCGCCGCAGCGGCCGCCTCGACGGCACGCTGGAGCAGGTGCGCGAGCTGCTCGATCAGGCGCTCGAGGCGGAGCGGCGGGCGCTGTTCCCTGACCCGGACGACAGCGCCCGCATGGCCGAGGCCGAACTCGACGCGCTGCCTCGCGACACCGCTCGCGCGGTCCGCCAGCTGGCCGACTACCAGTGGCGTTCACCCGAGGCACGCGAGAAGTACGAGCAGATCCAGGACCTGCTGCGCTCTGAGGTGCTCGATGCGCAGTTCGCCGGCATGCGCGACGCGTTGCAGAACGCCACGCCGCAGGACATGCAACGTATCCGCGACATGATGCAGGCCCTCAACGAGATGCTCGACGCCGACGCCCGCGGCGAGCACACCCAGCAACAGTTCGACGAGTTCATGAACCAGTACGGCGACTTCTTTCCGGAGAACCCGCAGAACCTCGAGGAGCTGATCGACTCGCTGGCCCGCCGGGCGGCCGCGGCGCAGCGGCTGATGGACTCGCTCACGCCGGAGCAGCGCGCTGAGCTATCCGGGCTGATGGCCCAGGCAATGAACAACGCCGGCCTGGCCGGGGAGATGGCTCGCCTCCAGGCCGGGCTGCGCGCGGCGCGTCCGGACCTGCAGTGGGGCGGCGCCGAGCGCATGGACGGCGAGAACCCTATGGGCTACGCCGACGCAACCTCCGCCCTCGCCGAGATCGCCGAGCTGGACGACCTCGCCGAGCTGACCCTGCAGGACTATCCCGGTGCCAGCCTCGACGACATCGACGAGGAACTCGTCCAGCGTGCCCTCGGCCGGCAGGCCGTCGAAGACCTCGACCAGCTGCGCCGCATCGAACGCGAACTACAGCGCCAGGGCTATCTCGAACGGGGTGGCGACGGGCTGCAGCTCACCCCACGCGCGCTGCGGCGGCTGGGCGCCAGCGCGCTGCGTCGCGTCTTCTCGACGCTCGAGTCGGGACGCCGCGGCGACCACGACGTGCGTGACGCAGGCGCTGCGGGCGAGGTCACCGGGGCCACCCGCGAATGGCGCTTCGGTGACGAGCAGCCGATCAACGTCGTCCGCACGGTGCGTAACGCCGTGGCCCGCGGGCGTCCGATCCGGCTGCTGCCCGACGACTTCGAGGTGGACGAGACCGAACGGCGAAGCTCAGCGGCGGTGGCCCTGCTCGTCGACATGTCCTACTCGATGGAGCTGCGCGGCACGTGGGGCGAGGCGAAGACGACAGCACTTGCCCTGCACTCGCTGGTCAGCACCAAGTACCCGCAGGACTCCATCGAGATCATCGGCTTCTCCGACTATGCGCGGGTGATGACGCCCCGGGCGCTGGTGGACCACGACTGGGACCGCGTGCAGGGCACCAACCTCCAGCACGCGCTCATGCTGGCGCGCCGACACCTGGACAAGCACCGCGACGCCGAGCCGGTCATCCTGGTGATCACCGACGGCGAGCCGACCGCGCATCTGGCGCCGGACGGGTTCGCGGACTTCGCCTGGCCGCCAACCCGCGAGACGATCGCAGCCACACTGGCGGAGGTCGAGCGCTGCACCCGGGGGGGCGCCACCATCAACGTGTTCATGCTCGACGACGAGCCGCGGCTGGTGTCGTTCATGCACGAGTTGGGCCGCCGCAACGGCGGCCGGGTGTTTCTGCCTAACCGGGGATCGCTCGGCGAGTACGTGGTCTCCGACTACCTGCGGTCTCGCCGTGGCCGCCGCCGCCAGCGGCGGGCAAGCTAGCTGCTCATCGGGCTACCGCATCGCGATGATCTTGGAGTAGTGGCCGCTATTCGGCCACATGTCCAAGATCACGCCCGGCGGGGCGGGGGGCCAGGTGGGGGGGCGGCGGCATGTCGGTCCGGCTGATCACAAGCCGCGCAGGCGGCGCGGCCCGGTGTCGGCGCGCACCTTGGGCGGCGCGACACGCACGCTGGCCGCGGCGATCTGCACACCTGCCGGACTCGCCCGGACCGTGAGCGCGCATTCGGCCACCTCCGGAAGGTCGTCGGCCAACGCGGAAAGGCGCAACGCCACGTCAGCGAGCCCGTCCAGATCTGCCGGCTCGGCACCGCCGTAGCCGGCAAGCAGCGGAAACGCCCTGGGCGCGCGGATCAGCGCCTCCGCGTCGACGTCGGTGAGCGGCACCGTGGCGTAGGCGTGATCGCCGAGTAGCTCGGTAGCGACGCCACCGACTCCGAACGACACAAGCGCTCCGAACGACGGGTCGTCGTGCACGCCGAGGACAACCTCGACGCCCTCGACGTCGCCGCCCGCATCGACAGCAATGCCGTAGCACGCAAGCAGCGCCGCAGCATCGACCGGATCCGCCACCACCAGCGAGCGGGCCCGCGCAACGTCCACGTCGAACGCGGGCACTCGCCCGGCCGGACGGCGCCGCCACTGCGCGTACCGCACCACGCCGGCCAGGGCGCGCACCGCACGCTCCGGCGTCCGGTAGGACGGCACCGAGCCCGGCGTCGGCGCGGACGGGCCCGGCTTGGCCAATGCCGTCGGGATGCCGTGGAATCCGAGAAACGTCGACAGCACCGGCTTGTCGCCCACCGCAGAGTGCAGCGCTGCCGCATATTCGTCGGCCGCGATGTCCGCAAGCGGCGGGACGAACACCGCGACCACCGCATCGACGTCGTCGGCACGCACCGCGTCCAGCACCGCCGTCTCGAACGCGTCGGGCGTGGCGTTGGCGCCGACGTCGGTCAGCCGGGAGAGGGGCAGCTGCAACGACGCGCAGGCGTCCGCGACCAGCACGGCCACCGCAGTCGAGTTGCTGACCACCGCCACGCGATCGCCGCTAGGTAGCGGCTGCGTGGTGAGCAGCAGCGCGACCTCGAGCAGGTCTCCGAGTGTGTCGACCCGGATCACCCCGGACGCCTCGAACAGCGCGGCAACCGTCACCTCGGGAAGCTCGACCGCGGTGCTCGCCGGACCTGAGGAGACCAGTCCGCGGCCGCTCTTCACCGCGACGATCGGCTTGCTGCGCCCGAGCCGCCGCGCCAACCGGGCGAACTTGCGCGGGTTGCCGAAGCTTTCCAGGTACAGCAGCACGACGTCGGTGGCCTCGTCAGTCTCCCAGTACTGAAGCAGATCGTTGCCGGAGACGTCAGCGCGGTTGCCCGCCGACACGAACGTCGACACGCCCAGCCCGTATCGGGTCGCCTCGCCGAGCACGGCGATCCCGAGAGCGCCGGACTGGCAGAAGAAGCCGGCGCGTCCCGGCAGCGGCGGCGTGGCGGCCAACGAAGCGTTGAGCCGAACGCCCGGGTCGGTATTGATCACGCCGAGGCAGTTCGGCCCGACCACCCGCATCCCGTGCCGGTGCGCATTTGCGACGAGAGCCTGCTGCGCCTCGCGTCCGGCCGCGTCGCCCCTCTCGCCGTAGCCGCCGCTCATCACGACCAGCGCATGCACACCCTTGGCGGCGCACTGCTCCACGACGGGGGGAACCGCCTCGGCGCGGATGCACAACACGGCGAGGTCGACCGGATCGGGCACATCCAGCACGGACGGATACGCGCGCACGCCTGCGACGTGCGGAGCGTGCTCGTTCACCGGATACAGCGTGCCGGCAAGGCCCATGCGCAGCAGGTTGCGGACGACGGCGTTGCCGATCTTGCCGTGGTCGTTGCTCGCCCCGACGACGGCGATTGCCCGGGCGTACAGCAGCCGTCTGATCGACTGTGCCTCGGCGTGCTGCTCGCGCTCGCGCATGACCTTCTCGGTCAACGCCGTCTCGTCCACATCAAAGGTGAGCGTGATCTCGCCGTGGTCGAGGCGCCGTGTTGTCTGGTAGCCGGCTTCGCGAAACACCCGGATCATCGCGTCGTTCTCGGCGAGCACGATCGCCATGAACCGGGCAATGCCGCGTTCGCGGGCCGCCGCCGCGAGATGTTCGAGCAGCACCGAGCCGATGCCACGGCCCTGGTGAGCGTCCGCCACGACGAACGCGACCTCGGCCTCGTCAGTGCCCGGCGAGCCTTCGTAGCGGCCGACCGCAATGATCTCGCCACCCAGCCAGGCGACAAGGGCGACCCGGTCGTGGTGGTCGACGTGCGTGAACCGGTACAGGTCGCGTTCCGGGATGCGGGGATACGCCGAGAAGTACCGCAGATAGCGCGTTCGCGCGGACAGGCCACCGTGGAACTTGACAAGCGCGTCTGCGTCGGAGCCCTCGATCGGGCGCAGGTGAACGGTGCCGCCGTCCGCGACGAGGACGTCCGCCTCCCAGTGCGGCGGGAACGTCATGGCGCCCCCTCCCCGATTCCGCAAGAATTCCTCGCCTGGGACGAGCGATTCTTGCGCGATCGGAGGGGAAGCTCAGTCACGGGGGTCGTCGGGGTCGAGGCCGAGCAGGGGGAACACGGCACGCCGGCTGGCCAGGATCGCCCGGTCCAGCCAGGATTCGCCGCCCGGCATCCACGGCACGACGTCCGCCGGTGCGTCGCGCTCTCCCATCCGCTGCGGCGGGCGGCCGCCGAGCTCGCGCACGTGCGCCGCCCAGCCGGGCGGAACCGGGGTGTCCAAGGCGACACGCTGCCCCGACGCCTCGGCGATCAGATGCGTCCAGGTGCGCGGCACGCACCGAACCAATCCGTAGCCGCCACCGCCGAGGGCCAGCCAACGCCCGCCCGCCACGTCGTGGGCCAGCGCGTGCAGCTCGGCGATCGCGGTGCGCTGCCCGTCCACGGTCAGTTCCAAGTTGGCCAGCGGGTCGTCGTGGTGCGTATCGCAGCCGCATTGGGTGACGAGGACATCGGGCCGGAACGCTCGCACGGCACCGGGCACCACCGCCCGGAACGCGCGCAGCCAGCCGGCGTCGTCGGTGCCCGGCGGCAGCGCGATGTTGATCGACGTCCCCTCGGCGGCACCCGCGCCGATCTCGGACGGGAAGCCGGTGCCGGGGAACAGGGTGCGCGGGTCCTGATGCAGGCTGATCGTCAGTACCTGCGGGTCGTCGTAGAACGCCGCCTGCACGCCGTCGCCGTGGTGCACGTCCACGTCCACGTACGCGATGCGCGCTGCCCCGTTCGCGAGCAGCGTGCGGATGCCGAGCACCACGTCGTTGAAGATGCAGAACCCGGACGCGCGGTCGCGCATGGCATGGTGCAACCCGCCGGCGATGTTCACGGCATGCTGCGGGGCGCCGTCGGAGACGAGCCCAGCGGCAAGCGCCGATCCGCCGGCCACCAGCGCCGATGCGTCATACATGCCGGGGAAGACCGGATCGTCCGACGTACCGAGGCCGTACCCCTCGAACGCCGGATCGTCCGACGCGCGGCGCACCGCACTGAGGTACCCGGCATCGTGGACGGTCAGCAGCTGGCGCTCGTCGGCTGGCGTGGGCGGCACGATGCGCACACCGTCGAGGACACCGAGCTCACGGGCCAACCGGATCGTGAGGTCGAGCCGCACCGGGTTGAGCGGGTGATCGCCGAAGTCATAGCCGAGGTACGCCTCGTCCCAGACGAGCGCCGCCGCGCAGCCCATGCCGCAAACGCTAGGGCATATCGCTACGCCCCCGCTCGTCGCGAGCGTGGAGCATAGCGGCATGTCCTAACCCGGGTTGAGATACCGCACGGCGATGACGTCGTGCACCGTGACCCCGTAGTACGCCAGGCGCTCGGCAATCGTGTGCGCGTCAAGCCCGTCGGCCCAATAGCCCTGAATCGCGGCCCGAACGCTCTCGGGTGTCCCGTCTACCCTCCAGGCAACCGCCTCCGGTTCTTCGGTTCGTGCGCTGGAATGGCGCGAATGGTGGGGCTGACGTTCTTGGATACGGTGCCTTGCCACGTGGGCTCCTAGCGGGAGACCCGGGTTGTCCGGCTGGGTGATGTGCGCTTAACGTGCCCCTGACGCAGCGGCTTGTCAAGGAGGGCGTGTGAGCGACGAGATCTGCGAAGTGGTCATCACCGGCCCGGACGCCGACTGGCTCGCCGAATTCACCCGAATGCTCGTCGCCGACCGCCTTGCTGCGTGCGGCCAGAACATCACCGCAATCCGCTCGATCTACCGCTGGCAGGGTGCGATCGAGGACGCGACCGAGGCGCGCGTCGCCCTGCACACCCGCCGCGATCTCGTTCCAGCCATCGTCGAGCGTGCCGACCACGACCACCCCTACGACGTCCCCTGCGTGATCGCGCTACCTGTGGTCGACGCCGCGCCTGCGTACGCGCGGTGGGTGCTCGCCGAGACGAAACCCACCTGACATCCCTGCGACGATGATCGGGTGCAGCTGCGACCCGTCTACCCCGTCCTGACCAAGCGCTTGACCCTCCGCCCGTTCCGCCCGGACGATACGGATGCGATGTTCCAGTACCGGTCGCGTGAGGATGTCTGCCGCTATCTGTTGTTCCCCCCGCAGACCCGCGAACAGATCACGGCCCGCTTCGCCGACAGCCCGACCGAGCTCATCGACGAGGGTCAGAATCTCAGCCTGGTTCTGTTGGAACAGCAAACCGGCGCACTCGTCGGCGATGTCGTGCTTATGTGGCACAGCCGAGAGCACCGAGCCGGCGAGATCGGCTATGTGCTCCATCCGGACTACTCCGGCAACGGTTACGCCACCGAGGCGGGCGCGGCGCTCCTGCGGCTCGGCTTCGACGAACTCGGACTGCACCGCATCGTGGGACGCCTGGACGCGCGAAACACCGCGTCGGCGCGGGTGCTCGAGAGACTCGGCCTGCGGCGCGAGGCGTACTTCGTCCAGAACGAGTTCATCAAGGGCGAATGGACCGACGAGCTGGTGTACGCCGTGCTCGCCAGCGAATGGCGCGACCCTACCTGAGCGCCGTCAGCACGAGCTGCCGCGAGGCGTGCTAAGGACGGGCCACCAGGCTGTGCGGTCGTACGAGTGGCTGGTGGGTGCGAGGAGACTTGGGCGCGGTGGGCCCGGCGATGCTGACCAGGCCGATTGCAGCTGCGCAACCGAGCGATGTGATGGCGCCGAACGCCGCCACGATGGTCCCGCGGACCGAGGGCAGGGAGGTGCCAGCCGCGTTGCGGACGACTGCCGTCCGACCCATGTTCTGGTTCCGCGCGGGTGTATGCGGGGCGTCCACGGACGAATCACTTCTTTCCGTCGAGGGTGTTTGGCTGCCCAGCTGATACCCGTGTTCGCGGTCGCGATAACCGGAGCCGTCGAGGGGCGAGGCGAGAGTCGTGGAGCCGGATTCACCTTTACCGTGATGCCCGGGATCAGCAGTTGACGAGATCGAACGCTTGTTCGACTATGGAGAGGTGCTCGACCTCGCGCTCCGGGAGACCCTGACCGGTGTGACCGACAGGGGGCATCGGCGTGTCCCGGCGCTGCCGGTCACGCCGGCGCTGCAATCACTGCTGCCGGCCGGACTGCGGCGGGGCAGCACGGTGAGCGTGTCCGGGTCGATGTCGTTGCTGCTGGCGGTGCTGGGGGCCGCGTCCGCCGATGGAGCCTGGTGCGCATTGGTCGGGTTGCCGCACCTCAGCGCCGAAGCGGCCGACGAGTACGGCATCGACCTCGCCCGTCTGGCCGTGGTGCCGCGGCCGGGCGAGGGCTGGGCCCGGGCGGTGGGCGCGCTGCTCGATGCCGTCGACGTGGTGGCGACCTGTCCGCCGGCCCGGGTCGTCCCGGGGGACGTGCGCCGACTGGCAGCCCGGGCCCGCACTCGCGACGCGGTGCTGATGCCGTTCGGCGCAGGCACCTGGCCGGGCGCCGACGTCAGGCTCCACCTTTCCGACGGCGAGTGGCACGGCATCGGCGAGGGAACGGGGCGGCTGCGCCGGCGACGGGTCAGCGTCACCGTGGAGGGCCGCGGGCAGGCTGCCCGGGCGCGGTCGGTAGAGCTGTGGCTGCCCGCGGACGGCGGTGGCGTCGCACCGGTCGACACGACCGTCGTGCCGTTGCGGGCGGTGGGATAAGGCGATGCCGCCGAGGATGATCGCGGTGTGGTGTCCGGACTGGCCGGTCACCGCCGCCTGCGCCGAGGCCGAGACGTCCGACGAGGCGCCGGTTGCCGTCTTCACCGCCAACCGTGTCGTGGCGTGCTCGCACGAGGCGCGGACGTTCGGCGTGCGCCGGGGGCTACGCCGCCGCGAGGCGCAGGCGCGCTGCCCCGAACTCGTCGTGTTGCCCCGCAACGAGGCGGCCGAGGCCCGGCTGTTCGAGCCGGTGGTGCTGACGCTCGAGTCGATCGCACCGGGCGTCGAGGTCACCCGTCCGGGACTGGCGGCGATCGGGGTACGTGGGCCCACCCGCTACTTCGGCAGCGAGACGGCGGTGCTACACGCGCTGTCCCGGGCGATCGGCGACACGAACCTCCTGATCGGGGTGGCCGACGGATCGTTCGCCGCCGAGCAGGCCGCCCGGCACGGGGTGATCGTCCCGCCCGGTGAATCGTCCGCCTACCTCGCCGAGTTGCCGGTGAGCACGCTCGACCCGTCCGGCAACTCGGCGCTGACCGACCTGCTGCGGCGGCTCGGGCTGCGCACGCTGGGCGCGTTCGCGGCGCTGCCCGCCGGCGAGGTGCACGCGCGGTTCGGCCCGGACGGGTTGTGGGCGCACCGTCAGGCCGGAGGCCGCGACGACCGCCCGCTGGCGGCCCGCAAGCCCCCGGCGGAACTCGTCACCACCCTCGACCTGGAACCTCCCGTCGACCGCATCGACACCGTGGCGTTCTCCGCGCGGGCCACCGCCGAGCGGTTCATCGCCGACCTCTCCGGGCACGGGCTGGCCTGCGCCTGCCTCGAGTTGTCGGCGCTCACCGAGAACGGCGAGGAGACGGTACGTCGCTGGCGGCACGCCGGCGTGCTGTCAACCGTCGACGTCGTCGACCGGATCCGCTGGCAGCTCGAGGGCTGGCTTGCCGGCAGCCGGCGACCCACCGGCGGGGTGACCCGGCTACGGCTGGTGCCCGTCGAGACGGTTCCGCTCGGGGTGCACCAGCAGGCGCTGTGGGGTGGGTCCGGCGACGACGACGAGCGGGCGCACCGGGCACTGGCCCGGGTGCAGACGCTGCTCGGGCACGGGTCGGTGCTCATTCCCGTGCGAGACGGTGGCCGCGATCCGCTGCAGCGCACCCGCTACGTCCCGTGGGGCGACGAGCCGGTGCCGGAACGTTCCCCTGAGCAACCCTGGCCGGGACGGCTGCCTGCCCCGGCTCCGTCGGTGCTGATCGACCCACCGCGTCCCGTCCAGGTACTCGACGACGCCGGCCGTCCGGTCACCGTCACCGACCGGGGTGCCATACCGCGACCACCCGCCCGGTTCGTCCTGGGCGACCGGACACTCGCGATCCAGCACTGGGCGGGGCCGTGGCCGGTCGACGAGCGCTGGTGGGCCCCCGATGCGACGAGCCGGGTGGCGCGCTTCCAACTCGTCGACATCGCAGGCCGTGCCTACCTCGTCACCTGCACGACCCCCGGCGGGCGCTGGGCGCTGACCGCAACATACGACTAGCCCGATTGAGCAAGAATCCTTCGTCCCAGACGAGGAATTCTTGCCCAATCAGTGCGGGACAGGCGAGCCCTCATCGCAGTA
>Ga0126378_10004180_pt1 | contig 10970 bp, 9 predicted proteins | sample PanSoiMetPlot_23_FD_92587 | JGI IMG/M metagenome (GOLD analysis project Ga0126378, IMG submission 92587) | Tropical forest soil microbial communities from Panama - MetaG Plot_23 | ecosystem: Environmental > Terrestrial > Soil > Tropical forest > Bulk soil | place: Panama | collected 2016-02-17
ATACGGCCAGCGCCCGCGCCGCGCAGCGCCTATACCTGAGGATGTGACCACGTACTCAGCGGTGGTGACGACCGGGATCTACTGCCGGCCGGGCTGCGGCGCAAGGCCGCTGGCGGAGAACGTTCGTACCTTCGAGCTTGCCGCCAGCGCGGAAGCGGCGGGGTTCCGGGCCTGCCTGCGGTGCCGCCCGTACCGGGTGGCGAGCCCGATCGCGTCGGGGGCGCCAGAACTAGTCTGCCGGGCGGTCCAGCTGATCATCGACGGCGTGCTGGACACCGGCAGCGAGGCAGCGCTCGGGGCGCGGCTCGCGGTCTCGCCGCGGCACCTGCGGCGGATCTTCAACGACCATCTGGGCGTCACCCCGGATCAGCTAGCCAGGTCGCGACGCGCGCACTTCGCCCGGCGGCTGCTCGATGACACCGACCTGACCGTAGCGGATGTGGCGTTCGCGTCGGGATTTGCCAGCATCCGGCAGTTCAACAGGCAGATGCGCGGGCTGTTCCAGGCTTCGCCCAGCAAGCTGCGGGAGCGCCGACGCCGGGCCGACCGGCTCGCCGCCGACGGCGGGCTGACGATGCGGCTGCCATTCGAGCCACCATTCGACTGGGATGCGATGACAGCGTTCTTCGCCGATCTCGCGGTGCCAGGAGTGGAGTCGGTGTCCGGCCGCGTATACCGCCGGACGATCAGCCTCGATGGCGCCCCCGGCGTGCTGGAGGTTCACCCGGGAGGAGCCGGTTACCTGCTGCTACGAGCCCACCTGCCGTACTGGGAAGGCCTGATTCACGTGGCGGAGCGAGCAGGCCGGATGGTCGGTGCCGACGTCGGCTCTGCTGTCCGCGCGCCGGGCGCGTGGGGCCCGTTCGAGGCAGCCGTGCAAGCCGTCGTCGCCCAGGAATGCGACGATCCCGGTGAGACGAGACGACAGTTGGGCGCGATCGTGCAGCGGTTCGGGCCGCGCGTACCTGGCCTCGCCCACGGACTAACGCACCTTTTCCCATCCGCCGAAGTCCTGGCGGCGGGAGATCTGGCCGATCTTGACCTGCCGCCCGCGACCGTCAAGAGACTTACCGCGCTCGCGGCGGCCGCGGCCTCCGGAGACATCGTGCTCGATCACGCCGTCAAGCCAGCAGACCTGGTGACCTCGCTGACCGCGGTGACGGGAATGCAGCTGCCCACGGCCCACCAGATCGCGCTCCGTCTGGGCGCCCGCGCCACGCCCCGTCATCCCAGTGAAGCCTCTATTTCCCGGCAACCGCGAGTGCGCGTCCGGCCGTCTTAGTCATGTGGGCACGAAGAATTCCAGAGCCTTCATGATGCGATCCGCCGTCCCGCTACTGGCCGCCTGCTCGCTGGGCGTGGCGGCATGCGGCAGCAGCCACGCCGGCGCTGCTGCGGCCGGCTCGGCCCGTCCGTCACGCAGCCCGCTGCCGCCAGGATGCGGCGGCCCGGTGCCGCCGCGGCACGCGTGGGCTACCGACGTCGGCATTGACGGCCACGTCCGCTGGCAGGTCCCGCTGCCCACCTTCGGCGCGAACGCCGTGAGCGCGGGATCTCCGGTTGTGGTCGCGGGCGTCGCGTTGTTCGCACAGGACGGCGTGGTCCACGGGCTTCGGCTCGCCGACGGGCACCGGCTGTGGTCCTGGGCGGGCGGCCAGACCGTGTACGGCATGTGGTCCTGGCGCGGAACCGTGGCCGTGCTTACCGACCAGGTGAGCACCCACGCGCGGCTGACCGGGCTGGATGCTGGGACCGGCCGCGTGCTCTGGGCCGTGCGGCTGCCCGGCCAGGGCCTGTACGGTAGCCAGGCAGCCACCGCTGACGGCGGGCTGGCCATGATCGGGGCGAACGGCAGCATACAGGTGGCCGACCTCGGCACGGGGCGGGTGCGCTGGGCGCGGCCAGCTGGCGTCTCACCGGGCCCGGTCGCGATCGGCGGCACCGTGGTCAGCGGCTCTGGCGGACGCCTCACTGGCTACGACGACCGGAACGGCCGGGTGCGGTGGACGCTGCCGGCCGTGCCCTCGGACCCGGTGCTGCAGGGGCTTGCCGGGCTGGTGCTGATAACTAGCGGGACGATCGGACCCGGCGAGCCGACCGCGCTGACCGCGGTCAGCCCGGCCACCGGGCGCGTCGCCTGGCGGTTCGATCCCCGCCTGCCGGTGAGTGTGCTCAGCGCCGGCCGGGCCGGCCTGGCGGTGACGACCTACGACGACCGGCGGCTGTACCTGATCGACCCGGCCACCGGACTGGTGCGCTGGCACGCGACCACGTTCATCGCACAGAGCACCGTGCCGCTCGTCACCGCTACGGATGTCTACACGCTGGAGGGCGGCGCCGTGGACTATCCGGTGGCGCGGATCGCCGACCGCGGCGCGGCGAACGGCGTGCTGCGCTGGGCCCGGGCGCTCGGCTCTGAGCCGGCCGGGCCGCAGCCCGTACTCGGTATCGGCCTGCAGGCCATCGTGCAGACCGGCGGCAACACAGGCAGGACGGCGCCGCTGCTCTCCTTCCACGCCGATTCGGGCCGGCTCGCATGGCAGGTCGACCTGCCCACCCTGGTGCAGACGGCACCGCTGGAGGTGGCAGGCGGCCTGCTGCTACAGGCCGCCGACCCCGGTTACGCGTGTCGACTGGCGGGGGCGACCCCCATTCGGTAGGGCTCGGTGTCGCTGCCCCACGGCGTTTACCAGGCACCCCGCAGCGTTGTGACCCGGCGGTCAGGCCAGATCGTCGCAGCGTGATGCGGAGCGGGCGGCTCATGCCCGCTTGGCGTCCACGAGCCGGAGGGCCGCGAGCCCCGCGGCGACAAGCGCCCGGACCAGCGGCCGGGACTCGAGCCGCCAGTCGACGCCGGCCTTGTCGTAGTCGAACCACACGAAGCCGAGCACGTCAGACCGCTGGCGGACCCCAGTGACCAGGTCCTGCGCGGCGGCAGCCGCGTCCGGGCCGGTCTGGACCGAGGTCTCGGCGATGATGAACGGCTTGGTCGTGAAGCCCCTGATCTCCTGCATGGTCGGCCCGTACACGCCCTCGAACGTGCTCGGCCCCTCGGCGCCGAAGTAACCGGTGACCCCGACCCAGTCGACGTACGCGTCGCCAGGGTAGTAGGCGCTGAGGTCGAGTCGCGGCTCCGCGGAGATGACATTGGGGTTCCAGACCCAGATCACGTTGGTGGCGTGCGCCGCGGCGAAGAGGCGGTGGATCAGCCGCCACGCGGCCACGAACTGAGCGGCGGTAGTGCCGGTGGTACCCCACGGGTACCAGAAGCCGTTGAACTCATGCCCGAAGCTGATCGCGACCGGCAGGTTCAGCGCGCGGACCTCCTGCGCGAACCGGGTGATGTACCCGTTGCTGCGGCCGTCGGCGATCGCCGCCACGGTCGTGTGATAGGGCTCCCAGACCATGTAGTAGAGCGCCCCGTATGACCAGGCGCTGGTCAACGCCTGGGTATCGAGCAGGTTGCTCCACGACATGTACTGGCCGATCAGGTTCGGCCGGGCGCTCGCGCTGGCGGCGAAAGAGCGCACCGGCCCGAGCGAGTCCGGCGCTCCGGGAGCCTGGACCCCCAGGAACTTCTCGCCTGCGGGATCGCGCAGCCCGGACACGTTGTACGGTCGGCTGCCCGGGACCAGGGTCGGGGTCGAGGTCGGCGACTCGGCGCCCGGCACGCCGTACAGGGCGGACGATCCGCATGCCGCCAGAGCTGCCGCGAGCGTGAGGCCGCCAAGAATCCTGAGCTTCAGCATTGGTGGTTAACCCAGCCCCGCCTCGCCTGCCCTTCCGCTCCGCGCGGCGACCGCCAGGAACACGGCGGCCTACTTGGAGCGCCTGGGCCAGCGGTAGGCACGGCACGACATGCATCCCCGAGCGCCCGCAGCGCCAGAGGGGTGGATGGCTCGCCGCGCATGGCGCACCTCCTTCCTGATACAACACAGCCATTTTCGGCGCCCACCCGGCGCGGGCGACAGGGGCGAAATGCCTGGCGGGCTTGCCGGGCGTCTTCGTCCGGCTGCGCTAGCCGCTGAGCTGCGACCGTGGGTCACTGCGCGGACGCTCGGGGTCGCCAAGCAGGCGGTCCAGGAAATCGGCGAAGGCGCTCTCGCCGGCGCTGAGCGCAGCGGCCGTGTCGTCGGCGCGAGCGATCTTCATGGCCGTCTCGTTGGCGGCCGCCAGCACGATATGAGCGAACGAGTCGACGTGACGTACGTCGATGCGGCCCGCCTCGGCGGCGCACTCGAGGGCAGCCCTGATGAACCCCAGGCTGCCCTGTTCATCTAGCTCCCGCCACCGCTGCCAGCCCAGCACCGCCGGAGCATCGATCAGCCCGATCTGCCGGACCTCCGGGTCGGCGGCCACCCGGATCCACTCCAGAAGGCCCGCCCGCATCGCCGCGACCGGGTCCGGAGCATCTGCTTCCGCCGCCGCAAGCTGCCCGCCGACCCGGGCGGCGACCGCCTCCAGCACCGCCCAGAACAACGCGTCCTTGCCGGGGAAGTGGTGGTAGAGCGAGCCGCGGCTGACTCCCGATTCGGCCTGCACCATGTTGATCGATGTGTCGTCATAGCCGTGCGCGGCGAACAGCCGCGTTGCCACGTCGACCAGATGCGCTCGGGTGGCCTGGCCGCGCTCGACGTTCTTGTTCATTCCGCCTTCCCGGCCAGCACGATTGACAGACCGACCGCCGGTCTGCAAAAGTTAGACCGCCGGTCGGTCATTACTGCCACTGTACCCGGTGTCCATCGCCGAAGGGAGAAACTCATGTGCAGCGAGATGGAGCGACTCGACAAGCACCGCAGCCAGGTGCGCACTCCATCGGGTTCCGCCAGCTACATCGACACCGGCGGCCCGGGCCGCGTCGCGCTGTTCGTCCATGGCCTTGCGACCAGCAGCTACCTGTGGCGCCACGTGATCGACCTGCTCGACGGCGAGCGCCGCTGCGTGGCGGTCGACCTGCCGCTGCACGGGCAGACCCCAGCCGCCGCCGACCAGGACTTCTCGCTTCCAGGATTCGCCCGCTTCGTAGCTGACTTCTGCGACGCGCTCGGGCTCACCGACGTCGACCTCGTGGGGAACGACACCGGCGGCGCGATCTGCCAGGCGTTCGCGGCCGACCACCCTGGGCGGCTGCACACCCTGACCCTGACCAACTGCGAGGCGCACAAGAACCTCCCGCCCAAGGCTCTGCTGCCCGCGGTCCTGCTCTGCCGCACGGGCCTGATGGCCCGCATCATGCCCTGGCTGCTGCTACGCGACATCTCGAAGGGCCGCAAGCGCATGTACGGCACCGGCTACCAGGACGTCACCAACCTGCCCGTGGACATCGCGCGCGCGTGGCTGGAACCGCTGTTCGGCACCGCCGAGTCGGCCCGCAACAACGACCGCATTCTGCCGTCGCTGCACGCCCGCGACCTGCTGGCGATCGAGCCCGCCCTGGCCCGCCTGCAGGTCCCGACGCTCATCGTCTGGGGTACGGGCGACAGGTTCTTCCCCCGCAAGTGGGCCTACTGGCTGCGCGACACCATCCCCGGCGCCGCCGTCGTCGAGATCGACGGCGCCCGCCTGTTCTTCCCCGACGAGCGGGCCGCCGAGCTCACCGCGGCGCTGCGCCGCCACTGGGATGCCCACCCGTGACCGTTCAGGTCAGGTCAGCCGGAAGCCCTGCAGTCTCCCGACCACTCCGCAGAAACCGTGACACTCAGTGAGTCCGGCCCACTATGGCCCGGGTCTCAATTCAGGTAGCCCACTGGCTGCCTGGTCCTGGCTTTACGGACGGGAGGAGCGGCTCCGGTGATACCCATCCGCGCCCAGCTGGGAATGACCTTGCCGTCCGCGGTGGTCTAGGCGCCGGGCGGCTCAGCCGAAGGCGGAGCTCCACAGATCATGCTCAGTGTAGAAGCGCTCGACCTCGTCCAGCTCGACCTCGGCGTCCTCGGCTTGGTCCACGGCTCTGCCGGAGACCCACCATTCAGCGCCGGGCAGGCCCGCGGATAGGTAGGCGCGAGTCCCGGGATCATACTGCTGCTGCGGTCGGCGTCGCTGAGCGGTAATTTCGCCATGGGCCGGCTCCCAGAGCCGGACAGAGCCCGCGTCGCTGCCAAGCACAACGGCGTCGTACCAGCGCCATACCACCACGGCGGCGGCTGAGGCCTCAGCGATGGCTACCAGGTGACCTGGCAGTACCCGCTCCCGGCGCGGCACCGGGAACTGCGCTGTGTATCCGACGGAGACAACCTGGCCGCTGGCCAGGACCTGGCATGCCTCCTCCTCGGAACGGAGCACGATGCCGCAGCGCAGCTGTGGCGTGATCAGGGCACCTGTAGCCGAAGCGGTCACTCGTCGAGTATGCCCTAGCCAGCTCGAGGCAGCTGTCCCGTCTCCGATACCTCCAGCGTGCGAGAATGGTGCCAGGCGCCATCAGGCGAACCCCCGGGGGGAACGACGATCCCGGAGGTGGACATGCTGAGGTTCCTCATCATCAGCAGGCCTTCGTGGTCAGCCAGGTCAACGGCCACTGGCACACGGCCAGGCCGCTCGTCTTCTGACCGCGCCGCCTGGACATTCGCTGGCAGCGTGACCAGCTCCGCGACCTGCAGCCCACCTTCTCGCACGCTGGACGCTCCGGCCTATCCCTGCGCGTCTTGGTATAGCTGGCGTAGCAGCCAGGGCGCCAGCCACTGGACCCCTTCCTGAGTCAGGTGCACGCCGTCGCTGCGCACCTGCACCCCGTCCACGTTCCAGGTGAACGTGCCGTTAGGGCAGAGCTTGCGGTTGAGGTCCAGCACGAGGGTGCCGGGATGCGCGTCGACGACCACGCGTACCAGGAAGTTCCAGTAGGACACCCGGCTTGGATCGTCCTCCGGATAGAGGCCGCCGTCCGGCTGCTCACCGCCTCGGTTGTACGGCTCGGTGGCCACAACGACACGCGCGCCGGTCGAGCCCAGCAGGGTAATGGCCTTACCGAGCAGCGCGGCCAGGTGACTGTCGTAGGCAGGGTCGCCGAGATGCTGCCACCGGCCCTGGTAGTAGCGGTCCATCGTCTCCCAGCGGCCGACGAACAGCAGGACCTCATCCGGGCGGTCGGCGTGCAGCTGCCGCAGCCAGCGCTGCGGCCACGCGTCGCAGATGGGGTTGCCCGGATACTGCGTTCCGGTGTGACGATAGGGCCCGCCTGTCACGATGCCGCAGCCCAGCACGGAGTGATCGGTGAACCGGATGCCCGGTACCGGCGGCATGTAGAGCATCAGCGTCAGCGAAACGGAGTCGCCGAACACGTCGACGGTCAACGGGCCTTGCCGGGCGGCTGTCCGGGGCACGGCCGCGGGAAACCGCGGAGCCGGCCTGGCCCTCGCCGAGAGGGGAGCAGCGAGCCCGCCCGCGGGCGGCGGTGCCAACGCGACCTGCGGCAGCGGGGCGGCGGCCGGAGCGGGCACGGTGCAGGCGGCGACGACGAGTACGGCGGCGACGCCCGCGGCGGCGGCCGGGAGCACCCGGCGCGGGCGCACCCGGACACGCTGCGCAGGACGTTCGATCAGCACGAACGAGGCACCGGCGAGGGCGGTGCTGACCGCGACGCGCAGCGCGGCGAGCGGGTAGCCGTGCAGGCCGGTGCGCTCGCCGTCGAGGGCGAGGTAGACCGGCCAATGCCAGAGATACAGGCCATAGGAGATGCGGCCGGTGCCGACGAAAAGGCGGGTCGACAGCAGCCGCGCCACCGCGTGCCCGGAATCGAGGACCACGCCAGCCACGAGCGCCGCCGCGGCCAGGGCCGTGAGCAGCAGCAGGCCGTTCCGGAACTCGCCGGGGGCGCCGTCGGCGGTCGTGGCGATACCGGCCAGCGCCGCGAGCCCGCAGGCCGACAGCAGCAACGGCAGCGGCCGGCGTGCCGCGGGCTGCGGCGACCGCTGGCCGAGCGGCGTGGCGCTGCGCCATCGCCAGGTCGGCGCCAGCAGCGCGGCCAGGGCCGCGCCGACGAGCAGTTCCTGGGCGCGCGTGTCGGTACCGAAGTAGACCCGTCCCGGGCTGGCCACACCGGACAGGACATACGTGGCAACCGCGGACGCGGCGACGCCCGTGAGGGAAAGCGCCAGCAGGCGCCGCCGTTTCACGGCGCGGAACGCGAGCAGGAGCAGCGGCCAGACGAGGTAAAACTGCTCCTCGACCGCCAGCGACCAGGTGTGCTGGAGCGGTGACGGCGTCCCGCCCTGCGCGAAGTAGTCCGTGCCCGCCAGCGCCCAGCGCCAGTTGCCAGACCACAGCGCCGCCGTTATCGCGTCCCCGCGCAACCCGGCGACCGAATCCGGAACGAACAGCGGGCGCGCCGCGAGCACCGCGACGATCATGACAAGCGCAGCGGGCAGCAGCCGCCGCGCACGGCGCGTCCAGAACCCGCCGAGGTCGATCCGTCCCGTGACCACCAGCTCGTCGTACAGCAGGGACGTGATCAGGAAGCCACTGAGAACGAAAAAGACGTCGACGCCAATGAAGCCGCCAGGCAGGAACGGAATACCGGCGTGAGTGGCGAGCACCGCCGCGACGGCAAGCGCACGGATACCATCGAGCGGGCGGAGACGACGATCCAGAGCAACCAAAGCCGCGCCTTGCACAGGTCTGCCGGGCTGCCTTCCAGCCCCGCCATCCTAGTGACAGTAATCCCGATTTCCGCAGCGCGGCTACCGCACACACATGAGTGAGAGGGAGCCTGGGTCCCAGCGCACCGGCTACGCTGTGCCCGCGGGCGGGGAATTGCGTTAGTGGTCCTGGTAGCCGGCGCTCACGGGTGCGCCCAAGGTTGGGAGGGTTTTGCCTCATGAGCGTCCCGGAGACGGAACCCGCCCAAGCCGGGAACCCCGCTGCGGCAGCCGCGCCGGCCAAGGCGGACGCGTGGAATGATCCGCGGTTGCCCTGGCAGGGTAGGCCGCGGGCAGCGGACATCTTCTGCTGGCTGGGCATCGTGGTCAGCGGGTTGTTCTACTGGGTCCTGCTGCCGGTTCGGGTGTCACTGGTCGGCACTCACCCGGTAGTGGCGGAGCTGCTTAATGGCAGTACCGAATCGATTATCGCGGCCGGCGCGTTTGCCAGGGCCGGGAACGGAACGCTGGCCGTGGTCCTGCTCGCCGCGATTCCCGGGCTGATGAAGTTCGACGCCTTGTACTGGTGGGCGGGGCGGCTGTGGGGCGAGCGGTTCATCATGGCCCTGCCGGGCAGCCGGCGCGCGGGCAAGCACATGGCGCGCGTGCGGCGGGCCGGCCGCAGGTTCACCTGGCCAGCCGTGGTGGTCGGCTCGTTCCTCCCCGTCCCCCGGGCGGTCATCTATGTCATAGCAGGCTGGGCTGGGATGAGGCTCGCCACGTTCCTCATCCTGGACCTGATCGGCGCTGTGCTGTGGGCCGGCCTGCTCGCCGGGCTGGGGTACACGCTGGGTCACCACGCGGTCGTCGCGGCCAGGACGGTCTCCCACTACAGCTTGTGGTTCACGATCGCAATCGTGGCGCTGAGCGTGCTTTTTGCTCTGCGCGCCCAGCGCCGGGCGACGGCGGCCGCCCCGGCTGACCAGAACGCTGGATGACCGCAGTCTCATAGCCGGGGACCGGCCTCATGATGGAGTTGGCGCACTGCCTGGTGGGTGACAGATCATGAATCTCGCGGTCGGTCTTGGCCTGGCCTTGCTGTCGACGGCAGCCATCAGCGGCGGCGTCTATCTCCAGCACTCGGCGTCGTCCGCGTTGCCCGCCCTGGTCCTACGCCATCCGGTGAGGTCGCTGCGCTACCTGTTCACCAGCCGGCGATGGCTCGCGGGCTTGATCATGGGGGTCACCGGCCTGGCGCTCTACATCGCCGCCCTGCGCTTCGCCCCGCTCTCGCTGGTGCAGGCCACCTTGGCCGGCGGCGTGGGGCTGCTCGCCCTGCTGGTTCGGCGCGGCGGCGGCAGCCTGTCCCGGCCCGAGCGGGTGGCCGTGGCCGCATCCGTCGGCGGCCTGCTGCTGCTCGGCCTGTCGCTGTCGGCAGGGGCCGGCCGCACGGCCGCGCCGGGCTCGGCCGGACCGCTGCTGTGGGCGCTGGCCACGATGCTCCTCGCCGGGCTCGCGGCGGTGCCCGGGGCCGCGCTGCTCAGGCCCGGCGCCGGGCTCGCGGCCGCGGCGGGCCTGCTCTATTCAGCGGGCAACGTCGCAACCAAGGCAGCGGTCGACGCCGCCCGTCCCGCGCTGCTGTTCTGGGGGCTGCTCCTGCTCTGTCACGGCCTTGCCTTTGTGTGCTTGCAGCTTTCCTTCCAGCGGGGGACCGCACTGGCCACGGCGGGCGTGTCGACCCTGCTGGCTAACGTCGCGTCTATACTCGCGGGCTTGACCGTCTTCTCTGAGCAGGTGCCCGGGAGCGCCGCGGGCGTCCTGCGCGGCCTCGGCTTCGCCGGCGCCGTGCTGGGCGCCTCGCTGCTCGCTGCTACCAGCCGCGTGCCGCAGCCAGCCCCGCCGCGCCAGACGCGATCCGTGCCCGGGCAAGACCTTCAGCCGTAACCCGGACGCCACCCCGGCGGTGAAACCCGAAGGATCCGGCCGCCTGTCGGATCGCGCAGCCGGCCGTTCGTCTTGTTAGTAGAGGGAACTATCACCATGGAGGAGATCGAGATGACAGCGGCAGACAAGCCCAGCCCGATTCCGGACACCTACCGCCGGGTGACCCCCTGCCTGGTCGTGCAGGGCGCCGCGAAGGCCCTGGACTTCTACGCCCAGGTGTTCGGCGCGGCCGAGCGAATGCGGACCCCCGGCCCGGGCGGGACGATCGCCCACGCGGAGATCCAGATCGGGGACTCGGTGGTCATCGTCGAGGACGAGGACCCGCAGCGGGGGACAGTGGCGCCACCCGACGGCGGCCTCCCCGGTACGCCGGTCTTCCAGTTCATCTACGTGGCGGACGTCGATGCCGTGGTGGCGCGGGCCGTCGAGCTCGGTGCCACCCTGAAGCGCGCCCCG
>Ga0126378_10004181_pt1 | contig 10968 bp, 7 predicted proteins | sample PanSoiMetPlot_23_FD_92587 | JGI IMG/M metagenome (GOLD analysis project Ga0126378, IMG submission 92587) | Tropical forest soil microbial communities from Panama - MetaG Plot_23 | ecosystem: Environmental > Terrestrial > Soil > Tropical forest > Bulk soil | place: Panama | collected 2016-02-17
CAGGCGCCGCCGGCTCTTATCGTTCGCCTGCGACGCCTACGACGCTGCGCACGGAGTCAGGTCCAGCGCCGCGGGCAGGACGACGACCTGGTAGAAGCCACCTTCGGGCTGCACGTGGACCAGCCGGCTTCCGTCCTGGCCCCGGTCGGTGCCCGAGATGATGGCGGCACCCGTGACCCCAACCGTCCCTCGAACCTGGCGCGGCACGAAGAGCAACGTCTCCGGAGCGCCGGCCGGCGCGCTCGCCGCCAGGTTGAAAAGCCCGGTGCCCGGCTCGTATGAATAGGTCACATTGCTCGAGGTCCCGGCCATTGCACGCGGCCAGACTCGTGCGAGCAGGCGCTCACGGTCCAGGCGCAAGCAGCCGTTCTGAGGCTCGGTGGAGGGATCCCGGGCGGCCGGCGGCCGGTCGTACGCGCAGCGCTGGTCGCGGTGTCCGTCGTAGAAGCCGTCGTAGACGCCCCACGTGGGCACCACGGCGCAGTTCTGCTTCCAGACCCACAGGATGGCGCCAACACGGTGCCGCTCCTGCGAGGTCAGCTGGTTGGCCAGAAGGATCGCGTCGTCGGCCGGCTGGTTGCCAAGCTCATCCACGAAGAGCGCCGCGCGCAGCGCCCGCGCTTCGAGCTGCCCGCTGACGTAGGAGAGCTCGAAGCCCCCCGGCGGGTACGAGGCCCGCCTCGGATCCTGACCGGCCAGTGCATCCAGCGTGAACACATGGGTGTACGCGTGGATCGCGTACACCAGGTTGGCGGCAGAGCTGAAGGGCAGTGGCAGGCTCGTCGGGAAGTCCGTCTGCTCCCGGAGGTGGTTCGGCTCCACGAAGAACAGGTGGGCGCGGTCGCCGATTCCGAGGTCTCGATAGCCACACGCCGGCACCGGCGGGGCCGAGCTGGGGCAAGGCAGTCCATCGCCGGCCCCGGTCACGGCATCCAGGACGCGCCTGTAGAACGGAAACAAGAACAGGTCTTCGAACAGCGGCGGAGGCACAAAGCCGGGCCAGGGCTCGTTGAATATGCCGTACCCGGCGACGGTGCTGCTGTCCTTGAAGCGGCGCACCAGCGCTGCCAGCGCACCTATGTAGTGATCCTGCAGCCCGTTCCCTGGCGCCTGGCCGGCAGGCCCCGAGACCTGCCGGTTGAGCCAGAAGCTGTTGAACGCGGCGAACACGGCGGGGTTCACCTCGCGCTGGCCGAAGAAGACCTCGGAGGGCCAGAAGTCCGTGATCACGGCCCAGGGCGGCGCACCGGAGAGCTGGTTCAAGCTGGTCGGTGCCCCGCCCGGCAGCGGGGGCGGCGAAGGCCGGGCCAGGTAGCGCGTGTAAGCGTTTTCGTGCATGTCGAGAATCACGTACAGGCCTTCCTGGTCTGCCCACCCGACCACCTGGGCAATGCGGTCGAGATACCGCTGGTCATACTTGCCCGGCTGCGGCTCGAGCAAGCTCCAGGAAAGCGCGAGGCGGACCACGTCGAAGCCCAGCGCCCGCATCTCGGAAAGGTCGTTGCGGCAGAGTGGCGGCTGCCAGACGTCTGCCGAGTTTGGCGGGCACCGATTGTCGTAGGCCGCCGGGTCCCACGGAAAGAACGGCGCAGGTCTCAAGGTTGCGGGATCGCTGCCCGACCAGTAGTCCATCAGGCCACCGCTCGCCACGCCTCGGAGGATCACACTCCTGCCCATTGCGTCAGCGATGAACGCGGGCTCCCGCGCCGGGTGCTCGACGTGCAGCCAGGGCAATCCGCCGGCAATGGTGCTCGGCCTGGATTCTTGCCGCGCCCGGAGCACGGTCGAGAAGTCTGTCAGCCACCCGCCAGGCAGAGTGAGCGCGAACAGCCCGGCGACCACCAAGATCCAGGCGACTGTACCGAGACGGCGCCGCACGGCGCGGTCAGCCTCCCGTCGTTCGGTGCTGGCGCAGGTCGTCGAGCATCCTGCCCAGCACGCTGAACGCCGCCTCGACCTCGGCCGCGTCGAGCGACCGGCTGACGACGTTCTCCACCTCCTCGAAGCAAGCGTGCACCCGGCTTTCGATTGCCTCGCTGGCGTCTGTAAGGGTGATGATGAGGCGGCGGGCGTCGGACGGATCCGGGCTGCGGTTGATCAACCCGTGCGCCTCCAGCTGGGTCAGGATCAGTGTTCCCGAGGCTCGGCTCAGCGCGAGGGAGTCGATCAGGTCAGTTTGCGTCAGGCTGCCGCCGGGCGCTCTGTAAAGCTGGACCAGAACCACGGCCTGGGCGTAGCTGACGTTCATTGGAGCCAGCCTGGCGGCCACCTGCTCCTGGACGAGGCGCCCGGTGACGGTGAGCAACCTGACGAGATGCGCTCTGGCGATGAAAGGCCGTGGTCTGCGGCTCAAGCCGCTTCACTATAGATCGAGGTTGCCCGGGCTCGGCTTCTGTCCCAGCCTTAGCACCGGGGTGAGTGCGACGGAGACCGCCGAGAGCACGAAAGCGCCGCCGGTCAGAGCCAGAGCCGGCGCGTAGCTGCCAAGCCGGTCGTACAGTGCGCCGGCTGCTATCGGTCCCACCGACCCGGCAATCGCGATCGGGAGCCCCGACGCGGCCGTGATGGAGCCGTACGACGAGCGCCCGAAGTGGTCGGCCATCGTGGAGGCGCGAAGCGGAGAGGTGGCTCCGAAGGCGGCGCCGTAGATGGCCACGTATCCCCAGACGAAGAGGGGATGTGCCGCGAGCCCGAGCAGAGCCACGCCTGCGGCCTGGGCACTGTAGCAGCCTGCCAGAAGTGCCTGGGGGCTGAGGTTCTCGCTGAGCCGGTTGAGGAGATAGCGGCCTGGCAGGCTGGCCACGCCAAGCAATCCAGCCATGGCCGCCGCCAGCACCGGGTCGAAGCCTCGACCGATCAGATATGCCACCTGGTGCGCCAGTATCACCGAATGGGCCATGAGCCCAAGGGCGAAGGCCGTGGTCAGCGTCCAGAAGGGGAGGGTGGCAAGAGCTTGACGTAACTGGACGCCGTGGCTCGGGGGCTGCCCACCCGGCGGGTAGGCTGCGCCATCCAGGTGCATGCCGAGGTCCTCGGGGCGCCTGCGGAGGACCGCCGCGTGAAGCGGAAGAGCGATCAGCAGCTGGACCAGGCCGAATACGACCAGCGTGCCGCGCCAGCCGATCCGCCCGACCAGAACGCCCGCCAGTGGGATGAAGATCGGGGACGCCAGGCCCCCGAGGAGCGTGAGGATGGCCAGCGCCGAGCCGCGCCGGCGCCAGAACCAGTTGGCGATCACCGTGAACGTGATCGGGTAGAGCGTCAGCGCCATCGACAGCGCGATGACGCCGGACCAGAGCAGGTAGAACTGCCATGGGTCGCGCACCTGTGAGGTCGCGATCAGTCCCGCCCCGCCAATCAGCGAGCCGAACGACATCAGCGCGCGGGAACCATGTCGATCCACGAGCCGCCCGACGGGAAGACCCAGCAGGCCGGTCGTCAGAAGCGAGAGCGAAAAGGCTCCCGAGAGAAGAGCGCGGCTCCAGCCGAGCTCCCTCTCCATCGGCACCACGAGGACAGCGAAAAAGTACTGCGTGGTGCCGTAGGAGACGATGGTCGTCGCCCCCAGAACCCAGACCAGCAGCCAGCCCCGGTAAAGGCGTCTCCCTTCGATCCCTCCCACACCGTCGTCCTTACAAGATCAGCCCTCAGTCTGGTGGTCTGTGAAGCTCCTCGTACCGTCGCAACCCCTCGACGATCTTGCCGATGGCATTCGGATCTACGAACGTGGCGGTGCCGACCTGGACAGCCTTGCATCCCGCGAGCAGGAATTCCATGGCATCTTCGGCTGCGGCGATGCCGCCGATCCCAACAACGGGGATGGACACCGCTCGAGCTGTCCGGTGCGCGAGATAGACCGCCAGCGGCCGGATTGCCGGCCCCGAGAGGCCGCCGGTGTGGAAGGCCAGGCGCGGCTGACGGCTTTGCAGGTCGAACGACATGCCGACGAAGGTGTTGACAGCGCTCAGAGCATCGGCACCGGCCTCCTCACACGCGCGCGCGATCTCGCTGATGTCCGTGACGGCCGGCGTCAGCTTGACCCAGACGGGAAGGCTCGTGCGCTGACGAACGGCCGCGGTCACGGCGGCCGCGGACCGGGGATCATTGCCGAAAAACATCCCGCCCTCGCGAACATTGGGGCAGGAGATGTTGATCTCCAACCCGGACACGCCGGGCACACCATCCAGGCGGGCTGCGAGCTCCGCGTACTCGCCCACGGTCTCGCCGTTGATGTTGACCAGGACCGGAAAGTCCCAGCTTGCCCACTGCGGCGCATAGTCGCGGATCAACGCTTCGACCCCCGGGCCCTGCAGGCCGATCGCGTTGAGCATCCCGCTAGGGGTCTCGGCGATCCTGGGCGGAGGCGTGCCGAGACGTGGTTGCAGGAAGATGCCCTTCGAAACGATGCCGCCGAGGTGCCGTCGGTCGCAGAGTGGAACCTCGGTGCCATACCCGAAGGTCCCGGATGCAGCCATCACCGGAGACTTGAGCCGGACGCCGCCCACGTCGAGCGAGCCGCTCAAGCCGTCACCCGGTAGTGGAGGTGCGCCGGCAGGTCTGCCCACCGGATGGAGCCGGCGCGGTACACGGGGCCCTCGGTGCACGCCCTGTCGTAGACGCCCGAGGTCCGCGGCACCGCGCAGCCCAGGCACACCCCGGTGCCGCAGCCCATGTACGTCTCGACAGCCACCTGGGCGTCGGGCCAACGCGCCGCGACGGCTGCCAGCATCCTGTTCGGACCGCACGCAAGGACATGGCCCACCTCGGATGGGGGCACTGCGTCGAGAGCCGACCCGTGCACGCCCGTGGACCCGTCGTCCGTGGCCCAGTAGTACCGATCGGCATCCGCTTCTGAACAGAGCTCCGCCTGGGTGCGGGCGCCGTGCACCCACGTAACTTCAAGGCCGAGCGCCCTGGCGTCCCGTGCTGCGAGCGGCATCGGCGCCACCCCCAGGCCACCTGAGATGAGCGTAACCTGGCCCGGGCCGGCGTCGAGCTGGAATCCACGGCCCAGCGGTCCCAGAGCCGACACCAGCTCACCCCGGGTCAGTTCGAGCAGCCGCTCTGTGCCTTCTCCAACAGCACTGAGCACGATCTCGACTACATCGCCGTCTGCCCGGTAGACGCTGAACGGCCGCCGGAGCAGTGGCCCCGGCCGCATCAGCAGGTTCACGAACTGACCGGCCATGACTGTTCGTGCGATAGGGGCCGCCTCGAAGCCAAGCACCCACATCTCGCGCGCCACCTTGCGGCGCGACACCAGCGGCGCAGACACGTCGTACGTCACGCTGCTCCCTCTCGCCACTCGGTGATGGTGCGGACTTCCAGGCTCCCGTTGGAATGCCACGCCGACTCAACCAGCGCGGCGGCCGTGTCCAGCGAGGTCAGGCATGGGATCCGCCGGTCGACGGCCGCGCGCCGGATCTCGAACCCGTCCTTGATGACCGGTCGCCCCGGCTGGATCTCGTCGCTGATTCCGGTCATGGTGTTGATGACCATTTCGACGCTTCCGTCCGAGATCACGTCGATCACCGTCTGGCCGCCCTCACCGATCTTGCCCACGACCTGTGGCGAGAAGCCGGCCCGCCTCAGCGTCCCAGCCGTGCCTGCCGTCGCATAGATCCTGCAGCCGAGCTGCGTCAGCCGCGACACGATCGGAAACATCTCAGCCTTATCCGTGTCAGCGATCGTGAGCAGCACGCTGCCGCCGGGCCGCAGCGCCATGCCGGCAGCCTGGAACGCCTTGCGGAGCGCGGCCGGAAGTGTTCGATCGACGCCCATCACCTCGCCGGTCGACTTCATCTCCGGTCCCAGGTAGCTGTCGGCCGCCGCCAGCTTGCTCATCGAGAAGACCGGCGCTTTGACCGCGACCAGCGGCCGGGCCGGCACGAGGCCGGATGACCAGCCGAGGTCGGCGAGCCGCTCGCCAAGCATCACCCGGGTCGCCAGCCTGACCATTGGCACGCCGGTCACCTTGGACAGCATCGGCACCGTCCGCGACGCACGCGGGTTGACCTCGAGCACGTAAACCCGCCCGCGGTGGACCACGTACTGCACGTTGACTAGGCCCCGCAGCCGCAGATGGCGTGCGATGCGAGCCGTATAGTCGACGACCGCCGCCTCCTCCGACGGCTCCAGCCCCGGTGCGGGGTAGACGGCGTAGGAGTCGCCGGAGTGGACGCCGGCCCGTTCGACGTGGCGCATGATGCCGGGGATGACGACGGTCTCACCGTCGGAGACCGCGTCCACCTCGACCTCCGTGCCTATCAGGTACTTGTCGACCAGGAGGCTGCCGCGTGGTCCAGCCGCTCGCGCCCACCCCGTGTAGCGGCGCAGCTCGCTCGCGTTGCGGACGATCTCCATCGCCCGCCCGCCCAGCACGTAGGAGGGCCGGACCAGCACCGGGTAGCCGACTCGCTCGGCGATGGCCAGCGCCTCCTCCACCGAAGTAGCCGCGTCCCCGACAGGCTGGGGAACCCCGATTGCGTTCAGAGCCGCTGCGAAGCGCCGGCGGTCCTCCGCCAGGTCGATCGCCTCCACAGACGAGCCGAGGACGGGTATATCCCGGGACGCCAGAGGATCCGCCAGGTTGACCGCGGTCTGGCCGCCGAATTGAACGACTGCGCCCTCGACTCTCTCCGTCCGTGAGATGTCCTCGGCTGCGATCAAGTCCAGCGGCTCGAAGTAGAGGCGGTCGGAGCTGTCGAAGTCGGTCGAGACGGTCTCAGGGTTGGAGTTGGCCATGATCGCCCTGGCCCCAAGCTCGCGCAGTGCCCAGGCGGCGTGGACCGAGCAGTAGTCGAATTCGATGCCCTGGCCGATGCGGATCGGCCCGGAACCGATCACCAGCGCGGCCCGGCCGGGCTGCGGCGCCGCCTCGTTCTCCTCGTCGCCGGTGCACGAGTAGTAGTACGGAGTCTCAGCCTCAAACTCCGCTGCGCAGGTGTCGACCACCTTGTAGACCGTCGACGACGAGGCCGCAGCGCGGTCCAGAACCAGGTCTGCGATGCGATCCAGGAACCACACGTCGATGCCGGTGCGTCGGGCCAGGTCTGATGGCGAGGCACCGCCGCGCAGTGCGTGCATGAGCGCGTAAAGCCGCCGGTCGTTCGGTGTGTCGATCAGGCCAGGGTCATCGAGGGCGGAGTCCGCCGGCGCGCGCTGCTCAAGTGATCGCAGCGCCTTGGCGAGGGCCCCCTCGAAGGTGCGCTCGATCGCCATGACCTCGCCCGTCGACTTCATCTGCGTGCCCAGCCGGCGGTCGGCCCCAGGGAACTTGTCGAACGGCCACCGCGGCACCTTGACCACAACGTAGTCAAGCGCCGGCTCGAATGCGGCTGACGTGCTCCCGGTGACCTGGTTCCGGATCTCATCGAGGCGCTGCCCAACCGCGACCTTCGCGGCCACCCGGGCTATCGGGTAGCCGGTCGCCTTGGATGCCAGTGCCGACGACCGAGACACCCGCGGGTTGACCTCGATCACGTAGTACGTGGACGTGCGCGGATCGAGCGCGAACTGGATGTTGCAGCCTCCCTCGATGCCGAGCGCCCGGATTATGCGCAGCGCCGACGAACGGAGCATCTGGTGGTCACGGTCGGTGAGCGTCTGGGCCGGGGCGACGACGATGGAGTCGCCCGTATGGACGCCCATCGGGTCCAGGTTCTCCATGCTGCACACGGTGATGCAGGTGTCGGCGGCGTCGCGCATCACCTCGTACTCGATCTCCTTCCATCCCCACAGCGAGCGCTCGACCAGAACCTGGTGGATCGGCGAGGCAGTCAGTCCTCCCCGAACCACCCTGTCCAGCTCCTCGGCCGTCGTGGCGAAGCCGCCACCTGTGCCGCCCAGTGTGTAGGCGGGCCGCACAACGAGCGGCAGGCCGATCTCGGCCGCGAACGCCCGCGCATCGATGAGGGACCGGCAGACACTGGATGGCGGCACCGGCTCACCGATGTCGAGCAGGAGCTGCTTGAAGGCCTCGCGGTCCTCAGCCCGCTCGATCACGTGCGCGTCCGCGCCGATGAAGCGAACGCCGTACCGTGCCAGGACGCCGGCCCGATGCAAGTCCATCGCCAGGTTCAGCCCGGTCTGGCCCCCCAGCGTCGGCAGCACCGCGTCCGGCCGCTCTCGCTCGATGATCCTCCCGACGACGTCCACCGTCAGCGGCTCGATGTAGACGCGGTCGGCGATGTCTTCGTCGGTCATGATCGTGGCCGGGTTGGAGTTGACCAGCACGGTCTCGACGCCCTCCTCACGCAGGGCCTTGCAGGCCTGGGTGCCCGCGTAATCGAACTCGGCGGCCTGCCCGATGACGATCGGCCCCGAGCCGATGATCAGCACCTTGCGCGGCCGGAGGTGGTCGCGACTGGCACCACCGACTGCCTTCAGGAGTGGCCGTCGCGCCCTGACCATTTCGACGAACCGGTCGAAGAGCTCGTGGTTGTCGGTGGGGCCGGGGCATCCTTCGGGGTGGTACTGGACGCTGAAGACAGGCAGCGAGCGGTGTCCCAGGCCCTCGACTGACCCGTCGTTGAGATTCACCTGGCTGATGAAGAAGTCGCCGTCTGGCAGGGAGTCCGAGTCCACCTGGAACTCGTGGTTCTGGCTGGTGATGTGGACGACGCCGGTGTCCAGGTCGCTGACCGGGTGGTTGGCGCCGTGATGCCCGAATGGCAGACGTGAGGTGGTGGCGCCGACAGCGCGTCCCAGGATCTGGTGGCCCAGGCAGATCCCGAAAAGTGGGATCCGGCCAATCGCCTGGCGGCACAGCTGGACCGGGTTATCGAGCGTGGCCGGATCACCGGGACCGTTGGCAAGGAGCAGACCATGGGCGCCGGTGGTCCGCACTTCGTCCCAGGTGGCCGTGTGGGGGAGCACCACCACCCGGCATCCTCGCTGCCGCAGTGAGCGGAGGATGTTGGACTTGACGCCGTAGTCGACCACGCAAACCGTCAGCCCGGCGCCGTCGGCATAACCCCGCCGGCGAAGCTCGGCCGGCAGCGGCTCGAGCCATTCCTCCGCAGTGCGTCGCGAGACCTGGGCCACCAGGTCTTGCTCGGAAATCGGCGTGACGCGCCGGGCCAGCTCCAGCAGCTCCGCCAGCCGCGCATCAGAGGGCCGCTCGAGCTCGTGCGAGATCACCGCCCTCAGCGCACCATGGGCACGCAGATGGCGCGTGAGGGCGCGGGTGTCGACCCCGCAGATACCCGGCACGCCCTGGGCCTTGAGGAATTCGTCCAGCGAGCCTGTCGATGAGTGGTGGGAGGGCCGCTTGCACAGCCAGCGCGCGATGAAGCCCCTGGCCCAGGACCGCACGGACTCCGAGTCGGCAGGTCGTGTCCCGTAGTTGCCCTGCAGCGGATACGTCATGCAAAGCATCTGGCCGGCGTAAGACGGGTCCGTCAGCACCTCCTGGTAGCCGGCCATCGCGGTGTTGAACACCACCTCGCCCTCGCCGAGCGTGTCAGCCCCGAGGGCGGATCCCACAAAGCTGCGGCCGTCCTCGAGGACGAGCGCTGCCAACCGGGGGCTGTTAGCCCTCAAGGATGACCACCGCGTCCACGCCCTCGACCTCCTGAAGGCAGACCTCGACCAGCTCCGACTCGGAGGTCGGCACGTTCTTGCCCACGTAGTCCGGCCGGATCGGCAGCTGGCGGTGGCCGCGGTCGACCAGCACCGCGAGCTGGATCGCGCGTGGACGCCCAAACTCCAGCAGTGCCTCCATCGCCGCCCGGGCGGTGCGGCCGTGATGGATGACGTCGTCGACCAGGACTACGGTGCGCTCGGTGAGGTCGGGCACGTCCGAGGCCCGGCCGGGCAGCCGCGGCCGGTTGTCGTCGCGGTGGCCTGAGGCGTCGATCGCCCCGGCCAGGACCTCGATGCCCTCCAGCTCGGCCAGCTTGGCGGCCAGCCTGCGCGCCAGTACGTCCCCTTGCGAGATGACGCCGGCCACGACCAGGTCGGCGGCGCCCCGGTTCCGCTCCACGATCTCGTGCGCGATCCGGGACAGGGATCGCCGCACGGCGTCGGCGTCCATGACGTGCGCTTTGATGCGCCTGTTGGGAACCACGCCTCCCAGTGGGCCCTGCGAGATCGAGGATTTCGTTGGGTGGATCACGAAAGCACCAGGTCCAGCAGTGCCATCCGGACCTGCACGCCGTTGCGAGCCTGGCGGAAGTACGCGGCCCTCGGGTCGCAGTCCACGGCTCGGTCGATCTCGTCCAGCCGCGGAAGTGGATGCATCACGATCGCACCGGGTCGCAGCCTGTCCATGGCCTCGGGGCCGATCACGTATATGCCCTTGACCGCTCGGTATGCCTCCTCGTCGTCGAACCGCTCCTTCTGGATTCGCGTCTGGTACACCACGTCAACCTCGGGCAGCACCGCGTCCAGGTCAGAGGTCTCGTGCCAGGGCACGCCGCGCTCGTCCAGGTGCTGCTTGATGTCGCTGCGCATGGCGACCTGCGGCGGCGCGACGAACCAGACCGCCACGTCTCGGTACTTGCTCAGCAGATAGGCGAGAGAGCGCGCTGTGCGCCCGTTGAAGAGGTCCCCGACCATCGCCACGCGGACTCCGTCGATGCGGCCGAGCTCGTCGCGGATCGTGTAGAGGTCGAGGAGCGCCTGGGTCGGGTGCTGGCCCTTGCCGTCACCTGCGTTGATCACAGGCACGTCGCTGACCGCGGCTGCCCGCCGAGCGGCGCCCTCCTCGTGATGACGGAGGACGATCACGTCGGCGTAGCCTGCGACGATCCGGATCGTGTCCTCCAGCGTCTCGCCCTTGGCCGCGCTGGAGAACTCGCGGGCGTTGTCGGTGCCCATGGTGCGTCCTCCGAGCCGGAGCATCGCCGACTCGAAGGAGAGCCGGGTCCGGGTCGAAGGTTCGTAGAAGAGTGCGGCCATGATCCGGCCCTGCAGGCGGCCTGCAGCACGATGGGGATCGGCGCGCATTTCGTCGGCCCGTTCGAA
>Ga0126378_10004185_pt1 | contig 10965 bp, 4 predicted proteins | sample PanSoiMetPlot_23_FD_92587 | JGI IMG/M metagenome (GOLD analysis project Ga0126378, IMG submission 92587) | Tropical forest soil microbial communities from Panama - MetaG Plot_23 | ecosystem: Environmental > Terrestrial > Soil > Tropical forest > Bulk soil | place: Panama | collected 2016-02-17
TATTTTCTCCGCGCCTCCGCGTCTCCGCGTCTCCGCGTTTAAAAAGCATACGCCCATGGACTATACGGCGATCCTGAAGTTTGTTGAAACGCGTTTCAACCTTCCGCCATTGACCAATCGCGACGCATCCATGCCCGACATGACGGAGTTCTTCGACTTCTCGAACGGCGCCCCATGCGCCGTGCCCCCACCCCAGGTGGTCCAGCGTCGCGACGGAATATGCGACTTTACCAAGGAATAAAAGAGCTGTTCCTCACTTCGGCGGTTGGTTCTGCGGTTTGTTTTTCTGGAACATGTCCAGAATCTGCTGGGCAGGATTGGGTTTTTGCTGCTGTTTTGGTCCCTGATTTTGCTGTTGCGGCTGAGAAGCGCTATTAGGATTGCCCAACAGCCTGTTAAGGACGCCGACGGCAGACGATGGATTGTTCGCGTCCGGCATTAATCCTTTCAACTTCATCTGCGCGACCTGCTGGACATCCGGCGTGAATTTTGGATTAGAAAGTGTGCCGGTCACCAGGCAGGGAATAACCAGCTGTCCTTGCTGGTTTGCAAGGGCGGTGTTCATGAAGCCGCTAATTGAGTTGCCGCCGACTTTTTGGCTAAACGCCTGGGAGAGCGCCGCGGTGGCTCGCATATTCAATGCCTGGTCAAGCAGATTCGCCGTCCCGGCCAGGGCAATACTTCCCACGTCAAGTTGCGCCTGCAGGTTGTTCGTCTCGGCGATTCCATTCTTGACGAGAATGTCGCCAGTCATCTTGGAAATGTTGGTGATGCCCGGAGCCGCTCGTGAAGTGGAAGCCTGATTGAGAAAGCCGCCGATCGAGCCTAGCTGTTGCAGGATGTCCGCGCCGGAATATTTCAAATTGTTGAGGTTCAGGTTGACCGTGCCGTTCAACGTTTTGATGATCTCGTTCGCGGTAATCGACTTGATGGGACCCCTGGCATGCATGTCCAGCTTGATGACGCCGGCGCCGTTTATCTTGTCGAGTCCCTTTACGCCATAGGCCTTGGCCATGGCAAGCACGGCGGGCAGTTGGGCATTCGGCGCGCGCGCGGTTGCATCCATGGTCGCGGCCGGCGAAGTGTAATCGTGTACGCCGAACTGCGTAGTCAACGCAGTTTCACCCGAGGTTACCGCGAAAGGATCCGACTGGATTTGCGACGGCGTCAGATGCAGGTTCACGCTTTTAATCTGCACCGGCTGCGCAATTTCTTTTCCGGTCATCTCAACGTTACTCGCGATAATCGTTCCATTCAGCGCCGGCTTATTGGCGGCTCCTCGCGCCTCAACATTCAGGTTCACATTGCCGGTCACCTTCGTGCCGGGCGACAAGGCCATGCCTGATGACGCTGCCAGCTTCATGAGTTCCGCAATCGAGGCGTCGTTCGCCTTGATGTGCATGTCCATCTGCGCTGGCGTTGGCTTCGTGTTCACGCTGCCGCTTATGTAGAACGGCGTGGCTCCCAACTTCATGGCCAGGTTGCGCACGGTGATGAGATCGGCTTGCGCGTCATCTGTCATATCGTACTGGGCGACAATCGGGTACCCGAGTTCCATCCCGTGCACCTTTCCGTTCTGAACGTTGGCCTCTCCTTGCGCGGTAATCTTGCCGGAGTTGCTGCTGATTTTCGTTTGGTCAGTGAGAGTTCCAGCCGTGCCCTCGAGCGCAGGCGAATTGAGGAATTTTGCCAGGTCGGCGATCGCCACTTGTTTCAGCTCCAACGTGCCTTGGAAGGACGTCAACACCGGCCGGCCCCGGACCAGAGGACCGCCTTTGCCTTGTAGCCGTATTTGCTCTGACCCTGTACCGGGCATGTGAACGACGGCGTTGATCGTGAACGGCGTATCGGGCGCAAAATCAGTGAGCGTGATGTCGATGTGGTCGTACAACGATGGTCTCATGCTCTTCTGCTTGTCGAGGATCGAAACCTGTCCGTCGCGAATCGCGAGCTTACTCAGCGTGAACTCTTCTCCGGCGGCAGAAGCCGGCGAGGGGCGAGGAGCGGGCTGCTTGGGTTCGGGCTGTGGCTTTTGGGCTTGGGCCTCTGGCTTGGTCGCGCTTTCGGGGTGGCCTAGTGAAGCGGTGTTCCAGGCGCCGGCCTCGTTCTTGATCAAATCAATGCTTGGTCTTTGTAAGGTCAGAGAGTCGACCTCGATCTGCTCGTGCAACAGCGGCAACAGCTTGACGGAAACATCCAGTTGCTGGGCCTTCAGGAATGGCGCATCCTGGTTGAAACGTGGGTCGTCCCCGATAACCAAGTCTTTCGCAGTGAACCGCACCGGAAACAACCTCAGGCGCATTGTGCCCAGCGTGACCGGCCTTCCCAGTCGTTTTTCGAGCTGGGATTGGATTGTCTGGTGGTAGCTATTTACGTCGAATGTCGCCGCGAATATCGCCGCAGCAACGATCAACAAGACCACGATAACGCCGATAATGATAAAAACCTTTCGCATTTGATCTCCCTCAGTGCCTTGGCAATTCACATTGGAACTTCGGAGGCTATTCTTAAGTGGAAAGAAGAGTTCCCGGCGAGGTGGGTTGCCACAGGCTGCAAGATCTCAACGTCTTTTACTAGGTACGATGAAGGGTGTTCAGACCGCTGTTGCTATCTTTAGGGAGCGCCAAGTTATGCCAGCTTCTTTGCCCTGAGTTCACCGGCCAGCGGGGGCAAGGGGGTGTTTTAGCCGCATGGCGACTGAGCCTGGGAATTTGCGCTTTTCCGGCGAATGGCATCAGCCTGCCGATTCCCATTCATCCAAGCAGCATGGGGAAGTCGAGGTTAACAACCGGGCAGCAGATCAGGTCTCTGTGGGCTCTGGGTGGGTTGACGGTTCCCCAGTTCGCCGCCGACGTCTGGCGGAAAGTCAATCGCGACGACGTATTGGGACGTGCAGGGCAGCTGGCCTACGGTTTTTTCCTATCCATATTTCCACTGCTCCTTTTTCTGATCTCCGTCTTCGGCGTTCTGGCCAGCAGAGGGACCGCGCTACGCACCCAGCTGTTCAACGCTCTTGACCAGGCCCTGCCCCCCGCGGCCTTTCGTTTAACTTCACGAACAGTGAATGAAATCATCGCATCGAGCGGCGGCGGCAAGACGCTTTTCGGGGCCCTTTTCTTCTTGTGGTCCGCGACCACAGCCACCACCACCATGATGTCCGTGCTCAATGCCGCCTATCACGTTTATGACGCGCGGCCCTGGTACAAAGTTCGTCTCGTAGCTTTGGGCCTCACGCTTTGTCTTTGCATCCTGGTGGTGGTGGCGCTGACTTTAGTGTTGTTTGGAGGACAGCTTGCCGACCTGTTGAGCAGAAAAGTGGGGGCCGGAAGCATGGTTCTGGATTCGTGGAAGGCATTGCAGTGGATTCTGGCCCTGTTTGCTCTCTCGCTGTCCTTTTCGTTGATCTACTACTTTGGCCCCGACGTAAAGGAGCAACACTGGTACTGGATCACGCCCGGATCGGTAGTTGGGGTGCTTCTTTGGTTTCTGTGTTCGCTTGGGTTCCGGGCTTACCTGCGCTTCTTCAACAATTACAACAAGACCTACGGGTCGCTGGGCACTGTGATCATCCTGCTGCTCTGGTTGTACGTGACCGGCCTGGCGTTCCTGCTGGGCGGTGAGATCAACGCCTCCATCGAACATGCGGCTGCCGAAAGAGGTCACCCGGAAGCTAAGGCGGAAGGCGAGAAAAAGGCGGCATGAGCTTACAGTGAACCGGTTTCGCAGATCTAACGTTCAAGTGATTCGGGAGCGGCGGACACAAATCTCGAAGTCGAAGTTCCGCCCCATGAAGACCAGCCTGCTCCGCGTGGTGGCGCTATGCGTCTTTTGGGGAACGGTCGTTCCTTGTGCTCAATCCCCGCAACAGCCGCAGAATCCAAATGCGCCGGTCTATTCCTACGAAGGACAAGCGGTCTCGTCGGTCACCCTGGCTGGCCAGCCGGATCAGGCGCTGTTGCCGCAGTTCGAGCTAGCCCAGCGGCCAAACACACCCTACTCGCAGGAAAAAATCGATGAAACAGTTGCCAGTCTGAAGAGGACCGGCAGATTTCCAGAAGTGAACGTCCAGGTTACTCCTGAAGCCAATGGATTGCGTGTCCTCTTTGTGCTCGAGCCTGCTTTCTATTTCGGGGTCTTTCAGTTTCCGGGGGCGATCGACAGATTTTCCTACACGCATTTGATCCAAGTAGCCGACTACTCACGGCAGGAACCTTACGCCAAAGATCATGTGGAGAAATCCGTTTCAAAATTGACCAACTTTTTTCACCAGGACGGATATTTCCTGGCTACCGTCCAGCCGGAGTCGCAAACGGACGCCGCGAACCGGCTAGTCAACGTGATTTTTCGCGTCGACTTGAAGCAGCGCGCACATTTCGGACGGATTCGCCTCACGGGTATTGAGCCGCCGGAAGCTCAAAGTTTGCAGCGCAGTCTGCGCTCGGTCTCCGCGAGGCTTCGGGGCGCCTCCCTGAAGACGGGAGCGTCCTACTCGCGCAGGAGATTGGAGAGAGCCACAACATATCTTAAATCGCAAATGGCCAAGCGCCACTACCTTGCCAGCCAGGTGCAGTTGCTGCCGGCAGAGTACAATCCTGGGAACAATCGAGCGGATGTCACCTTCCAGGTGACAGCAGGGCCCAAGATCACGATCTCGATTGAAGGCGCCCGCGTTCGGGGACGAACGCAGAAGAAACTTATTCCAATCTACCAGGAGAACACGGTCGATTCCGACCTGGTTCAAGAGGGCGCGGAAAACCTGGCTTCTCACTTCCAGTCGAAAGGCTTTTTTGACGCCAGCGTAACCAGCCGCATTGACCGGCAAGCTTCCGGCACAACTGTTGTTTATAGCGTCGAAAAGGGCAAGCGAGGCAAAGTCAATGCTGTGGAGTTCAAGGGCAACGAGCACTTTTCCGGCAAAGATCTGGCGTCACGCGCGCAGGTGGCCAAAGCTCATTGGTGGTTGCCCTATTTTTCTCGCGGCAAGTTCAGCGAGAAGCTTACCCGTTCCAGCGTCAAGCGCATTCAAGCGGCATATCACGCCGGGGGATTTAGCCAGGCCACGGTGGAATCTCAAGTCTTAAGGAAGAACGGAGACGTCCAAGTCATTTTCCGGGTTAACGAGGGTGTGCGCGATATGGTGGAGGCCCTTGATGTTCAAGGAAATAAGTCTATTTCGCAGGCGGAGCTCGCGCCCAAGGGACTGAACCTGGGGCCGGGCAAGCCTTATTCCCAAGAGCTGCTGGACAAGGATCGCGACCAGATTCTGGCCGTCTATCTGCAGCAAGGCTTTCTAAATGCTATTTTTCGCGCCCAGGTAACTCCGCTGAAGAATGATCCTCACCGGGTGCAGGTTGTATACGCGATCAACGAAGGCCAACAGGTGTACACCAGGGCGGTGGCCCCGGTAGGCGCCGTGCATACCCGGACTGACACAATTCACACCAATGCAGATATCAAGGTGGGGAAGCCGCTCAGCCTGACTTCGATGTTGCAAGGTGAAACCCAGTTGCTGGGTCTGGGGGTCTTCGACTGGGCGAGCATCGATCCGCGCGAGCCGGTCACGAATCAATCGAATGCCGATGTCCTGGTAAAGGTGCATGAAGGCAAACGCAACACCACCTCCTACGGCTTCGGCTTTGAGGTGACCAATCGCGGGGGCAAGGTTCCTAGCGGAACGGTAGCACTGCCCGGGCTGCCTCCGGTGGGATTACCTTCGAACTTTGTAACCAGCGAGCAGACATTCTGGGGGCCGCGCGGCTCATTTGAATACAGCCGGACCAACGTGTTTGGCCGTGCCCAGACCATGGCCCTCAACGCTCTCGCCGGCCGCCTGGACCAGCGTGCTTCCGGAAGCTGGTTGGATCCAAGCTTCTGGAACAGCGTGTGGATCGCAACCGCCTCCGTCTCAGGAGAGCGCTCCAGCCAGAACGCGATCTTCACTTCACGACAGGTTCAAGCCGGGCTCACCTTCCAGCGTTACCTCGACGCGAAAAGAACCAAGACTCTCTTCCTTCGCTATACGTTTACCCGCACGAACCTGTCGGACCTGCTCACGCCGGAACTGGTGCTTCCCGAGGATCGCAATGTAAGGCTCTCGACCCTCTCGGCCTCCTACGTCCGCGACACGCGCGACAACATCCTGGACGCCCACAAGGGCATCTACCAAAGCCTCGAGCTCTATCTCACCCCGGAGGCCCTGGGTTCGAATACCAGTTTTGTCCGTGTCTTGGGACAGATGGCTCACTACGCTCCGTTGCAGGGAGGACTTGTGTGGGCGAACAGTCTCCGACTTGGGCTGGAAGAGTCGTTCGGTGGAGCTCACATACCGTTGAGCGAGAGCTTTTTCTCAGGCGGCGGGAGCTCGTTGCGTGGATTCCCGCTCAACGGAGCCGGACCGCAGCGGGCAGTTACGGTATGCGGGAACCCCAGCGATCTTTCAACTTGTGCACAGATAAGCGTGCCGGTCGGCGGCAAACAACTGCTGATCTTGAACTCCGAGCTGCGCTTTCCTCTCAAGATCATGAGCAAGTTGAGCGGGGCCGTCTTCTACGACGGTGGCAATGTCTTCCGTAGCGTCGGCGTAGGCAGTTTTGGCGACCAATACACGAACAGCGTCGGCGGCGGCATTCGTTACAGCACGCCGGTCGGTCCCATCCGCGTGGATATCGGCCACCTGGTGAACACTGTTCCAGGAGTGAAATCGACCCAGTTCTTCGTCACGCTGGGCCAGGCGTTCTGAGCGGAGGCAGGCTGAAACGGGAATGAACAAGAGGGTTCTAAAACGCGGAGGCGCAGGGACGCGGAGGAAGACACGCGGAGGCAGAAGCGTGGAGCAAGATCGGACAGTTCGAGCCCGTGCAGAGCGCACACGGCCAGCCTCCCCGCAAGCATATTTTTCCGCGCCTCGGCGTTGAAAGCAGTTAGCCCCCGATCACCCGGTTGTTCATTGAAAGGAGTGACATCATGACGGCAAAAAGGATTGTTCTCTGGATCGCCGCTGGAATTGTTGCGTTGGTTCTTCTTGCAGTCGTTGCCGGCTTCGTGCTCCTTAACCATAGCCGGCAGTTTCGTTCCTATCTTCTGCAACGCGTGCAACAGAGCGTGAGTGAATCCACCGGCGCGCGTATCGCGGTGCGCGACTTCAAGGTAGCTTTCAGATCCCTTCAATTGGATCTTTATGGGATTGTTGTGCACGGGAAGGAATCAAGCACCCAGCGGCCATTGCTCACGGCGGACCACCTGGGCGTTGCCATCACGATCGATTCGGTCTTGGGCCGGAAGTGGCACATGCGAAGCTTTACTGCCGATCACCCCGTGGCCGGCATTGTTGTAAACAAAGCCGGCGAGAGCAATCTTCCGGCGCAGAAGCAACCAAGCCAGAGCCAAGCCAATATCTTTGAGCTTGCCGTAGCTCAAGCGGCAATTCATCGCGGAGAAATCTATTACAACGACCAGAAGATGACCCTCGATGCCGTTCTAAATGATTTTGAGTTCAGCGCCGCATTCGATCCCAGCCGCATCGAATACCACGGCAATCTTCACTACAACAACGGCAACATTCAATATGGCCGGTACGCGCCTGTACCGCACAATTTAGATGCCACCTTCGAAGTCACGCCCACGGCCTTCACGCTGAATCATGCTCAGATCACAACGGGGAACTCTCGACTTGCGCTGGAAGGCTCGGTCGAAGACTACCCCAGCACGCCGCGGTTGCAGGCTACTTATGACGCGCAGGTGGCCACGCGTGACGTGGCGCGTAGCCTGAACGATTCCAGCCTTCCCACGGGTGATGTTCGCCTCACCGGGCAGCTGAATTACCAGGTCCGGCGTGACCGGCCCGCGCTGGAGAGCGTCAAGCTAGCGGGCACAGTCAGCAGCGGGAAAATTCAGGTCGCGGCGAATGGCATTCGTGTCGTGCTTCGTGATGTGCGAGCGCGTTATACACTCGAGGACGGGAATGCCACAGTTGATGGTTTACATGTCCTGCTTCTCGGCGGAAGCCTGGATGGATCGCTCATAGTGCGCGATATTTCCGGGGCGCAGAGAGGCAGTTTCAGTGCCTCGCTCCGCAACGTGTCATTGGACCAGGCGCTTTCCAGAAATCGGTCGTTGCAGCAAGCCAGTCTAAGCGGGCGCATGGATGCGCAAGCCCAAGCCAGTTGGGCGAAGAGCCTCAAGAACCTGGTTGCTCATGCCGACGCCACTCTTCGCGGAACGATGGGAAGCAGTCCGCGGGCGCCTGTAAATGGCGAAGTTCATGCCGATTACACACGGGCCACGCAGCAGGTGGCATTACGTCAGAGCTACCTTCACACCGCGCAAACTTCGATCACTTTGAATGGGAAGATAAGCGGCAATTCGCAGCTCCAGGTCCGCATGACAACGGCAGATCTCCATGAGCTCGAACTGCTGGCGGCGAATTTTCGCACTGGAACCAGAGGCGGTTCGGCGCAAGAGCCGCTGAATCTTGGCTTGTACGGAAATGGCCATCTCACCGCAACTGTCGGCGGCTCGCTCGACAATCCTCAAATCCAGGGCCGGCTGGAAGCGCACAATCTGCGCGTCAAGGGGAGCGCCTGGCGGAGTGTGCGCGCCGATGTGAGCGCGAATCCTTCGTCCGTGGCCTTGGAGAACGGCGAGCTGCAGGCGGCGACCCAGGGGCACTTTGCTTTCAATGTTCGCGCCGGGCTCACACATTGGTCTTACATGCCGTCGAGTCCCATGAACGTCACTCTCTCCGGCGCTCAGCTTTCCATCGCCGACCTGCAGAGAATCGCGGGCGAAAACTATCCTGTTACGGGGACGCTGGCGATGAACGTTTCGGTGCGTGGTTCGTGGCTTAACCCCGTTGGACAGGGCAGCATCACTCTTGCCAACGGCGTTGTAGCCAACGAGCCGGTCCAAAACGTCAACCTTGACTTCCACGGAGACGGTAACTCCGTGGCCACCAACCTTGCCGCCCGTCTGCCTGCGGGATCCGCAAACGGCCAGGCCACAATTGATCCCAAGAAGCGCAGCTACACCTTCCAGTTTCATACCACCGGCCTTCGCCTGGAAAATCTGCAGGCGGTGAAGGCGCGCAAGATGGGCCTGACCGGTGTCGTCAACCTGGATGCATCGGGCCAGGGCACCGTGGAAAAGCCGGAGCTGGACGCCACGTTGGCGATTCCGGAGCTTCAGGTCCGGAAGCAAACGATCCGCAATACCACAGTGCATGCCTCGCTTCGCAACCAGGCGGCAACCATTAGCCTTGACTCCAACGCGGAAGGCACTTCGATCAAAGGCAATGGCACTGTTGGAATCAAGGCTCCCTACATGATTGACATGCACCTGGTTACAGGCCGCATAGATCTCCAGCCGCTGGTCGCTGCGTATTCCCCGGCGCAGTCTCAAAGTGTGACCGGGCAGACTGAATTGCACGTCGTCGTGCGTGGCCCTCTTCAGGATATAAAACGGATAGAGGCGCAGCTGGAAATTCCTTCGCTGGCCGCGACGTACAAGCAGTTCCAGATCGGAAGCACGAAAGCCATTCACATCAACTATGAGAATGGCACGGCCGTGTTGCAGCCGGTAACGTTCCAGGGAACCGATATCACCATTAATATGCAGGCCACCATTCCCGTCGGCAATCTGAATGCGGCGACGCTCGTACTGAAAGGCGCGATCGATCTTCACGCTGTCGAACTCCTGGTAGAGGACATGAAGAGTAGCGGGCAGATCCGCTTTGATATCGACTCACACGGCGTGGGCTCAAGCGCGGGTATGAGCGGGCAGATCAGCGTCGTCGATGTTTCGCTGCATCTTCCCGACATACCGATCGGACTGGACCACGCGAACGGAGTAATTAAGGTTACTCCGACCCGGCTGGATGTAAGCAGCATTAAGGGAGAGATGGGAGGCGGGACCGTCACCGCCAAGGGAGGTCTGACTTTTCGTCCTGCCGTTCAATTTGCCTTGGGATTGGAAGGCGACAATGTCCGCTTGCGCTACCCGGAGGGGATCCGCGCTCTTCTGGGGACCAGCCTTGCCTTGACGGGTACGCCACAGGCAGCAGTGCTCGGCGGGCAGGTGCGCATCGAGCACCTCTCTTTCACGCCGGATTTCGACCTCAGCAGCTTTACCCGCCAGTTTGAAGGCGAGACACCCGCTCCCGTCACAACCGGCGGCTTTGCTCAAAACCTGCGGCTGAACGTCGCTCTGCAATCGGCGGCGCAGATGAACCTGGAAAGCAGCCAGGTCAGTGTACGCGGGAGCGCCAACCTTCGTCTGGTGGGCACCATGGCCCAACCCGTGGTCTTGGGCCGTTCCGATCTAACTGGAGGCGAGCTGTTTTTCGCCGGCAACCGCTACGTTGTCCAAAACGGCACCATCGATTTTCTCAATCCTGTTCACACCGAACCGGTGCTGAACCTGCACGTGCAGTCAAGAATCAACGATTACAACATCACCCTGGGCTTGCAGGGACCGATCGCGCGCTTGCATACGACTTACACCTCAGATCCCGCGCTCCCGCCCGCTGACATCATCAACCTGATCGCTCGCGGCCAAACTACAGAAGCGGCAGCCGCCCAGCCCAGCCAGCCCTTGTCGCTGGGCGCCCAATCGCTGGTTGCTTCTGCGGTCAGTGGACAGATCGGCAACAAGATCGCAAAGGTGGCGGGAATCTCGCAGCTGCAGATCGATCCTTCTCTCGGGGCCAGCAACGGGCAGAACCCGGGCGCCCGGATCGCCATCCAGCAACGGGTGACCAGCAGTTTGTTTATGACTGTTGCTACGGATGTGACGTCCACGCAGCGGCAATCGATTCAACTGGAGTACGATTTCAATCCCCGCTGGTCGGTCAGCGGCGTGCGCGATCAGAATGGTGGCTTGACGGCCCTCGGACACTACAAGAAAAGCTTTTAGTTGAGTGGCGTTTCGCCGGCCTCTCAACGAGACGCGCTGTCAATAGCGTAACAGGGA
>Ga0126378_10004186_pt1 | contig 10964 bp, 6 predicted proteins | sample PanSoiMetPlot_23_FD_92587 | JGI IMG/M metagenome (GOLD analysis project Ga0126378, IMG submission 92587) | Tropical forest soil microbial communities from Panama - MetaG Plot_23 | ecosystem: Environmental > Terrestrial > Soil > Tropical forest > Bulk soil | place: Panama | collected 2016-02-17
TCTCCGTCCTCGGGTTCGGCATCCTTGCGCTGGCGTGGCACGTCGAGACGCACCCCGCCGGCACCCCGCGCTGGTTACCACTGAGCGTGGCGATCGCCGTCGGCACGAGTACCCTGGGCTTGTGGCAAGCCCTCATCGCAGGAGGGCATGCACCGTTCGCTCTCCTACCTGCCGTTGTGCTCGGTGGCGGATGCCTCATGGCGCCGATCTTCGGTTTGACGGTCTATCTGGCGCAACGTGCTCACGCACAGACGGCGGCCATGCAAGCGCGTGAGCGTGACCTTAGCTTGATCATCGAGACGATTCCCGCTCTGGTCTGGTGTGCATCTCCCGACGGCGAACTTACGTATGTGAACCAGCGGATCCTGGACTATACGGGCGCTTCGCTTGGCGAATTGGCACAAGCCGGCTGGGTTAAGTTTCTGCATCCAGACGATGTCCAGCAAACGTTGACTATGTGGACGAACGCCGTCCGGACGGGTAACCGCCATGATGTTCAGTACAGGCTGCGTAGACACGATGGTGCCTACCGCTGGTTCCACGTGCTCGGCCAGGCAATGCTCGATGCTGAGGGCCACGTCAAACAGTGGTACGGTCTGCTGATTGATATCAACGACCGAAAGAATGTCGAAGAAGCACTACGCCGTACTGAGACACGCCTCTCCCAAGCGGCGCAGATTGCCACAGTTGGGGAACTCGCAGCTTCGATTGCACATGAAATCAATCAGCCGCTGGGAGCTGTCGTTACAAACGCTTATGCTTGCTTGCGCTGGCTTTCGACAGAGTCGACCAATCTCGCCAAAGCTCACGAAGCCGCAGAAAGAATTGTTCGTGATGGCAAGGAAACTGGTGAAGTGGTGGCGCGGATTCGAGCTTTGTTCAAGCAAACGCAAGTTCAGCATGTGATGCTCGATTTGAATGGCCTCATCACCGAGGTGATTCGGCTGGTGGGAGCGGAGTCGTCAAGACGCCGCGTCGCGATTGAAACGGAGCTACAAAAAGATCTACGGTCCGTCCTGGGCGATCGTGTTCAGATTCAACATCTCATTCTGAACTTGCTGATGAACGGCCTCGATGCGATGGACTCCGTTACTGATCGTCACAGGAGAATGGTGATCCGGTCGCAACAGAAAAACCTGACCACGGCTCTCGTGGAGGTTGAGGACAACGGGATCGGGCTCGTCGACTGCGAGAAGGTTTTCGAACCCTTCTTCACGACGAAAGAAAATGGGATGGGCATGGGCCTGGCGATTTGCCGTTCAATTGTCGAAAGACATAACGGAAAGTTATGGGCAACCTCGAACAAGACATTTGGGACAACCTTCAGCTTTACGCTGCCATTTCACCCGAACAAATTGAGTGAAGTTCAGCTATGAAACCTGATGATCCTATCGTGTTTGTCGTCGACGACGACTATCGGATGCAAGAAGCATTGTCCAGTCTTGTTGCAGCGATGGGGTTTCGGGTGGCGACATTTGGATCTGCTTCGAAGTTTTTGGAAACTGAAAAACCCGATTCTCCTACATGCCTTATCTTGGATCTGGAACTTCCGGACATTAACGGACTCGAACTCCAGCAGGAGCTGGCGGACCGAGAGGCGCCTCCGGTGATCTTCGTGACGGGCCATGGGAATATTCCTTCCTCAGTTCGAGCCATGAAGGCTGGCGCCGTCGAATTCCTTACAAAACCTTTTGATGAACAGGAATTGCAAAGAGCCATCGAAAAGGCGATCGCCATGGATCGATCGGCGCGGCAGAAGAGAGCTGAAGTCACGCACCTCAAGAACCGCTATGGTCTACTTACCCCCCGAGAACAGGAAGTCCTTCCGTTTGTGGTCGCAGGTTACCTCAACAAGCAAACAGCCGCCGACCTGGGTACAAGTGAAATCACAATCCGTGTGCATCGTGGCCAGATCATGCGAAAGATGGGTGCACGTTCGCTGGCAGAACTAGTGAGAATGGCTGACAAGCTGGGCGTGACTCCTCGCAGCGGCCAGGGCTAAACGTATGTATAACACGCGACACATGATCGCTGGGAACTCGTGAGGTTGTGAGCCAAACTGGCCAGCCGCCGGAGGCAGCTAAACCTTTATATAATGGAAACCTCTATTTTCCCCGCTTATGATCCCCTCGTAGTTCGAGGGGATCGTCGCGATGGCTAACCCAACAGTGCACATTGTCGTTGGAGTGGACGACGATATTCGTATCCGTGAGTCCATCGCGAGCCTCATCGAATCTGCTGGCTTCGCACCACTCGTATTCTCGTCCGCCGAGGAATTTCTTCGATCGGGGAAGGTCACCGAGATCAGTTGCTTAATTACGGACGTCCGGATGCCCGGAATGGACGGCATTGAATTACATCGCCGCGTGAGGTTCGACCGTCCACAATTGCCTGTCATTTTCATATCCGGTCACCACGATGACGAGATCCGGCGCAAGGCCCTTGAGGGCGGCGCACTTGCTTTCATATATAAGCCGTTTGACCCCGGTGATTTGTTGGCAGCAGTAAATCATGCCATGAGCGAGCGCCCGTGCGGTTGAAGACGATCAGACTTTGTGTGCTTTGGTCCAAAAGCCTGGCGAAGATCACTCGCTCCCTCCGCCGGAAGTTCAGCAGCGGCTGACTTGCAAGTGATGAAAGCGTTAGCAGGTTGAACCTCGAAAATCTTTCAGGAGTTGAGCGTTAATAGCTTCGAATCAGAAGAGGAAACAATGTCCTCCGGACCTTCCGTCCTGACTGCTGGCGCTTTTAAGGCATTCGAACCCATTCGCAAGGACGAAGAGTTCATCCTCTACAGGGCCCAGGATGGAACTCACGGCGACCCTCCGTCCCTTCTGCTAACTCCTGCGGCCGCCCGGCCAACGCTCCAAACCCTGTCACAAATAGAGCACGAGTACTCGTTACGCAATGAGCTTGACTCTGAATGGGCGGTCCGGCCGTTAGCTGTTGCCGATCACTTGGGGCAGCCGACGCTCGTGCTCGAAGACCCTGGTGGCGAAACTCTCGATCGCTTACTTACGGGCCCAATGGAAATGATGCAGTTCTTGCTTTTGGGCGTCGGTCTCGCAACGGCACTCAGAGGGTTGCACAAGAAGGGGCTGATTCATAAGGACGTCAAGCCGGCCAATGTTCTAGTTAATCCCGTGAGTGGGCAGGTCCGCCTCATGGGCTTTGGGATCGCTTCGCGCCTTTCGCGTGAGCACCAGGCGCCCGCCTCCCCCGAGTTAATCGCGGGAACACTTCCCTACATGGCCCCCGAACAAACCGGGCGAATGAATCGCTCGATCGATTCGCGAAGCGACCTGTATGCTCTCGGCGTGACGCTTTACGAGTTGGTGACCGGGGTTCTTCCATTCACGGCATCCGATCCGATGGAATGGGTGCACTGTCATATCGCGCGACAGCCGGTGTCGCCAAGCGAGCGGTTGAAGGGTGTTCCGGGCGCGGTTTCGGCGATCATCATGAAGTTGCTTGCCAAGACTGCTGAGGAGCGATACCAGACAGCGGCCGGTGCTGCGAGCGATTTTCGGCGCTGCCTAACTGAATGGGAAACGCATCATCGCATCGACGAATTCCCACTGGGCGAACAGGACGCGCCAGACCGACTGCTGATTCCCGAGAAATTGTACGGACGAGAATCGGAAATCAACGCCTTGCTCGCCGCGTTCGACCGTGTTGTAGCCGGCGGCCGGCCGGAACTCGTTCTCGTTTCCGGCTACTCCGGCATCGGGAAGTCCTCCGTCGTCAATGAGCTCCATAAACCGCTAGTTCCGCCGCGCGGCCTTTTCGCATCAGGCAAATTCGATCAGTACAAGCGCGACATCCCGTATGCCACTTTGGCACAAGCATTTCAGAGCCTTCTGCGTCCGCTTTTGACCAAGAGCGAGGCAGAGCTGAGCAAATGGCGCGATGCACTTCATGAGGCCGTAGGTCCGAATGGGCGGCTCATTGTGGATCTCGTCCCTGAACTGAAGCTCATCATAGGAGAACAGCCGCCGGTTCCTGTTCTTCCGCCACAGGATGCGCAGCGCCGCTTCCAGCTGGTCTTCCGGCGATTCATCAGCGTATTCGCACGACCGGAACATCCGCTTGCTCTCTTCCTCGACGACTTGCAATGGCTCGATGCGGCAACTCTCGATTTGCTAGAAGATCTGTTGGCCCGGACGGAAGTGCAGCACCTGTTGTTGATCGGCGCGTACCGGGATAACGAGATCAATCCCTCTCACCCGCTAATGCGCAAGCTCGAGGTGATGCGCCAAGCTGGAGCGCTACTGCAGAACATCGTTCTTGCGCCACTTGGCCCTGACGACTTGGGAAGGCTGGTTGCGGATTCTCTTCACTCTGAACTGGAACGCACCGCCCCGTTGGCGCAGTTAATCCATGAAAAAACGGCCGGCAATCCATTTTTTGCTATTCAGTTCATTTCCGAACTTGCGGAAGAGGGTTTGCTCGCTTTCACCGAGGGCGAAAGGCGATGGTCTTGGGACCTGAATCGCATTCACGCCAAAGGTTACACCGATAATGTGGTGAACCTCATGGTGGGGAAGTTGAGCCGCCTGCCGCTGGCAACCCGGTACGCTTTGCAGCAGCTTGCCTGCCTGGGCAACAGCGCAGAGTTCGTAACCCTGCGCATGCTTTACGAGGACTCAAACGAGGAAATGCACGGCCAGCTTGGGGAAGCAGTCCGAGCGGGGCTCATTTTCCGCTCGGAAGATTCCTACAGGTTCCTCCACGACCGTGTTCAGGAAGCAGCGTATTCTTTAATCCCAGAAGAATTGCGGGCCGAAACCCATCTCCGAATAGGCAGACTGCTGGCAGCTAACGCCCCTCGAGAGAAACAGGAGGAGGGGATCTTCGAGATTGTTAATCAGCTCAACCGCGGCTCTCACCTCATTGTGTCCGCTGAGGAACGTGACCGGGTCGCAGAGTTGAATTTCATTGCGGGCAGGCGCGCTAAAATTTCTACAGCGTATGCCGCAGCGCTTAAGTATCTCGCGGCGGGCCGGGCATTGTTGACCGAAGAGACCTGGGACCAAAATTACGAGCTCATCTTCAATATCGAAATTCATATGGCCGAATGCGAATTGCTGACCGCAGACATGACGTCATCCGAAATTCGGCTTTCGAAGTTGGCGGAACGTGCCAAAAGCGGCCACGATACCGCTGTCGTCACGCGTTTAGGCCTTACGCTTTACACCACTTTGGATCGGAGCGATCGCGGCGTGGAGGTCTGCCTTGAATACCTGCGATGCCGCGGCACTGATTGGTCGCCGAATCCGACCCGCGAGGAAGTACGACGCGAATACGATCGAATCTGGTCCCTAGTTGGAAGCCGGCAAATCGAGGAACTCGTTGACTTGCCCTTAATGACCAACTCGGACGTCCTCGACGCTCTGGACGTCCTGACCGAAGTCGTCACGCCGGCATATTATTGCGACGAGAACTTATCTTCGCTCGTTATTTGCCACATGGTGAATCTTAGTCTCGAGCACGGCAACAGTGACGGATCGTGCTTTGCCTACGTATGGTTTGCCATTATAGCCGGACCTCGCTTCGGCAACTACAAGGACGGATTTCGATTCGGTCGGCTTGGCTATGACCTAGTCGAAAAACATGGCTTGAAGCGTTATGAGGCACGTACCTATATGTGTTTCGGAAACATCGTCATGCCATGGGCGAGACACGCCCGGGAAGGCCGCACTCTGGTTCGCCGCGCTTTCGATGCCGCCAACCGTATCGGTGACCTTACGTTTGCTGCTTATAGCTGCAACCAGTTAGTCACGAACTTGTTAACGGTGGGAGACCCCCTCGCTGAGGTGCAACCGGAAGCCGAGAATGGTCTCGCGTTTGCCAAGAGAGCGCGCTTCGGCCTCGTTGTCGACGTCATTGTTGCGCAGCTTGGTTTGATTCGCACGCTGCGCGGCTTGACCCCGACATTTGGCTGCTTCAACGCTCAAGGATTCGATGAGCTTCAATTCGAGCAACATCTGGCGAGCAATCCGACCCTAGCACTCTCGGAGTTCTGGTATTGGGCCCGAAAAGTGCAGGCCCGGTGTCTTGCGGGCGACTATGCTTCCGCCGTTAAAGCGTCATTGAGGGCACAACAACTGCTTTGGACGTCACCCTCACAATTTGAAACAGCAGAGTTTCGTTTCTATGGCGCGCTTTCACATGCGGCTTCTTGGGATTTTGCACCTCCCGAACAGAGACAGCTTCATTCCCAAGCTCTGATAGCTCACCAGAAGCATCTCGAAGTATGGGCCGAGAACTGCCCGGAGAATTTCGAAAACCGCGCGGCGCTCGTGGGTGCGGAAATCGCAAGAATAGAAGGCCGCGACCTCGATGCCATGCGCCTCTATGAAAAAGCTATCCGCTCCGCGCACGCGAACGGTTTCATCCACAACGAGGCGATTGCCTACGAGGTTGCCGCGCGCTTTTATGCGGCGCGAGGGTTCGACAACTTCGCGGATGCGTATTTGCGCGAAGCCCGATACTGCTATCTCCGTTGGGGAGCCGATGGCAAGGTAAACCAACTCGATCATTCATACCCGCACCTTAAGAAAGAAGGGCCCGTTCCCAGCGCCACGAGCACAATCGTCGCGCCGGTCGAAGTTCTGGATCTAGCCACTGTGATCAATGTCTCGCAAGCCGTTTCGGGCGAAATGGTCCTGGAGAACCTGATCGACAGGGTCATGCGCGCGGCCATCGAGCACGCGGGCGCCGAGCGAGGTCTTCTGATCCTTCCACGAGGTGATGCACTGCAGATAGAAGCGGAAGCTACTACTAGTGGAAACGACGTCACCTTGCATCTGCGATGCGCCACCGCCACCACAGCCGCACTGCCGGAGCCGCTCGTCCGGTATGTAATGCGCACTCAAGAAAGCGTGATTCTCGATGATGCATCATCTGAGAATCCGTTTTCTACCGATACATACATCGTTCAGCATCGAGTCCGTTCCGTTCTCTGTTTGCCGTTGATTAACCAGGCTAAACTCATCGGTGTCCTCTACCTTGAAAACAATCTGACCCCTAACGTTTTCACTCCTGACCGGATCACGGTGTTGAAGGTGCTTGCGTCGCAAGCCGCGGTCTCCCTGGAGAACACACGACTTTACCGCGATCTCAAAGTGCGCGAAGCGGCCCTGCAAGGGGCCTTCGAAGAGATTAAGGCCCTAAAGGATCAGCTCTATAAAGAAAATCTGGCGCTGCGGGACGAAGTCGACCGCGCCTCGATGTTTGAGGAAATTGTCGGTACCTCAAGAGCACTGCAGAGCGTGCTTTCCCGGATTGCCAAAGTCGCTCCGACAGACTCCACCGTCTTCATCACTGGAGAGACTGGCACGGGCAAGGAACTTATCGCACGGGCAGTTCACAAACGGTCCCAGAGATCTGAACGCGCCTTCGTCAGTGTGAACTGTGCCGCGCTAGCACCATCGCTGATTTCCTCCGAGTTATTCGGCCATGAGAGAGGGGCATTCACGGGAGCCACACAAAGGCGACTCGGCCGTTTTGAACTTGCCCACGGCGGAACGATTTTCCTGGATGAAGTGGGCGAACTTTTGCCCGACACCCAAGTCGCTTTATTGAGGGTGCTACAGGAACGGGAATTGGAGCGAGTCGGGGGAGGGCAGCCGATCCACGTCGACGTTCGCGTCATCGCTGCTACGAATCATGATTTGAAGGCCGCCGTAGAAAGTGGGACATTCCGCTCTGACCTCTTCTATCGCCTAAATGTATTTCCCATCGATGTCCCATCCCTCCGACAGCGTAAGGAAGACATTTTGCTGTTGGTCGAATACTTCGTGAAGCGTTACGCCAGCCGGGCAGGGAAGAATATCCGGTCGATCGACAAAAGGACGCTCGACCTCCTCCAGTCTTATGAATGGCCGGGCAATATCCGTGAGTTGCAGAACATAATTGAGAGGTCCGTGATTGTAAGCTCCGGGGATGTTTTCTCGGTCGATGAATCCTGGCTCTCCGTACAATCGTCTCAAACGGCATCTCGGGTCCAAGCGTCCCAGCCTTTCAAAGATGAGCCGCGTAGTGAACGGGAAATCATCGAGGCCGCGCTAGCCGAGAGCAGAGGCCGGGTCGCCGGGCCATCAGGGGCGGCGGCCAAGCTGGGAATTCCCCCATCGACTCTTGACTCCAGGATCAAAGCGCTGAAGATTAACAAGAGCAGGTTCAAATTCTCGCTAAGCGATATCGAAAAGCATAATCATTAAACCTCTGAGAGGTTAGACCGCCCGTGTTGAAGAGATCGAAGATTGTGTCGATGGCGGCAATCTCCCACATGTTGGAGACTGTTGTCTCGTTGAGCAACATGGTTTCGTTTCACGCATTAAAGTGAGACAGGAGCAATTAGTTTTGCCGCTGCATACATAATGCGCAAGTGATTGCCTGGTCCCTGGAGCTCGGAACCCGCAAGCAGTGGCGAGGGCTTGGCAGGGTGGGTTTAGAAACACGTCCTCTACATATCGTTTAGGCCTTTGTCCGGAAGCGCCGCAAAAGTTCTTCGCGCACAGCGGGTGGGACAGGCTCTTGCGGCAGCCGCCCCAGGGTATGGATGGTTTGCTTCATCTGTTTGAGATAGATCCGGCAGCTAAGGCACATGCCTAGGTGCAGGTGAAACCGGGCGCGAGTCCAGAGCGACATCGACCCCTCAAGATCGTCCGTCACCATCTCGACGAACTCCTTGCAGGTTAGTCGGCCGGCCAGGTGGTCGAGCACGTAGACCTTGATCTCCTTCCGAGTCATTCCGGTCGGATGCCTCCGGTCATATACTCATCAAGCGCTCGGCGCACCCTCGACCTCGCTCGATGCAGCAGCACGCGTTGGTTCGCCTCGCCGATGCCCATCGTATCGCACACGTCCTTTGAGCTCAAGCCTTCCACGTCGCGCATAATCAACACCTGTTGGAGGTTGGCGGGGAGCTGGGCGATCGCTTGCAGCAAATAGGCGGCGCATTCCTTCGTCAAGAGGCCTTTTTCGGGGGTCTCCTGATCCCATGGCTGCGGATTCGCATTCCAGTAATCTGCCCAGTAGCCCGTGCTGCGGAACTGCGATGGATCGACGGCTGGCTCGTCGTTCTCATCATTCAAGTCCAGAGACGAGACCGAAATGTGGCGGCTTTCGCGTACCCCTCGGGTCTTGGCCTTGTTCGTGAGGATCTTAAAGATCCAGGTCTTCAAGGACGATCGACCTTCGAATTGATCGATGCCTTCGAGCACTGCCAGCCAGGTTTCTTGCACCACTTCTTCGGCAACCGAGTGATCAGGAACATGTGCCAGTGCGAGACGGATCAACGATGCATGATAGCGATCCAGCAAGGACGTGAATGCCGCCTCGTCCCCGTTCCGCAATCGCTCGATGAGGGGCCCTTCAGCCATCCGTGCGCCTGCGGAGCGCACGGGCTCCTGCTTGACCTCAGACATGGTTGGGGAATCGACCCACAGATGGTCACCAAGTGATCCCCAGAGTCGCGTTTCTTGCTCAGCACGACCATCCATTCTGACCTCCCCGTGTCATCGATTCGTTCGTGAACCCCCTCTCATGCCCTGTCTTAACGCAAGCCCAAGGCCAACCGTAACCCCTTGAAAATGCATCTGGTCACGAATTACCGCTCGCGAAGCGCTCTCGAATCGTCAGAAATTTCGGAAATGTCGTGAAACCTGAGTGCGGTGTTCGGCAGGTGCGTCTGAAAGCAGCTAGATGGATTTGAAGTGCTCGTTATTGAGTTTCAGTGATTGGATCTTTGAATCCAGCGTCGAGGGTGGCAGCCCGAGCTTGGCGGCGGCCCGTGGCTAAGAGCCAAGTGTGGGCAGAGATTCCGAGGGAGGTCCATGTAACGTTCAGCGAAGGCCGAAGACAGTGACGGTATAAAGAGGTAATCACCATCCATGGAGAGGCAGCTATGACGCCCAATCAGGTTACTATGCATGCATCAAGGGATTTTGCAGCGGCTCCTCGGAACGCGATCGCGAAGAAGATACTGATTCTTGTCATGTTTACCCTGGCAGTCGTCGGGTTTTTCTATTTCGACCTGAAAAACTATCTGTCCCTAGACGCACTCAAGGCCAATCGGGACAGCTTGTTGGCTTTCACAGACTTGCACTATGGGGCGGGGGTGGCCCTGTTCATCGTCACCTACGTCGTGGTCACCGGCGCTTCGCTGCCCGGCGCCGTGATTCTCACGCTCGCCGGCGGTTTTCTCTTCGGTAGCGTGCTGGCGACAATCTACGTCAACATCGGCGCGACGACGGGCGCGACCCTAGCGTTCCTTGCCGCTCGGTATCTCTTGCGTGATTGGGTGGAAAACCGGTTTGGGAATCGACTCGGGGCGATTCAGGAGGGCTTTCGCAAGAACGCCTTCAGCTATTTGATGACGTTGCGCTTGATTCCGCTATTTCCGTTCTTTCTGGTCAATCTTGTCTCCGGCCTCACGCGGGTGAGCGTGAGCACGTACATCGGCGCCACGGCGCTCGGGATCATTCCAGGCAGCTTCGTCTATGCCTATGCTGGTCGGCAGCTCGGCACGATCAACTCCCTGTCTGAAATTGCGTCGCCTCGGGTGCTGGTGGCTTTTACGCTGCTCGGCTTGTTGGCCATGATGCCCGTGGTTTATCGGAAACTGAGGGCCAGAGGAAGCACATCATGAACACCGACAAGACGATCATGGTTTCTCCGGATGATGAATACAACCGGGCGCTTCTCTCTAACGTCCATCCACCGGATTGGCGGAACCCTGAGGCGGCCGGCCGCTACAACCTCGTCGTGATCGGCGCAGGGACGGCGGGATTGGTGACGGCGGTGATCGCCGCCGGTCTGGGCGCCAAGGTGGCTTTGATCGAGAAGCATCTCATGGGCGGGGATTGCCTGAACGTCGGATGCGTGCCATCAAAGGGAGTCATTCGAGCGTCGCGCGCCTGGACTGAAGTCCGGAAGGCCGACGAGTTCGGCCTCCA
>Ga0126378_10004187_pt1 | contig 10964 bp, 9 predicted proteins | sample PanSoiMetPlot_23_FD_92587 | JGI IMG/M metagenome (GOLD analysis project Ga0126378, IMG submission 92587) | Tropical forest soil microbial communities from Panama - MetaG Plot_23 | ecosystem: Environmental > Terrestrial > Soil > Tropical forest > Bulk soil | place: Panama | collected 2016-02-17
CAATGATCCCCCGGCGAATCCGCTCGGCGCCAGCTCGGTGCGGTGCAGGATCGTCGCCAACCAGCTTGGCGATCTCTGCGAGCGACTGGGCCGACCAGCGCCAGATCGAGTTGAACAACGGCCCCTGGACCAGGAACGGGCTCTGGGTCAGCAGCATGTCATCGTCGTATCCGGCGTCGCGGTAGCGTGCCGCCAGGTAGACGAAGCGGTCGTAGGCAGCGTCGGTGGGCCGGTCGGCCGGGTCGGCGTGGAAGATGTCGAACCGCTGGTATGCAGGAAGCGCACCGGGTGGGATCTCCAGTCCGGACAGCACCGCGTCCCAGGCCGGTGAGTTGTCCATGCCTGACTCCCAAGGATGGACCATCGCCGCAAGCCCGCACTGGTCAGGGTCCCGCCAGCGCTCAAGGTAGGCATGCAAAGCGGCCAGCTTCGGGTACAGCCGTTCAAGGAACGCAAGGGCTTGCGGCGGGTCGGCGGCATGCATGTAGACCTCAAGCGCGGCTGCGGCGTGCAGCGGCGGCTGAGTAATGCCAGAGGTCTCGATGCCCGGTGGAGAAGCCTTCGCGCGGTTGCTCTGCCAGAAGTCAGGACCTGGGAAATAGCTGCCTGGCGGGACTGCGGGATTGAACACGATGTGCGGCAGCATGCCGTTGGCCCACTGCGCGTCAAACAGCGTCTCAAGCTCGGTCTGCGCGCGTGCTTGGTCGTACCAGGAGCGGCCGATCGCGATGAACGCGGAGTCCCAGCTCCACTGGTGCGGATACAGACTTGGCGAGGGCACCGTCGAGTTGCCGACCCAGTCGTCGTCGAGCACCGCTTTAGCAGCTTCCTCGAGCTCGGCAGCCTCGGACCTGGAGAGCTCGCTGGCATGGGTTTCAGTCATTGGAAGCCTCCCGCACTGACAAATGCTATGTCTGTAGGCCGGATGACCAGGACGGCGTTTCGGCTTGTCGCCGCACTAACGGATATCAAAATGTACATTAGCGACGCTGCGGGCGCGACTATCCGTTTCCAACCCAGAGTGTCAAGCATCTGCCGAAGGCTCGCGGCACCGGCGCTGAGTTATCCAGGCGGCGTCGGCAGGGCCGAGATTTCGGTGTCGAGGCTGCCGGAAATTACCGGATCAACCGCATCGACCGCGCCGGCTTCCGAGCTGATGTCATCGGGTGCCTCATCCTGTTCGCCGGCATCGGTCTGAGCCAGGGTACGGCGTGAGGTGGTCCAGCGCTCTGTGCACGCCGCGGCGTCTCGGCAATACCACCTGATGTCGTCGCACGCGCTACCGCCGTCAGGCACCATCTGGCCGGAGTGCAGGCGAACGCCGCACATCCAGCACGAGACAATGGCCTCCTGCCGCGCCTTGTTGCCCGCGGCCGGCCGGGGCGTCTTGTTCATGACTGGCTCACCTCCCGGCCCGTGAGCCGCAACCCCGCATCAAGGCCGACCGCGGACGTGCGCAGAAATCCGCCCGATGCCTCACTTGGACCGACAACCGCCAGATGACGTCATGCTAGACAGCCGGGCTTTTCTCGTCTGTTGGTCTGCTCAGACCTTGACAGAAACTTAATTTTGCACGAGCCCTGCCATTGTTTGTCTGGCAATAATTGACCGTTCTGCGCTCGGGACGCTCTGGGCAGGGCGCGTGAGCAGATGCGGACGACGGGCTCCGCGCCGGGCACAGGAGTAGTAAACGTCAAGACGGGCTCGACACCAGCGGCAATCCCCTGCAGAAGATGCCGACGGCTGCACGGCCTGGTTCATGGCAACGCCAGATCGCAGCCCTGCGGCTCAGCGCCAATGCCGCTGCCTAGGATCGGAAGATGGAGCGCTACCCGCTCGGCTCATGGTCGGTTTCCCGTATCGGCCTCGGCGCGATGCAGTTGCCTGGCCCAGGAGTATTCGGACCGCCGCGCGACCGCGACGAGGCGCTCGCCGTCCTGCGGCGGGCGCTCGAGCTCGGCGTTGATCACATCGATACTGCGCAGTACTACGGCCCGGACGTGGCGAATGAGCTCATCAGGGCGGCTCTGTACCCGTATCCAGACCACCTAGCCCTGGTGAGCAAGGTCGGCGCGCTTCGGGATGCGTCCGGCGGATGGTTCCGCGCTGATCAGCCTTCCCAGCTAAGGCGGGGCATTGAGGAGAACCTTCGCAGCCTGGGCATCGAACAGCTCGCCGCGGCCAACCTGCGCATGATGACGGACGACCCGCCTGACGAGAAGTTCGACGCGAAGCTCGCCGCCATGGTTGAGGCCAGGGACGCGGGCCTGATCGGCGGAATCGGTCTCAGCAACATCACCCGCGAGCATCTGCTGAACGCGCTCGCCCAGACCGACATTGTCTGCGTACAGAACCCGATGAACCTGGCCGACCTGTCCTCGATGCCCGTGCTCGATGAATGCCACGCGCGAGGAATCGCCTTCGTCCCGTTCTTCCCGCTGGGGTCGGCCTTCGGCAGGAACAACCCCGTCCTGACTAACCCGGAAGTCACCAGTGCCGCAAGGCGGCTCGGCCGCACCCCAGCGCAGATAGCGCTGGCATGGATGCTGAGCCTGCGCCCGAACATCCTGCTCATTCCCGGCACCTCCTCGGTCCGGCACCTGGAAGAGAACCTGGAGGTTGCCAACATCGAGCTGGACGACGAGGCGCGCCGCCAGATCGCGGCCGCTGGCAGCTAGCGGATCTGCGCCGGGTTCTCTTTCATTCGAATGTGTGTTTGAATACTGGCGTGGGACAGTTGCGTCTTCCGCCCATCCCGGAACAGTGCAGGCTCGGCCACGCCTGGCGGCCTGGCACCGCTGCGATGTCCTGGGAGCCGTGCGAGTGCCACCCGGCGCAAGAAGCCCGCGGCGGTCACATCGTGATCCGCTGCCTGGCTGACTACGGCGGCGGCCGGTGTCCCGAGGAGTGGATGGCGCCGCGGCATACGCGCGATCACCTGAGGGGGCCGCTCGGGCATCACCGGCCGGGTTATCGGTAAGGCCGGACCGCCTTGGTGAATTGGACTTCTTCTTCCTGGTAGCCCAGCCGGGCGTACAAGCTGCGAGCGGGCTGGTTAGCCGCTCCGGTATGCAAGGTCAGGAAGGCCACGCCGCGCTTCGCGGCCCAGGCCTCGGCCGCGTTCAGCAGCGCGGTCGCAATGCCGCGTCGCTCGGCATCAGGTGCGACGGCAAGTTCTCCGATGTAGCCGTCAGTCTGCCCGGTGAAATGTGCTCGCTCGCGGATTCCAACGAAGCCCACGAGTTGGCCGCCGACAACGGCGACGTAGACGGCGTGGTCAGGTTGTGTCGCCGCATCGATAGAAGCTTGGGCCCACTGCCGCGCGGCGCGGCGCACCGAGGCCGGGTCTCGCCAGGAGGCCACGCCCTCGGTGAGCCGCGCCGCCAGGGACAGTACCTGGTTTCGGTCGCCGGGCTGGAACGGCCGAATCTGGGCGGATGCTGTCGATGTCATGGAGCGAGCTTGCCGTACGCCTCCCACGCATTCGCCGCCACGGCGATTCCCCAACCGCCGAGGACGAACGCCGGCCAGAAGAACCCGTGGCTTGTGACCGCCCAGATCACGACCAAGAACGTGTTGACCAGCAGGTAGGTGATGAGGTGACCGCGAAAGTCACGCTGCTTCTTCAGGCGCGTGGCCTGGTCGCTGGCGGCGCGCTCGGGCGTCGCGGTTTCTTGTGCCATTGTTGGCTCCTTTCGAGAGTCAGGATCGGGCAACTGCAACTTCAGCGTCGGTGAGCTGAACTGGCGGACGGTCAGGCGTGGGTGCCAGCTTGCTTGGCCACCACATCCGCCGGCCGACGTCCAGATTGAGCGCAGTGAGCAGGACCGCGCGCACGATGATGGTGTCGAGCAGGATGCCGAACGCGACCGCGAATCCGATCTCGGCCAGGATCGTCGACTTGAGCGTGGCCAGCACGGTGAAGGTTCCTGCGAGCACGAAGCCGGCCGCGGTGATCACTCCGCCGGTCGCGGCTAGCCCCGTGATGGCGCCGTGCCTGGCGTCACGCCGTTTGGCTTCTTCGCGGACCCGGGTCATCAGGAAGATGTTGTAGTCGATGCCCAGGGCCACCAGGAACACGAACACGAACAGCGGGAAGGTCGTATCGGCACCGGCGAAGCCGAACACGTGGTTGAAGAAGAAGGCACTGACGCCAAGGGCAGCCGCGAAGGACAGCACGACCGTGGCGATGAGGATCAGCGGCGCCACGAGCGAGCGCAGCAGCAGCCCGAGGATGAGCAGCACCACCATCAAGACGATCGGGATGATCACCACCCGGTCGTGCCTGGAGGCGCGAGCGATGTCCAGGTTGGTCGCCGTATACCCGCCGACGAGTGCGCGGGCTGTTGGCACCGCGTGCACCCTCGCCCGGACGCGCTCGATGGTGGCATACCCGGCGGCGCTGTCGGGCGGGCTCGTCAGCGTGCCCTGAATGTAGGCAACGCCGGCCCGGACCGCCGGGCGCGTGACGTGGATGATTCCTGGGGTGGCGGCGAACGCGGCACGAAGCGGCGCGGCGGCGCGAGAATTGCCGACGACGACAACGGGCTCGCCCGCTCCGGCCGGGAAGTGCGCGGTGAGCAAAGCCTCGCCCACGACCGAGTCTGGAGGTGTCCCGCGGAACGATTCCGCGTTCGTGAGGCCGCTAGCCTTCAGGCCTGTCAGCCCGAACGTCAGGACGCCAAGGAGAACCGCGGTGCTGATCCAGACCAGCCTTGGCCTGAACGCGATGCGCCAGCCGACGCGCGCCCACAGCCCACCGTCACTCGGCTCGACGGTGCCGTAGGCGGGCCGGTAGGGCCAGAAGATGCCGCGCGGGAGAATCACCATCATCGCCGGGAGCAGGGTGAGCATGGCGAGCATGCCGACGGCGACGCCGATTGCCAGCACGGGCCCGAGGCTCTTGGTCGAGTTCAACTGCGCGAACGTCATCATGAGCAGCGCGATGATGACGGTGCAGCCGCTCGCGACGATTGCCGGGCCCGAGCGCCGCAGGGCCATGGCCATCGCGACCTGACGGCGGTCGTGGCGGCGCAGCTCTTCCCGGTAGCGAGCGACGATCAGCAGCGCGTAGTCGGTCGTGGCGCCCATCAACAGCACATACAGGATGCCCTCACTGAGGCCGTTAACCGTCAGGCCAGCGTGCGCCGCGAGGAGGTAGACGACGGCCAGCGCGGCGTACAGCGCCACTCCGGTTGCCATCACCGGCAGGAGCCACAGCACCGGGCTCCGGTAGCTGATCAGCAAGATCACGATGATGACCGCCAGTGACCAGAACAGCAACGTGCTGTCGATGCCACCGAACACGCTGTGGTTATCGGCCGCATTCCCTAGCTGGCCTGCGACGTGCGAACTCAGCCCGTTCGCGCCGGCCCGGGTGATGTCGCGGATGGCAACAGCAACCTTCGCCGCCTCGCTCGATCCGCGATCACCCAGGTTCACAGGAACGATGGTCTGGATCGCCTTGCCGTCCGCCGAGAAGACGGGGCCGACGACGCGGCCGGGCAGGACGCCGCGAATCGCGGCGAACCTGCGAGCATCGGCCGCCGCCTTGGCGCGGTCGGCTGGCGTCACGCCGGAGCGGCGGTCGTACACAACGATCGCGGTAGAGATATTGGGCGACTGGAAATGCGACTGCGCGGCCAGGGCTTTGGTCGACTCCGCATTGGCGGGCAGCCACTGCGACGTGTTGTCCTTCTCGACGCCTTTCAGCTTGAATGACAGCGGCAGCGCCACGGCGATGACGACCAGCCAGATGGCCACGACGAGCCACCTGGTCCACCGTCCGGCCGGAATCTCCGCGATCTTTCGTAGCGCGCTCATCGGTCCCCCTTTGGGTTCGTCCCGAATCCAGGCGGGCAAGGAGCTCGCCTGCCCGCGACGGTAGCCAGCGGCGAGCGCGGCAAAATCCGGGCTAGCACCCAGTTCGGTACTGAAAGGGCTTCACGCACGATCCGCACGCTCGGGCGAGATTGGCGAACACGGCCTCGAAACCCGCGAATTCCGGTCCCTGCCGCGTTCCGCGCGCGTTCGGGCGTCGGCCAAATTCCGCGGTAGCTCGCGTGAACTACGGGCCGGTCTACGAGTTCGCCACGATGCAGCCTGGCTGCCGGCTCGTCATGCTGCATCGTGATACGACACGCAGGAGCGCAACGATGACGGGACCGGGGCAGAGCGCGGCGGTCACAGGAGCAGTGGACGCCGAGCTGAGGGCGCCGCGCTTGTTCGTCGTCGAACGGCGTCTGCCGAGAATCAGCGAGCGTCAGCTGGCCCTGCTGCAAGGTGCGCTCACCGGCGCGGCCGGCCGTTTCAGCGCCCGCGGTGACGGCGTACTGTACCTGCGCTCGATCTTCCTGTCCCGCCAGGAGCGACTGCTCTCGCTGTTCGCGGCCGACAGCATCGAAGCCGTCAGGGCCGTTAACGAAGCCGCCCTCGTCCCGTTCGCCAGCATCGAGCCCGCGATCGAGCTGGCCGGCTCGCCCAGCCATTAGCTTCTTCTCGGCCGGCCGCAGGCGGCGTAGCCTGACGTGCGATGGGGGACAGAGCCCACGGGCCCAAGACGTCGAACCTGCCGGCCGATCTGACCAGCTTCGTCGGACGCCGACAGGAACTTCGCGAGGTCAAGCGGCTGCTGACAACCACCAGGACGCTGACACTGACCGGCAGCGGCGGCACGGGGAAGACCCGCCTGGCACTGCGTGCGGCGGCGGATATGGCCCGCGGATTCAGCGATGGCGCCTGGCTGGTCCAGCTGGAGTCGATCCGCGATCCATTGCTCGTGACCCAGGCAGTCTTCAGCGCGCTCGGCGTGCACGACCTGTCCGGTGGCCTGTCGCTGTCATCGCTGACGGACTACATCTCGAGCAAGCGGCTGCTTCTGGTGCTCGATAACTGCGAGCACCTGCTCGATCCTTGCGCCGTTCTCGCCGGGACGCTCGTCAGGGCCTGCCCGGAGCTGCGGCTGCTGGCCACGAGCCGGCAGGCTCTGGGAGTGGTCGGCGAGGTGCGAATGGTCGTGCCGCCGATGTCGCTGCCAGCCCGTGGAGCTGAGTCGTCGGTTCAGCAGCTCGCCGGCTCGGACGCCGTCTGGCTGCTCAGCGAGCGCGCGGCCGCCGCGGATCCCGGCTTCACGATCGATGCGGCGAGTGCGCCGGGAGTCGCAGAGCTCTGCCGGCGGCTTGACGGCAATCCGCTGGCGCTCGAACTTGCGGCCGTCCGGCTCGGTTCGCTGAGTCTCGATCAGCTGAATCAGGGCCTGGCCGACGAGCTGTCGATACTTGGCGAGGGCAACCGGGGTGCCGAGGCCAGGCAGCGCACGCTGGAAGCGACGATCGGCTGGAGCTACCGCCTGCTTGATGAACACGAGCGGCTGCTGTGGGCGCGGCTGTCAGTCTTCGCGGGCGGATTTGGCGCCAGTGCGGCGACTGAGGTCTGCTCCGATCAACAGCTGCCAGCTGGCCAGATCGCCAGCGCGCTCGGCGCGCTGGTAGACAAGTCGATACTGAGACGGCAGCTGACCGGGAGGACCGCCCGCTACTGGCTGCTCGACACGCTCCGCCAGTACGGCCGGGAGCGCCTGCGCGAACTGGGCGAAGAACTGGCCACGCAGAAGCGGCATTTCGATTGGATCTGCACGCTCGCCAGGTCGATCGGCGTGTGGGATGCCCGGCAAGCCGAACTGTTCCAGGGGATAGAGACAGAGCGCGACAACCTGTGGGCCGCGCTTGATTACTGCGCCCGGCAGGCAAGCGAAGTAGCAGCGGCGGCGGAAGCGGCCCACCGCCTCATGACCTTCTGGGCGTGTCGCGGGCCGTTCGGCGACGTCCGGCGAGTACTCACGAGCTTGGCGGAAGTGGCGCCGCGGCGTTCGCTCGCCCGAGCGCGTTTGCTGTGGGTGGCTGCGGTCATGGCCCACAGAGAGAACGACTACGACGCCTGCGCCGCGCTGTGCGACGCGAGCCGCCAGATCGGGACCGAGCTCAGGGACGCCGAGGTTGTGGCCTGGTCGTTGCTGGTCGGGGCGATTCCCCTGTGGGCAGGCGGTGACCTGGCCGGAGCCACGCAGCAGCTCAATTCGGCGCTGACGCTGGCCGAACTCATGCTGGTCGAGCAGGCCGGACTCGACGCGAGGAGCACGCTCTGCGGAGTCTTGACCGCTGCGGGAGAACTGGACCGCGCGATCGAACTCGGTGAGCAGGCCGTCGCGCTCAGCAGGCGCATGGGTGAGCTTTGGGTGCGGGGGTTTGCCCTGAACTTCCTTGGCCAGGCGATCTGGCTGGCGGGCGACAGGCGCCGCGGGGAGGCACTCGCACGCGAAGCGGCCGTCTGCAAGAGGACGCTCGATGATCGCAATGGCCTTGCGATCGTCCTCGAGACGCTTGCCTGGATGGCAGCTGAGCTCGGCGAGCATGAGCGTGCCGGTCATCTGCATGGCGCCGCCGCAGCGGTGCGCCATGAGACGTCGCAGACGCTCATCGAGTTGTTCCGCGCGCAACACGAGCACTCGGAGTCGGCCGCCCGTCGCGCGCTCGGTGCCAAGTCATATGACGCCGCATTCGCGCGTGGCCGCGGCCTGACGATCGATCAGGGCGTCGAATTCGCAGTTGGCGACGCCCGCCGCCCGAACCTGGCCGAGCCTGGTCGATCCACCCAGCCTGAGCAGCGCGCCATTCTCACCGGCAGACAGCTCGAGATCGCCACGCTCGTCGCCGAGGGCCTCAGTAACGGGCAGATAGCAGCGAGGCTGTACTTGTCAGAACGCACCGTGGAAACGCACATCACCAACATGCTGAACAAGCTGGGTTTGAACTCTCGGGTGCAGTTGACTCGCTGGATGACCGAGATGGCTGCTCCATGATCCCGCCCCCGGAGCTTACTCCGATTCGGTCACCTGCGGCGTACCGGGACCCGGTATGACGCTGGTGATCGTCACCGGAGCGGCCGGCGCCAGCTGCTGGTAGCCGACCTCGTCATGCTCGCTGAGATCCAGGCCGATTTCCTCGTCTCCTGGGCTCACCCGCAGCCCGACAGTGCGGTCGGTGATCCACAAGATGATCCAGGTCATCAGGAACGGGTAGGCGATCCCGACGACCGCGAGCACCGCCTGGCGGCCGAACTGCGTCCAGCCCCCGGCCTCGCCTGCGGCGTTGACCGCGAGGCTGGCGAACACGCCCGTCAGGAGCACTCCGATGGCGCCGCCAACCATATGAACGCCGACGACGTCGAGCGAATCGTCGTAGTGGAAGATGTTCTTCAGGTTGACGGCGAGGTAGCACAGCAGCCCGGCCGCAGCGCCGATGATGATTGCCGCCCACGGCTGCACGTAGCCGGACGCCGGCGTGATCGCAGCGAGCCCGGCCACCATGCCCGCGGCTATCCCGGCGCCTGACGGCTTGCGGCGGCGCCACCACTCGATGCCCATCCAGGCGAGCATCGCGGTGGAAGCCCCCAGCTGGGTGTTCACCAGCGCATAGCTGGCGACCTTCCCAGCGGACACCGCGCTGCCAGCGTTGAATCCGAACCACCCGAACCACAAGATGCCGGCGCCAAGCAGGACAAGCGGAATGTTGTGCGGCCGCTCGAGCTGGTGCGTTCGCTTGAGGTACAGGGCGGTAGCCAGCGCGGCCGCACCCGCCAGCTCGTGAACGACAGAGCCGCCAGCGAAGTCGATCGCGTGCAGGCCGCCGGCCCCGAGGATTCCGCCGCCCCACTCGGCGTGCGCGAACGGACTGTAGACGAGCAGCGACCACAAGCCGATGAACACCAGATATCCGCGGAACCGCATCCGCTCGCTGAACGCCCCGGCGATAAGCGCAGGCGTGATGACCGCGAACTTCATCTGGAACGCCATGTAAACCAGGGAAGGGACCGTCGGCGCGTAGCCGTTGGGCGTGCCGTTGACGTCGTGCAGCATAAAGTTGTGAAGGCTGCCGATGATGCCGCCCCAGTGATTCGCGCCGAACGCCAGCGAGTACCCGACGATCACCCACAGCAAGCTGATCACGCCGATTGCGATAAAAGACTGGACCATCGTCGCGATCACGTTCTTCGCGCCAACCAGCCCTCCGTAGAAGAGGGCGAGCCCCGGCATCATGAAGAAGACCAGGGCCGTCGAGGTCAACATCCAGGCAGTGTCACCAGCGCTGACGTGCATGGCAGCCTCCATTGGCTGGCGGGCCTTTTGTCCCGCACGGTCCTGGTAACGGTAGCCTATTCCCGACTCGCGCCGCGTGGTCAGACACAAAGTCGCCAGGCACCAGGTCGAGGCAGCAGATCGGCTAGTTCTGTTGCGACTTCCTGTCCCATCCGTGGAAGGGCGAGTAGTCCCCGGCGTCCCAGGCCTCGCGAAGCCCCGGCGTGCTCAGGTCCCAGTCAGGGCGGATCTCACTCGTCGCCGCGCGCAGGTCACGCCAAAGGTCGTAGAACGACGGACGGCCCCAGAACCAATAGCCGTTGTAGATGCTGTGAATGACCAGGCCAGGCTTGAGCACGAGCGTGTGCGGGATCATCGGGTTGTTTTCCGGGTCGGTGTACTCGGCGATGTCAAGGTCCTTCTGGACGATCCGCCCCGGGTCGGACAGGAAGGTCCATTGAGCGCCGACCGAGGCGCGGAACTCTTGCAGAGCGTGGTGGTCGTCAGTGGCGATCGTGACGATCTGGGTGTAGGCCACCGCGATCTTCGGATAGTTGGCCGCCAGCTCGAGGTGCTGCTGGTGCTCCTTCGGACAAAAGTTGCCACGAGCGAGTGTGAGGATCAGCGGATCGCGGCCCTGGAGCTCGCTCAGCCTGCGCATGGTGTCGGTGTGGTCGGGCAGCGAGTAGTCAGGAAAGATGCCACCTGGGGTGATGTCGGAACGCATTCGGATGACCGCCTCTCGCGTCTTGTCACTAGGAACCCGCCCGTGAACCTGCCTGCCCGACGCGCGGCCCGCTCAACCTCGGCCGGTGCCGCGCGCATACTGGAA